>Ga0233375_1000255_pt1 | contig 31112 bp, 33 predicted proteins | sample ElkDunMinimDraft_10_FD_191539 | JGI IMG/M metagenome (GOLD analysis project Ga0233375, IMG submission 191539) | Fecal eukaryotic communites from dung pellets of Tule Elk in California, USA - Elk Dung E16 | ecosystem: Host-associated > Mammals > Digestive system > Large intestine > Fecal | place... | reverse complement strand
AGCGCCAGGAAGAGCGCCGCGAACGCCACCTCGTGGAAGTCGACCCAGACCGCCGACGCGATGCCGAACGACAGGCCGTAGGCGAGACCGACCGCGAGACCACCGGCCGTACCCAGCACACGTACGGCGCCGCGCGCGATCACCCAGACCGACAGCGCGATGAGCGCCGCCTGCGCGACGAGCAGCGTCCGCCCGTCGGGGAAGACGCGGTAGAACGGTGCGACGAGCGCGGTGATCGGGGAGAAGTGGTCCCCCAGGATCATGTAGCCGGGACCCTTGATGTCGACGATCGGTGCCTCTAGGCGCGCGTACGCAGCGATGGCCTGCTCGAAGATCGCGTTGTCCCACGACGGCGTCTCGTACCTGCGGAACCGCAGCAGCGAGACGGCCGCGTACGCCACCCCGCACAGCGCGGCGAGAACCGCGGGGCCGGCGACGCCGACGACCCCGGCGCGTCTGCGGACGCCGGGGTCGTCGTCGGTGGTCGGATCGGTCATGCGGCCACGGTAGCCGTCAGGGCCGAAGCTCTTCCGCGGGCTAGGGTGTCCCGTGAGCGGACGGCTCAGTACCAGCCGTTGCCCTGCTTGAACGACAGCGCCGCGCACGGGGTGCCGAAGCGATCCTTGATGTAGCCGAGACCCCACTTGATCTGGGTGGCCGGGTTCGTCTTCCAGTCCTTGCCGGCCGATGCCATCTTGGAGCCGGGCAGCGCCTGGGGGATCCCGTACGCGCTGGAGGTCGGGTTGTCAGCGTTCCAGCGCCAGTTGCTCTCGCCGACCCACAGGTCGTCGAGGCACGCGAACTGCCCCTTGCCGAAACCGAAGTCGGCGAGCATCGCCCGCGCGATCGTCCGCGGATTCCTGTCCTGCATCCGAGCGGTCGCGACCTTTGCGGCGGCCCGCTGCCTGGCTGCCTTCGCAGCCTGCTGCTTCTTGACCTCCGCGACCGTGGGCGCCTTCGTCGCGGGAGGCGTGGCCGCGGGGCGCTCGCCGGAGCGCGACGTCTGAGCCTCGGCGCGGTCGCCCGCGACATCGGGAGCTGGCTTCTTCTCGTCGGTGAGGGCCTCGAGTCCGCTGACCGAAGCGACGTCGACCTCGGGAGGGCCGCTCGTGGCACCGGCGACGGCGCCGCCGACGAGGGCGAACGCCGCGAGGGCCGCGACCGTGAAGCCGACGCGACCACGCGGGGTTCGCGCACGGGTCAGCAGACGGCTCGCCAGTGGTTTCCGCGCAGCCTTACGGCGCGCAGGGGTATGGGGGGATGACACGCAGGTCCTCCGGGGGAAAGGATGTGATGCGGGCTCCCCCAGCCTGCGCGAATGTCAAACCGGAATCAAACGGACAACTCGCCCAGCAGGCGCGAACGTGCGCGCTGACCTGCGCAAAGAGACTTTCCTGAGAATCCTGACCCGGGGACGCCACCGCACCTTTCCGTGACGACGGCCACGGAACGGGGGCGGGCGGTGCGCGGGCCCTACGCGTCGGTCGTCGGAGCGGCGTGCGCGCCCTCGCCCGAGGCCGTACGAGGCGCGGCAGCGTCGCCGTCGTCGTCCCCGCTGCGGGTCCGCAGCATGAGGTTCTCCCCCGTCTCCGGGTCGAACAGGTGCAGCTTGTCCACGTCCATCACGAGCTCCGCCTCGCCGCCCTCACGCACCCGCGTGGTCGGCTCGAGCGTCACGACGATCTGCTGCTGCATCTTCTCTCCGTCGAGATCCTTCGCGAGCTCGTCCAGCGTCTTGCGGACCTCGCCGGGCGCCTCGAACGGGATGTAGGCGTACTGCTCGTTGCCCAGCCACTCGACCACATCGACGCCTGCGGTGAACCGCACGCCGTTCTCGGGCGCACGTGCTGCGGATGCGTCGGCGAAGTGCTCGGGACGGATCCCACCGATGAGGAGCTCGTGCCCCTTGGTCACCTCCGCCATCTCCGGCGGCATGGTGAACGACACGAACGGCAGCTCGAGCTGGTCGCCGTTCGGACGGGCGGGAAGCATGTTCATGGGGGGCGACCCGATGAACCCGGCGACGAACAGGTTGATCGGGTTCTCGTAGAGCTCGCGCGGCGTCGCGACCTGCTGCAGCACACCCTTCTTCAGCAGCGCCACACGGTCTCCGAGCGTCATCGCCTCGGTCTGGTCGTGCGTCACGTAGACCGTCGTCACGCCCAGCTTGCGCTGCAGACGAGCGATCTCCGTCCGCATCTGCCCGCGCAGCTTCGCATCGAGGTTGGACAGCGGCTCGTCGAAGAGGAACGCCTGGGCGTCACGGACGATCGCGCGACCCATGGCGACGCGCTGGCGCTGACCGCCGGACAGGTTCGCCGGCTTGCGCTCGAGGAACTCGGTGAGCTCGAGCGTCTCGGCGGCGTCGCGCACCTTCTTGTCGATCTCCTCGCTGGAGATGCCCTTCTGCAGCCGCAGCGGGAACGCGATGTTCTCGTAGACGTTGAGGTGCGGGTAGAGCGCGTAGTTCTGGAACACCATCGCCAGGTTGCGGTCGCGCGGCGGCTCGTCGTTGACGCGTTTGCCGTCGATCAGCATGTCGCCCGAGGTGATCTCCTCGAGCCCGACGATCATCCGCAGGAGCGTGGACTTGCCGCACCCGGAAGGTCCGACGAGGATCACGAACTCGCCGTCCTCGATCGCGAGGCTCACATCGCGTACGGCCGGAGCGTTGTCCCCGTACTGCTTGACGATGTTCTTCATCTCGATGGTGGCCATGATGTCAACCCTTCACTGCGCCTGAGGTCAGGCCGGAGACGATCTTGCGCTGGAACAAGAGGACGATGATGAAGATCGGGACCGTCACCACGACGGAGGCCGCGGCGATGGCTGCGATCGGCTGGTCGAACTGCGACGCCCCGGTGAAGAACGCCAGCGACGCCGGCACAGGTATGGCACGTGTCGTCGACGTCAAGGAGATGCCGAAGACGAAGTCGTTCCACGCGAAGAAGAACGTGATGATCGCGGCCGTGAACACGCCGGGCGCCGCCAGCGGGACGATCACCTTGCGGAACGCCTGCCACGCCGTCGCGCCGTCCACCTCCGCGGCCTGCTCCATCTCCCACGGGATCTCGCGGAAGAACGCCGACAGCACCCAGATCGACATGGGAAGCGTGAACGACAGGTACGGGATGATCAGGCCGAGCCACGTGTCGTAGATGCCGATGGCCCGCCACATGTCGAACAGCGGTCCGACGAGCGCGACCACCGGGAACATCGCGATCGCCAGTGCCATCGACAGGACGAACTTCTTGCCGCGGAAGCGCAGCCGCGCGATGGCGTACGCGGCGAAGGTGGCCAGGACCACCGAGATCGTCGTCGAGATGATCGAGATGCCGAACGAGTTCACCAACGCGCTCTGGAAGAGGTCGAACTTGAAGACAGTCTTGTAGTTGTCGAACCCGGGGTCTTGCGGGAGGAACCCACCCTGGTTCACGTCGGCGTTGCCGCCCTTGAGCGACAGCGAGACGAGGTAGACCACAGGCGTGAGGGTGTAGAGCACGATGAGCTCGGCACCCACGATCGAACCCCACGAGATCTGGGGCGCCTTCTCTCCCATCAGCAGCCCGACCGCTCCGGTGAGCACGAAGACGGTCCCCGTGATCAGCCACAGCCACAGGTCAGGACGCTCGATGAGCCAGAGGCCCGCTCCCGCGAAGATCAGGCCGATCGCGATCGAGACGAAGGACCACAGCATGCGGGACTTGCGACGCGGCGACATCTCAGTCTCCCCTCACCTGGCTCAGGTCCACCCGGAACAGCTTCATCAACCCGAACGCGATGATGAGCACCGAGAGGAACAGGAGCACGGACATGGCCGAGCCGAGGCCGAGCTCGACGCGTTGGATCATCGCGTTGTAGACGAGGCCTGAGGGTGGAGCGGTGCCGTTCGCGAACCCGGTCATGATGAACGGGCTGTCGAAGATCCGGTATGCGTCCAGTGCACGGAACAGGACGGCGACCATGATCGCGGCGCGCATCGAGGGCAGGATCACCTTCGTGAGGCGCTGCCACCAGGTGGCGCCGTCCACGGTCGCCGCCTCGATGGCGTCGTTCGGCACCTGCGAGAGACCGGCGAGGAGGAGCAGGGAGACGAACGGTGTCGTCTTCCAGATCTCCGCCAGGCAGATGACGAAGATCGAGCCCCAGAAGTCGTCGAACATGTTGGTGCCCGCGTCGAGGTGCAGCCACTGGTTGACGAACCCGGTGGTCGGTTGGAACGCGTACAGCCACGCGTACGCCGACACGACCGTGATGATCCCGTACGGCACGAGGATCGACGCTCGGACGATGCCACGGGCGACGAGGATGTTGTTCATCACCATCGCGAACCCGAAGCCGATCACGAGCTCGACAGCCACCGTGACGACCATGATGAAGACGGCGACCCCGACGGCGCGCCACCAGAGCGGGTCCGAGAGGACCACCCCGTAGTTGGAGATGCCGATGAACTCGCGGTTCTCGGCGTCGGTCAGGCGGTAGCTGAAGAGGGAGAGGTAGAGCGCGCGCAGCATCGGCCACGCGGTCACCAGAAGCATCACCGCGACCGCAGGGCCGGCGAGCTTCCAGCCGAGACGGTTCTCGGCGTTCTCCGGCGTGCGCGTCTTTGCGCGCCTGCCGCTGTCCGGTGCGGCCTTCGTCGGCTCCAGCGTGGTGGGGCTGGTCATGTCATCGCCTCCCGCTCACAGCAGTGCCTTGCCCTTGAGGACGTCTTCGATGTACTTCTGCGACTCCGCCGGTGTCTTGTCAGGGTTGACCGACGCCGGCGGGTGCCAGCTCGAGTAGAGCCCGGTGCTGATGTCGCTCCAGTACGGCGTCATCGGCCGCGGCGCCGCTGCGTCGATGCTCTCGCGCCACAACGGCGCCATCGGGAAGGCCTCGCGCATCTCCGGCTCGTCGTAGACGGCCGAGCGCGCCGGCTGGTTGCCGGAGGCCTGGGCGTACGTCTTCTGACTCTCCGCCGACGTCAGGCAGGCAGTCGCCTCGTACGCCAGCTCAGGGTGCTTGCCGTAGCTCGAGACACCGATGTTGATGCCACCGATGGGCGGTCGGCTCTCGTCGTCCGCCGTCGTTCGCGGGTAGCGGACCCAGGCCAGGTCGTCCTTGAACGGGGCGACGTTGGGATCGGAGTAGACATAGGTCCAGTTGACCAGGAAGCCACCGTCGGCCGCGGAGAACGAGGCGACCGACCCACCCTCGTCGGCGTTGGACAGAGCCGGCGGCGCGGCATCGGACTTGCCGAGCATCGAGACGACCTCGGCGGCGGCCTTGCCCTCCGGGGTGTCGATGGTGATCTTGGCGTCCTTGCCTGCCTCGGCGTCCTCCACGATCGCGCCACCGGCACCGACGATGAGCGAGTTGATCCACACGGAGTAGCCCTCGTAGCGCTTCGCCTGGACGCTCACCGTCGTCCGGGTCTTCTCCGCCGCCGCGATGACCTGCTCCCAGGTCACCGGCTTGCTCATGTCCAGCCCGGCCTTCTCGGCGACCGACTTCTTGTACCAGAGGATCTGGGTGTTCGACCACAGCGGAACCGCGACGAGCTCGTCGTCGTAGGTCGCCGCTTCGATGGCACCGTCGAGCATGCCCTCCGAGAGGGTCGTCTGCTGCTCCTTCGGCATCGTCTCGAGGAAGCCGGCGTTGGCGAACTCCGCCGTGAACGCCGGGTCGAGACTCATCAGGTCGATGGAGCTGTCCTTGGCCGCGAGCCGTCGTACGAGCTGCTCGCGCTGCTGAGAGGCGTCGTTGGGGAGGAGCGCGACCTCGATGTTGTACAGCCCGTCGGACTCGTCGCTGCACTTCTTCGCGAGGTACGCCTGGCCGCCGGGCGACTGCTTGCCGTCCTCGCCCGTGACGAACGGCTCCAGGTTCGAGACGTCCGGGTTGATGTACCAGGTGAGCGTGGGCGTGTCGCCGCTCGAACCACCGCCGCACGCCGCGAGTCCTGCCGCAGTTCCGGCGGCCGCGACGACCGCCGCCAACCGCCGTCGAGCCTTCGTCCTCATGCACCGCTCCCGTCCGTTGATGCGTTCTAGGACGCCTGACGTACGTGACCTAGTAACTGAACCACAACGGTGGGACTTGCGCGAGCCTCACACGCCTAGATCCCCGGGTCTTCGAGCATCTCCGTGACCAGCGCCGCGACCGGCGAGCGCTCGGAGCGCGTGAGCGTCACGTGGGCGAAGAGCGGGTGGCCCTTCAGCTTCTCGACGACGGCCACCACACCGTCGTACCGGCCGACCCGGAGGTTGTCCCGCTGGGCGACGTCGTGGGTGAGGACGACCCGTGAGTTCGTGCCGATACGGGACAGGACGGTGAGGAGCACGTTGCGTTCGAGCGACTGCGCTTCGTCGACGATCACGAAGGCGTCGTGCAGCGAGCGTCCGCGGATGTGGGTCAGCGGGAGCACCTCGAGCAGGCCGCGGTCGATGACCTCCTCGACGACGGACTCGGAGGTGACCGCACCGAGCGTGTCGAAGACGGCCTGTCCCCAGGGCCCCATCTTCTCGGCCTCGGATCCGGGGAGGTATCCGAGCTCTTGACCGCCGACGGCGTACAGCGGCCGGAAGACCACGACCTTCTTGTGCCGCTGGCGCTCCATGACCGCCTCCAGGCCCGCGCACAGCGCCAGCGCGGACTTGCCCGTGCCTGCGCGGCCGCCCATCGAGACGATGCCGATCTCGGGGTCGAGGAGCAGGTCGAGCGCGACCCGCTGCTCGGCGGAGCGCCCGTGCAGCCCGAACGCCTCGCGGTCGCCGCGGACGAGCTTGACGCGCTTGTCGGCGGTGACGCGGCCGAGCGCGCTCCCCCGCTCGGAGAGCAGGACGAGGCCGGTGTGGCACGGAAGCTCGCGTGCCTCCTCGATGTCGGCGACACCGTCCTCGTAGAGGATGCCGACGTCGACGCCCGGGACCTCGAGCTCGCTCATGCCCGTCCAGCCCGACTCCAGCGCCAGCTCGGCGCGGTACTCCTCGGAGCACAGACCGACGGCCGACGCCTTCACCCGCATCGGGAGGTCCTTCGAGACGAGCGTGACCTCGCAGCCCTCGTCGGCGAGGTTCTTGGCGACGGACAGGATGCGGGTGTCGTTGTCGCCGAGCCGGAACCCCGACGGCAGTGCGCCGGGGTCGGTGTGGTTGAGCTCCACCCGGACCGTGCCGCCTTCGTCGTTGACCGGCAGCGGTCGGTCGAGCATGCCGTGGTGGACCCGCAGCTCGTCGAGCAGGCGCAGCGCCGCACGCGCGAAGTAGCCCAGCTCGGGATGGGCCCGCTTGTCCTCGAGCTCGCTGACGACGACCACCGGGACGACGATCTCGTGCTCGGCGAAGCGGGTCAGCGCCCGCGGATCGGCGAGAAGCACGCTGGTGTCGATCACGTAGGTCCGGCGCTGGGCGGAGGTCACACTGTCTGCAGCCACGGCTGTCTCCTCGTACGGGCCTGCGCGCGTCCCCGCGCCGGCTCGCTCTCTGGCAGAAGGAGCCGGGTCAGGGCGGCGGGCCCGGGGGCGGGGCCACCTCCCGCCGGGCGCACCGTGGCCGTGGCGACGCCGGTGACGACGTTCGCGCCGAGCGATCGGTGATGCACGGTCGGGCCTCCCGGTGCCGGCGGGATGTGTGCTCCACCGACGAGTCGACCGTACGACCGCCGCGTCCCGGGTGTGGAGCGACTCGCCGAGGGCGAAGGTCGGTCTACTGACCGAAGCGCCGCTCGCGCTCGGCGTACGAACGGATCGCGCGCAGGAAGTCCACCCGCCGGAACGCGGGCCAGAGCGCCTCGCAGAAGTAGAACTCGCTGTGGACGCTCTGCCACAGGAGGAAGCCCGACAGACGTTGCTCGCCCGACGTACGGATCACGAGGTCGGGGTCGGGCTGGCCCTTGGTGTAGAGATGGTCGGCGATGTGCTCGACGTCGAGCACCTCGGCGACCTCGGCGATCGTGCGCCCCTGCTCGGCCTGCTCCCGCAGCAGCGACCGGACGGCGTCGGCCAGCTCCTGGCGCCCGCCGTACCCGACACAGAGGTTGACCTCCATGCCGTCGACGTCGCCGGTCGACGCCACGGCGTCCTGCAGAGACCCGGTCAGGTCCTCGGGAAGGAGGTCGAGGTTGCCGATGAGGCGGACGTGCCAGCGCCGGGTCGCGGTCAGCTGGTCGACGAGGTTGCCGATGACACCGAGCAGCGCGCGAAGCTCGGGCTCGGGGCGCTGGAGGTTGTCGACCGACAGGAGCCAGAGCGTGACGACCTTGACGTCCAGGTCGTCGCACCAGCCCAGGAACTCGATGATCTTGTCGGCGCCCGCCTGGTATCCGGACGTGACGTCACCGCCGGCTCCGCGTGCCCAGCGGCGGTTGCCGTCTACGATCACGCCGACGTGTGCTGGTACCTGGTCCTGGCGCAGACTGCCCAGCAGCTGACGCTCGTAGACGGAGTACAGCAGGTCACGTACCGACACCGGTGGGCCTCTCGTGAGGAGTGTTACCTACGCTCGCGTAGGTGCGTTCGTTAGGGTCGAACACGTGAGCAAGCACGAGGCCCCCCCAGCTTCATTCGACGTCGGCGATCGTATCCGTGACGCGGTCGTCGAGATCAAGCCTAGACTGCGCGGCTGGCTCCACGCGGCCACCTGGCCCCTCGCCCTGGTCGCGTTCATCGTGCTCCTCGTGCTCGCCCCCGACACCAAGTCGAAGGCGGGTGTCGCGATCTACATGGCGAGCGCTTTGCTGCTGTTCGGGGTCAGCGCCGTCTACCACGTCGGACGCTGGGGACCACGCGGCCAGATGCTGCTCAAGCGCTTCGACCACGCCAACATCTTCCTGCTCATCGCCGGCTCCTACACACCGTTCGCACTCATCCTCCTGGAGCCGCGCGACGCGACGATGCTGCTGACCCTCGTGTGGGTCGGCGCGATCGGCGGCGTGGCGTTCCGGGTGTGCTGGGTCAACGCGCCGCGGTGGCTCTACACCCCGATCTACGTGCTGCTCGGCTGGGCCGCGCTGTTCTGGCTCGGCGACTTCGCTGCCGCCTCGTCGACCACCGTCCTCGTCCTGATCATCGTCGGCGGCGCGCTCTACTCGCTCGGAGCGGTCGTCTACGGCCTGCGGTACCCCGATCCGTTCCCGCGGTGGTTCGGGTTCCACGAGGTGTTCCACACGCTGACGATCGCGGCGTTCATCGTCCACTACGTCGGGATCTCCATCGCGGCGTACACGGTCGTCTGACCCGCGGCCTCGCCAGTGGCCCGGAGGTCAGCGCCCCAGGTCCGCGGGGTCGGTGACGGGTCGCTCGCAGGCGAACCCTCGGCAGACGTACGCGGCGGGGCGTCCGTCCACCAGCTCCTTGTACGCGAACAGCGGCAGCGGCGCTCCGACCGGCGCGGCGACGACGACCGCGCCGGGTGACGGCCACGCCAGCGCGGCGCGGTGCAGCCGGGCTGCGTCCTCGCCCTCCCCGACGACGGCGATCTCGAGCGGTCCGGCGAGCAGCGCCTCCGCGACCGCGAGGATCCAGCCGGCGAAGCGTGGCGAACCGGTGGCCAGCGCGGACGCCGAGCGCACCGCCTCCTCGGCCGCCGCCCGGTAACGGTCCTCACCGGTGATCGCCGCGGCGGAGAGGAACGCCGCCGCCACGGCCGAGGTGCCGGAGGGGGTGGCGTTGTCCGCGAGGTCGCGCGGGCGTACGACCAGCGCCTGAGCATCGTCGGCGGTGTCGTAGAAGCCACGTCCGTCCGCCGGGTCGGCGTCCGGCGCGACCCGGAAGTGCGCGAGCACCACGTCCAGCAGGCCCTGCGCCCGCTCGAGCCACACCGCGTCGCCGGTCACGCCGAGCACGGCGAGGTACGCCTCGGCGACGCAGCCGTAGTCCTCGAGGACTCCGGCGTTCGTCGAGGGGACACCGTCGCGCGACGTCCGGACGAGGTGGCCTGCGTCGTCAGTGTGCTGGGTGGCCAGCAGCGTCGCCGCGACGACGGCGGCATCGGTGTACTCCGGCTCCCCGAGCAGCACCCCGGCCTCGGCCAGGGCCGTGACCGCGAGCCCGTTCCACGCCGCGACGACCTTCTCGTCGCGCGCCGGCGCCGTCCGGGCCGCGCGACGCTCGGTCGCCAAGCGTGCACGGACGTCGGCCCAGCGCTCCAGGTCGTCGGGATCCTCGCGCAGCTGCAAGGTGGACGCGCCGTGCTCGAAGGTCCCGGTCGACGTCACGCTCAGCAGACGCGCGGCCCACGTCCCGTCCTCCTCCCCGAGCACCTCGACGAGCTGCTCGGGGGTCCAGACGTAGTACGCGCCCTCGACGCCGTCGGTGTCGGCGTCGAGCGCGGACGCGAACCCGCCCTCAGCGGTGGCGAGGTCGGTGAGGAGGAAGTCCGCCGTCTCCCGGGCCACCCGCAGGGCGAGCTCCGAGGCTGTCTGCCGCCACAGGTGGAGGTAGAAGCGCAGCAGGAGCGCGTTGTCGTACAGCATCTTCTCGAAGTGCGGGACGACCCACGCCTCGTCCACGCTGTAGCGCGCGAACCCACCTCCGAGCTGGTCGTACATCCCACCACGGGCCATCGCCTCGGCGGTGTGCTCGGCCATCGCGAGCGCGTCGCCCGACCCGGTCCGCGCCGCGTAGCGCAGGAGCATCTCCAGGCACATCGACGGGGGGAACTTGGGTGCTCCCCCGAACCCACCGTTCACCGCGTCGTACTGCCCTGCGAGCCCTCTGACCGCCGTGTCCAGCGCCTCGGCGTCGAGCGCGGGCCCGGTCGCGTCCTCGAGTGCACCGAGGTGCCCGACGACCTCCGCGCTGATCCGGTCGACGTCGTCGCGCCGGGTCTGCCACACGTTCGTCACGGCCTCGAGCACCTGCCGGAACGCGGGCATCCCGTGCCGCGGCTCTGGCGGGAAGTAGGTGCCCGCGAAGAACGGGTCGCCCGCCGGAGTGAGCACGACCGTCATCGGCCACCCGCCCTGCCCGGTCATCGCCGTGGTCGCGCGCATGTAGACCGCATCGACGTCGGGACGCTCCTCACGGTCGACCTTGACCGGGACGAAGTGCTCGTTCAGGTACGCGGCGGTGTCCTCGTCCTCGAACGACTCGTGCGCCATCACGTGGCACCAGTGACACGCGGCGTACCCGACGCTCAGCAGGACCGGGACGTCCCGCTCGGCCGCCAGCGCGAGCGCTTCCTCGCCCCACTCGTGCCAGTCGACCGGGTTGTCGGCGTGCTGAAGGAGGTACGGCGACGTGGCGCCGCTGAGTCGGTTGGCCATGACTCCACCGTAGGGGTCACCGCACGGGGCGCTCCATGGCCGCAGCGACAACCGCGACGAATGCGCCGATTCCGGTCGCCCGCGCCTTCGCCGGAACTCACATACGCTCGCAGAGAGCGCGTGGCCGGTCGGCCGCGCGTCATCAAGCACCACAGGGGGAACGCATGGCACTCGACACGATGATCGTCTTCGGCGCGAGCTACGACAACGAGGACGACGCGGTCGCCGACTACGAGTCGGTCAAGAAGCTCTACAAGGACACCGACCTGCTCGACACGTACGACGCAGCCGTGGTCTCCAAGCACGACGACGGCAAGGTCAAGATCGTCAAGAAGCACGAGCAGCCGACCCGTCACGGGGCGTGGGGAGGGCTCGGCATCGGCATCGTCGGCGGCGCTCTCGTCGCGCTGTTCCCGGCGATCACGCTGGGTGGCGCCCTCATCGTGGGCGGAGTCGGCGGCGGCGCGCTCGGGGCGCTCGCGGGGCACGTCACCCGGGGGATGAGCCGAGGGGACCTCAAGGAGCTCGGCGAGCTGCTCGACGACGGCCAGAGCGGCCTCGTCGTGGTGGCTGCCACCGACATGGAGTCCCGGGTGCAGGACGCGCTGAACCACGCCGCCAAGGTGACGAAGAAGGAGCTGCGCGCCGACGAGAAGGCCCTCGAGGCCGAGATCGACGAGGCCGCCAAGACCTGACGGTCAGTCAGCGAAGGTCAGTCAGCGAAGGTCAGCCCGCGGGCGGTGAGCTCCTCGCCGAGGATGCGCACCGCCTTCGGGCCGACACCGTGGATCGCCAGCAGGTCCTTGGGCGTGACGGTGGCGAGCTGCGCGTACGTGGTGAAGCCGTGACGTGCCAGCTCGCGCCTCGCCGTACGCCCCAGCGCGACGGGGTACTCGGTCGGCACGGGCGAGTCCTCGGCGGGCACGGCAACCTCCTGGTCGGCGACGGTCGCAGCCTAGCCGCGTCCGGGTCCGACCCGGAGGGGTGACACGATGCACGGATGACGAACGTGAAGGGCAAGGGCGCTCAGGCGGGCCGCGACGTCCGCAACAGCAAGGCACTCGAGGTCGGTGCACAGGTCGGGCTCGTCGCGTACGGGATCGTTCATCTCCTCATCGCGTGGATCGCGATCCAAGTCGCGCTCGGCGGTGGTGGCGACCCGAGCCAGGGCGGTGCGCTGAAGTCGATGTCGGACGACCCGGTGGGCGTCGTCATCCTGTGGATCACTGCTGTCGGGTTCGTCGCGCTCGTCTTCTGGAAGCTGTCCGACGCCATCTGGGGATTCGCGGACGAGGACGGCGCCAAGAAGGGCATCAAGAAGGCGGAGGCTGCCGGCCTCGCCGTCCTGTACGGCTTGCTCGCCGTGCTCGCGTTCAAGTCGGCCACCGGCTCGGGCGGCGGCGGCGGCAACAGCGAGGAGAGCGTCACCGCGCAGGTGATGAGCGCCCCCGCCGGCCGCTGGCTCGTCGGTCTCATCGGCCTCGCGATCATGGCCGGGGGTGCCTACCAGGTCTACCGCGGCGTCACCCGCCGGTTCGAGCACGACCTGAAGCCGTCGGCGACGGGCGGCAGCAGCGGCACAGCGATCGTCCGGCTCGGCCAGGTCGGCTACACCGCGAAGGGCGTCGCCCTCGGCATCATCGGCCTGCTGTTCATCATCGCCGCCATCGACTACGACGCCGACAAGGCGGGCGGTCTCGACGATGCGCTCAAGATGCTCCGCGACCAGCCCTTCGGGCCGGTGCTGCTCATCCTCGTGGCTCTCGGCCTCGCGGCCTTCGGAGCCTACTGCTTCGGCTGGGCGCGCTACGTCAAGCGCCGCTGAACCTAGGCTGACGGCATGGACTCCAGCGACTGGGACCGCCGTTACGCCGAGCAGCCGCGTCCGTTCGGTGCCGTCGCCAACGCCACGCTGGTCGCCGAGGTCGTCGCACTCCCTCCCGGGCGTGCGGTCGACCTCGCCTGCGGCGACGGGCGTCACGCGGCCTGGCTCGCCTCCCGAGGGTGGCAGGTCGATGCCGTCGACTTCTCGCCGGTCGCCATCTCCGACGCCGAGCGCGAGTGGCAGCAGGACGTCGGTGACTCCGTGCGCTGGCACGTCGGTGACGCCCTCAGCTGGGATCCGCCGGAGCGGGCCGACCTGGTGCTGATCGCATATCTCCAGACGGCGCGGCTGCCGCTCGTGATCGAGCGGGCACGTACGTGGCTGCGCCCGGACGGACGGATCGTCTACCTCGGGCACGCCCGGGACAACCTGGCGTACGGGGTCGGCGGCCCACGCTCCCCCGAGGTGCTGCCCACCGTGGCGTCGTTGGCGTCCGCGCTGGACGGCATGGAGGTGCTGTCGCTGCGCCACGTCGTCCGGCCGACCGCGGCCGGCGACGCGTACGACGTGCTCGCGGTCGCCCGGGAGATGCCGGCCTAGGCAGGGCGTTCGACGCGTGCGGCCAGCCGCGCCGGCGCCTGGATGCAGTACGCGTCGACCAGGAGCTCGGCCAGCTCGTCCCAGTCGGTCTGCTCGTCGAGGAGCATGCCCACGAGGTTCTCGCCCCACTCCCCACGGAAGTACGGCGGGCCGAGCCGTTCGAACGCCATCAGCTCCTCGGCCTCGGCCCGGAAGGTGATGCGGAAGAGGCCGTCCTCGCCGCCGAACACGTGGGCGACGGTCGCCGACCCCACACGCCAGCGGACGCCGACCCAGGCGTCCTCCTCCGTGCACGACGGGAGTGCCGAGAGCACCTCTCGGAGCCGGTCGAGCATGTCGAGGGGAACGTCGGGTCGCGCGGCCACCGCACCACCTTCCCTTACGCCACTGACAGTCCCGTACGGGCTACGCGGTGAGCCTCCACACCTGACCGGCAGGAGACCCCGCCGGGTACGACCGTAAGGCCGATCCGGCCAGCCGCTCCCTTGCTGAGGTTCACGAACGATGTGCGGATCCGGTACTCAGTCAGCGCATCATGAGACCCTCACTCGCCCGTCGACCGGGGAATCAGGGCTTTGCTGTCAGGTTCGGCGACGGGCCGGTACGCCAGCATCGCCTCGACACCGCGCATGAACGCGCCGCAGACGGGCTCAAGATCACCTAGGCGCCCTGCGGCCATCGCCCCGTCCCGGATCATCACGAAGAACTGTGCCCCCTCCTCGGACGGTTCCCCGCGCAGGCGTTCCAGCTCGCCCTGCACGACCGACTGGAACCAGGCTCGATGCTCCTGCACCACCTGCTGCACGCGACTGTCAGCATCGGGATACTCGGCCGCGGCATTGATGAACGCGCACCCGCGGAACTCCGGCATCTTGATCTGATCGACGATCCAGCCCGCGATCTCACGGATCGTCTCCGCAGCCGGCTGCTGATGTTCGGTGATGGCGTGCACCTCGCGTCGGATCCGCTGGTCCGTGGCCCGCAGGTATTCGACGACCAGGTCCTCCTTCCCCGGGAAGTGCCGGTAGAAGGTTGCGCGTGTCACGCGAGCCTGAGAGATGACCTCCTCGACGCCGACTGAGTTGATGCCCTTGGCATAGAAGATCGCGCTCGCCGTTCGCAGCAGTCGGTCGCGGGCCTCGGAGGGACGGCGGACCTCGGACGGGCTATTCATCCCGCCAGCATAGCGACAGAACGTTCGTTCCACTAATCCCGAGGGCGTTCGCCCCGCTGCCAAGGGCGCGAAGATCTGCCCCGTCTAGCGGAAGACAGAACGATCGGTCTTGACAAGTCGCGGAAGCAGGTGCAGTCTCTTTGGAAGAAAGACCGTTCGTTCTACCTGTCGCCGGCCATGTCGATTCCACGTAGCCGCCGCCCACCTGTCCGGAACTGCTTAAGGATCACCATGACCACCGTGACCTCACCCGCTGCCCGGGGGATCGCGCAGCACCTCCGCCGCTTGTACCTCGTCCGCTTCGGGTTCGCCATCACCTGGGCCGTCCTGCTGTTCGTCATCGGGTCGGACCTCAACCCGACCAGCGTCACCCTGCTGGTCGTCTACCCCGCTTTCGACGTTGTCGCGGCGGTCGCGGACCTCCGTTCCTCCCGCGCCACGGCACCGGCACGCGGGCTGTACCTGAACATCGCGGTCAGCGCGGTCGCCGCCGTCGGTGTGGCCATCGCTTCCGCGTCCGACGTGCCGGCTGTCCTGCGCGTGTGGGGAGCCTGGGCGATCGTCTCCGGTCTCGTGCAGCTGAGTGTCGGGATCGCGCGCCGCACGCTTGGGGGCCAGTGGCCGATGATCCTCAGCGGCGGCCTCTCGGTGCTCGTCGGCGTTGGTTTCATCCTCGCGGCCGGCGCCGATGACCCGTCCCTTGCCGGCCTGGCCGGCTACGCCGCTCTCGGCGGGGTCTTCTTCCTCATCTCAGCCCTGCGCCTCGGCCGCGTAGCGCAGGAGAGCTGACATGGACACCACGACGTACGACGTCATCATCATCGGCGCAGGTCCGGTCGGCGAGAACGTTGCGGCCCGCGTGACGCAGGGCGGTCTCAGCGCTGCCATCGTCGAGCGCGAGCTGGTCGGCGGTGAGTGCTCCTACTGGGCGTGCATCCCGACAAAGGCGCTGCTGCGCAGCGGGGCGGCGCTCCAGGCGGCTCGGCAGGTGCCCGGTGCGCGGGAGGCGGTGAGGGGCGGCCTGGATGTGGCGGCCGTGCTCGGCCGTCGAGACTCCTTCGCCGAGAACTGGAAGGACGACGCGCAGGCATCCTGGGTCGACCAGGCGGGGATCTCGCTGTACCGAGGGCAGGGACGGATCAGCTCCACCCGGGTCGTCGACGTGACCGGCAAGGACGGCGCGACCACCGTGCTGACCGCACGGCACGCGGTCGTCGTCGCCACCGGAACCGGCGCGCTGGTCCCAGACATCGACGGGCTGCGCGAGGCGACACCGTGGACCAACCGGGAGGCGGCCGCCACGAGCGCTGTTCCCGATCGTCTCGCCATCATCGGCGGCGGCGCGGTGGCAGCGGAGATGGCGACCGCATTCGCCGGGCTCGGAGCCTCGGTGACGATGCTGGCCCGTGACGGTGTGCTGCCGCGCGCGGAGCCGTTCGCCGGCGAGCTGGTCGTCGAGTCGTTGCGGGACGCCGGCGTGTCGGTGCGCCTCGGCGCGGAGGCCGCGTCCGTGAAGCGCGTCGACGACGGATCGGTGCACATCACTCTCGCCGATGGGGAGCAGGTCGAAGCCGACGAGCTCCTCGTCGCGACCGGCCGCACGCCGAACACCGGGGACATCGGACTGGAGAACGTCGGGTTGACTCCGGGTGCCTGGCTCCTGGTCGACGACACATTACGCGCGCTCGCCGCTGACGGCGCACCGATCGGTGGCGGGTGGCTGTATGCCGCGGGCGACGTCAACCGGCGCGTGCTGCTGACTCACGGGGGCAAGTACCAGGCCCGAGCCGTGGGCGACGTGATCGTGGCACGCGCCAAGGGCGACCCGGTCCTGGACCGCCCGTGGGGCCGGCACGTGGCAACGGCCGACGAACCCGCCGTGCCCCAAGTGGTCTTCACCGAACCCGAGATCGCTTCGGTGGGGATGACCGCGGCCGCCGCCTCGGCCGCCGGGCTGCGGACCCGTGTCGTCGACTGCGACCTGGGCGCCGTCACCGGCTCCGCCCTCTATGCCGACGGGTACCGAGGGCAGGCGCGCATGGTCGTCGACGAGGACCGGCAGGTCATCGTCGGTTTCACGCTCGCCGGCCCCGACGTCGCAGAGCTGCTGCACGCGGCGACGATCGCGATCGTCGGCGAGGTACCGCTGGACCGGCTCTGGCACGCGGTTCCGGCCTTCCCCACCCGCAGCGAGGTGTGGCTCCGGCTGCTCGAGACCTACGGCCGCTGACCGCTCGGCCGAACGAACGTCCCGCCGCGACCGCGGCGGGCGAGAAGACAGCACTACCCAAACCCAGAAGGGAACGATCTGCAATGCGTATTCGCACTCACATTCAGGCCGCCGCCGTCGCCGCCACGGCCGCCGTACTCCTCACCGCGTCCTTGCCGGCCCCGGCGAGCGGTGCCGGCAAGGAGGAGCGGCAGCACCGGCAGCCCAAGCCGACGGTCGTGCTCGTCCACGGAGCGTGGGCGGACTCCTCCAGCTGGAATCCGGTCATCGACCGTCTGCGCAAGGACGGCTATCCGGTCCGGGCCATCGCCAACCCGCTGCAGGGCCTGACGAGCGACTCCGCCTACCTCAGCAGCTACCTGACCGCGATCGAGGGGCCCAAGGTACTGGTCGGCCACTCCTACGGCGGCGCCGTCATCACCAACGCCGCGACCTCCGTCCCCGACGTCAAGTCCCTGGTGTACATCGCCGCCTTCATCCCTGCCAAGGGCGAGACCCTCACCGAACTCACCGCAGGGTCGGACCTCCCGCTGGTCTACACCCCGGTGCCCGGAGGCACGGACGTCACCATCGACCCCGCGCAGTTCCGTGAGTTCTTCGCTGGCGACCTCGACAAGAACACTGCCGCAGACCTCGCTATCACCCAGCGGCCGGCCAACGCCAGGGCCGTCCTCGACGTCAGCGCCGAAGAGGGCTTCGACACCATCCCCTCCTGGGCCCTCCTCACCCGCCGTGACCACGCCATCGACCCCGCCCTCCAGCGCATGATGGTCGGCCGCGCCGGCGCCCACGTCACCGAGGTCGACGCCTCCCACGCGGTCATGCTCAGCCGTCCCGGCGTCGTGACCGACGTCATCGAACGAGCCGCGAGGTGAGCCCTGCGTCCGCCAGCCGGACCTCGTTCTACGTGACAAGCCCGATCCATCCCCTCGACGAAAGAAGGACACGATGACCGCCAAGCTCACCATGATCTACGCCAACCCGGTCGACGAAGAGGAGTTCGAGCGTCGCTACAAGGTGCACAAGCAGCTCGTGGCGCAGATCCCGGACCTCCTGCGCACGGAGTACGGCAAGGTCTTCCCGAAGGAGGACGGCACCCCGCGGCCGCGGTGGCGCACCGCCGACCTGTACTTCGCCGACTACGACACCGCCGTGGCGGCCTTCGAGCACGAGAACGGAATGGCCGTCGCCCGCGACGCCTTCGACCTCGCCACCGGTGGTGTCGAGTTCCTGCTCTCCGCTGTCGAGAGCTGAGATCAGCGCTTCAAGCCTGCCTCGAAAGCTCCTTCTCGAGCCAGGTGGGGGGTCAGCCTTGAGTGGCTGGCCCCCTCGAGGTGCGCAGCCCCGAGCCCTGCAGCTGAGGGGTCGCACACGGGAGAGAGCGTTCTCCAGGCTCCCCCACCCTCCCGGTAGGTTGGTCGCGTGCACGCCACTGGGACCCGTAGCAGCGGGCTCGTCGTCCGGGTCTGGTTCGCCGTCGTGGCGGCGCTCGGCGCGTGGGCGACGGCCGGCCAGGCCATCCGGGCCGCCTCTGAGGGGCGGAGCCTCGTCAACTACTTCTCGTACTTCACGATCGAGTCGAACGTGCTCGTCGTGGTCGCCGCCGTCGTCATCGCACGGCGTGCGCGCGTCGACGGCTGGTGGCAGCCGGTCTACCTGGCGGGTCTCGTCGGGATCGTCATCACCGGGACCGTCTACCACCTGCTCCTCGCCGGCCAGCAGACGCTCCAGGGCATCGAGGTCTGGTACGACCTGGTGCTCCACACGCTCGTCCCGGCCGGATCGGTGATCGGGTTCTTCCTCCTGCGGCCGCGCCTGGGCCGCAGAGCGTGGTGGTTCCTCGCCTGGCCGGTCGCGTGGGTGGCCTGGACGCTCGTCCGCGGCGCCCTTGGCGACCCGCAGTTCGTCGGCCCGGACGGAGAGCCACCGCTTCCCGTGCCCTACGACTTCCTCGATGCCGGCACGGCAGGGTGGGGCGCCGTGGTCGTGACGCTCTGCCTCATCGCCGGGTTCGCCGTCGCCATCGCGGCAGCGGTGCTCACACTCGGTCGCCGGATCGGCCGCTGAGCGCGGGAGCGGGGACGCTCAGGCGTCGTCGCGCGGCTCCTGCGCCGAACGGCGAGGGCGCTCGGTGGCCTCTTCGTCGAAGTCGATCTTCTTCATCTGGTGCGACATGCTGCGCATCAGGAAGAACAGCCCGACGCACAGCCCCAGGATGAGGATGAGCGCGACCCAGCCCGCAGGCTTGAAGACGATCTCTTGGGCGGCGGCGAGCACGGCGGTGGACATGCGTCCAGCGTACGCCGCGCCCGTCGGCGACCGTCAGCGCAGCCCGGCGAAGAGGTCGTCCTCGGGCGTCGTGGTCTCGACGAACGAGCGCACGAGCTGGTAGTCCTCGGTCGGCCACGCCTCGGCGCGCACCTCCAGCGGCACCGCGAACCAGTGACCGTCCGGGTCGATCTGGGTCGCGTGCGCCCGCAGCGCGTCGTCGGCGACGCCGAAGTAGTCGGAGCACGGCACACGGGTGGTGAGCCGCGCCGCCTCTTCCTCCGGGTCGACGCTCCACTCCTTGAGGCGCTCACGGTAGACCGGCTCGAGGCCGTGTCGCTCCAGCGCCGCGTCGACCGCCTCGGCGCGCGCCCGCGACCAACCCCGGTGGTAGTAGAGCTTCTGCGGCTGCCACGGCTCACCGAGCTCGGGGTACGCGTCCGCGTCGCCCGCCTTGTCGAAGGCGTAGACGCTGACCTTGTGGCACATGATGTGGTCGGGATGCGGATAGCCGCCGTTCTCGTCGTACGTGGTGACGACGTGCGGACGGAAGGAGCGCATCAGGGCGATCAGGGGCTTCGCGGCCTCCTCGACCGGGACCAGGGCGAAGCACCCCTCGGGCAGCGGAGGCGGCGGATCGCCCTCAGGCCAGCCGGAGTCGACGAACCCGAGCCAGTCCTGCGCGATGCCGAGGATCTCGCGGGCGCGGTCCATCTCCTCGCGACGGATCTCGCCGATCAGCTCGGGGTTGTCGACGATCCCCGGATGGTCGAAGCTCGGGTTGAGGATCGAGCCCCGCTCACCGCCCGTACACGTCGCGACGTGGACGTCGACGCCTTCGGCGACGTACCGCGCCGTCGACGCGGCGCCCTTGCTCGACTCGTCGTCAGGGTGCGCGTGAACGTGCATCAGACGCAGCTTCTCCGCCACAGCTGGACTCCTCCGGTCGGTGGTGTGGGCCACTCGGTCACAATGGTGTCATGCCCACGACCGAGCCCGACCTGACCGCCAGCCGGTACGGCCGTCGTCGCCAGGGTCTGAGCCGCCGCACGTGGACGGTCATCGCCGTCGTGGGGGTCACGCTCGGCGTGATCGCCACGTGGATCGTGGCCCAGCAGCAGACCAAGAACTCCTTCCAGGCCGACGTGGTCGCCTTCGACGTCCTCTCCGACCACGAGACGTCGGTGACGCTGCGGGTGTTCCACTCGTCGGGCAAGCCGGCCGAGTGCGACGTCGCCGCCCAGGCGCAGGACCGCACGTACGTCGGCGAGAAGACCATCCCGATCCCCCGTACGGCCAAGGGCGACACCGCGGTGAGCGACGTGATCACGACCGAGCGGCGCGCGGTCACCGCGATCATCGTGGACTGCCGCCTCACCGGCTGAGAGGCCGGCGCCTTGGCCCTGGGCCGCAGAATTGCTAGGCTCGTGGTTTCCAGCCCCAGGCGTGACGTCTGGGGTTTGTTACATCTGAGGAGCTATCCCCATGACGACGCCCAACGAAGAGAAGAACACGATCTGGCTGACCCAGGAGGCGCACGACCGCCTCCAGGCGGAGCTGGACCATCTTCGCGGGCCTGCACGCACGGAGATCGCGACCAAGATCGCCGAGGCCCGCGACGAGGGTGACCTTCGTGAGAACGGCGGCTACCACGCAGCCCGCGAGGAGCAGGGCAAGTCCGAGGCGCGCATCCGGCAGCTCGAGGACATGCTCCGCCGCGCCGAGGTGGGTGAGCCGCCCGCCGACGACGGCCTCGTCGAGCCCGGCATGGTCGTGACGATCAGGTTCGCCGGCGACGACGACTCCGAGACCTTCCTTCTCGGCTCGCGCGAGATGCTCGGTCTCGACGTCTCGGTCGACATCGAGGTGTACTCCCCGCAGTCGCCGCTCGGCCTGGCCATCAACGGCAAGAAGGCCGGCGAGAGCGCCACGTACGCCGCCCCGAACGGGCGCGAGATCACCGTGACGATCGTCGACGCCAAGCCCTACGTCGCCTGACGGTCAGCGGTCCCCGGCACCCGTCACCCTTCGGGGCGGCGGGTGCTGTCGCGTCCGGGCGTCACGGCCTCACGTGTAGGTGATGACGTAGCCGTGGTCGCGCAGGGTCTGCTCCACCGCGAACCGGTGCTCGGGACCCCGCGTCTCCACGCTCAACGTCACCTCGACCTCGTCGATGGCCAACGTGGAGGCGGTCCGTTCGTGGACGACGTCGAGCACGCTGACGGCGAGCTCGGCGAGGATCCTCAAGAGCTCCTCGAGCGAGCCCGGACGGTCGGAGATCCGCACCCGGAACGACAGGAACCTACCGGCCGCCGCCAGGCCGTGGCGGACCACGTTCATGAGCAGGAGCGGGTCGATGTTCCCTCCGCTGAGGACGGTCACGACGGGACCGGCGTCGTCGGCGAAGACCTCCGGATGCTCCAGCAGCGCGGCGACACCGGCAGCACCGGCGGGCTCGACGACGAGCTTGGCGCGCTCCAGCAGCATGAGGAGCGCCTGGCTCAGCGACTCCTCCGTCACCGTCACGACCTGGTCCACGTACCGCGCGATCTCGTCGTACGGCACGTCACCCGGGCGTGAGACCGCGATGCCGTCGGCCATCGTCCGTTGCGCCTCGACCGAGGTCGGGCGTCCGGCGCGCAGGGACACCGGGTAGGCGGCGACCCGCTCGGACTGCACGCCCACGACCCGGATTGCCGGGTTCAGCGCGCGCGCGGCGAGCGCGGCTCCCGCGACGAGCCCGCCCCCGCCGACGGGGATGACGAGCGTCGTGGCGTCCGGGACCTGCTCGAGGACCTCGAGCGCCAACGTCCCCTGGCCGGCGACGATGTCGGGGTGGTCGAACGGGTGGATGAGCACGGCGCCCGTCCGCTCCGAGTACGCGTGAGCTGCGGCGAGCGCGGACTCGACCGAGCTGCCGGCGAGCTCGATCCTCGCCCCGTAGTCACGGGTGGCGGCCAGCTTGGGCAGCGGCGCGCCCTCCGGCATGAACACCGTCGCCGTGGTGCCGAGCAACGAAGCGGCGAGCGCCACCCCCTGCGCGTGGTTGCCCGCGCTCGCGGCGACGACCCCGTGGGCTCTCTCCGCCGCCGTCAGCCTCGAGATACGGACGTACGCGCCGCGGATCTTGAACGACCCGGCACGTTGGAGGTTCTCGCACTTCAGGACGACAGGGCGGCCGATGAGGGAGCTGAGCGCACGCGAGGGCTCGACGGGGGTACGGACGGCGACGCCCTCGAGAAGCTTCTCGGCAGCGCGTACGTCGTCAAGGGTGACCGGCATGCCTCCACCCTAGGCACGAAGACGACGGAGGGGTGGGCGGCACCCGGCCACGGCGGAGCACCGACGACGGCCGCGCCGTGTGCTAGCCGGGTTCGGGAGGCGCTTCGCCGGCCGCCCGAGCAGTCCGCACCGCTTCCGCGCGGGACGCGAGGTCGCGCACGATCGCATTGACGCAGGCGGTGATCGGCACCGCGAGGAGAGCCCCGACGATCCCGGCGACCGTGACCCCGGCGGCGATCGCGAGGATGATCGCGAGCGGGTGGAGCTGGACGAGGTGGCCCATCAGGAACGGCTGGAGGATGTGCGCCTCGATCTGCTGGACGGCGACGACACCGGCCAGCATGATCAACGCGACCCATGGCCCCTGCGCGACCAGGGCGACGAGGACGGCGACGAGCCCCGAGACGAAAGCGCCGACGATCGGGATGAAGGCGCCGAGGAACACCAGGGTCGCGATCGCGAGCACGAGAGGAACGCCGAGCAGCCACGCCACCAGCGCGATGCCGACGGCGTCCACAAGGGCGACGAGCACCGTCGCGCGGACGAACGCCGTGAGCGACCACCAGGCGACGCGACCCGAGCGGTCGGCGTGCTCACGTGCGTTGCGCGGGAAGAGCCGGACGACCCAGTCCCAGATGCGACCGCCGTGATAGAGGAAGAAGTAGGTCGCGAACAGCACGATGAAGAACCCGGCGAGGACGTGCGTCACGGTCGTCCCGAGCTCGGTCACCCGGTCGACGATCCCTGTGCCGCTGCTCCCCCACTCCTCGATCGTGCGGGTCGCCCTGTCGATCCAGGAGTTGAGCTGGGCGTCGCTCAGGCCCAGCGGACCGGTGCGGGCCCAGTCCTGGATCTCCTGCAGCCCGTCGACCACCTTCGTCCGCAGGTCGTCGAACTGTGTCGAGACCTGCTGACCGACGAGCGTCAGCATGCCGACGACCGCACCGATCCCGAAGATCATCACCATGAGCGTGGCGAGGGCACGCGGGATCCGCAGCGCCTCGATCCGATCCACGAAGGGGCGGACCAGGGCAGCCACCAGGACCGCGATCGCGATCGGCACGGTGATGCTGGAGAAGTAGCCCAGCAGCCACATCACGCCGAACGCAGCGGCCGCGATGACGAGGAGGCGCCACCCCCACGAGGCCGCGAGCGAGACGCCGTACGGGACGTTGGGCGGGGTGCCGTCGCCCGGCGCCGCCGCGGCGTACCGGCTCGAGGCGGGGACCGGGTCGCCGAGGACGCCTTGGCGCTCGTCGAGCGTGGCCAGGTCACGGCGGGCGGTGGCACGCATCCGCTCGACGAGCTCGTCGAGCCGCTCACGACGCGACCGGGCGATCGCCGCGCCCTCGTCGGGGACGGCGTCAGGCACGGCGTCGGGCGGCACAGGCACGGCGTCCTCGGCCGGCCCCTCCGAGCTCCCGCCGTCGTTCATCGACCCAGCCGCTCGAAGGCTTGCTCCAGGTCACGCACCAGGTCGTCCGCGCTCTCGATGCCGACGCTGACGCGTACGAGGTCCGACGGCACCTCGAGCGGTGAGCCGGCGGCCGACGCGTGGGTCATCCGGCCCGGGTGCTCGATCAACGACTCCACACCGCCGAGGGACTCCGCCAGGATGAACAGCTCGGTGTGCTCGACGACGTCGAGGGCGGCCTGCTCGCCGGCCGCCATCCGGAAGGAGATCATGCCGCCGAACCGCTTCATCTGGCGCGCCGCGACCGCGTGGCCGGGATGCTCCGCGAGACCGGGGTAGATGACCTGCGAGACCTCGGGACGGCTCTGGAGGAAGGCGACGACCCGCTCCGCGTTGTCGCTGTGCCGCTCCATCCGGAGGGCGAGGGTCTTGAGCCCTCGCAGCACCAGCCACGAGTCGAAGGGACCCGCGACCGCGCCCATGGAGTTCTGGTGGAACGCGATCGGCTCCGCGAGCGTCTCGTCCCGGGTGATCAGGGCACCACCGACGACGTCGGAGTGGCCGCCCGCGTACTTCGTCGTCGAGTGCACCACGATGTCGGCCCCGTGAGCCAGCGGCTGCTGCAGGTACGAGGAGGCGAAGGTGTTGTCGACCACCAGGAGGGCGTCCGCGTCGTGTGCGATCTCGGCGAGCGCCGCGATGTCGGCGATCCCGAGCAGCGGGTTCGTCGGCGTCTCGACCCAGACGATGCGCGTCTGCCCGGGGCGGACGGCGGCACGGACGGCGTCGACGTCGGCGATCGTGACCGGGTCGTACTCCAGGCCCCACCGGGACTCGACCTTGTCGAAGAGCCGGTAGGTCCCGCCGTACGCGTCGTCGGGGATCACCACGTGGTCGCCCGGTTTGGTGAGTGCACGCAGCAGGGTGTCCTCAGCGGCGAGCCCGCTCGCGAAGGCGAACCCGCGGGCGCCCAGCTCCAGCGAGGCGAGGCACTCCTCGAGGGCGGTCCGGGTCGGGTTGGCGCTGCGCGAGTACTCGTAGCCCTCGCGGAGTCCGCCCACCCCGTCCTGCTTGTAGGTGCTGGTGGCATAGATGGCGGGCACGACCGCTCCCGTACGGGGGTCGGGGTCCTGACCTGCGTGGATCGCACGCGTCTCGAATCCGAAGTCGCTCACACCCGCGAGCGTAACGGTCGATCCCTCACCCCGCCCTGACGGTGGTGGCCCGACGCGCGGCGACCGCGAGGTCGGGGAAGTCGGAGAACACGCCGTCGATGCCGAGCCGGTAGAACACCCGCAGCTCCGCGTCGAGGTCGCCGTGCGCGGTCGGATCGGTGCCGTCACGGAGGTCTGCGGGGAGGAACTGGTTCTCCGCACGGAAGGTCCACGCGTAGACCTCCAGCCCGGCCCGGTGCGCGTCACGGACGACGGTCGTCGGCGTGGAGAGCGCCCCGGACGCGTCACGCGGGACGAGCACGCTCTTCTCCGCGCTCAGGACGTCGGCATAGCGCGCCATCGCCTTGAGACCTGCCGGAGTCACCATGTCGTCGTACGTCACGGGGTCGCCGCTGACGACGTGGTCGTACGGGCGTCCGCTCGGGTTGACGTTCTGGGCGAGCGGCACGCGGACACGCTTGGCGAGGGCCTTGAGGTTCGCCGTCTCGAACGACTGGACCGTGACCGGCGACCGGCGATGGTTGAGCCCACGCCGGTTCAGAGTACGGACGAGCGGATCCTCGAGGTTCTTGCCGATCGACCGGAAGTACGTGGGGTGCTTGGTCTCGGGTGCCACGCCGATGACGCGTCCACGTCGGAGGCTCTCGCGCTTGGCCAGGTCGAGAACCTCCTCGAAGGTCGGCACCTCGAAGCGGCCGTCGTACGCGGTGTTGCCGGGGCGGACGAGCGGCAGCCGCTCCTTGGCTCGCAGGGTCTTGAGCTCGGCGAGGGTGAAGTCCTCGGTGAACCATCCCGTCACCGGCCCGCCGTCGATCGTTCTGGTCGTCCGGCGGTCGGCGAACTCCGGGTGCTCGGCGACGTCGGTGGTCCCGCCGATCTCGTTCTCGTGGCGGGCGACGAGGACCTTGTCCTTGGTGATGACGAGGTCCGGCTCGATCACGTCCGCACCCTGTCGGATCGCCAGCGTGTAGGCGGCGAGCGTGTGCTCCGGGCGGACGCCGGAGGCGCCACGGTGCGCGATGACGATCGGGTCGGCGGCGCGGTGACGGGCCGAGGCGCGGGCACGGTCGGCGGACGCCGCGGGCGCCAGCGACACGAGCAAGGGCCCGGCTACCGCCGCGGCGAGCGCGGCGACGAGAGTGCTTCGCATGAGGTTCATGTGACGATCACAGCGGTGGCGGGTTGCCGGAGGCGGTCACGCGGGGGTGGAGCGCGTGAACGGTGCACGAACGTCGCTGGGCGGACACTCGATCCATGGACATGCCGACGATGATGCGTGCGTGGCGGGTGACGACACCGGGGCCTGTGGACGCGTCAGGTGCAGCCCCGCCGCTCGAGCGTGTCGAGATCCCGGTCCCCGCCCCGCTGCCCGGCGAGCTGCTCGTCCAGGTCGAGGCGTGCGGCGTGTGCCGTACGGACCTGCACGTCACCGAGGGCGACCTCCCGGTCCACCGTGACCACGTCGTCCCAGGTCACGAGATCGTCGGCCGGGTGGTCGCGGGCGGCGGTGCGGTCGGTGACTGGTCCGTCGGCGACCGGGTGGGGATCGCGTGGCTGCGCCGCACGTGCGGACGCTGCCGATGGTGCACGCGCGGCGACGAGAACCTCTGCCCGTACGCCCGCTTCACCGGCTGGCACGCCGACGGCGGGTACGCGGAGTACGCGACCGTCCGCGCGGACTACGCGTACCGGCTCCCCGACGACGTTCCTGCCGTCGACCTCGCACCGCTGCTGTGCGCCGGGATCATCGGCTTCCGTGCGTTGCGCCGGGCTGCGCTGCCGGAGGGTGGGCGGCTCGGCCTGTACGGGTTCGGTGGAAGCGCGCACCTCTGCGCCCAGGTCGCGATCGGCGAGGGTGCGACGGTCCACGTCCTCACCCGAGAGCCTGCCGCGCAACGCCTCGCGCTGGAGCTGGGCGCCGCATCCGCGGCGGGGGCGTACGACGCACCGCCCGAGCCCCTCGACGCGGCGGTGCTCTTCGCGCCGGTCGGCGATCTCGTCCCGGTCACGCTGCGGGCCCTCGACCGCGGCGGCATCCTGTCGATCGCGGGGATCCACCTCTCCGACGTGCCGCCGCTCGTCTACGAGGAGGACCTGTTCTACGAGAAGGAGATCCGGTCGGTGACGGCCAACACGCGCGACGACGGCCGGACCTTCCTCGCGCTGGCCGAGCGTCACGGCGTTCGGGCGACGACGCACGCGTACCGGCTCGACGACGCGCTTGGCGCACTGCGCGACCTGAAGGCAGGACGCTTCGACGGTGCAGCGGTGCTCGTGCCGTAGCGCGAGTCCCTCAGCCGCGCGAGACCTCGAGGAGTCCTCTCAGGTGGTTCTCGAGCACCGACGGAGGAGCGACGCCCGGCGGTGCCGGTGCGACGTACTGGTGGCCGGTCGGTGTCGTCCACGTCCGCACGCCGGCATGGTCGGTGTCGACGCGCCACCGACGGGTCTGCTTGAGGAGGTTGTCCGAGCGACAGAGCCCTTGGGCGTTCGCTCGTGTCGTCTCGCCCCCGGCGGCATGCGCGGTGACGTGGTCGATCTCGCGGACGCGGCACTCGCACCACGGCCGCGCGCAGTACTCGTCGGCCGCGCGGACCGCCCGCGCGACCACCTCGGGGAAGCGGCGTCGCCGCGGGTCGACGTCAGTGATCTGGTGCCCGTCGGCGGCGGTGAAGAACCGGCGCACCCACGAACGTCCCGACGCCATCAGCCCCCGCGCCAGCTCGGCCGGGACCGGCCCGTAGCCCTGCAGCACCGCCGCAGCGTCGTCGGCACCGAACATCGTCTCGGGCCTCATCAGCACGCCGACCTCGACGTCCACCGCGACGCCGCCCGACGTCACACCCGCGCCGCTGAGCGCCTCGAGCGCCAGGTCGCACGCAAGCTGCGCGATCGTTCGCGGGTCGCCGTCGCTGCGGCGCGCGGAGGCCTCGGCGTCGAGCCGGTGCCACACACCCACCAGCTGCGCGGCTGGTGCATAGATCGACAGCGTCGCCATCGCATCCAGCTCGGGACGCAGGTGCACGTGGCGCTCCTCGCGCGCCCGCACCGTGCGCTCGTACGCCGCGTGCGGCTCGTGGTCGAGGACCAGTCGGCGCGCCGCGGCCGCGGCACGCTTGGGACCCAGCGCGCGCAGCTGCGGCGCGAGCTCACGGTCGACCTCCGCACGCGTCGACGGGTCGAGATAGACCGTCTCGCGACACACGGCCGCGACCACCGCCTGGTTGACCTCGCCGTCACGCAAGAGCGCGTGCGCCTCGGGATGGTCCTCCAGGTCACGGGCAAGCCGATAGGTGGTCTCGCCGGCGGTCGTCGACGCCTGACGCGCCATCGCGATCTCGACGAACAGCGATCGGCACAGGTCGTGCTCGGTCATCGAGGAACCGACCATCTCCCGCCGGCGACGATCGAGCGCCGTCACGGCGTCAGCCTGAACACCCTGCGCGATGCGGACGACCGTCTCGGACAACGCGACCGCCACGATCGCCGCCGCACCCGCCGCCACGTCCTCGTCAGTGAGGTCGTCCAAGGTCGAGGCGGCATCGCTCACCGCATCGCCCACCCGCTCCAGGAGAGCGGAGAGCACACCGTGCATCTCGCTATCGCTCATACGTTCGATTCTACCGCGATCACGACGTGGTGCGCCAGGGTTCCCGTCCACTTTCCCGGGAACACCGACAGGGGTGCCATGGTTGTACGTGGCGGACCAGAGGAGGAACCAGATGTTCTCGTTCAAGACGCACCTCATCTCCCCCGACCAGGCGCTGCCCGGTCGCGAGACGCGGCCGTTCACCGTCGGCGACCAGCACCTCGTGCTGGGGACCCCGATCGTCGCCGACCCGCCGGAGGGTTTCGAGGTCGCAGTGTTCGGCCTGGGCTGTTTCTGGGGTGAGGAGCAGACGTTCTGGCAGGTGCCGGGCGTCTGGTCGACGTCGGTCGGTTATGCCGGCGGCTTCACCCAGAACCCGACGTACGAGGAGGTGTGCAGCGGTCGGACCGGGCACGCCGAGGTCGTGCGGGTGATCTACGACCCCGCGAAGGTCTCGTACGACGACCTGCTGAAGGTCTTCTGGGAGAACCACGACCCGACGCAGGGCATGCGTCAGGGCAACGACCGCGGCACGCAGTACCGCTCGGTGATCTTCACGACCACCCCGGAGCAGCAGGCTGCGGCTGAGGCGTCGCGCGCGGAGTACCAGAAGCGCATGAGCACCCACGGCTACGGCGAGATCACCACGCAGATCTCACCTCTCGGCGACTACTGGTACGCCGAGGACTACCACCAGCAGTACCTCGTGAAGAACCCGTTCGGCTACTGCCCGAACCACTCCACCGGTGTGCGGTACGCCAACGCCTGACCTCCGAGTCCCTGTCCCACCCAGGACGGCGGGGCAGACTTGAGGCATGCGGATCACGCCCGTACGAACGGTGGTGGCCGCGCTCGCCCTGATGGCGAGCGTGGCCTGCACGGGTGAGCGTGCGGGTCAGGACGCGGAGGAGTCCGGCGGGACATCCCCGAGCACGTCGGCACCGACGACCTCCCCTCCGACCACTGCGTCGCCGACGCCACCGATCCCCACCGCCGCGAGTCCCGTCTCCCTCCCGGCCCTCATGGCCAAGGAGTACGACGGCCGCGCTCTGCGCCTGCGCCGTGTGCTGGCGCGCACCGACGCGTACGTCCGGCACGCCGTGACCTTCCGCAGCGGCGACCTGCGGATCTCGGGCATCCTCAACATCCCGCGCGGCGGAGGTCCGTTCCCGGTGGCGATCCTGGCCCACGGCTACATCGACCCCGCGATCTACACCACCGGGCGTGGCATGGCGCGCGAGCAGGACTACCTCGCGCGCGAGGGGTTCGCGGTGCTCCACGTCGACTACCGCAACCACGCGAGCTCCGACGACGATCCGGACGCGGAGCGGGACCTGCGGCTGGGCTACACCGAGGACGTCATCAACGCCGTCCACGCCGTACGCCGGTCCGGCGACCCACGCCTCGACGGCGAACGGGTCGGGCTCGTCGGGCGCTCGATGGGCGGCGGCGTCGTCCAGAACGTGCTGGTCACGCAACCCGGGCTCGTCGACGCCGGCGTCGTCTTCGCGTCGGTCAGCAGCAGCACGGTCGACAACTACCGTCGGTGGATCGAGAACGACCGTCCCGAGGTCGCCCGGGCGATCGTGCGTGCCCACGGCTCTCCCGAGGAAAACCCGGAGCTCTGGGCCCAGGCGTCCCCCCGGACGTACGTGGAGCGCGCGACCGAGCCGTTGCTCATGCTCCACGGCACGGTCGACGACACGTGCCCACCCCGATGGGCACGTCGGACAGCGGCCGCGTTCCAGAAGGCCGGCAAGGACGTCCGGCTCGTCTGGTACGAGGGTGAGGGCCACACCTTCGGGCCGCAGTGGCCCGCCTCGATGCGCGAGACCGTACGGTTCCTGCGCCGCCAGTGGTGAGCGCTCAGCCCGCCATCGTCGAGTAGCGCTTCGCGGCACGCGCGCGCGCCTTCTCCGCCTCGACCTCACGGTCCTTCGGCGGTGCGGTCGTCACCAGCTCGTCGAGGAGGTGCTGGGTGAGGTGCGCGATCTCGTGCACGGCCCGGTCGAACGCCTCGGCGTTGGCCTGGGACGGCTTCGTCATCCCGCTCACCTTGCGCACGTACTGGAGGGCCGCCGCCTCGATCTCGTCGTCGGTCGCGTGCGGCTCGAAGTTGTGAAGGGTCCTGATGTTGCGGCACATGCGTCCACGCTACGCCGGGTCACCGACGTCGTCACGGTCTCGAAGCCGCCCGCAAGCGCCCAGCCGCTAGCTGTACTTGGTCATGAGGTTGGTGTCAGTCGGCTGATGGGTGGGAGTCCGTCGAGTGCGCTGTGGCGTCGTCGAGTGTTGTAGTACTCGATCC
>Ga0233375_1000254_pt1 | contig 31121 bp, 23 predicted proteins | sample ElkDunMinimDraft_10_FD_191539 | JGI IMG/M metagenome (GOLD analysis project Ga0233375, IMG submission 191539) | Fecal eukaryotic communites from dung pellets of Tule Elk in California, USA - Elk Dung E16 | ecosystem: Host-associated > Mammals > Digestive system > Large intestine > Fecal | place... | reverse complement strand
GTCAGGCTGCCGCTCTCGGGGGCCACGGTGGACACCGGGCAGCCAGAGGTGGACGGCACGCGGACCCGGCTCAGCCGATCGGCGGCTCGTCTGGTGCGTCGATCGGACCGAGGGTGATCTCGGGGGCGTCGGCGGGCTCCTCGAGCGTCTCGACGTCGTCGTCCTCGCGGCCCAGCAGCCGGGCGACGGTACCGTCGAGCATCTCGGCGAGGGCCCGGACCAGGCCGGTCTCGTCACGCGCCGCGAGGCGTTCGACGATGACGGCATGCGACTCGGCCGAGTCCGCGCGCACCACGTACTCGTCGCTCACGGTGAACGTGGCGATCCTCACCTCGACGATGAGCGTGGTCATCCAGCGGGTCAGCCACGGGTTGCCCGCGGCGGCGACGAGCGTCCAGTGCAGGTTGAGGTCGGCGCCGCCGATCTGCCGGGCGTCCCCCGTGGCCGTCGCGGCCACGAGCTCCTCGTGCGCCCGGCGGACGTCGACGACGGCGGAGTCGTCGCCCGACCGCACCAGCAGCCGCGCCGCCGTGGTCTCCACGGACTTGCGCGCCTCGTAGAGCGCGGGGAGCCGGTCAGGCCCGATGGTCGCCACGCGCATACCGCGACCCGGTGTCGCGACGAGCAGGCCCTCCTGGACCAGGCGCTGGGCGGCCTCGCGCAGCGGGCCGCGGCTCACGCCCAGCTGGTTGGCGACCTCGACCTCCCGGATCGGCGAGCCGACCGCGAGCACACCCGCGTAGACGGCGTTGCGCAGCTCGGTCTGGATCAGGTCGACGGTTGAGGGGCGCGTCACACGTGAGAAGGACGGGGCGGTCGCCAGGTCGGCCCGCGACGGGTGGGACATCGGTGCTCCTTCCGTGAGCGCACGTCGATGACGACATCATCCCCGGTGCTCAGGGGTCTGTGGGACGTGGGCGGTGTCCGGGGCAGAGCCACTCGGGTGAAAGTCGAGATTGTAGACAATCCTAACGTCGAACACTAGATTGTCTGAACGTCGGTATCGCGCTAGCGTGCCGTCCGTCCGTGAACTCCAGCCCACCCAGGCTTTGCCGTGTCGCGCCGGGTGGCGTGAAGGGAACCATGTCTAGATCAAGCATTCGCCCGCTCAGCCGAGCCGCGTTCGCAGCAGGGTCCGTACTCACCCTGACGGCGCTGGCCGCGTGCACGTCGACAGCTCCGGAGGAGGCCGGCGACTCCCTCCAGCAGCTGCAGGACGACGGCACCATCACCGTCGCCTTCAACGGTGAGGAGCCCTACTCCTACGAGGACGGCGGCGAGCTGACCGGCGCCACGATCAAGCTGAACGAGGCGATCTTCGGCGAGCTCGGCATCGATACCGTCGAGGGCGTCCAGACCGAGTGGAACTCGCTGATCCCCGGCCTGACCGCGGGTCGTTACGACGCCGTGAGCGCTGGGATGTCGATCCTCCCCGAGCGCTGCGAGGAGGCGATCTTCTCCGAGCCCGAGATCATGTACACCACCGCCTTCCTGACGCCGACGGGCAACCCGGACAACCTGACGGACATGCAGTCCGCGCAGAAGGCCGACGTGAAGCTCGCGGTGCTGAGCGGCGCCATCGAGGAGGGCTACACCACGTCGCTCGGCATCGAGACGGTCAAGGTCGGCTCGCCGCAGGACGCCCTGGACGCCGTCACCTCCGGCAGGGCCGACGCGTCCGCGCTGACGGCGATCTCGCTCAACGCGCTCGTCGCGCGGTCGGACGCGGACGTGGAGGTCACCGAGTCCTTCGTCGCGGACATCGACGGCGTGCCGCAGATCGGTGCGGGTGCGACCGTGTTCCCGAAGGGTGAGGAAGAGCTGCGTGACGCCTACAACGAGAAGCTGACCGAGATCGTCTCGGACGAGGACCGCTGGCTCGAGATCCTGGGGCCCTTCGGCTTCACCGCCGCCGAGCGTCCCGTCGAAGGGCTGACCGCCGACAAGCTCTGTGAGGGCGACCTCGAGTCGCTGGCCAAGGACCTGGCCCCGGAGCTCGGCCTGGACGGCTGACCCGGCGCGTGTCCGACAAGATCAACAAGCTCGTCGATCTGCTGCCGCAGCTCGGCCAGGGGATTCTCGTCACACTCGAGCTCACGATCGCCGGTGCGGCACTCGCGCTGGTCATCGCGTTCATCCTCGGTCTGGGTTCCCGGGCCCGGACCAGGTGGGCGCGGGTGCCGTCCCGCGTGGTCGTGGAGTTCTTCCGCGGCACGTCGCTCGTGGTGCAGATCTTCTGGCTCTACTACGTGCTGCCGCTGCCGCCGTTCTACGTCGAGCTCGACCCACTGGCCTGCGGCATCATCGCGCTCGGGCTCAACTACGGTGCCTACGCCGCCGAGGTGGTGCGTGGCTCGATCAACTCCGTTCCCACCGGCCAGTGGGAAGCCGCCACCGCGCTCGACCTGGGTGGTGTGCACCGGCTGCGCCGCGTGATCCTGCCCCAGGCCTGGCCGCTGATGATGCCGATGTTCACCAACCTGCTGATCCAGCTCGTCAAGGGCTCGGCCCTGGCGGCCTACATCACGCTGCACGACCTCAACTTCTTCATCGGGGAGCTACGCAAGGGCACGACTGACACGGTGTTCGCCTACACCGTGGGCCTGCTGCTCTACTTCGTGTTCGCGTACGCGCTCACGCTGATCATGAACGCGTTCGAGGCGCGCGCCAAGAACAAGGTGGGCCAGGGGCCGTCGCTGCGTGAGGTCTTGCGCGTCGCCCCCGTCCAGACCGGCGCTGCGGAGGTGCGGTCATGAACGACTTCTGGAACTGGGACCACGCCGCCGCGGTGCTCCCGCAGCTGATAGAGGGCCTGGGGATCACGGTCCTGGCGACCGTGGTCGGCATGGTCATCGCCGCGATCCTGGGCCTCGTGGTCGCCATCGTGCGCCGGTCCCGCGTCCGCGCCGTCACCCTGCCGGTGGGTTTCCTGGTCGAGTTCATCCGGTCCACGCCGCTGCTGGTGCAGCTCGTGTTCGCGAACCTGCTGTTCACGCAGTTCCCGTCGCTCGCCGTCGGCTGCGTGGTGCTCGGTATTCACTACGCCACCTACATGTCGGAGGTCTACCGGGCCGGTATCGACGCGGTGCCGGGCGGCCAGTGGGAGGCCGCCGTGGCGCTCGACCTGCCACGGAGCCGCACCTGGCGCGCAGTGATCCTGCCGCAGGCGATCCGGAACACGCTGCCCGGCCTCGGGAACTACGCGATCTCGATGTTCAAGGAGACGCCGTTCCTCGCCTTCATCTACGTGGTCGAGATGTACGCCGCCGCACAGGCCTACGGCGGTGCGAACTTCCGTTACATCGAGGCGATCACCCTCGCCGGCCTGCTCTTCCTGCTGGTGAGCTACCCGACCTCGCTGCTCGTCCGCCGAATGGAGAACCGCCTTGCCTGACAACGACACCACCCCTGCGATCGAGTTCCAGGGCGTCGGCAAGCGCTTCGGTGACAACGTGGTGCTCGACGGCCTGGACTTCACGGTCGCCAAGGGTGACCGCGTCACGCTGATCGGGCCGTCCGGCTCCGGCAAGACCACCATCCTGCGTCTGCTCATGACGCTGGAGGAGGCGAACGACGGCCTGATCCTCGTGGACGGGCAGCCGTACACGCACGAGATCCGCGGCGGCAAGCGTGTGGCCATCCCTGAGAAGCGGCGCAGCCTGGTGCGGCGTCGCGTGGGGATGGTGTTCCAGCAGTTCAACCTGTTCCCCAACATGTCGGTGCTGGAGAACATCGTCGAGGCCCCGATCCACGTGCTCGGGATCTCCCGGGAAGACGCCGTCGCCCGGGCCGAGGACCTGCTGGACAAGGTGGGCCTGGCCGACAAGCGCGACGCGCGCTGCACGCAGCTGTCGGGCGGGCAGCAGCAGCGTGTGGCCATCGCCAGGGCTCTGGCCATGGAGCCGGAGATCCTGCTGCTCGACGAGGTGACGTCCGCGCTGGACCCGGAGCTCGTCGCCGACGTGCTCGGCGTGCTCCGGAACATCGCCGAGACCACGGACATCACCATGCTGATCGTCACGCACGAGATGCAGTTCGCCCGGGAGGTATCCAACCGGGTGCTCATGTTCGACGGCGGCAAGATCATCGAGGAGGCCGAGCCGGAGGCGATCTTCACGTCGCCGCAGCACGACCGCACACAGGAGTTCCTCCGCGCGATCCTCTGACCCACCCGCAAACATGTCAGACCCCCAGGTCACTCCCGTGACCTGGGGGTCTGACACGTTCTGGGAGGTGCGCCTGGGCAGACTCGAACTGCCGACACCCGCTTTAGGAGAGCGGTGCTCTATCCACTGAGCTACAGGCGCTGAGCTCCGCGAGGGAGCGATCCCGGGCGCCGCCCGGACCAGCGCACACAGCCTAGCGTCCGCCCGGCCCGGTGCGCGAAGTGCCCCAGCGGGCGAAGGTGTCAATTTGGCAACATAGGTGACAAACCTTGACCAATCACGGGTCGGGGCAGAACGATGCTCACCAAGCCGGCGCAACGATGCGCCGATCCGCACGGCGGGTGTGCGGGCAGGACGAGAGGATCAACGATGTTCCTTCGACAGACCAGGTCCCGGGGCGCCTCGGCCCTGGCGACGGCCGCGGTGTCGGGCTTGCTGCTCGCCGGCTGTTCCGGTGGTGGCGGGAGCACGCCGACGGCCGCGCCCAACCCTTACGCGACCGCCGAGGGAATGGAGTCCGCGACCGAGCTCGTCGGGGAGTACCCCCGCGAGGAGACGCTGTTCACGAGCGGTACCCAGTGGGGTCCGCCGTCGTCATGGAACCCGATCTCGGGTGCGGGCGGCGCGACGGGCCTCGGCGGCCTGCTCTACGAGCCTCTCTTCCAGTTCGACCCGATCACCCTCGAGCTGACGCCGTGGCTCGCCGAGGGCGGCGAGTGGACCGACGACGACACGTACGAGCTCACGCTCCGCGAGGGCCTCACCTGGCAGGACGGCGAGTCGCTCGACGCGGAGGACGTGGTCTTCACCGCAGAGCTCGGCAAGGTCGACGCCGTGCCGTGGAGCAACCTGTGGACGTGGCTGGACAAGGCCGAGGCCACCAGCGACACCACCGTCGAGTTCACCTTCTCCGACCCCCGCTTCCAGGAGTGGGACAACTGGCTCTACACCACCATGATCGTGCCGGAGCACATCATGGGGGACTGGTCGGACGACGAGCTGCTGTCCAACCCGAACGAGGACCCGATCGGTTCCGGCGCGTTCAAGTTCTCCGCCGTCGGGCAGGACCGCATGGTCTGGGAGCGCAACGACGACTGGTGGGCCAAGAGCGAGCTCGGCCTCGAGATGCCGATGAAGTACATCGTCGACGTGGTCAACACCTCCAACGAGGTGGCGCTCGGCCTGATGCTGTCCGGCAGCCTCGACCTGAGCAACAACTTCCTGCCCGGCGTGAACACCCTCGTGGACCAGGGCTCCGTGAGCACCTATTACGACGGTGAGCCCTACATGCTGGCGGCGGCGTCCGCCAACCTGATCCCGAACCAGACGCGCGCGCCGATGGACGACGTCGACTTCCGGCAGGCGCTGGCGCGGTCGATCGACGTCGACAAGATCGTCGCGAACGCGTACGGCGGCCTGGTGTCGAAGGCACACCCGTCGGGCCTGGTGCCGGCGTTCGAGGAGTACTACGACGACGATGTCGCGAGCGAGCACGGCTTCACGTTCGACGCGGACGAGGCCAGGTCGATCCTGGCCGACGCCGGCTACGAGGACAGCGACGGCGACGGGTTCGTCGAGACGCCCGACGGTGACGCGATCGATCTCAAGCTGATCGTCCCCGCCGGCTGGACCGACTGGATGGAGGCGGCGCGCGTCATCGCGGAGGACGCCTCGGCCGCCGGCATCAAGGTCACCGCCGACTTCCCCGACGCGGGCGCACTGGACGACGCGCGGGCCACCGGCGACTTCGACCTGCTGATCAACGGCAACGCCGGTGTGAGCAACACGCCCTGGACCTATTACAACTACGCGTTCTACCAGCCCGTCCAGGAGCAGATGCTGGCGGGCAACTTCGGGCGCTACCAGGACAAGGACGCCTGGGAGCTGGTGCAGAAGCTCTCGCGGACCGAGAGCGGCACCCCGGAGTTCTCCGACGCGCTGTCGCAGGTGCAGGAGAAGTTCATGACCGACCTGCCGCTGATCCCGCTCTGGTACAACGGCGCGTGGGCGCAGTACAACGAGTCCCAGTGGACCAACTGGCCCCAGGAGGGCCGTGAGGACGCCTACTTCCCGGTGATGTGGAACGGGTACGTGCAGATGGGTGGCCTCAACACGCTGCTCGCCCTCGAACCGGCCTCTTGACGTCATGCGCGGTTATCTCGCCCGCAAGACCCTGGTCTACGGCCTCACCTTCGTCGTAGCGGTGACGCTGAACTGGCTGATCCCCCGGCTCATGCCGGGGGATCCGGTTCAGCGGATGGTGGCGCGCACCGCTGTCCAGCATCCCGAGACGATCGCTGCGATGACCGACTACTACGAGCAGACGTTCGGTCTGGACCTACCGGTCTGGCAGCAGTACCTCAACTACTGGGCGGCGCTGTTCCGCGGCGACCTGGGGACCAGCGTGTGGCTGTTCCCCGCCCCCGTCAGCGAGGTGGTGCTCGCCGCCGTGCCGTACACGCTGGGCATCATGATCCCCGCGATCCTGCTGAGCTTCGTGATAGGCAACACCGTGGGCGCGATGGCGGCGCGCAGCCGCTGGCTGGACAACGTGGCGCTGCCCGTGGGCTACCTGGTCACCGCCATGCCGTACATGTGGCTGGCGATCCTGCTCGCCTGGGGTCTCGGCGTGGCGCTCGGCTGGTTCCCCGTGGCGGGCGGCTACGACTTCGGCCTCGTGCCGCAGTGGTCGTGGCCCTTCGCGCTCGACCTGCTGCAGCACTGGTTCCTGCCGTTCCTGTCGCTGTTCCTCGTGTCGCTCGGCGGCTGGGCGATCGGCATGCGGAACCTGATCATCTACGAGCTGGAGTCCGACTACGCGAACTATCTCGCGGCGCTCGGCGCACCGAGGCGGCTCATCCGGCAGTACGCGTTCCGCAACGCGCAGCTGCCGCAGATCACCGGCCTGGCGCTGCAGCTGGGCACCATCCTGGGCGGCGCCCTCGTGACCGAGATCGTGTTCGCGTACCCGGGCCTGGGCAAGCTCGTCCTGTCCGCCATCCAGAACCAGGACTTCTTCCTGCTGCAGGGCACCTTGCTGTTCGTGGTGATCGGCGTGCTGGTCGCCAACTTCGTGATCGACATCGTCTATGTGCTGGTCGACCCGCGCACGCGGACCGGACTGACGGGGGGCACCGCATGAGCCGGAGGTGCAGTGGAGGGTGGGGGCCGAGGTACGAGGTGCCCGCCCGTAACGGAGCCGCAGTCTCGTGCGGAAGGAGAACCGCATGAGCCGGAGGTGCAGTGGAGGGTGGGGGCCGAGGTACGAGGTGTCCGCCCGTAACGGAGCCGCAGTCTCGTGCGGAAGGAGAACCGCATGACCGCCACACAACCGACCGCGGGGCCCGGGACCGAGGCGACCGAGCAGCCCGGGGCGACCGGGGCGACGTCGGGCGCGGTGCCCGGCGGGCGGAAGCTCGGTGGGGACGCACGGGAGACGCTGTACTTCGCGCTGCGCAACCCCAAGGTCGTCATCGGCATGGTCGTGGTGCTGGGGTTCGTGGTGCTCGGGCTCGTTGGGCCCGCGTTCCTGCGATACGCGCCCATGGACTACGCGGGGCCGCCCATGGCGCCGCCGTCGGCGGAGTTCCCGTTCGGCACCACGACGTTCGGTCAGGACGTCTTCGCGCAGTTCGTCGCGGGCCTGCGGTCGACCTTCCTGGTCGGCCTGCTGGGCGGCGGCGTGGCCGCGGTGATCGGCATGACCATCGGGTTCGTCGCGGGCTACCGTGGCGGCCTCGTCGACGAGCTGCTGAACATGCTCACCAACGTGGTGCTCGTGATCCCGGGCTTCGTGGTGCTCATCATCATCAACGCCTACCTCGGCGTACGGAGCGTGCCGATGCAGGCGCTCTACATCGGCGTCTTCAGCTGGCCGTGGGTGGCCCGGGCCGTCCGCTCGCAGACGCTGTCGCTGCGCTCGCGCGACTTCATCGACCTGGCCCGGTTGTCCGGCGTGGGCGTGGGCACGATCCTGCGCCGTGAGGTCGCGCCGAACATGTACTCCTACCTGTTCATGACGTTCGTGCTGCTGTTCGGCGGGTCCATCCTCACGGCGGCGTCGCTCGACTTCATCGGCCTGGGGCCCACCAACGCGATGTCGCTCGGCCTGATGATGAACCAGGCGGTGCAGTGGAGCGCGCTCCACCTGGGGCTGTGGTGGTGGTTCGTCCCACCAGGGCTGGGGATCACGCTCATCGTCGGATCCCTCTACATCATGAACGTCGGCCTCGACGAGGTCTTCAACCCCAAGCTGCGGGAGATGTGACATGGCCCTGGCTGTGAACGACCTCAAGGTCTGGTACCGCACCCGGCGCGGCGACGTGAAGGCCCTCGACGGCGTCACCTTCGAGGTGGCGGACGGCGAGATCATGGGCATCGCCGGTGAGTCCGGCTGTGGCAAGACGACGCTCGGCAAGGCCCTGATCCGCCTCGACACGCGCATGCGGCACGTGGGCGGCACGGTGGTCCTGGACGACGACGAGCTGCCGCTCGCCGACGACAACGCGATGCGCCGCCGCCGTTACCGCGAGGTGTCCCTCATCCCGCAGTACGCGATGTCCGCCATGAACCCGACCCGCAAGATCGGCCGGATGATCCGCGACCTGCTCGGGTCGCACAACGTGCGGTACAGCGAGGTGCTGCCCGAGCTCGAACGGCGGCTCAAGCTCGTGGGGCTCGAGCCCGACGTGCTGGGGCGCTACCCCATCGAGCTGTCGGGCGGCATGAAGCAGCGTGTGGTGCTGGTGCTCTCGACGCTGCTCGACCCGTCGTTGCTCATCGGCGACGAGGTGACCTCCGCGCTCGACGTGTCCTCCCAGAAGGCTGTGGCCCGGGCCCTCGTCGAGTTCCGCGACCACGGCTTCGTGAAGTCGATGATCGTCATCACGCACGACATCTCCGTGCTGTTCCAGGTGGCCGACACGATCCTGGTCATGTACGCGGGGCACCTGGCCGAGAAGGCGCCGGCCCGGACCATCATCGACGAGCCCTTGCACCCGTACACCAAGATGCTCATCGGGGCGCTGCCCCAGGTGGGCGACCGGTACGAGGAGCAGCGGCTCGAGGGCATCGAGGGCCGGCCGCCGTCACTCCTGGAGCCACCCGCCGGCTGCCGGTTCCGTGACCGCTGCCCCCTGGCGCACGACCGGTGCGCCGAGGCCCCGCCGTTCCGCGAGGTCGCCGAGGGCCACCACGTCGCGTGCTGGGCGGTGAGCTGATGCTGACGCTCGACCACCTCGACAAGGTCTACCGGACCGGTACCTTCGGCGGCTCCGAGCTGCACGCGGTGCGTCAGGTCAGCCTCGACGTGCAGCGCGGCGAGGTGGTGTCGCTCATCGGCGAGTCCGGCAGCGGCAAGTCGACCATCGGCAAGATGGTGCTCCACCTGCTCGACTCGTCAGGCGGCACCATCACGTTCGACGGGCGCGACGTGACCAGGCTCGGGTTCCGGGCCCGGCGCGAGTACTACCGCAAGGTCCAGGGTGTGTTCCAGGACCCGTTCAGCTCGTTCAACCCGATCTACAAGGTGGACCGGACGTTCGAGACCCTGCGCAGGTCCTACTTCCCGCGCGTCTCGGCCGCGAGCTGGCGGGAGAAGCTGGAGGACGCACTCGCGGCGGTGACGCTGGAGCCCGACGACATCCTCGGCAAGTTCCCGCACCAGCTCTCCGGCGGGCAGCTGCAGCGCCTGCTCATCGCGCGGGCCCTGTTGCTCGACATCGAGCTGTTGGTCGCCGACGAGATCATCTCCATGCTCGACGCCTCCACGCGGATCGACGTGCTCAATCTGCTGGGCGAGCTCAAGGGGCGCGGGCTGGGCATCCTGTTCGTCACGCACGACCTCTCGCTCGGCAACTACGTGTCCGACCGCGTGGTCATCCTCTACAAGGGGCGCATCGTGGAGCGGGGCGTCACCAGCGCCGTGTTCGGCGACCCGCTGCACCCCTACACGCGCGACCTGCTGGCGTCGGTGCCGCACCTGGACCGCACGTGGGAGGAGGTCGAGGCAGAGGAGGCGGAGCGTACCCGGCGTCTTGCGGGACGCTGCCTGTACCACGAGGCGGTGGCGGCCCAGGGCCGCTCGCTGGGAGAGGAGGCGGACGCGCCGGACGGCGTGCCGAACGGCCTCGGGCTGGTCGAGTACTCGCCCGGCCACTTCGTGGGGTGCTTCCGCAAGGCGGCGGATGAGGCGTGCCCGGGCTCGGCGGGAGCGGCGGGGTAGCCGGGTGGGCCGGGGCTGCCGCGTCGTAGTTCCCCGCTAGTCCCGGATCAGCACCGGGACGCCGGGATCCAGGTCGGTGAACAGCCCGAAGTCCGCGCTCGCGATGCGGACGCAGCCGTTGCTCACCGCCTCGCCCTGACCCACGCCCACGTGGAGGGCGGTCGCGGCGTAGTCGGTGCCGTAGAAGCCGTCAAGGGTCTCGCTCTGCAGGGACAGGAACACGGACAACCCTGTGTTCACGGCCTCGGTCACGGTGAAGACCTGGGTGAGGCCGCGCGGCGTCGGCGTGGCGGGCGCTCCGATCGCGGCGGCGACCTGGTCGCTCGTCCCGTCGGCTTGCGTGATCGAGACGGTGCGGTCGGACAGGTCGACCACCACCGAGCGCGGCTCCTTGTGCAGTGTGACGTCGCTGCCGCGCAGCCAGCCGGCCGACCCGTTGACCCGCTGGGGATCGTCGGACGGCAGTGCGCCGCGCCCGTACGGCACGAGCACCTTGACCCAGCCAGGGCGGCGCTCCAGCACGAGCCACCGGGCCTCGGCGTCGTAGTAGAGGGACTCGAGCGCGAGGACAGGCTTGCTGGTCGCGTCCGGGCGGGGCCAGACCGGGATGCGCGCCTCGCGAGGTTCCGCCACCGAGCCGGGCAGGTCGTCGAGGGTGTCGGTCCTGGCGTGCGGCAGGCCGCGCGGCAGCATCCCGTCGATGTCCGGCGTGGGCAGGGCGGGCAGCGAGTACGTCGCCGGCGTCGGCTCGGGTGGGGACGGTTCGGTCGACGCCCTCTCGGAGGGAGGCGAGCTCGCGGGCACGACGCCGAGGGAAGCGGCGTCGGCGTCCGGCCGGAGACCTGTCCACAGGCCCGTCGCGACCAGGGCGACCGCGACGCCGCCCACCACCCACGCCCAGACCCTCGGGCCGGGCCGACCGCGGGGCTCCACGGTCTCCGCCGACCCGCTGTGCGTCTCCGACATGTCTCCCTCTCGACCTCCGTGGGGCCTCTGTTGGGCCTTTTGTCGGGCCTCTGTGAGCTGGTGCACCCGCGCCCGTGCCCATCGTGCCCCGTGCGGGTCCGAGGCGCGCAGCGTCCCGTGCGAGGCAGCCACGGACGATACCGGCTCGTCACACTTGTCCGATATCTTCTTCTTCGCCTGAACCACTGGGCATCCGAACTCTTGTTCGATAGTGTCGCTCGACAGCCCCCGACCAAGGAGAGATCCCCGTGGCCCCCGCCGACCGGACGTTCCCCGGTACGACCGTCCCGACGCGCCGTTCCCGCCGACTGGTCCTCACCGGCGCGATATCCGTGGCGATCATCTCGACCGGGTCCGCGTACCTGGCGATGGTCCAGTTCGGCATCGACGTGCTCGCTATGAACCAGGGCACCGCCTACGCGACCGCAGGCGTCTTCGAGCTGTCCCTCGTCACCGTCGCGCTCCTGGCCCGCGAGGCCGCCCGCGACAACCGGCCCGGTGGCACCCTGCTCGCCCTGACCTGGGCGCTCTCGTCGGCCTCCGGCATCTTCGCCGCCTGGCACGAGGCCTACATCGGGCACCCGGTCGGCGCCGTCCTGTTCCGGTTCGTCGTGCCCCTGCTCGCCGCGCTGATGTGGCACCTGGCACTGATCGGCGACCGGCACCTGGCCACGGGCACGTCCTGGTCGGCGATGCGGCAGTCCGCGCGGATGCACGCGCTGTTCCTCACCACCGAGGACCTGTTCCGGGCCCAGAGCCTGAACGACGGGTCACGTTCCGCCCGCCGTCGGCTCGCCCGGGCCGAGGCCGGCCGCCGCCGCGCCCGCTCCGTGGCGCTGCGTACCGTGCCGCCGACCGACATGCGCGCGCAGGTCGCTGCCTGGTGCGAGGCGCTCGCAGCAGTCGGGGACGGGACGGCCGACGTCGCCCGGCTGCACCTCGCGGACCGCCGTCGGCTGACGGGCATCCTGACCCACGACGAACCTCTGGACGCGGAGTTCTCGAACGCCTTCCCGAACCCCTGGGCCGACGACGAGCTCGGGGTGCCCGCGTACGAGAACCGCGCCGCGCAGGCGGTCGTCGCGGAGTTCGGTGACGGCGTGCTCGACGGCGAGCGGTTCACGGAGGGGGTCTTCGACGGTGACGCCGGACGCCGTCCGGGCCGCGTCAGCGCCGCCCTCGACATGCCCCGGCAGAGTGTGAGCGAGCGTGCGCCCGCGCCCGACGTCGACCCGGCGGAGCCCGCGGTGTCGGATGCTGGACCGGTCGCCGGGTCGGCCGAGGCAGCGGACCGGGCCACGGCAAACGTCCAGGAGGCGCTGCCCCCGCGGCGCCGGCCGCGGCGCGACACCCGCCTCGGCACGCAGGACGCCGAGCGCATGCTCGACCTGCGCACCGAGGGGCGCACCTACCGCGAGATCGCCAAGGAGGTGGGCGTCAGCCCGTCGACGGTGAGCAAGCGCATGCGGGAGTTCACGGAGACCGGGTCGATCCCGATCGTCAAGGCTCGCTCCTAGGCGGGCGAGCCGGCGTGGGCCACGTGGCTCAGCGACCGCCAGACGAGCAGGAGGGTCACGCCCGCGCCCGCGAAAGCGAACCACCAGGGGGCCACGAGGCCCCAGTGCTCCGCGATGACACCGCCGATGCCCTGCCCGACCACCAGGCCGCCGAAGACGCAGATCATGTTGATCGACGCCACGCGACCCTGGAACTCCTTGGGCACGGCGCGCTGGCGGACGGTCGTGGACAGCGTGCCCCAGACGAACGCGTAGACGCCGAACTCGAACATGATCACGATCGCCACCCAGCCCGACGTGGTCAGCGCGAACGCGCCGTGGGTGAGCACCTCGAGGGTGAGGCAGACGCGGATGAGCGTCGCGAGGCCCACGTGCCGTTCGAGCCAGCCGAAGATGAGCATGCCCACGATGCCGCCGAGCGCGCTCGCCGTGGTGAGCAGGCCGTATCCGACCTCGCTCATGTGCAGGCGGTCGAGCGAGTACTTGACCAGCACGCCCCACGGGGCGGCCCACGTGATGTTGAAGACGAGGATCACGAGGCACAGGGTTCGTACGGGCGGGTGGTGCAGCACCCAGCGCAGACCTTCGGCGATGTCCTTGCGGACGTGGCTGTCGGCGTCGCGCACCGCGGTGAACGAGGTGCCGGGCGGGGCCGTGATGCGTGAGACGAGCACGATCGCCAGGGCCACGCAGACCACCTGGACCACGAACGGCCAGACCATGCCCGCGGCGAAGAGGAAGGCGCCGAGTGGCGGGCCGACGAGCTGGTTGGCGGTGAGGAACCCGGCCTGCAGGCGCTGGTTGCCGGTGCCCAGGTCGGCGGACGGGACGAGGGTGGGCAGCAGCGTCTGCTGCGTGGTGTCGGCGAAGACCTCGGCGACGCCGTAGAGGAACATCGCGGCGAGCACCATCGTGATGCTCACGGTCTCGGTGGCGATGAAGCCGCACAGCATCGCGATGACCACCGCACGGACCGCGTTGGCGAGCATGACCACCAGGCGCCGGTCCAGCCGGTCGGCCAGGGCACCGGCCCAGAGGCCGAACAGCAGCCACGGCAGCCGCTGCAGCATCGCGGCGAGGGCCACCAGAAAGGCGCTGTCGGTCTGCGACGCGACGAGCAGGGGCCCGGCGGCGAGCGCGATCCCGTCGCCGATGTTGCTGGTCCACGAGGACGAGACGAGCCAGCGGAACGACCGGCCGAGCCGGCGGGGAAAGACAACCTCGATGAGTGCGCTCACAAACGATCGATCCTAGGCGCGGCGTGCAACCTTTTTTCGCCTCCCCGAACCGGCTCGCGCGGGGGTGATATCGCCGCCGCCCTTCCGCGGTGGCGGGGCGTTCCGACGTTCGCCTGCGCGACGCCGGGGGTGCGGCGGGACCGCTGCGGGGAACGGCGGAATCCCGGGGCGAGGCGGCTTCCTGGGCCGGTGTGCGAGAACTTTCGACAACGTTTCAGCCCGTGGTGAAAAACGACTTGGACAATCGTCCGAGTCGGTGTTGACGTCCGCCTGGAACGGGTGCACACTCTCACAAGACGGTGCGCATCGCCCGCCCCCTGCGCGGTGCGCACTGTCATTCCCCGTCGGGCTCAGGCCCGTCTGCGAAGCCCCTTCGGACCCCCTGCCGAAGGGGCTCTTGCATGCCCGCACTCCCGGTCCACCTCACAGGTGTCAGAACCACAGGTCACCCGGGTGATCCACGTTTCTGACACGTCAGGGGTTCCTGGGGTCAGGCGTGTCGCGCGGCGTGGCGTCCGGCTCTGCGCACGCCGCGCGGTTAGCGTGCTGGGGTGAACGCTGCACGCCGCCAGACCGCAGCCGCCCCCGAGATCTCGGCCGAGCTGTCCGAGGAGCTCTCGGCCGCGCTGCAGGACGAGACACGTGACCCGGCCACCGAGCCGGGATCGTCGGAGGCTCCGGGGTCCACGTCGGACGGTGCCCGGGATCCCATGGCCGAGTCGGTCGCGCGCTGGCGCGCCGAGCTGGTCCGCCTGGCCGGGGGGTCCTCCCTGGCCGACGTCGGGCTGCTGGGCGAGGCGGTCATCGACCTGTCGTCCGCGCACCCGTCAGGGGTCGCCCAGCTCTTCGCGGGCCGGCCCACCCGCCTGTCCAACCTGGTGCGGGAGCCTGGAGCGCTGCCGGCCGCCCGCCGCCGCGCGCGGGCCGTCGCCGCACGCTCCGCCGAGCACGCGCAGCGTTACGGCGTGTCGCCCACGTACCTGGCGATCGGTGTCGCCACGTGGGTCGAGCGCCCGGCCTCGGGCGGTCGCACGGACGACATGGAGGCGATCACCCGCGCACTGGGCCCGGCGAGCGCGCCGACGCCGGAGCACGACTCCGCGGACAGCCCTGCCGACGCCCCCGCCCTCACGGGGTCCGTGCCCATCGTGACGCTGGCCATGCCGACGGGTCGTGGCGCGGCGTCGGACGACGAGAGCACGGAGCCGCGTGTGGTGCGCGCGCCCGTCATCCTGCGGCCGGTCAGCCTCACGCCGCGCAGCGACGGCGAGGGCGACTACGACATCACGCTCGACCCCGCCGCCGAGATCAACCCCGTGGTGGCGCGGACCCTGCGTGCCCACGGCGCCCTGCTCGACCCCGCGGCCCTGGCCAAGGCGACGTTCACGCTCGCGGGTTTCAACCCGACGGACGTGCTGGACCGGGTGGCGAGCCTCGGGTCGGCCGTGCTGGGGGAGTTCCAGCTCGACCGGCGCGTGCTGGTCGGCACCTTCGTGCACCCCGGGCAGGTGCTGGTCGACGACCTCGACGAGCTTGCGCCGACCCTGGGGCAGCACGAGGTGGTCTCGGCCCTCGGTGGTGTGGACGGCTCCGTCCGGCGGCTCGAGCAGGTGGAGCTACCGGAGCCCCGGGTGGGCGACGCCGACCCGGCGCACGAGCGCGGCGTCGGCGACCTGGACCCCCACCAGCGGCACGTCGTGGACGCGCTCGCGACGGGCAGCCACCTGTTCGTGGACGCGCCCGTCGGGGCCGACGTCGCCGGCACGCTGGCCGCCGTCGTCGCCGAGGCCAACGCGAGCGGCCGGTCCGTGCTGTACGTGCCGGGCCACCGTCGGGCCGCCGACGCGCTGGCCGCGCGGCTGACGTCGCTCGGGCTCGACGGCCTGCTGCTCGACATCGCGCCCGTGCCCACCTGGCGCACGTCGACGGCGCGCCGCCTCCTGGAGGCGATGGCACCCGCCCAGGAACGTATCGACGTCAACGAGGTGGCGCGGGTCCGCGACGCGCTGATCGGGTCGCGGGCGCAGCTCGCGGGCTACATCGGCGCGCTGCACCGGGTGCGCGAGCCCTGGCGGGTCTCCGCGTACGACGCGCTGCAGGCGCTGGCTCGGCTCACCTCCGAGCGGCCCGCCCCGGCCACCCGGGTGCGGCTCGACGCGGAGTCGGTACTCGCGCTGGGCACGGAACGCCGCGCCGAGCTCGCGGCCGCCCTGGAGCGGGCCGCCGAGCTGGGCGCGTTCACGCTCAGGTCGTCGTCGAGCCCTTGGTTCGGCGCGCACATCCTGACCGACGACGAGGCGCGCTCCGCGCTGGCCCGCGTGGTCCGCCTCGCCGAGCACACGCTGCCGGAGCTGCGCAAGCAGATCGAGTACGTCGCGCGCGTGACCGGCCTGGTCAAGGCGACGACGGCGCGTCAGTGGGGCGAGCAGCTCACGATGCTCGGCGGGATGCGGGGCACGCTCGACGTGTTCCAGCCGATGGTCTTCGAGCGCACGGCCGCCGACATGGTGCAGGCGACCGCCTCACGCAGGACCCGGGCCGAGCAGGGCGCCGAGATGGGCTGGCTCGCGCGTCGTCGGCTGAAGCGCCGTGCACGCGAGATGGTGCGTCCGGGCGTGCGGGTGACGGACATGCACGCGGCCCTCGTCGAGGTGCAGCGCCAGCGCGAGGTGTGGCAGGCGCAGTGCCCGCGGGGCGGCTGGCCCACGCTGCCCGAGGGCCTGGCCGGCATCGAGGAGACCTACGAGGCGGTGCGCATCGACCTTGAAGCGCTCGAACCCGTGCTGCGTTCCTCGCACGCGGGCGGTGGCCTGCTCGACCTCGACCTGTTCGCGCTGCTCCAGCGACTCGCGTCGCTTTCGGAGACGCGTGAGGCCCTCACGCCGCTGCCCGAGCGGACCGCCGTGCTGCGACGGCTGCGCAAGGAAGGGCTCGGCGAGCTGGTCGACGACCTCGGGGAGCGTCGCGTCGAGGCCGACCTGGTGGGGCCCGAGCTGGAGCTGTCGTGGTGGTCCTCGGTCTTCGAGCAGATCTTGGCCACCGAGCCGGACCTCGCGGGGCAGGACGGCGCAGGGCTGGACGCGCTGGCGGGGCGGTTCCGCGAGCTGGACCGCCGGCACGTCGACTCGCTGTCCGCGCCCGTGCGGGCCGCCGTCCGGGCGCACCTGGGCGCCGCGATGCGCGAGGAGCGGGAGGATGCCGAGGCGCTCTACTCGGAGCTGGTCGACGGCGGCCTCACCTCGATGCGTGACCTGGTCGCGGCGCACGGCTCGACCGTGCGCCGGCTGCGGCCCACCTGGGTGTCGACGCCGACGATGGTGCCGCACCTGCTGCCCCCGGAGCGCAGCGCGGACCTGGTGATCCTTGACGCCGTGCAGCACGTGCCCGTCGAGGTGGTCGTTCCCGCACTGGCCCGCGGCCGGCAGATCGTCGTGGTCGGTGACCCGCGGTCGGCGTCGGGCACCGCGGTGCGGGACCTGGCGCGGCTGCTGCCGCGCGTCACGCTGCAGCCCGAGCCCGCGCGCCGGGACCCGCGGCTCACGGCGCTGCTGGCGGAGCACGGTTACGAGGGCATCCTGCGGCCCGCGCCCATGCCGCGCACCGAGGCACTCGTGCACTTCTCGCTGGTGGACGGCACCGGCATGCCCGACCCCGTCTCCGGCACCGTCGAGTCGACGACGGCGGAGGTGGAGCGCGTGGTCGACCTCGCGATCGAGCACGCGATGACCCGGCCCGAGGAGACCTTCGGCATCGTCACCGTGACCGCCGCGCACGCCGACCGCATCCGGGAGCGGCTGCTGGCCGAGGTGCGGGCGAACCCTGCGCTGGCGGCGTTCTTCGCCGGGTCGCGGCCCGAACCGGTGGTGGTCGCCGACGTCACGGGCGTGGCCGGGCTGGCGCGCGACACGATCGTGCTGACGCTCGGGTTCGGGCGGACGCCGCACGGCCGCGTGCTGCACCGGTTCGGCGTGCTGGGCGACGGCGGTGGCGAGGCGATGCTGCTCGGCTCGCTGGGCGCAGCACGCAAGCGGCTCCACGTGGTGTCCTGCTTCCCGGCCTCCGACCTCGACCCGGAGCGGCTGCGCGGCCCCGGCCCGCAGATGCTCGCGCGGGTGCTGTCGTTCGCACAGGAGCGGTCGGGGCTCGCGGATCAGGTCGAGATCGGCAACGGCGTCGACGTGGCGCGGTCGGTCGACCGTCTGGTCGTGGACCTGGGGGAGCGCCTGTGGCGTTCGGGCCTCGTGGTCGAGACCGACTACGGACTGGCTGGCGGCGACCGCATCCCACTGGCCGTGGGGCACCCCGATCTGCCGGGCGAGCTCCTCGTGGCCGTCCTTACCGACGATGCCGCCTACGTGGCCGAGCCGTCCATCCGCGTCCGTGACCGGCAGCTCGCCGAGCAGCTCGAACGCCTCGGCTGGGTGGTGGCGCAGGTCTGGTCCGCGGCCGCGTTCCTGGACCCGGACGCCGAGGCGGAGCGGGTGCGGAGCGTGGTGCTGGCCGTCCGGGACGCCCGGGTGGGGGTCGCCGGTGGCGTGGCGCCGGCGGCGGAGCTGGTGGTGCCGCAGGTGCTGGACGACTGAGGTTTTGCTGGTGCTGGTGCTGGCTCGGTCCTGCGGCCGGGGCCCGCATGAGTTCGGTCGGTTGGGATGAGTTCGGTCGGTTGAACGACCGATCTCATCCCAACCGACCGAACTCATCTGTGTGGGTGTGCAGGTGACCGAGCTGTCGTCGCGCAGGGCGTGGTTGCTGTGCGGGTGACAATGGTGGGGTGAGTGAGTCCGAGAACGAGTCCGTCGAAGAGACGTATTCGGCCGACCCGGCCGGGAGCAACCATGCCCGACGACGCCGGGGCCCCCGACGTGCCGTGCGGCGCGGCACCGAGCGCGAGGCCGTGCTCGGCGTGAGCGCGGACGAACGTTCGGCCGGCTGGGGCGAGGGGGCCGACGGTGCCGCGAACGACAGCGGCCACGGCTCGAACGACGACCAGCTCCGCCGAGACGTCCCACCGCACTGGGGCTGACTCGACTCTCCGGCGTGCTCTCGTGCTGTGGAACGGTGCGGTCGACGCCCCCACCGCAGTCCAAGAAGGTCAGGTGGTCGGCGTCGAGCTGCCGACCACCTGACCTTTGCCGATCAGCCGCGCGAATGCCTGGGTGCCCGGGTGCCTAGGGTCGGCTGCTGGGCTGCTGGGCTGCTGGGCTGCTGGGCTGCTGGGCTGCTGGGCTGCTGGGCTGCCGGGCCGCCTGGGTTCCGGCTGCCTGGATGCCTGGTGCCGGGCCCTCGGCGGCCTTCGGCCCTCGGTGCTCAGCGTTCCAGGGTGTAGAGCCCCGCGCTCCGTGGCGGTGGCGGGACGGCGCCCAGCGGGGGGAACCGCGAATCAGAGGGTCGGCGGGCCGGACTGCGAACCCGACTGAACGCGCAGCAGGTCGCGGATCTCGGTGAGGAGCACGACCTCGGCGGCGATGTCGTCGGCGACCTCCTCAGCGACTGCTTCCTCACGGGCCTTGCGCATCTCCACGAGCTTCTTGACAGGCACGATCACGAAGAAGTAGATCGCAGCCGCGATCAGCAGGAACATGATCAGGCTCTGGATGAATACGCCGATCGGGAACACCGTGGACTCCCCACGCCAGTTCGGGACGCTGAACGCGATGCCGGTGAAGTCGGGAGCGCCGACCAGCCAGCCGATGAGCGGCATGATGAAACCATCGACGAGGCCGCCGATGACCCCGGAAAACGCGGCGCCGATGACAACGGCGACCGCGAGGTCGAGCACGTTGCCACGCGTGATGAATTCCTTGAAGCCCTGAAGCATTATCTTCCCCTGCTCGTGTACGCGTGATTGCGGGTATCTGGGACTGGCCCGGTCAAGGATTCTGCGGTCGATTAGAGCGTTCCGCACCTTGAACGGACATTCTGCCGAATTGCGGCGCTCTTTGCCCTGCTATGCCCAGATGCGGGTGATCGCGTCGGTCTACGGCACCAGAACCGCCGTCACCGAGCCCCAGCCCGAGACCGCTGACAGCTCCGGGGCGTCGTCCGGGCTCACGGCGACGAGAGTGACTGGACGATCACCGTCGGCTGCTGGGCCGAGCAGCCCGCTCGTAGCCTTCGGCGTGCGCGTGACCGGGACCGGCAGCACCAGCGCTCCACGCGCCAGGTAGGGAGGAACGTCTGACGGCACGCTGCCCGCCGTCGTCCCGGCCAGCAGGTCCACTCGGTCGCCGGGACGCAGGAGCGCGGCGACGGCATCGTCGGACAAGCGGACCGGGACTACCACCGTGCCGCGCGGCGCCGCTGCGGACACGCCGTCGTCCGAGACGAGCGTGGCGTGCAGCGGCGCGCCCGCCGGCAGCCCGACGACGACCGACCGGCCGACGAGCCCGCCCACCGAGGGCAGGGCGCCCGGCGGTGCGGCGTCGGTGGCGACGGCGCGGAGGACGACGTCGTCCAGGGTGAGCTCGGTGCCAGCTGCGACGGGGCGGGCCGTGACCGCGACGTCCACGGTAGGGGGTGGCGGCGGGCGCAGGAGGTGCACCGTGAGGGTGGCGGCGAGGCCGAACATGGCGGCCGCGAGGGCGAAGCGCCACCGCCACAGGAGGCGTCTGGCGCGGCGGCGCCTCAGTGAGGGAGGCCGGCCCGGACGGGGCAGCATCCCGGCGAGAACTGCGCGCAGCCTGGTGCGCGCCGCGCTGTTGTCGCGGTCCCACGGGGTGTGCGGGCCGGTACCGGGAGGAGAACCGCGGCGTGCGGCGGGTTCGGCGATCGTGTCGAGAAGTCCCATGCCGACGACGCTATGCAGCGAGGCAGGGTCGCGGAGGCATCGTCGAGGCGACTGTGCACAAGGGTCGGAAAATGCCTCTTGTGGTCGAGCTCGCGCCGTTGGAACTGCGTGGAGCAGGTCGCGAGCTCTGCTCAGGCATTTCCGGAATGACTCCGGGGGGTCTGCGCGTCGAATTCAGATCGGCACTCTGCATCCGGGTCGGCACTCTGCATCAGTGTCGGCGCTGTGCATCCAGATCGGCCCGGCGCTGAACCGACCTGGATGCGAATTGCCGACCTCGGCGGTGAGCGGGAGAACTGCCCCTCAGCCGCCTTCAGGTTCGGTCCGCTGTCAGCGTTCGTCGAGTTGGTTCGGTCGGTTGTCATGAGATCGGTCAATCAACCGACCGAACTCATGACATCGGGCCGAAACGGCGGCCGAGGGACCAGTCGGAACCGGCCAACCCGCAACGGTCCGCGGCCCGGAACCGGCGACCGGGCAAAGGGCAGCCGCCCGGAACCCGAGAGCCGGCAGCGCCGAGGTCAGGCCGAGGCGGCCTTCGCGGAACCCGACCCGCTCGACCCGCTCGACGACGACGAACCAGACGACGAAGACGACCCGGCCGAAGAACTCGACGAGGACGATGACGAGTCCGACGAGGACCCCGAGGAGCCCGACCCCGACGAGGACTCGGACTTCACCGTGCTGCTCGTCGAGGTGCTGCGCGAGTCCGTGCGGTAGAAGCCGGAACCCTTGAAGGTGACGCCGACCGAGCTGAACACCTTTCGCAGCTTGCCCTGGCACTCGGGGCAGACGGTCAGCGAAGAGTCGCTGAACTCCTGGTGGATGTCGAACGCGTGGCCGCAGTCGGCACACCGGTACGCGTAGGTGGGCACGTGCACTCCTCTGGGACGTCAGGCCGCCCGGGGCGTTGCGTGCTCACCGGACCGGGCCTGGCACTCGGGGTTTCCGAGTGCCAATACTAACGGTCTGGCGGCGGGGGATAGTCCCAGGATCTCCTGGGTGTGTTCACGCAGATGCGTTCTCTCTAGCGCTGGGGCTGACGGTAGTCTCCAGTGCGTGTCCGCGACCACTTCCGCCGAGCCCTTAGAGCCCGCCGAAACAGCCACCTCCGACGGGACGCGACCCCCCAGGCGCCGTCGGACTCGTACCTCCATGGTTCGCCAGTTCATCGTCGGCACCGTCGTTGTGCTGGTGCTCGCGCTCGTCGCCGTGACGACGTTCGGCTGGCTCACCGGGCGCCGTCCGCTCCCGGAGCACTCGGGGGAGGTGCAGGTCGAGGGACTCAGCGCCGACGTCCGCGTGAGCCGGGACGCCCAGGGCGTGCCGCAGATCTACGCGGACACGCCCGAGGACCTGTTCCGCGCGCAGGGCTACGTGCACGCGCAGGACCGCTTCTTCGAGATGGACTACCGCCGGCACGTGACCGCCGGCCGGCTCGCCGAGCTCGTGGGCAACAACGAGGACGCGATCCAGGCCGACATGGTCATTCGTACGTTCGGCTGGCGCCACGTCGCGGAGGAGGAGTTCAACATCCTCGACGACACGACGCGGCAGTACCTGCAGGCCTACGCGGACGGCGTGAACGCCTACCTCGCGGACCGCAGCCCTTCCGAGACGGCCGTCGAGTACACGGTGCTCGACGTCAGCGTCGAGGTGAACGAGCCGGAGCCGTGGGACCCGATCGACTCCCTCGCATGGCTCAAGGCCATGGCCTGGGACCTGCGCGGCAACTACGAGGACGAGCTCGACCGAGCCCTCGCCTACAGCACGCTGGGTGACGCGTCGCGCGTGGCGGAGCTGTTCCCGGCGTTCTCGGGTACGGGGAACGCGCCGATCCTCGACCCCGCCGAGGCGGGCGCCACCCAGCCGACGGGGCAGCCCGACGCGACCCAGACGTCGTCGGGCACCGGGGACGCGTACGCGAGCCCGGACCTGGCCGCCGCGCTGGATTCCGCGCAGCGGGCGATGGACGCCGTGCCGGTGCAGATCGCGCGTGGTGAGGGCACGGGGTCCAACTCCTGGGCGGTGTCCGGCCAGTACACGGAGTCGGGCATGCCGCTCCTGGCGAACGACCCCCACATGGACCTCGCGGCGCCCGGCATCTGGGCACAGGTGGGTCTCCACTGCAACCAGGTGGGCGCCGAGTGCCCCTTCGACGTCTCCGGCTTCTCGTTCTCCGGTTTCCCCGGCGTGATCATCGGGCACAACGCCGACATCTCCTGGGGCCTGACGAACATGGGCGCCGACGTCACCGACTTCTTCATCGAACGGGTCCGCAACGACACGTACCTGCGCGGTGCGGACGAGTGGGTGCCGATGGAGAAGGAGACCGAGGTCATCCGGGTCGACGGCGGCAGTCCGATCGACTTCGAGGTGCGGCGGACCGTGCACGGCCCGATCGTCTCGTCCGTCATGTCCGAGGGCGACATGGACGCCGTGCGCACCTCGCCCACGGAGGACGGCACCGAGCTGGGCCAGTACGAGATCTCGCTGCAGTGGACGGCGCTCCAACCCGGTCACACCGCCGACGCCGTGTTCGCCATGAACCTCGCCAAGACACCCGCGGACATGAAGACGGCGGCCGCGAAGTTCGAGGTACCGGCGCAGAACATCGTGTTCGCCACCACCGACGGGCACATCGGTTACCAGGCGCCGGGCAAGATCCCGGTGCGCGCCAAGGTGCCCGGCGCGGTCGAGTCCGACGGATCCTGGCCGCGACCCGGCTGGGACGCCCGCTACGACTGGACCGGCTACGTGCCGCCGGAGCAGATGCCGAGCGTGCTGGACCCCAAGGAGGGCTTCGTGGTTGCCGCCAACCAGGCGGTGCTGCCGGGCGGGAACGGCCCGTTCCTCACGCGGGACTGGGACTACGGGTACCGGTCGGAGCGGATCCGCACGCTGCTGAGCGAACGGATCGCGGAGGGCCGAAAGCTCAAGGCCTCCGACATGTCGGACATCCAGATGGACCAGTGGAGCGTGTTCGCGGACACCCTGGTGCCCGTGCTGCTCGAGGTGGAGCTGCCCGCGGGCTACGACTCGGACGGCCAGAAGCTCCTCAACGACTGGGACCGGTCCATGGACGCCGACTCCGCGGCCGCCGCGTACTTCGCGGCCGTGTGGCGCAACCTGCTGGAGATCACCTTCAACGACGAGCTCCCCGAGTCCATGTGGCCCGAGGGCGGCAGCCGCTGGCTGGCCGTGATCCAGGGCATGCTCGACAACCCGAACGACGCGTTCTGGGACGACAAGTCCACGGTGGCCGTCGTGGAGAGCCGTGACCAGGTGCTCACCGAGGCGCTGGTCAGCGCGCGCCAGGACCTCACGGTCGAGCTGGGCAAGGACACGAGCGACTGGGAGTGGGGCACGCTCCACCAGCTCAAGCTGGAGCACCTGGTGCTCGGCGGGTCCGGTATCCCGGCTCCGATCGCGGCGTACATGAATCCGGCCCCGGTCACGGTGGGTGGCGGCTCCTCGATCGTGAACGCCACGGCGTGGGATGCCGCGAGCGGCAGCTTCGACGTGACGAGCGGTCCGTCGATGCGGATGGTCGTCGACCTCGCCGATCTCGACGACTCCACCTGGGTGGTCGTCACGGGAACGTCCGGGCACCCGGCCTCCGCGCACTACGACGACCAGCTCGGCGCATGGGCGGCGGGCGAGACGTTCCCCTGGCCGTTCAGCCCCGAAGCGGTCAGTGCGGCCGAGGAGGACGAGCTGATCCTCACCCCGTGAGGTAGCCGCGGAGCCCCGTGAGGTAGCCGCGGAGCCCCGTGAGGTAGCCGCGGAGCCGTCGCTGGTCGAGCCTGCCGAGACCACTCGGCAGGCTCGACCCGTCTCTGATCAGTCCAGCCAGCGCCAGTCGGTGGTGGTCGCGGCGGCGTGCACCGGGATGTCGTGCTCCTCCCGGGGCAGCGGGTGCACCTCGGCGTCGTACACCTCTTCCGGGAAGACGACGGCGACCACCTTCGAACCCTGCCGCAGGTGGGTGAGTGCGCGGTCGTACCAACCACCGCCCTGGCCGAGCCGCACCCCACGGGTGTCGACGGCGATAGCGGGCGCCAGGACGACGTCGGCCAGCTTGATGGCGTCCGTGCCCAGCGTGGGGCCACCGGGCTCCGGAGGGCGGCCTGGTGCGCGCTCCAGGAGGTCGTCGGGGCCGGTGTAGTCGGCCCAGTCGCGCGCGAGGCCGGCGCCGAGGACAGGGAGCAGCACACGGACGCCGCGGTCGGCGAGGCGCTCCAGGAGGGGGAGCATGCCGGGTTCGCCCGCGCGGGCCGCGTACGCGGCGACGCAGCCCGCGTCGCGAACCTCGGGGATCGACTCGATGATGTCCGCGAACGACTCGGCGGCCTGGGCTCTCTGCCGGGCCGACCGCTGGGCACGTTGCGCACGTATCACGCGGCGGAGTGCGTCCTTGGCGTCACCCGTCTCCATCCCGGGTAGCACGGGGTACGGCTGGGGCGTCGGGACGGAGATGCCGCTCATGACCGCTATTGTGCCAAGACTCCGAGACAAGATTGTTACGAACAGCGTACGAAGAAGGCGAGAACATGACCGAGCGGCTGCTCGACGGGTCCGACACCACCGAGCGTGGTAGACCCTCTCCAACGCCGGGATTCGTCATGGGACGTGGCAAGGGGCGAGCGATGACGTCGTCGAACAGGTCGGATGCGCCGGGTGGCGGGACGGGAACGTTTGTGAAGGGGTGGACGGTGGCCAAGCCCTGGCCGGTGACGCTGCGTGACGACACGCCGGCAGGAGCCGTCGTGCTGCGCCCGCTCCGGCGGCGCGACGCGAACGACTGGGCCCGCCTGCGGGCCGAGAACGCCGCGTGGCTCGAGCGCTGGGAGGCGACGGCGCCTGGCGCCAACCGGTACATCGCCTCGACGTTCGGCGAGTACGTGCGCTCGCTCTCGGCACAGGCCCGTGCGGGGACGTCGCTCCCGTTCGGCGTCGAGCTCGACGGCGCCCTCGTGGGCCAGCTGACGGTCTCGTCGATCACGTGGGGGTCCCTGTGCTCCGCGAGCATCGGGTACTGGGTGAGCGAGAGCGTGGCCGGGCGCGGGGTGATCCCCACGGCCGTCGCGATGGCCACGGACTACGCGTTCTTCCTGGGCCTGCACCGCATCGAGATCAACATCCGGCCGGAGAACAAGCCGAGCCTGCGCGTGGTCGAGAAGCTCGGTCTGCGGGACGAGGGTGTGCGCGAGCGCTTTCTGCACATCCAGGGCCAGTGGCGCGATCACCGCACTTTCGCGGTCACCGCCGAGGAGGTTCCCGGGGGACTGCTGGCGCGCTGGCAGCGTTCACGCGACGCTTCCTGACGGCGGACACGCCGTGCGTGGTGCGGGAGGCCTTGGCAATGCTCGCCTAACGTCGTGTCGTGGAATCGACTGCAGGACTCACGGCGGTAGCGCTGTTCGTCCTGTGGCTGGGCTACTGGCTGCCAAGTCTGGTGCGCCATCGGACAGAGCTCGCCGACGCGCGGGTCACGGACAGATTCTCGGTAGGGCTGCGCATCGTCGCGATGAGCGGTTCGGACAGGAAAGGAGGGGCGATGGTCACGGACGGCAAGCCACGAGGGACCGACCAGGGCGTGCCGCGCGTCGCCCGCCCGACCCCGATGGGCCACCCGTTGCAGATCATGGTGCGCGGTCGTCCGCTGACGGCGGAGCGCATCCGCCGCGTCGAGCGGCGTGCGCGACGGGCCGCCAGGGCGCGCCGCCGGCTGATCGTCTCCGCGGTCCTGCTGCTCGGCAGCCTCGCCGCCTGGGTGCTGGTGGGGCTTGACCGGATGCACTGGGGCACGGCCGTCGTGCCGTCGGCGATGCTGCTCTTCGTCCTGTTTCTGGGGCGCCGTGCGGCACGTGCGGCACGCCGGGCGGACGCCCGCTGGCAGGCGACCGTACGAGCCGCACGACAGCGCGCCACGCAGGCTCGTGTGCTCGCGAACGGCGGACCGTACGCACCACGCAACCGGGCGCAGGTCACCGGACTGGCGACACACGGTTCGAGCACCGAGACGCAGGCCATCCCGCGGGTGGCCCGCAAGGACGTGCTCGACGAGATCCTCGACGGCCCGGCGGAGCCCAAGGTCATCGAGGCACCGGTCGAGGAGCAGGACACCGAGCCCGTCGCCGAGCCGGAGCCCGAGGCGCGGCCCGAGCCGGCCACGGGGCGTGCGTGGGACCCGGTGCCCGTTCCGCTGCCCACCTACGTGACCAAGCCCGCTGCGCCGCAGCGTCAGCCGGCGGCGCTCCCGGCGGCCTCCACAGGGCCGACGACGGTGCCGGGCGGGCGTCCAGGGGCAGGAACGGTGATGCCGCCGTCCGTGCCGGTGGCCGGTGGCGCTCGGGTATCGGGCGGTGCGCCGGTGACGGGTGCTGCGCCGGTCGGGGCGGACCCGGCGGCCGAGGACGAGCTGCTGCGGGGCGAGCCGCCGCGCATGAAGGCGGAGACCCTGGCCACGCCGCTCGAAGAGATCCTCGCGCGACGCCGGGCAGCCGGGTGATCTTGCGGGTCAAGGTCGCGCGGGTCGCGTACGCGTGACCCGCGCGACAGCGGATCGAGTTGCGGATCACCTGAGGTGAAGTGCTAGTCTTCTGCAGTCCGAGGGGCTATGGCGCAGTTGGTAGCGCGTCTCGTTCGCAATGAGAAGGTCGGGGGTTCGAATCCCCCTAGCTCCACCCTCGGAAGGGCCGCTGACCTGCTGTGTTAGCGGCCCTTCGCATTGCCCGGATCTGGGTCCTGAGGACTGAAATCACGGTTCGGGACACGGTTGCGCGGGAGCAGTCTGGGATGTCGATGGTTGGTTTGGGTCGGCAGCCTGAGACCGAGTAGAGCTGTCTCGGGTGCGTGCGCAGGTGAGACTTGAACCCCCATGACGGCGTACCAGCATCGAGACCGTCGTGGGCGGCCGCTACTGAGGATTCCGTCGTGGTCACGATCGAGACACGGTTGACTCGGAGAGCTGTGATGCGCCGGGGTTCGTCCCCATGGGAAAGCAACGTTTGAAGCCAGGCCAGCATGGCGCGATCTTTGTCGAGCGGACCGGGTCGAAGAGATGGCGTGCGCGGACACGGTTGCGCCTCTTCGACGGCGGCGCGGTGTGGGTGGCGCGGGCCGCGGACTCGAAGGGCGCAGCTCGCCTGCGAGTCCAGGACGGTGTTGCCGAGCGCCTCGGTACGCCACGCGGCTCGATCGCCTTGGGGGCGTCGTCGACCGTGGGCGAGGCATGCTGGCAGTGGGTCGGTGAGCTCCGGGTGCGGCAGGCGTGGCCGAACGCTCCGGTGCGTCCACAGACAGTGGACGAGTACGAGCGGAACGTGGCACGGCACGTCGAACCGCGCCCGGGCCGCCTACGGCTGCAGGGAGTACCAGCGGAGTCTGCATCGGGATCCTCCCAGGGCGCGCCTCTCCGGATCTTCCTGGCTCGCAGGAGCCGACCTTACGAGGCAACGATGGTGGGAGCGGAAAGGCATCCGTCGACCGTGCTGGATGCAGCGCGGTCGTTGCTTTGGCGCTGGACTGCCGTGAGTCCCGCTCGGATGCTCCGCTCCATCGCGATTGCTCCCGCCGATGAGGCAACGTGTCGAACAGGCGTATTCACCCGGTTTGCTACTAGTGCGAACTATGCACGATCTGGTCAGATCCTCTCTGGGTAGCGAACGTTCCTTTGCGAGGGGTTGGCCGTGAGTGCTGGTGGAGTGGGTCGAGGCATGGCTCGTACAAAGGTGGGTACGGCGATTGCCGTTTCAACCGCTTTGCTAGCAACTTTAAGTGTGGGTGACGTTGCCCGTGCGGATCAGGTCTTGCCTGTGGATGGGCCGGTCGAGTGCGTGGACGTGCTTACCGAGGACGGTGTTGACCCGGTCCAAGTAGCGAGCCATTGCGGGCACGACGTCGAGGTCGCCGCCGCGCGGACGCCGTGGGACACCTACATCGTTCAGCCGAACGGGCAGATCCGATGGGAGTCCAGCACCAAGGCAACGCGCACCAGGGTCCACGGGCAGTGGGAGCCCATCTCCAGCGCGATCGTCGCGGACCCTAACGGCGAGCTGACGGTCGCATCCGGCGTGTACGACATCGACCTCCACGCTGCAGCCCCGGGCGAGCCGTTCGCAAGCCTGTCGGACCCGTCGGGGACTGCCGGGGATGTCGGCTGGGACAACCTTGTGGGCGAGAACACCGCACAGCCCGTGGGCGACCGTCGCCTGGGCCTGACGGTTCCGTTCGGACTTGGCCAGCCGGCCGTTGATCCGGTCGTCGCTTCGCGGGTCATCTTTCCCGTCCTGAGCACCGATGGGATGCCGATCGATGGGGCGTCCGTTGTGGTCACGGTCGAGGACGATGGCACGGGCCTGCTGCCGATCCTCAAGCTGGACTCCGTCGAGGACGTGAGCGCGGTGACCGAGGCGTCTCAGACCGGGGAGATCGGCTTCGGGGTCGAGGCCTTCGGGGATCTGGCGATCCAGCCCGCGGACACGATCGACGTCGGCGACGGCAACGTCGTCACCGATGGTGTTTTCAACGTCGTCGATCCGACAGTTGAGTCCGCCGATGGAGATGTGGGCGTGACGGTGTGGTCCGGTGCGCGCAGCCTCCAATGGGACTCATCGGCAGGCACCCCTGTTGGCGCTCCCGCCGCACGGTCCGTTTCGGTGGATAGCGCTGGGACTACGGACGACGCGGACGACCGGCTGCTGGCTCCGGTCGATGGCGACCTGGTCGCGCCGATGGATGTGGCGATCGCCGCAGATGGCGACTCGGCGACGGTGACTGCGGACGAGTCGATGTTCACGGCACCGGGCGCCACTGGTCCGTTCTACGTCGATCCGCAGATCAAGGGTTCGCTTCATGAGTGGACGGCGATCAAGAGCGGCTGGTCGTCGAGTTCTTCTTCCTACAAGTTCACCGACGACGAGGGTGTGGGCCGGTGCCCGACCTCGATCAGCTGGCCGGTCTGTGACCGTACGAGCATTCACCGGCTGATGTTCGAGTTCTCCATGTCGGGGCTGCCGGACAACGTTGATGCGGCCGACGTGTCGAGCGCGAAGTTCAGCGCCTTCGGGAGTCATGCCTATGACTGCGTGAACCGGTCGATCGATCTCTACAAGAACGGGATCAACGTCATCTCGTCCTCGACCAGCTGGGACACCCGGGGCATCTGGTCGGTGTTCCTCTCTCGCCAGACCACGACGCACCGAGCAGCTTGCCCGGATGCTTCGCAGAAGCCGCGTCGGATCTACTGGACCGCGACGAGCGCCGCCAAGGATGCTGCAGCCGACAACTACGACTACCTCACCCTTGGTCTGCGGGCTCTGGACGAGACGGATGAGGCTGCGTGGAAGCGGTATACGGCCGCGACGTTGGATGGTGTGGAGCATCGGGCGATGCTCGTGGTGACGTTCAACCGGCCGCCGTTCACGCCGTCCAAGGCGTCGATGAGGACGAAGGCCTCGGCGACAGATGCCGAGCTTGCCTGCGTCACGGTGGCGTCGGATGCGACACCGATCCGGACCCAGAAGCCGCACTTGCAGGCGCAGGGCAGTGACCCGGACAGTGCGGACCCGTGGAACCAGACGGTGTCCATGAAGTTCATCGTGGTGGACAACGCGACGAACGACGTGCGGTGGGAGTCGGGGTGGACGAGTACTGCCGCGGGCGGATCCACTCATCGGGTGCAGGTCGGTCGGTTGCTCTCGTCTCAGCGCACGTATCGGTGGCGGCCGCAGGCGCGCGACTCGACCGGGCAGGTGACCGGCTGGTCGGACGACGCATGCATGATCCGCCCCGATACGACGGCCCCGAACGAGCCGATCGTCAGCTCCAACCTGTACAAGGAGTACCCAGCCGGAGTCTTCGGCGGGACCGCGCAGAGCGGGACCTTTACGTTCCGGCCCGACGGGTCGAGTGATGTGGTCGCCTACAAGTACTCGTTCAACGGGGGCCAGAAGTCGGGAACACTGACGGCCTCTGCGACCGGCTCGGCGCAGGTGCCCTTCGCCCCGTTGACGCCTGGGCCCAATGTTGTGGAGGTCCAGTCGAAGGACGCCGCCGGCATCTGGTCGCCGGAGGCACGATACGAGTTCTGGGTGGGCTACCCGGCAGGTCAAGTCCCCGGGAGTGGTGTAGCGGTCGGTGATCCTGGTTGGGTCAGGCGCTGAGTTCGAGGACGGTGTTCACCTCCGTTCCGGTGGTGGTGGGGTTCTGGCGGCAGCG
>Ga0233375_1000252_pt1 | contig 31154 bp, 34 predicted proteins | sample ElkDunMinimDraft_10_FD_191539 | JGI IMG/M metagenome (GOLD analysis project Ga0233375, IMG submission 191539) | Fecal eukaryotic communites from dung pellets of Tule Elk in California, USA - Elk Dung E16 | ecosystem: Host-associated > Mammals > Digestive system > Large intestine > Fecal | place... | reverse complement strand
ATATCGGCAATCTGCAGACGGTACTCTTTAATCTTGCGTTCAATGCTCGCGATGCCATGGATGGGAGTGGCAGGCTGCTTCTGCGGGCGCAGAATCACTCGCTGGATGTTGCCGGCGCGGCTGCGCGGTCGGATGTTGAGCCTGGTGACTACGTGTTGTTGAGTGTGGTGGATGATGGCGCAGGGATGAGCTCAGAAGTTAGAGCTCACGCATTCGAGCCTTATTTCACCACCAGGCACCAAAGCAATTCAGGCCTTGGGTTGAGCATGGTGTACGGGTTTGTCCGCCAGAGCGGCGGTTTTGTCGTTCTGGAGAGTGAAGAGCGGGGGGGTACCTCTGTGCATCTTTACTTGCCGCGCGATCATGGCGGGGCAGGGCGTGTCGAACCCGGGCAAGCCAAGGCGAAGGAGTCCGCTACCGCGAGGGTCTCGGTTGAGACGATGGCAGTGCAGGCGGAGGGCTCGTCTGCTGGGCTTCGTATCCTTTTTGTCGAGGACGACCCTACGCTGCGCATGCTGACTGGCGAAGTCATGGACGAGCTCGGCCACCAGGTTACGCTCATTGAGTCGGCTGAGGCCGCCCTTGAGGAGCTACAGAAACATTCCTTCGATGTGCTACTGACGGACGTAGGGCTTGCCGGTATGAGCGGCCTTGAGCTGGCGCGACAGGCTCAGGAGCGTTATCCCCAGGTGGATTTGGTCATCGCCTCGGGATATCCGGTCGATGCCGTTCAGGAAGGGCTTAAGGGTCTTCGCACCATGCTTAAGCCCTACGATATTCATCAGGTGCGTACGTTGCTTGAAAACCTGCAAGCCGAGCGGGCCTCTCGCTAAGGCTGCAGGCTGGTCAAATATTCACCAATTCGCCTTGCGCCTGCGTCGGCCGTTCTCTAGAATAGCGCCCCTTGCCCGAACGGCAGGCGCTTGCGCGCCTCCACGAAGGGTAAGACAACAAGTCATTCACTCCTTGCCTGACTGCATTTCGCGGCAGGCTGCAACCCGTAAGGAGCAATTATGCGTCATTACGAAATCATCTTTCTGGTTCACCCGGACCAGAGCGAGCAGGTCGGCGGCATGGTGGAGCGTTACACCAAGCTGATCGAAGAAGACGGCGGCAAGATTCATCGCCTGGAAGACTGGGGCCGTCGTCAGCTGGCTTACGCCATCAACAACGTGCACAAGGCTCACTACGTGATGCTGAACGTCGAGTGCAGCGGCAAGGCACTGGCCGAGCTGGAAGACAACTTCCGCTACAACGACGCCGTCATCCGTAACCTGGTCATCCGTCGCGACGAAGCCGTGACCGAACAGTCCGAGATGCTCAAGGCTGAGGAAAACCGTAGCGAACGCCGCGAGCGTCGTGACCGTCCTGACTCTGACAATGCCGGTGGCAATGACAGCGACAGTGACAGCAGCGATAACGCTGACGAGTAATCCCCGGATCTATTGAGGAGCCTATTTCATGGCACGTTTTTTCCGTCGTCGTAAGTTCTGCCGTTTCACCGCTGAAGACGTGAAAGAGATCGATTACAAAGATCTGAACACTCTGAAAGCCTACATTTCCGAAACCGGCAAGATTGTTCCCAGCCGTATCACCGGAACCAAAGCACGCTATCAGCGTCAGCTGGCTACCGCTATCAAGCGCGCCCGCTACCTGGCCCTGCTGCCCTACACCGACAGCCACGGCCGTTGATCGGGCTTGGTCGACAGAAGTAAAGGATAAATCGCATGCGCGCCCTGGCTGAGTTCATCATGCGCGGCCGTATGCAGGCCATCTTCGTGGTGGCTGGTGCGGCTGCGGTGCCGATGTTGTTCTGGCTGAGTGCTGCAGCAGGTTGTCTAGTGTTGCTGCGCCGTGGCGTCAACGATGCGCTGGGTGTGTTGTGCTGGGGTGTTCTGCCGGCTCTGGCTTGGTGGTACTTCGGTGATCCGCGAACCTTGCTGGTACTGCTCGGGTCGTTTGCGTTAGCGCTGCTGTTGCGTAGCCAGGGTTCCTGGCCCCGCGTGATGTGGTGCAGCGTCGGTCTCGGGCTGTTGTATGCCTGGGGGCTGACCCTGACGTTCGGCGAGTCGATCACCGCGCTGGCCAGCGAGTTGCAGAAGGCATTACCGAGTGTTCTGTCGGATGCCTATCAGCAGCTCTCACTGGACGAGCGGGCTCGGCTGGAATCACTGCTGGCGCCGGTCTTGACCGGTTTGCTTGCGGCCCTGCTGCAGATCGTCACGCTGCTGAGCTTGATGCTGGGACGGTACTGGCAGGCATCGCTGTACAACCCCGGAGGCTTCGCGAAGGAGTTCCGGGCGTTGCGGCTGCCACCGTTGCTGGCGATGTTGTTGCTGGCCGGTATGCTGCTCGGTCCTAGCATTGGTGTGCAGATGGCGATGCTGGCTCCGATATGCAGCGTGCCTTTGGTGTTTGCAGGCGTAGCACTGATGCATGGACTGGTCGCCCAGAAGAGGATGTCGCGATTCTGGCTGGTCGGTCTCTACGTCACGCTGGTGCTGTTTATGCAGTTGGTTTATCCGTTACTGGCCGTAGTGGCCATTGTCGACAGTCTGTTTGATTTTCGCGGTCGTGCTTCCCCTAATGGCGGTGCAGGATCTGCGAACGGTGAAGGTTAAAAGTTAAGAGGTAAGACTCAGATGGAAGTCATCCTGCTGGAAAAAGTCGCGAACCTGGGCAACCTGGGCGACAAAGTAAACGTCAAGTCGGGCTACGGTCGTAACTACCTGCTGCCGCAGCGTAAAGCGACTGCTGCCACGCCGGCGAACATTGCCGAGTTCGAAGCACGTCGCGCCGATCTGGAAAAGGCTGCTGCCGAGCGTAAGGCTTCTGCCGAAACTCGTGCTGCTCAGCTGGCTGAACTGGAAGTCACCATCACTGCTACCGCGGGCGATGAAGGCAAACTGTTCGGCTCCATCGGTACCGCCGACATCGCTGACGCCCTGACCGCCTCCGGCGTTGAAGTGGCCAAGAGCGAAGTTCGTCTGCCGAACGGCACCATCCGTCAGGTTGGTGAGTACGACGTGGCTGTGCACCTGCACACCGACGTCGAAGCGACCGTCAAGCTGATCGTCATAGCCGGCTAAACGCCGTCTCTCGACTGGTGCTGCTGGTACCTGGCGAGTAACATCGGGCACGTTTCCACGCGAGTGGAACGTGCCCTTTGTTTTTCTGAATACTGGTATCTGGTGATTGCGCGCGTAAGCGAAATCGCCAGATACGAAGACGTAACGAGTGCCATGAACGACATCAGCATCCCTCAGCAGTACGATCTGGAAACCGCTGCACTCAAGGTGCCGCCACACTCCATCGAAGCCGAGCAGGCCGTGCTCGGCGGACTGATGCTGGATAACAACGCCTGGGAGCGTGTGCTCGACCAGGTTTCCGATGGCGACTTCTACCGCCATGACCATCGGCTGATCTTCCGTGCCATCTTCACGCTGGCCGAGCGCAACTCGCCGTTTGACGTGGTTACCCTTTCCGAGCAGTTGGACAAGGAAGGACATCTGCCTCAGGTAGGCGGTCTGGCTTATCTCGGCGAGCTGGCGAAGAACACGCCTTCGGTGGCCAACATCAAGGCCTACGCGCAGATCATTCGCGAGCGGGCCACGCTGCGCCAGCTGATCGGCATCAGTAACGAGATCGCCGACAGCGCCTATGCGCCACAAGGCAGGACTGGCGAAGAAATTCTCGACGAAGCCGAGCGGTTGATCTTCCAGATTGCCGAGGCGCGGCCCAAAACAGGCGGCCCCATTGGTATCAACGATATTCTGGTCAAGGCCATCGATCGCATCGACTCGCTGTTCAATGCCGGCGAGGCGATCACGGGTCTTTCCACGGGGTTCACCGATCTCGACGAGGCTACCAGCGGTCTCCAGCCGGCGGATTTGATTATCGTGGCCGGCCGACCCTCCATGGGTAAAACCACTTTCGCCATGAACCTTGTGGAGAACGCGGTGTTGCGTTCGGATAAGGCGATTCTGGTCTACTCGCTGGAAATGCCCGCCGACTCCATTGTGATTCGTATGTTGGCCTCTCTCGGTCGCATCGATCAGACCAAGGTGCGTACCGGTAAGCTGAGCGACGACGATTGGCCGCGACTGACCTCGGCGGTCAATCTGCTCAATGATCGCAAGCTGTTCATCGACGACACGGCTGGCATTTCGCCTTCTGAAATGCGCGCACGCACGCGACGCCTGGCGCGCGAGCATGGCGAGATCGGCATGATCATGGTCGACTATTTGCAGTTGATGCAGATCCCGGGATCCAGCGGTGATAACCGTACCAACGAGATTTCGGAGATTTCTCGCTCGCTCAAAGGGCTCGCCAAGGAGTTCAGCTGTCCAGTCGTGGCGTTGTCGCAGCTCAACCGCTCGCTGGAGCAGCGTCCAAACAAGCGTCCGGTCAACTCCGACCTTCGTGAATCAGGCGCCATTGAACAGGATGCTGACATCATCATGTTCGTCTATCGGGACGAGGTGTATCACCCGGAAACCGAATACAAAGGCGTTGCCGAGATCATCATCGGTAAACAGCGGAACGGTCCCATCGGTACCACCCGCCTGGCGTTCCTCGGCAAATATTCGCGCTTCGAAAACCTAGCGCCGGGTAGCTACCAGTTCGACGATGAGTAACGCCTGACAAACCGCGTTCCCCTGTAATCGGAACTGGCAGCACAATGCTGTCAGTTCTTCGCCAAATTAACTCCGGGAAACTTGTTCTCGCTGTCCGTCTCTGGCCGAGGCGGAATGTGGTGGCGGCTCACGACCTTGTCATCCTGCATAGACTCCAGGTGGACATCAAACCCCCAAAGGCGATGCAGGTGCTTGAGCACTTCTTCGGTTGAGCTAGCCAGCGGCTTGCGGTCGTGCTGCTGGTGACGCAAGCTCAGTGAGCGATCACCACGACGATCCACGCTCCATACCTGCACGTTGGGTTCGCGGTTGCCGAGGTTGTATTGCGCCGCCAGCAGCTCGCGAATGGTGTGATAGCCACTTTCGTCGTGGATGGCTGGTACCAGCAGCTCATCCTTGTGGTCATCGTCGAGAATGCTGAACAGCTTCAGATCTCTGATGACCTTGGGCGAGAGAAATTGCAGGATAAAGCTCTCGTCCTTGAAGTTCTGCATGGCGAATTTCACCGTGGTCAGCCAGTCGCTCCCGGCAATATCGGGGAACCAGCGACGGTCCTCCTCCGTGGGGTTCTCGCAGATTCGTCGGATGTCCTGGTACATGGCGAAGCCCAGCGTGTAGGGGTTCATGCCGCTGTAATACGGACTGTCGAAACCCGGCTGATAGATGACGCTGGTGTGCGACTGGAGAAACTCCATCATGAAGCCGTCGGTGACCAGCCCCTCATCGTAGAGGTCATTCATCAGCGTGTAATGCCAGAAGGTCGCCCAGCCTTCGTTCATCACTTGGGTTTGGCGTTGCGGGTAAAAGTACTGCGCGATCTTGCGCACGATGCGCACGATTTCGCGCTGCCATGGCTCCAGCAGTGGCGCATGTTTCTCCACGAAGTAAAGGATGTTTTCTTGCGGCTCGGCAGGGAAGCGCATGTCGCGTTCGCGCTCGTCGCCCCTTTCGCCGAGCTTGGGAATGGTGCGCCAGAGATCGTTGATCTGCTTTTGCAAATGCTCTTCCCGATCCTTCTGGCGACGCCGTTCCTCTTCGGCCGAGATGGGGTAGGGGCGTTTGTAGCGATCCACGCCGTAGTTCATAAGCGCGTGGCAGGAGTCGAGCAAGTCTTCCACAGCGTCGATACCGTGGCGTTCTTCGCACTGCATGATGTACTGCTTGGCGAAGACCAGATAATCGATGATCGAGCTGGCGTCGGTCCAGGTGCGGAACAGGTAGTTGCCCTTGAAGAAGCTGTTATGCCCGTAGCTGGCATGGGCAATCACCAGTGCCTGCATGGTGATGGTGTTTTCTTCCATCAGGTAGGCGATGCAGGGGTCCGAATTGATCACGATTTCGTAGGCCAGCCCCATCTGCCCGCGGATGTAGGATTTCTCGGTGCTGAGGAAGTGCTTGCCGTAGGACCAGTGGTGATAGCCCAGCGGCATGCCGACCGAGGCATAGGCATCCATCATCTGCTCCGCCGTGATCACTTCGATCTGGTTGGGGTAGGTATCGAGCGCGTAGCGTTCGGCGATGCGGCCGATCTCGCGGTCGTAGGCCCGGATCAGCTCGAAGGTCCACTCCGAACCGGTGGAAATCGGTTGTCGTTTCATGCTGCGGCCCCTCAGTTAGCGTCGGAAGACCTCAACCGACCCTATCCATCCTTCGCTGGAACAGTTCGCGGAACACCGGATAAATGTCCGCCGCACTGACCAGCTGCTGTTGGGCGAAGCTCTCAGGGAAAGCCTCGGCCACCTGGTTGTACTCGTACCAAAGCGCCTGATGCTCACGGGGGGTGATTTCCACATAAGTGAAATACTGCATCTGCGGCATGATCTGGTTCACCAGGATGTCGCGGCACAGCGGCGAATCATCGTTCCAGTTGTCGCCATCGGAAGCCTGCGCGGCATAAATGTTCCATTCGTTGGCCGGATAACGTTCGGCCATGATCTCTTGCATCATCTTTAGCGCGCTGGAGACGATGGTGCCGCCAGTCTCGCGCGAGTAGAAGAACTCCTCCTCGTCGACCTCCTTGGCGCTGGTGTGATGGCGAATGAACACTACGTCGATCTTGTCGTAGTTCCGCTTGAGGAACAGGTACAGCAGGATAAAGAAACGCTTGGCGACATCCTTGGTGGCCTGGGTCATCGAGCCGGAGACATCCATCAGGCAGAACATCACGGCTTTCGAGCTGGGGTTGGGGTGCTTGACCAGCAGGTTGTATTTCAGATCGAAGGTATCGAGGAAAGGTACACGGTTGATGCGCGCGCTCAGCCGTTCGATTTCCTGCTCGACGGTCTGGATATCAGTGAAATTATCCGGCTCCTCCCGCTTGAGCCGTTCCAGCTCGGCCTTGGCTTCGCGCAGGCTGGCGCGGCTGCTGCCGGACAGTGCGATGCGCCGCGCATGCGCCGAGCGCAGAGTGCGCACAATATTGATCCGCGAAGGATTGCCCTCGCTGCTGATGCCGGCGCGCACCGTCTTGAAAGTATCCGCACCGGTGATGTGGCGCTTGACGAGGTTGGGCAGCTCCAGATCCTCGAACATGAAATCGAGGAATTCCTCTTGGGTGATCTGGAACACGAAGTCGTCGATGCCTTCGCCACTGTTGCTTGCCTTGCCAGCGCCGCCTCCACCCGCGCCGCCTTGAGGGCGAGGAATGCGCTCGCCAGCGACGAAATCCTTGTTGCCAGGGTGGACGATAGTCTGCCTGCCGCCACGGCCATGGTGCAGCACCGGCTCATCGATATCGCGACCGGGTATGCTGATCTGTTCGCCATGTTCCATGTCGGTGATGGAGCGCCGGCTGACGGCTTCCTCTACCGCCTTCTTGATGTGACCACGGTAACGCTGCAGAAAGCGCTGGCGGTTCACCGTGCTCTTGTTCTTGCCATTCAGGCGGCGGTCGATCACGTAGCTCATGCGAGCCCTCCGGGCTGATGGCCGGAGGCCGAGGCAGGACGACATGCTGCTCTTGACGTCCCGCCTCCCGCCTCCAGCTTCGAGCGGCTGTTGGGTTACTGCGACTTACGTACCCGCAGATACCATTCCGAGAGCAGGCGAACCTGTTTCTCCGTGTAGCCACGCTCGACCATGCGCACGACGAAATCGTTGTGCTTTTTCTGGTCTTCCTTGCTTGCCTTGGCGTTGAAGCTGATGACCGGCAGCAGATCCTCGGTGTTGGAGAACATCTTTTTCTCGATCACCACACGCAGCTTCTCGTAGCTGAGCCAGGACGGGTTCTTGCCGTTGTTGTTGGCCCGCGCGCGCAGCACGAAGTTGACGATCTCGTTGCGGAAATCCTTCGGATTGCTGATGCCGGCAGGTTTCTCGATCTTCTCCAGCTCCTCGTTAAGCGCTACGCGGTTGAGGATTTCTCCGGTTTCAGGGTCGCGGTATTCCTGATCCTGAATCCAGAAGTCAGCGTAAAGCACGTAGCGGTCGAAGATGTTCTGGCCGTATTCGCTATAGGACTCCAGGTACGCGGTCTGAATTTCCTTGCCGATGAATTCGACATATCGCGGCGCCAGATATTCCTTGAGGTAGCGAAGGTAGCGCTCGCGGACCTCCGCCGGGAACTGTTCCTGCTCAATTTGCTGCTCCAGCACGTAGAGCAGGTGTACAGGGTTGGCAGCGATCTCGTGCGGATCGAAGTTGAACACCTTGGACAGGATCTTGAAGGCGAAGCGTGTGGACAGGCCGTTCATACCCTCGTCGACACCGGCGGTATCGCGATATTCCTGAATCGACTTGGCCTTTGGGTCGGTGTCCTTAAGGTTCTCCCCGTCGTAGACACGCATCTTGGAGTAGATGTTGGAGTTTTCGGGCTCCTTCAGGCGGCTCAACACCGAGAACTGCGCGAGCATCTTCAGGGTGTCCGGCGCGCAATGGGCCTTGGACAGCGAACTGTTAAACAACAGCTTGTCGTAAATCTTGATCTCATCGTTAACCCGCAGGCAGTACGGCACCTTGACGATGTAGATACGGTCGATGAAGGCTTCATTGTTCTTGTTGTTGCGGAAGGTATGCCATTCGGATTCGTTGGAGTGGGCCAGCAGGATACCGCTGTAGGGAATAGCGCCCAGCCCCTCGGTGCTGTTGTAGTTGCCCTCCTGGGTGGCGGTAAGCAGCGGGTGCAGCACCTTGATCGGCGCCTTGAACATCTCGACGAATTCCATCAGGCCCTGGTTGGCCCGGCACAGCGCGCCGGAATAGCTGTAGGCGTCTGCGTCGTTCTGCGGGAACTCTTCAAGCTTGCGGATATCCACCTTGCCCACCAGCGCAGAGATGTCCTGATTGTTCTCATCGCCCGGTTCGGTCTTGGCCACGGCAATCTGGTTGAGGATCGATGGGTAAAGCTTGACCACCCGGAACTGGCTGATATCGCCGCCGTATTCCTGCAGGCGTTTGGTCGCCCAGGGCGACATGATCGAATTGAGGTAGCGCGGCGGTATGCCGTAGTCCTCTTCGAGTATCTGCGCGTCTTCGGCCGGGTTGAACAGTCCCAGCGGCGACTCGAACACCGGCGAGCCCTTGATCGCGTAGAAAGGCACTTTCTCCATCAGCTGTTTGAGTTTCTCGGCCAGCGAGGACTTGCCGCCGCCCACCGGACCGAGGAGGTAGAGAATCTGCTTCTTCTCTTCCAACCCCTGGGCCGCGTGCCGGAAGTAGGAGACGATCTGGTCGATGCAGTCCTCCATGCCATGGAAGTCTTCGAAGGCCGGGTAACGGCGGATGACCTTGTTGGAGAAAATTCTGGAAAGGCGAGGGTCGGTCGAGGTGTCGACCAGTTCAGGCTCGCCTATAGCCATCAACAGACGCTCGGCAGCCGTGGCGTAAGTGCTGCGGTCATCCTTGCAGAGATCGAGATACTCCTGAAGCGAGAACTCCTCTTGGCGGGTCGCTTCGAATCGTTGCTGAAAATGGCTGAAAATGCTCATTGACTTCACCTCGGACGATGCGCGGAGCCGGTGCTGTCATCAGGCATTCTGGAGCCGCCGAATATTCGGCTTTTGGAGTCCCCCCGAACACCTAACGATTGAAACCTGAGGCCCGGTAGCCTTTGGCCGGCTTTCACCTGCTTGGATGGCCTCGACTCAAGGATAGTTCGGATTCTGCGAGTTCAAGGCAGGGGTGGGAGATTCAGCGCGGCGTTTCGTCGGAGCGACGGCGCCAGGCCACGCGATGCGCGGCATTGGAGAGAATTATTTTTTTACACTTACCCGCGTTCGACGTCCTGCGGGAAGTGGTTGCGCCAGCCCTCGAAGCCGCCATCGAGGCTGTAGACGTCGGAGAACCCTTGGTGGACGAGATAGGCGGCTGCGCTTTGGCTGGAGTGGCCGTGGTAGCAGCTGACAATCAGCGGCTTGTCCAGGTCCGCAGCGGCAATGAAGTCCGGCAGCGAGTGGTTGTCCAGGCGTGTGGCGCCGGGAATGTGCCCATCGGCAAAGCTATGAGCGTCGCGAATATCGACGATCACGCCGCCTTCGCTGCGCAATTGCTGCGCTTGTTCGGGGCTGATGCGTTTGAAGTCACTCATTTGGTTTTGGCCTCGCAATCGCAGCGATACAGTTCTTCCGTATCGAGATTCATCAGGGTCATGGTGTTGCCCCATACGCAGCCGGTATCCAGGGCGAACACGTTTGGCTCATCGCACTGACCTTCCAGCGCGGCCCAGTGGCCGAAAACTATTCGGCAACCGCGAGTTTTTCGGTTCCGGTGGTTGAACCAGGGCGCGAAGCCTGCCGGCGCATTTTCCAGGCCTTCCTTTACTTCCAGGTTTAGCGTGCCATCGGCCTTGCAAAAGCGCATGCGGGTGAAGTAGTTGGTAATCAAGCGCAGCCGTGGAATACCGTGAAGGTCCTTGTCCCATTTGGCGGGCTGGTTGCCATACATACCGTCGAGATAAGGTATCAACAGGGCGTCGTCGCGCAAGACCTGCTCGACTTCGGCCGCGCGTTTTAGTGCCTTTTCAAGCGTCCACTGGGGCGGGATACCCGCATGCACCATGGTGGTCTTGCGCCCGGCATCATGGTGAATGAGTTTTTGTTGCCGTAGCCAGTCGGTCAGGTCGCTGCGATCAGGCGCATCGAGGATGGGCTGGAGCGTATCGGCTTTTTTCATACGCTCGATGTTGTACGCCACGGCCAACAGATGCAGGTCGTGGTTGCCCAGCACCGAGATGGCCGAGTTACCGAGGTCACGGACGAAACGTAGCGTCTCGAGCGATTGCGGGCCACGGTTGACCAAATCACCCGTGAGCCACAGGCAATCGCGCGAGGGACTGAAGTCGACTCGTTGCAACAGGCGTTGTAGAGGGGCAAGGCAACCCTGAATGTCGCCGACAGCGTAGGTGGTCAATGCAGCGCTCCGGGAACGGCAAGACGGAAAGGCACGATGATCGCGTCGAACGTATGACCATCCTCGGCGAGCATCTGATAGCTGCCTTGCATCGTACCTACCCGGGAAGTCATCAGCGTACCGCTGGTATAAACATGACGCTCGCCGGGGGCGATGACCGGCTGCTGGCCGATGACGCCCGAGCCGCGAACTTCCTGCACCTTCCCGTCACCGTCGGTGATGATCCAATGACGTGACAGCAACTGCACGGTCAGCTGGCCGTTGTTTTCGATGGTTACCCTGTAGGCAAAGGCGTAGCGATTTTGTTCCGGTTGCGACTGCTCGGGCAGAAACTGCGGTGTGACGCTGACGTCGATGCGATAGCGTTGTTCTTCAGGCATGGGATTCTGCTCGGTACGCCCGTCAGGAACGAGCGGATAATTGATCGGACAATCGAACGAACGCGGCCAGGTCCAGCTGCTCGGGCCGCAGGCTGCCGTCGACATCGGCGGCGGCGATGGCCTCTGCATCCAGCACGCCCTTGAGCGTATTGCGTAGCGTCTTGCGCCGCTGGCTGAAGGCTTGGCGCACAATGTGCTCCAGCTGGCGATGGTCCTGGGCCGGGTGGGGTAGCGTTTCGTGGGGCACCAGCCTGACGATGGCCGAATCCACCTTGGGTGCAGGGTTAAATGCGCCCGGGCCTACGTTGAACAGGTGTTCCACACGGCAGTGGTACTGCACCATGATTGACAGACGCCCCCAGTCACCGCCGCCGGGTTGTGCGGCCAGGCGCTCGACCACTTCTTTCTGCAACATGAAGTGCATGTCGCGAATCAGGTGCGCGTGGTCGAGCAGATGAAAGATCAGCGGCGTCGAGATGTTGTAAGGCAGATTGCCGACGATGCGCAGGCTGCCAGGAATTTCGCTCAACTGGGCAAAGTTGAACTTCAATGCATCGCCCTGATGCAGAGTGAAGTTGTCCTGCTCGGCGAATTTGCTTCGCAGAATGGGGATCAGGTCCAGATCCAGTTCCACCACATCCAGATGCGCGCCGCTGCTCAGCAGGCCCTCGGTAAGTGCGCCCTGGCCTGGGCCGATCTCGACCAACTGCTCGCCGGGTTTGGCGTGGATGGCCCGCAGAATTCGGTGAATTACGCCTGCATCGTGAAGAAAGTTCTGACCGAAACGCTTGCGCGCACGGTGCTGGTAATCGGACATCGAAAGCTCCAAGGAGCAGCTTGAAGCTCAAGGCTTGAAGCTGGACGCGGATAAGGCGCGCATTTTAGCAGGCGAGGACACTGAAAAGACGCTTATCGGCCGGCACAAAGTAAAAGCTGGACGAGCTGTGCAGAAAGTCGGTACCGCCCAGGATGCTTTGTTGGGCACCATTCTGCGCCCTCCGATGCGCCTTGACGCTTGTCAATGTCCGCCACGGGCCACCTACCTAGACTGCCGGCTGTTCCTATCAGCCCGAATGCCTGCTGTCATCGACGGCGCGCATGATCGAATGTCCAGGAGTTGCCATGCAACTGGTCTGCCCGGCAGGAAGCCTGCCCGCGCTCAAGGCCGCCGTCCAGCAGGGCGCCGATGCTATTTATGTCGGCTTTCGAGACGACACCAACGCCCGCCATTTTGCGGGTTTGAACATGGACGACAAACAGCTCGACAAAGGGCTGCAGCTGATCCGTGAGAAAGGCCGGCAGTTGTACATCGCGGTCAACACCTACGCACAGCCGCAAGGTTGGGCGCGCTGGCAGCGGGCCGTCGACCACGCCGCCGATCTGGGCGTCGATGCCTTGATCGCCGCCGATCCTGGTGTGCTCGGATACGCGAGCAAGCGCCACCCCAAACTCAGGTTGCACCTCTCGGTTCAGGGGTCGGCGACCAACGCCGCCGCATTGAGCTTCTACCAAGAACGCTATGGCATCACGCGCGCCGTGGTACCCCGAGTACTTTCGCTCAAGCAGGTCAAGCAGGTGGCAGCCAGCAGTCCGGTACCCATTGAGGTGTTCGCCTTCGGCAGCCTCTGCATCATGGCCGAAGGTCGCTGCCACCTGTCGTCCTACCTCACCGGAGAGTCGCCGAACCTATGCGGTGTTTGTTCGCCAGCCAAGGCGGTGCGCTGGAGCGAAGAGCCCGCGGGGCTGACGTCACGCCTCAACAATGTACTGATCGACCGTTACGCCGAGGGTGAGTCTGCCGGCTACCCGACCTTGTGCAAGGGGCGCTTTGTGGTCAACGGCCAACGGTTCCATGCTCTGGAAGAGCCTACCAGCCTGAACACCCTGGAGTTGATCCCCGAACTGGCATCAATAGGTGTCACGGCTATGAAGATCGAAGGTCGCCAGCGTAGCCCCGCCTACGTCGAGCAAGTCACGCGCGTCTGGCGTACCGCGCTGGATTCGTATATGCAGGCGCCACAGCGCTACGTGGTGCAGCCGGCGTGGCGCGAGGTGCTGGATGGCCTGTCCGAGGGCTCGCAAACCACACTGGGTGCTTATCACCGAGCGTGGCAATGAATGGGGAGCCAACCATGAAACTCAGTCTCGGCCCGGTGTTGTTCTACTGGAAGCGCCAGCAAACCCTGGATTTTTATGCCGACATGGCCAGCCTGCCGCTGGATGTGATCTACCTGGGCGAAACCGTCTGCTCCAAGCGTCGCGCGCTGGGTCTCGATGATTGGATCGGTCTTGCGCGGGAGCTGACGCAGGAGTCGTCGGCGCAGATCGTACTGTCCGGCCTGACGCTGGTCGAGGCGGCATCCGAGCTGTCCGGGCTGCGTCGTCTATGCGACAACGGCGAGCTGCTGGTGGAAGCCAACGACATGGGCGCGGTGCAATACATGTCGGAAAAGCGTCTGCCTTTCGTTGGCGGTCCGGCGCTCAATCTATACAACGGCTACGCCCTGGCTGAGCTGGTGAGCAGCGGCATGTGTCGCTGGGTGCCGCCTGTAGAAATCTCCGGTGCGATGATCCGCGATGCCCTCGCACGGTTGGCGACGCTCGAGGTGCCCATGCCTGAACTTGAGATTTTTGCCTATGGCCACCTGCCGCTGGCGTACTCCGCGCGCTGTTTTACCGCACGTGCGGAGAACCGCCCCAAGGACGATTGCCAGTTCTGCTGCCAAAGCTATCCCGAAGGCATTCCGTTGCTCAGTCAGGAAGGCGAAGCGCTGTTCACCATCAACGGTATTCAGACCCTGTCGGCTTCGGTCAGCAATCTGCTGGCTGATTATTCTGCGCTGGCAGCCTGCGGTGCCGATCTGTTGCGCCTGAGCCCGCGTGCAACGGGCATGGAGGCGGTGGTCGCGGCGTTCGATGCCGTGCGTAACGGCGCCATGCCGCCGCTGGCCGTGGACGGCTGCAACGGTTATTGGCACGGACAACCCGGCATGCTGCGTGCCGAGGAGGTCGGATTATGCTGAAATCCTCCCCGCATCTATTGCAGCTGGGCGAGAGGTTGCTGCCGTTGGCCGCACGCATGCCCTTCATGTTGCAACGCCTCGCGCTGGAGCGCAGCTTGAATCACCTGTTCGCCGAACCGCTGGTCGATGATGCCTTCGAGGTGCTTGAAGGACGGTGGATGCGCCTGGAAGTGGTCGACCTGAAGCTGGCCTGGTGTCTGAGCTGCCACCGCAAACGCTTGCGCATCGCCGAGCAGGCGGCAGTACAGGTCACCATTCGCGGCAACTGGCGTGAGTTTCTGCTGCTGGCCAGCCGCCAGGAGGATCCGGATACCTTGTTCTTCCGTCGCCGCCTGGTCATCGAGGGCGATACCGAATTGGGATTGGCGATAAAGAACCTGATCGACAGCCTGGATCCAGACACACTTCCCGCATGGTTGTGGAAAGGCCTGCAAAGCGCTGGCGAAGAAGTGGCACAGGCTAGCCGGGCGCAGTCAGCTGCTTGATGGCCTGGCGCTGTAGTCCCCTGGCTTAATGTCTGCTGGTTCAGCGAACCAGGGAAACCGGCGCGTCCTCTTCACCGTGGCTGGGCGTTGATGATTTGGGCTGCATGCGGTCGCTGGCGATGATGCTCTTCATGTCTTCCCACAGAAGATTGGTCTCGTCATCACTGCAATTTTCGCGGTAGCGCTTGCGCAAGCCGTAGCTGCTGAGAGTGATGTGCACATTGGCGGTTACCCCATGTTGCGCCAGGCAGGCGCGGGCGCAGTGCAGGGGGCATCCGTCGATGGCGAGGATGGGGCGGCCCGAATTGGCCTTGTTCACCAGGGAATTGACCCGCCCGCCAACCCCGGCGATGCAGGACATTTCCGCCAGTCCGGCACGATCCAGGCGTACGGCCAGGGTGTTGGCGAGTTGCGCGACGTTGGAGCAGCCTGAGCAGGAGTACACCAGCGGCAGGGTGGTTGGTATGGGCATGATGTTCTCCCGGCTGTTGACCAGAAGGAGTATGTCGGCCGACGTTTCGCTGGACGTTGACGATTATCAAGAATCCTCGGGCAAGGGGGCCGCAGCTCATTCCTGATAGGCTGCAAGGCCCTTGGTATCCAGAATCTCGATGCGCCGTCGTTGCACGGCGATCATGCCTGACTCGATCAGCCGATGCAGGATGCGCGAGAAGGTTTCCGGCTGGATACCGAGCTTCGACGCGATCAGGCGCTTGGGTACGTCGAGCGTCACCACGCCGCTCTCACCTTCCTGAGCTTGGTACAGGAAACGAACCACCCGGTGACTGGCGTTTGCCAGCGCCAGGGTGTCAATTTCATTGAGGCGTTGATGCAGCCGGATGCTGAGCGTGGCGAGGATGTCCAGGCAGATGCTCGGATGTTCTTCGAGCATGCGGCGGTAATGTGAGCCGTGCAAGCTGGCGACCAGGCTGGCCTTGAGCGCCGTGGCGCTGACCGGATAGCTGGGGGCGCCGGTGAACAGAAGGGCTTCGGCGAAAGACTCGCCGGGCCGTATGATTTCAACCAGCTTCTCCTGGCCATCACTGACTATCCGGTGCAGTTTCACTTGCCCGCTGAACAGAAAGTAGAACCGATCGGCCTTGTCGCCCTGATGAAAAAGTGCCGCGCCGACTGTCAGCCGCTTGAGGTTTGCCGAGGCGCACACCTCTTGCAACGAGGCGTCCGGCAGCCGGGCGAACAGGTGATGACGACGCAGCTCAGCGATCAAGGATGTTTCGGTGAGCATGGTTCCCCCCTGGCGCGGGACCGGATTGTTCGAGGTTGCATCCTAGAAAAACACCAATCCGTCCTTCCTTGATCTGAGACAAGATCCGCTTCTGTAGGCGCGCGCTGAGGCAGACGGTCAATTTCCTCGGCATACTGCGGAGCGAGTCGGCTGGCGCCAGGCGTTCAGCTCTTTCGATATCGAGATGGTTCTTCTCAACTCCAGCCCCAGAACTGTAGATACCAGCCATAGCCGACGAGTGCTGTGCCCAGGCCCGCGCAGGTGAAGGCGCTGAGTCGGCGCAGGCCATTGGCGCCGTGGCGACTGATCACACCCCAGGCCAGATACAGGGTCCAGGCGATAGCGCCGGTTAGCATCAGGGCCCTGACCGGTTGCGCCCAGGCAAGAATGAAGCCTTCATAGCGCAGCAGCCTGATGGTGGTCGCTGACAGCCCAAGGAACAGCCCGGCCCCGCCCAGCGGTATAAAAGCCAGTGCCAGATGATGGAACACATTGTCGCCACGACGCATCAGGTGAACCGCTCCGCGTAGCAGCAACCAGAGCGCACCGCCAATCACCAGCGAGCTGGCGCCGATGTGGGTCAGGATAGCGGCGCCGTCGAGCCAGCTGAACGCATCGTTGGCCTGCGGGTAGTGGGTCAGCAGCCACCAGGGCGCGTTGGTTTCGAGCGGCCAGAAGATGTCGCGATCGACCAACCATTCGGCGGCGGTCTGCTTGAGCGTGATGAACCAAGGGCTGACCGTCCATTGGAAGGCGCCCATCGCCAGGCCGATCATGCCGAACAACAGCAAGGTGCTGTCCCAGTGCTGATTCTGTGCCTGGTTGCCGACGATGAGTATTTCCGCGTTGGGTGAGCGTGCGCTGAGGGCGACGGCACCGCGCTGTCCGCTGCAACGACCGCAGGCGTGACAGTCACTGTTGCCCTGCATGCGGCGAATGTCGATCAGCGGGGCGCAGTTGGGTGTAGGCCGGTGCGGCGCCTGATTGGCCAGCCAGCGCTCCTCGTCCACCTTGTAGTGAACCGGCGCAAGGCGCGCGAGCAGGCCGAACACCCCGCTCACCGGGCACAGGTAGCGGCACCAGACCCGCTTGCCACGCCCGTAGAGAAAGCCGACCAGCATGGCGGCGACGGTCGAGCCTCCGAGAATCAGCGCCGCGGCTCGGCCATAGTCATACACGCTGATCAGCTGGCCGTAGACAGTGGTCAGCACGAAGGCCACGGTTGGCCAGCCGCTCCAGCGAATCCAGCGCGGAGTACCCTTGTTCAGGCCCCGCCAGCTGATCCACTCGCTGAGCGAGCCTTCCGGGCAAAGCACCCCGCACCAGAGCCGGCCGAACAAAACCATCGACAGCAGCACAAAGGGCCACCAGAGCCCCCAAAACACGAACTGCGCCATTAGCGTCAGGTTGTCGAGCATGCGCCCCTGGGACGGAGGTAGGGGGAAAAAGGCGGGCAGCAGCAGGAGAACAAGGTAGATACCCACCACCAGCCACTGGATTAGCCGGATGGTCTTGGCATGCTGGCGCAGCAGGTCACCAGTGCGCGCCAGCCAGAGGGAGGCTGCGGTCATGCCGGGCGGGCCTCCAGTCGAGCGTGTCGCATCTTGAAACGCTGCATTTTCAGAACCTCAAGGGTTGCCGCCTTGAAATGGCCCTCTCGAATGGTCAGCTGACAAGTGTGCCGACCAGGCCGGACACCATCAGCTAAGCCGGGTGCCAGCAGGGCAAGGGCAGGGATCGGTACAGGTTGCATGGCTGGCCTCAGGTTCAGTAGCCGCCTTTCTTGCCGATTCCGGCGTAGGTGAACTCGTAGTTCAGCTCGCAGCGTTCGAACCAGGGCGCGACACCGGTCTCCTTGTCCACGTGGCGGCCGAACATGGCGTGACTACCTCCTGGCGGAAGGACAGTGAAGGTCAGCCGGTACTTTCCCGGACCCATCAGCTTTACGTTGTCCCCGTAATGCGGACCGTCGTTGGCCACCATCGGGTGGAGGTCGCCTTCGATCTTCTCGTCCGAATCTTTCTTGCTTAACGAATACTTGATGTTCAGGTATGGCACGAAGCTGCCTTCCTGCCAGCCGTTTCGGTTGTCTTCGATGGCGGCGATGTCGGCTTCAAGATGGATGTCGGATTCGCCGGTGCTGCGCATCATGCCGGTCGGCTCCATATCCACCGGCTGCAGATACACCGCGCCAACCACCATACCGCCGCATTGCTGCGGTTCACCGACGGGATACTCTTTGGCTTGAACGACGGGCGTCAGCATCAGCGATGCGAGGGCGAGGGTAACGGGAATATGCATGTGGCCTCCGTTAGACCGTATGAATGTCGATCAAGGCTCGCATCTGAAAGGGTTAACGATAATGATTCTCGTCAATTTTGATGGAATGATTTGTGAGAGCCGGTCTGCTCTGGCGTGAGGCGCAGGACGCTAAAACGCATGGATGAAAGGATTACGAGCATCCCATTACGGTAGGTTGTCATAGCCCTTACAGGCAGTTCATCAGGCCGCACGATGACCTTCAGGAATGCGCTGCGAGCAGAATGAGCTGTGTGTCAGCCGAGTCGCGGCATACCATGCACTTTTCAATCAGGAACGCCCATGCCTGAGACCGTTGTGTTGGACGCTCGCACCGCCCGGGTTCTGCCGTGGCTGGTTGCCATCGCATTCTTCATGCAAACCCTGGACGGCACCATTCTCAACACGGCCTTGCCGGCGATGGCGCAGGATCTGGCCGAGGATCCGCTGCGCATGCAGGGTGTGGTCATCGCCTACATGCTCACCGTAGCGTTACTGATTCCGGCCTCGGGGTGGCTGGCCGACCGCTTCGGCACGCGACGTATCTTCTTCTCGGCCATCGTGTTGTTCACCTTGGGTTCACTGTTCTGCGCGATGTCCATCACCTTCAACCAGTTGGTGATTGCACGTGTAGTGCAGGGCATAGGCGGGGCATTGATGCTGCCGGTCGGTCGCCTGGTGGTGCTGCGCGCCTATCCGCGCAGCGAATTCGTGCGGGTGATGGCTTTCATTGCACTGCCCGGGATGGTCGGCCCGCTGATCGGCCCGACGCTGGGCGGCTGGCTGGTGCAGTACGCCTCCTGGCACTGGATATTCCTGATCAACCTGCCGGTGGGCCTGGTGGGCTGTATCGCCGCCTTTCGCTTCATGCCCGACCTGAAAAGCGCCGAGCGCATACGTTTCGATACGGTCGGTTTCCTCTTGTTCGGAACATCCATGGTGTTCATCACCATTGCGCTGGAAGGCCTTGGCGAACTGCATATGCCCCATGCTCGGGTACTGCTGCTGATGGTGATCGGCAGCGCCTGCCTTGCGGCTTACTGGTTGCGCGCCGGGCATGTCGACAAACCGCTGTTCAGCCCCTCGCTGTTTCGTATCCGCAGTTTTGCCGTCGGCATCTTTGGCAATCTGTTCGCGCGGTTGGGTAGCGGCGCGTTGCCATTCATGTTGCCCTTGTTGCTGCAGGTAGCATTGGGCTACTCGCCGTCGCAGGCGGGGATGATGATGATTCCGCTGGCGCTTGGCGCCATGTTGATCAAGCCGCTGGCCAAGCCGCTGATCGACCGTCTAGGCTACCGGCGCATCCTGATCGGCAACACATTGCTGCTGGGCAGCTTGATCGCGAGCCTGGCTACCGTCGACGCCGCGACGCCCATGGTGCTATTGCTCTTGCACCTGAGCCTGATAGGCATAGTCAACTCCATGCAATTTACCGCGATGAATACCGTTACCTTGGTGGGCCTCAGCAACCAGGATGCTAGCAGTGGCAACGGGCTGTTGTCCGTGGTGGTGCAGCTTTCCATGAGTCTGGGCGTCGCTTCTGCGGGGGCGTTGCTGGGCGGCTTCACCGTTCCCGGTGCTGGCGGCGAGCCGGTGTTGCGAGCATTTCAGCTGACCTTCCTGTGTGTCGGCGGCATGTCGATGCTGGCCGCCACGCTGTTCTTTCAACTGGACAGCAAACAGCGGATGGCCGCCAGGCTGGTCGATCTGGAATGAGCGACGGCTCGCGCCACTAGCTGGCGCAGAGCTCGGCTTCTTCCGCAGGCATCTCGTCGGTGACGATCACACGCGTGTGAATTCCAGACTCATTCTCCATCCGCAAGCCAAAATAATGGCTGTCATGTTCGTCCCAGAAGGCTTCCACTTGCGCCATCGTGGCGGCTTCGAGAAGCACTTCCAGGTTGTGCTCCAAGACGATTGTGTAGATTTTTTCAGCAGACATCGGGAGGCTCGCGTTTCGATTAGTAGATATGGCCGCTTCTTGTGCGGTGATGTCATTCTGACAGTCGCCGCTCCGTTTGCCGTCTCCGCTTATCGCGTCGCACCTGTCTTCCGCCGAGCGGTCGTCGCAGGCATGTCGATGCAGCACTTAAGGATAAGCCCGTCACGGAGTGTCTACTGTGGTTCGCGCTTCGGCCCAGTGCTTTGCCCGGATTCACTTCAAAGTAATGGCCAGTAATCCCAGCGCTAAAGTCCGACCATCTTCTCCAAGCCCGACATCCACCGGTCTTGCTGCGTCAGGTAAGAGAAACTCAATCTTGATACCAGAAAACGAATCTAGCTTTGCCGCCTCCGGCAACTTAACCTCGGTTGCAGCGGATGACTCTTTAATCGTCATAGAAGCGGTCTGTACACCATTCACTATTATTTCAACACGTTGCGCCGGATGGGATGGAGTGATCAGCGCATTAAAGTCAATAAGAATGGAATGAACTTCCTTCGGCAGTGTTGGAAGAAAAACCACTGAGGATGACGAATCCGACCAAGTTCCCCAAGGCTCGGGGGACGACCAACCTTGGCCCAGATAATCCACACCGTAACCAGCAGAATTGAATGAAATACGCTCACCCACAGCAAGAGGCTTAAATAGGTCGTTAATTTTTATTTCGTCAACAGAGGGTCGGCAGTCGACACAGTTTTTCCAGTTTGGGGCAACAACGTTGAGGCCATCAATTTTTGCAAATAGATCAGCCGCGAGATTCCCGGAAATAAACGCTGAACGAAACTCAGAATCATCCAGGATATACAGCGAATCCTGATCAAAAGCTCCGCTGCTTAATGCTTCATATGACCTTTTTTTGGCGTCTTCAAAAGATATGGCAGAAACTCTAGCAAGGTAGACCGCGTCAGAGGCAAGCCCGTTGCTTCCAGCGTAATATGAAATATCCTGCCATGCAGCAGGAGAATTTCCGACTGGGATGCGTCTGACGTTCTGATATTTTTTTGAAGCGTCTGACCAAAACTGGCTAACAAGCGGAGAGCTCCATTCGGCACTCGATTCAACCATATTCGTTTTTCGAATGGGCAGCCAGCCAGCGCTTGTATCAAGGACTTGAACTGTTAGCGCTAGACCAAGCACAAATCCAGCGGTGCGGCCATCAAATCTTCTAACTGCAAAGGCTATCGACAAAAAAGTTATTAGGTAAAATACAGGCCAAAATATTCTACCCGACGCTCTAAACACATTCGCAAGCTCAAGGAATGAGTCGGGCAAAGTATATCTAAATTCAATTGGTCCAATAGCAATCGCATTGGATATGGCGAATAAAGTAAATGCGAGAAACAAGAGAGCCAAATACCAATACTCGCTGGCCGCTTCGGTCAGTTCTTTTCTCGCAGCCCAAAAAGCAGGAAAAGATGAGATGAGCAAAAAAATTGTTCCGAGGCCTAGATAATTGAACCCCTCATAATCCCCCGTTGCCTCTGGGAGATCTCTTAGAATATATGACCAGCCACTCGAGTCAAAAGGAGATAATATATTCATTCGGTAAAGGCCATAGCCTGCAGAACTGGCCCCCGCTCCAACGCTGAAATAACCGGCTTGCCAGCAAACAACACCAGTCAGAAAAAAAAGTGCAAAAAACTCATATATCGAAATGCGCACAGAAAGCTGTGATTTCATCGCCCTGCCGACAAGATCAGCAATCCAAATGGCAAGGACCATTGCCAGTAAATAAGCATGGATAAGTGCTGTAACTGCTATAAGTATCCCCCAGCATAGCTTTCGCCGCCGCAGCTTTGCATTCAAAGAGAAATATAAAGCTGCAACAATAACAAAGTGGCCAACAAGGCTTAGATGGCCATGCAGCCTCCAAATCATGGGCGGAGCGAAGACAATGATTCCAGCACCAAGAAGCCGAAGTAAGTTGCTGCTTGTTACCAGGCAAAGTAACTTCCATCCAAACAAGGCTTGAAAAATGAAACACAGAAGCAGCCAGATTCCAAAGTATTGAAAAGTCTGCGGCAAAAGATAGGAGATAGGCTTAAAAATAATAGCAAGGAGAGGATTTGAATCTGAGTATAAAATGGAATTTGCAAACTCCAATCCATAGGATGAGTTGAGGCCGATCGGAAATTCCCACTCCGAATTTCTGTAAAAAAGCCATCCTAGATAGTGTGTTGCTGGATCGCCTGCTCCTAGCCACGCGATATTTGTAGGATAAAGTGCTCGCGGTCCCACTACAATAAAAAACGCAATTACACCTAGCATAACGGGGAGGGCTGATGACAACATATTGAGTTTGTTGTTTTCAGAGCGGATCATCATACAAATTCCTTATCTCCCTTGAACCCCCAAAGACGGCTTGCTACGAAACTTATGGCCGGAACTACTGACGCAGACAATACGGCTGAAATAATTGGTGGGAACCAGCCTTCGTGCACTAGAAGAGCAAGGAGTAGTGTGTTTGATGCGAAGGCAAAGATTGCGATTACAAAGAATCGAAACATCGCGCGACGCGGGCTTCCCGGGGAGCGAAATGTCCATAGATAGTTTCCCGCAAATGAAATTAAAAAAGCCACCAAGAATGCGATGGTGTTTGCGAAAATCGGCGTTATACCGGTTTCCTTCAACAAAATCCAGACAACCATAATATGGGCTGCTGTGGCAACAATCCCGACTGAACCAAAGCGGGAAGCGATAATGAGCTCACGCCATAAAACAAATTTTAAAAATCTCTTATTTATCACGATAGCACAGCTCGAATCCGTTGGCGCTGTAGTCAAGATTTTTCCGCGACAACAAAAGCAGTCAACCCAGCGAAGCGGTTACTTAAAAAAAACGGCAACTCAGCTGAAGACATTGCCGTCAGTGTTGCGTTAACCAATGGGTGGTGCTGTGTGAGCTGTGACTGCGCCTGGTAACGGCCTCCTTGCATCAAGTTACTCACAAGGCGAATGGTTGCGGCGATCGGAAAAATCGCGCCAAAATAATATGCGCCATGCTTCACCGTTAAACCTGCCTGGCGAACAACGTCTTCTATTTGATTCAGTCGGTAGCGTCTCTTGTGTTCAAGAAAGACATCGTGCCCACTCCACAGAAAATGAAAGGCCGGGACGGATATCAAAAATTTCGCCCCGCTTGGAACTTTAGTCGCGTAGTCTCTTAGAAGGCAAACATCGTCGTCGACGTGTTCTAACACGTCCATTAGAAGGACCAAGTCAGCATTTACGTTATCCACTGATCTTCTAAAGTGAACTGGCTTTCCAGCCTCCGAAGCGTCTGAGTCGCTCTCGTAGCTTATGTCTACACACCATGCCTCTTTTGCCAAAGAGTCGGTAAGCATTTTTTTTGAAAAGAACCCTGATCCGGCCCCGATATCAAGGATTACACAAGGAGAGGCACCAGAAAGCAGACGCTTCATTGCATTGGCTTTTGATCTGTAATACCAATGCTGTTTTATATTGGTGCCAAGGATCTCCGTTTCTTTCAAGTCCATCTTTATTCCTTTTTGTCGTAGATACGCCTTACGAGATAGATCGGGCGTCGCTTAGACTCGATGTACGACCGCCCAAGATATTCACCAATGATTCCTATGCCAATCAGTTGTAAGCCACCGAGAAATGTCACCGCAACTACAACGGAGGCGTATCCTGGAACATCTATTCCGGAGAGCAGCACTTTAAAAATCATGAAAATAGCAAAAAGCAGAGACATAAAGGCAACCACCCCACCTAAGTAAGTCCAAATCCGCAAGGGGGCGGTGCTAAAGCTTGTGATGCCTTCGAGTGCGAAATTCCACAACCGCCATCCGTTGAATGTTGTGCTGCCAGCGATCCGCTCAGGCCTTGCATACTCCACTGCTGCGGTCTTGAATCCAACCCAGGCAAATAGTCCTTTCATAAAACGCCTTGACTCGGGAAACGCTTTTAGCGCATCAACAACCGAGCGGTCCATGAGTCTGAAGTCGCCGACGTTTTCGGGGATTTCTGGTTCTGAAAGTTTGTTATGGATGCGATAAAACCAAGTGGCAGATTTTCTCTTGATCCATGTATCTGAATCTCTATTGATCCGTTTTCCCACGACGATGTCGTATCCTTCAAGCCATTTTTCGAGCATTTTAATAATGATTTCGGGTGGGTCTTGAAAATCAACGTCAATCGGGACTACAGCGTGCCCGGAGGTCATGTCCAAGCCCGCGGTAAGCGCAGCCTCTTTTCCGAAGTTACGACTCAAATCAACTATGCGTATTTCAGGGTTCTTCTTTTGGAGCTCGAGAAGACGTGCGAGGGTATCGTCACGGCTCCCGTCATTTATGAAGATGATCTCGAGTTTGATTTCAGTGCGGTCATCGAAAACCGCCTTAACACGATCAATGAATAGCGATACTGTTTCCGACTCATTAAAAACTGGTACAACGAGCGACAGTTCAATGTGTGCAATCTCGCGCGGCTCTATGATTTTTTCTAATGAATTTGAATCCGGCATCCTCATCCATCCTGATCGGTAGACGGCTTGCTCTGTACGAGTGCTCACAACTATAGGCGAAACCTGGAGTTCTGCAGGAGCTGCTGGATCAGTGCATCCGGAGGTTCGTGTTCGTGTTGCACCCGCATCCGTATCCCTCTTGACGAGCTGCAACGGCGCTTCGTCGGTCTAGTGGACATTGCTGCTTCGCTGGTGCGAACGTTTTCAGCGAGACAGATGCGTTGACGGCATGTGGGGTGGGTTAGGGCGGACTGATGGCCATAGAGCAACTGCCTGAAGGACGTTGAAAGGTCGACGTCGATACGCTCAAGAGAACCGGAATTGATTGCCCACCACGCAAGGGTGCGAGGCTGCGATATCCCATTGCTACGCGAATAGATTCGCAAGCCTACGCGCATGATCGTCGTGTCCGCATGGAAGCGGGCGCCTTCCCGAAACACCTAAAAATGAGCGGGGCTATCTGCGCTCGGTCTACAACGAGCTTCGGGGCTTGGGTGTCATCAAGTACGAAGACACGTTGGCGCTGGCCAAGCCGCTCAAGATCCATGAGCGTGAGCTTTCATGGCTGACGAAACAGCAGATCGCCGAGCTGCTGGATTCGATCCGTGCTGGCTGTGATAAGCCGCACGTCGAGCTTGTCACGATGATCCGTTTGGCGACGGGTGCTTGATGGTCAGACGCCGAGAAGCTGAAGCCGACCAGTGTGCGGAATGGCGTCATCACGTTCAGCGGGACGAAAAGCGGGAAGGTGCGATCAGTGCCGATCTCGGCTGAGCTGGAAAAGCGGATCGTGAAGCACTGGAAGCAGCATGGTCCGTTCATGCATTCGATCACCTCGTTCCGTCGCGCGCTCGCAAGAACCACAATCCGACTACCGAGAGGGCAGGCCGCCCACGCGCTGCGGCATACCTTCGCCAGTCACTCCATCCAGAACGGCGGGAACATCCTGACGCTTGCAGAAGATCCGGGGTCATTCGAGCTTGGCCATGACGATGCGGTATGCGCACCTGTCGCCTGATCATCTTCTAGACGCAATTAAATTAGGCCCGCTACGCACTTTTGGGGAATGAGTAGCTGACGGTGTTTCCGCTTTCCTTCACATAACCTAGTTGGCAGAGCGTGGCGTAAATACGCTCAATTTCTTTGATGGGGGTCGCTTTGCCGACCTTTGAGTGAATGGTGTTCAACAGTGTCTTTGTAGTCTTGGGTTTCGATGCCTTCCGGCCTATCAAGTCAGCGATTACTGCCTTGACCACGTTATCGTTCGGTGCGGGCTTCTTCACCGAAGCTTTTGGAGCAGGTTGGGATTTTGGCTTTTGTGGCTCGTCTGACTTTATCTGGCTCGGTGCGTGTGGCGTTTCACCGACGGCCTTGAAGCAAGGCATTTGCTCAATCGATTGCGAGCGTAACGCGAAAATCCCTTTGCTTTTCAGGTGCTTTAGAAGCGGATCGAACCCTTTGTCCTTGGAGATGACATGAAAGAAACCGGTGGGATCTGTACTCGCCAGCTGTCCAAGGTAATAGGCGATGTGAAAATCCAGCGCGTTCGTGCCTGGGGTGTCGAGCTGAATATAGTCGGCTCGTTCCCGTAATCGATGTACCGCTACCGCCAGCTCTGTAGGAAGCTTGGTGTTATTGGGTCCCAGAAAAACCTTCACGCAGAAATGCGGTGCGCTGAGCAGATCCAAGGATGACGCCTGGACATTCTCATAGTCGATCAAAACGTAATTCGTACGCATCCTTCGTTCCTGGTCGTCCCTGCGAATATTTGCTGCGATACCTTTGATCGAGTGCGGTGCCCTACAACGCCGACACTTTTTCGAAACCGCCTACCCTAAAAGCAAAAACCCCTGAAATTCTCTAAGAAAATCAGGGGCTTAGGTGTTGCGAATTGGTGCCGGGGGGATTTGAACCCCAATTTTTTCTCCGCTTTGCTCTGCAAAAGCCCGCTTTACGGGGCTCGCCCCTCCATTCCACCCGCATTTTACTGCGTTACCCGGCATTGATTTCGACAGATTATCGACACTCTTTAAGCTGTGGCATCATATTGACATCGGCCGGCTCGCCAGCGCTTACTCACAATTTCACACGAAGGGAGACTCGTTATGGCTCATTCTGTAATGGATCTACGCTCGATTGCATCTGCTGGCGGCGGAATGATCCTTGACGCCAGTAAATACAGTTGCATGGATCTTAAGTCCATCGCGTCAGCTGCGGGCGGGATGAAAGCTCAGCTGACCTTGCGAAACCTATCTCATTTAAGCGTTCTTGATTTGCGGGCAATAGCATCCGCGGGCTCTGGGTGCGTCGTTCTCGACTTTTTGGGATAACAATATAAAGCAACTACCTCAAGATAACACTTGGGGTAGTTGCTGCATTCAGCAGTATGAAAGATGGCTTGACCTAGTGTCACGGAAGAGAACGAAATGGCAGCACCGCAAAACTATAACGAACTGCTGTCCGAGCTAGGAAAGCGAACTGCATTTACCACTCTGGTTTTTCTCATTGCGCTCCGATACTTCGAAGTAATCCCTAAGATAACTATGGATTCTGCTCTGATTCCACCGATTAAAGATCATCAGGAGCTAGTAAACTGGGTGGTTTCGTTTGGTGTGATACCTATAGCCGGTGCTGCATTCGCCTGGCTTCTTAGTAGCGTTTTTGAAGTCCATAATCAGCTTTCTAAATTTATCCAGCTTAGATATTTATGGGATAAATCTTATATAGCAGTGCCGCTGCTTAAAAAAGCAGGAAAGCAACAGATACTGGATCGTAAGGAGGTTCGCAATATCCTATACGATTTTTACTATAAAGAAGTGAAGGAAATCGATCAGCACTACGTTCACGTCTTCTGGCGGTATGCGTTGCATTTTTGGGTGCTGTTTGAGCATCTCTTGGTTTCGATAATAGCAACAATGGTGGTCTGGATTGGCTCAAGGCAATGTCCCTATGAACTGCTGATATATACCGGCGCGGTTTTTGCCGTTTCAGCAATACATTGGCGCTACGTCACTGTTAGAAAAACCTTAGATCAAGTAGCGCAAATTCCAGAAGAGAAAGTAATAAGCTATTTCGGAACTTGAGAGGTCATGGTGAGATATAAGATAGATGGGATTACGATAAGATCCGAAAACGCTGCGAAGCCTTGCAATCAGAAGTCCCAGCGGGTCGACAGTTATCTCTGCACGTTGAGTGCTGAGACCCTCTTAGATTTCGGATGCGGGAAGCTGAGATACTCCGACACTTTAGTCAAAATTTCTCCGCGTGTTACCTTTCTTGATTCGTTAGTTCAAATTAATCGCGAGCAACTTATCAGGGGTGAGCGCACCACTGTTGCAAACTACATCCGGCAAAATTACCCAAACTGCCATGCAGTATCCTATGAGGATGTAAAGCAGCATGCTTTGAAGTATGACTTGATCACCTGTACAAATGTTTTATCGGCAATACCTTGCGAAAAAATTTTGCGCGACGTTATCAGTCACATTTTCCGACTTCTAAAGAGCAATGGGATGGCAGTTTTCGTAAACCAGCATCGAAGCTCTTACTTTAAGAGGTACGAGTCAGGCTCAAGACGGCTCTTTGGGCACATCCACAAAGGTGCACGTGGCTATTCTTATTATGGGATAGTTGGGCAGAACGAAATTGAAGAGCTGTTAAAGAATACCGGCTTTCGCGTTCTACGTTCGTGGCGCGCAGGCGAAAGTACTTTTACCGAAGCGACTCACGCCTAGATTACTAATCCAAGTGCAGCGACCATCAAAGTTCGCGGGCGCAAAAGATGCGCTGTCAGAATTCGATCCAAATGGAAGTGATATCGCCTAGTTTAACGGTATACCCTGCGCATCTTAGTTCTTCAAATAAGCTATCGAAGATCTTATCTAGTTCCGCGTCTGGTATCCCTACGTCCAAGTGAAGATCGCTTATATCTACACTTGCCGAGTCGCGTCCCAAGCTGACAGCCTGAGCAATAGACTCTAACGCACGCCTTCTTACCTCATCAGGAATTCCATTTCTCGCCATAAGCGCCAGCTCTTTTGCTCTGGCGGCAGATATGAGAGAGCGGTTTTCAGGCTCCCTTAAAAAAGTTGATTCAAGCCTTGCAACAAGCTCCGCGTTCAAAGAACGGCCAGATGCTCGCGCCGCTTGCTCAGCTTGGGCGCGCAGTTGCGGGGGCATTCTCAGTTTGAATTGGGGGTCTTCTCTGCTCATGTGCAGATAGTGGACCACGGTGGTCTTGACGGCAATGGGACCACCGTGGTTCTCTATGCGCAGATAGGGATCACGGTGATCCCGCGGGGAGAAGGATATGGACCTAGACGAGACAGCAGATACGTTGCCGCAATCGGTACCGCCACTGATGCCCTGGCAGAAGTTCGCCGAGTGGATCGGTATGGGTGACGAACCCATCGTAGTGCGCACCTGGTTGGATCGCGGCTACCTGCCGTCGCAGAAGGTGGGCAAGCGCACGATGGTCAACGTGGCCCTACTGCATCAGCAGCTTCTCGAACAGGAGTGGACGCTATGAGCAAGGCAAACGACAGCCTCGACCTTTGCAGCCTCAAGACCTTCGCCGACATGAGCGGGGTATCAGTCGAAGAGGCCGCCGACTGGGCCGCCACCGGCACCATCCCGACTATGCGCCTCGCGGACTCCCGAATGGTCAACCTCGCGCGCCTGCGGGCCGACCTGAAAAAAGGCAAAAAGGAGTTCAGGGAAGGAGACTACAGTCATGCGTAAGCCCGGCATCACCCTAGATACCCAAGCCGCCATGGGCTACATCGGCCATACAGTACTCGTTGAGTTGCACTGGGATGATGAGCCCGAGTCCTTCTGGTACTGCCTGCATATCGTCGGCGTAATGCTGCCCGTTGAAGGCGTGTATGAGCACGGCTGCTTTATGACACTGGAGCTGAACGCCCAGGACGAATTTCCCAACGAAGTGTTCTTCTCGAACATTCGCACGATCAGGGTGATGCGGCACCGCGACCGGCATGGTTCCGGCAACGTACTGGGCCGTATCGCTCTGCCCAACTATGCAAGGTCAAGGGCCGCGCTCCCGGCTCGTCGGGACAGCTTCACCGTCCCGTCGAACGGAAGCACGGGCGCAGCGCACCCTTGACCCTGCACGATCATGAACAGCCTATCGCTGGGAGTGTGGGGTAGCTTCTCCACCCCACGCTCCCGAGCCCTCGGCGGCAAGAGCGGGATGACAAGGGCAGCGCCCTTGGTGTTGTTCGTCCTCGCGCGCCGCGCCTATCTCTGCCTCCCGCACCTGCTTCTCGGGCTGGCCAGCCTCGTGCTCTGCATCGCCTTGGCCGGCACGCCGCCGCCCGACCGTCCATACCTCCCGCCATTCATCCAGGAACAACCCTGCCTGGAAGACCCAATCGAGTTCTTCATCGACGCCGTTACTGCATGGCAGCTAATGAGCGCGCGCACGGCAGCACAGTTCTACGCCGAGCGTAGCGAGCGCGTCGCCTGTGCCGGCGTGCGCGCGCCCCCGCGCTGACGTCCCTGTAACACGTCAGATAAACCAAGGTTGAGAACCGCATTAATCAGCATTAGGAAGCAAAACGAAAATGGCCAAACCAAAGGATTTTCTCCGTCTCGAGATGCTTGCCCGTGAAGACCGCAATGGGCGTCTGTTCGTCGATCCAGGCACGGCGACAATCGTCGATCTGTCCAAGGTGCGTTTGCTGCGCTGCGGCGTCGATACGGTCCGCCAGCTGTACCGCGGGCTGATTCGTCCCGAGGTCATGGCGCTGTTCGACAAGCCGGGCGCGATGGTGGAGTTCGCCGGTGAGATCTGGCACTCGGGCCGGGTGGGCCGGGACTCGGGCTACCAGTACAAGCTCCAGAACGCCGACCTCGGCTTCATCCTGCTCATCAAGAACTTCAACGCCAAGCTGGATCACATCGGCCCACACCTGAAAATCGAGGTGTCACCACACGCCATCGACGCGCTGTCGCCGGAACGGCTTCAGGAACGCATGGACTACTACGCCGCTGCCGTGATGACCAACCGCGAACGCAACCAATGTGCCGTCCATCTCGCCCTGGACGTACAAGGCTGGAAACCGCCGGTGGATCTGGTGGCCCGCCTGCATTGCCGGGCCAGAACACACCGCGATATCTCGGGCATCAATCAGGTGGAGTGGGCCACGAAATCGAGTGTCTACGGTCGTGGCGAAACCTCCATGTTCGGCTCAGCCGGTGGCGTCCAGCTCTGCATCTACAACAAGACCGAGCAGGCCCGCGCAACGGACAAGCTCGACTACTGGGAAAGCGTCTGGCGTCGCCGTGATTCGTT
>Ga0233375_1000250_pt1 | contig 31197 bp, 31 predicted proteins | sample ElkDunMinimDraft_10_FD_191539 | JGI IMG/M metagenome (GOLD analysis project Ga0233375, IMG submission 191539) | Fecal eukaryotic communites from dung pellets of Tule Elk in California, USA - Elk Dung E16 | ecosystem: Host-associated > Mammals > Digestive system > Large intestine > Fecal | place... | reverse complement strand
CAGGGAGGAGGTGGCCGCGGGCGACGGGGCGTTGCGGATGGCCACCACCCGCCGGCTGAACTCGATCCGGAAGTCGTCGACGAGGCTGCCGTCCCGGTCGACGGCCTGCGCGCGTACGCCGGCGGGGGCCGGCAGCAGGTCGGCGGCGCTCAACTGGGGCACGTAGCGGCGGGCCGCCGCCGCGAAGCGCGACTTCACCAGCGAACCGGCCAGCTCGCTCACCCCGGTACGCCAGTGCCGCCGCGCCATCCGCACGAAACCCGGGTAGGTCAGCGTGCCGAGCAGTTCGGGCAGGTGCAGGTCGCGGTGCCGGTAGCCCTCGCGGGCGAGCGCGAGCAGCGCGTTGGGTCCGACGTCGACGGTGTCGTCGACGCGGCGGGTCAGGTGCACCCCGAGGAACGGGTAGCGCGGGTCCGGCACCGGATAGACCAGTCCCCGGACAAGGTCGGCCCGCTGCGGGGTGAGTCGGTAGTACTCGCCGCGGAACGGCACGATCCGCGGGGCCGGGTCGCCGCCGGCCAGTACCGCCAGCCGGTCGACGTGCAGCCCGGCGCAGAGCACCACCCGGTCGGCGACGATCTCACCGCCGGAGGTGCCCAGCCGCACATTGTCGCCGCTCTGGCGGATGCCGCGTACGGCCGTGCCGAGCCGGACCTGCCCGCCGCGGCGTACGACGTCGTCGGCGAGGCTGCGGGCGACCGCGCCGAAGTCGACGACCGCGGTCTGCGGCGAGTGCAGCGCGGCGCGGCCGTGCACGTGCGGTTCGAGGTCGCGCATGCCGCTGGGGCCGAGCAGTTCGATCCCGGGTACGCCGTTGGCGGCAGCCCTCTCGTGCAGGTCGCCGAGGCGCTTCTCCTCGTCGGCGTCGAGGGCGACGATGAGTTTGCCCAGTTCCCGGTAGGCGATGCCGTGCTCGGCGGTGTACTCGCGCAGCAGCGCTACCCCGCGCCGGCAGAGGGCGGCCTTGAGCGAGCCCGGCGGGTAGTAGACGCCGGCGTGCACCACCCCGCTGTTGTGCCCGGTCTGGTGCCGTCCGACGGCCGGCTCCTTCTCCAGCACGGTGACGGTGCTGCCGGGGCGCTGGATCAGCAGCTGCCGGGCCACCGCCAGGCCGACGATTCCGCCACCGACCACCACGTCGCTCATCGTCGTCCCCCTAGCGCTGCGGCTCACTCGCCCGTCGCGGCCTCGCCGTCGATCAGAGACTGCAACGAGGGAGCGTATAGATCGGCGATGCGTTCCGGGTCCCCGGTCGCGGCCGGGCCGCCCAGGTTGACGGCCATCGCGGCGCCGAGCCCGAGCAGGTGCGCGGCGAGCAGTTCGGCACGCAGCGGCGTCTGCGCGCCGGTCAGCCGGGCCGCGAATGCCCGCACGATCTGCTCCTGGAACCGTTCCCGCAGCAGTACGCGCTCCTCGCCGACCCCGGCGGCGAAGACGACCCGCACCAGCAGGTCGGAGTTGAGCTCGCGCCGCCACCGCAGGACGGTCAGCACCGTGTGCCGGCCGAGCCGGGAGTTCGGCGCGTCCAGCAGGTCGGCCGCGGCGTCGGCGAAGTCGGCGACCGCCCAGAAGAGCTCCTCCTTGCCGCCGAAGTGCTTGACGATCAGGGAGGCGCTGACGCCGACCTCCGCGGCGATGCCGCGCAACGTCACCGCGTCGTACGGCTGCCGGGCGAAGGCGCGCCGGGCGGCGCGCAGGATCGCGGCCCGGCTGGTGTCGGGGCTGGTCATGCCGCCCTGCCGGCCAGCACCGGGGCGGCGGGCGCGGCGCCGGGGTCGCGGCGGTCCACCGGGATCAGCAGGGTGCAGCCCAGGGCGGCGATCGAGCAGGCCCCGGCGATGGCGAAGACCGTCAGGTACGCGCCGAGCGTCGGACCGGTGTGCCCGCCGGTGGTGGCGATCATGCTCGCCAGGACGGTGGCCACGACGGCGCTGCAGACCGCCTGCCCCATGGAGCGCATCAGGGTGTTCAGGCCGTTGGCCGCGGCGGTCTCACTCACCGGCACAGCATGCATGATCAATGCGGGCAGCGCGGAGTAGGCAGCCGCGGTGCCGACGGCGATGACGGTGGCGCCGATGGTGATGCCGACGAGACTGGTGTTGGTGACCAGGCGCAGGGCGTAGCCGACGATCAGGATCACGGCGCCGAGGGCGAGGGTGAACCGGGGGCCGCGGGTGGCGGAGATGCGCGCCGAGACCGGCGAGAGCAGGACGAAGACGATGCCGCCGGGGAGCATGCAGAGCCCGGCCACCACGATCGAGGCGCCGAGGCCGTACCCGGTGACCGTCGGCTCCTGGACGAGCTGGGCGGTGGTCAGGCCGTTGGCGTAGAAGGCGAAGCCGACCAGGATCGCGGTCAGGTTGGTGAAGAGCACAGCGGGCCGGGCGGAGACGCGCAGGTCCACCATCGGCTGGCGGATCCGCAGCTGGTGGATGGTCCAGATCGGCGCGACGACCGCGGCGACGGCGAACATGGCGAGGGTGACCGGGGCGGTCCAGCCCCAGACCCCGCCCTTGGAGATCGGCACCAGTACGCAGAGGAGAAAGACGGTGAGCCCGAGCGCGCCGACGGTGTCGAAGCGCCCGTTGGTGCGGATCGGCGACTCTGGCACGACGCGGATCACCACGACCATGATGAGCACGCTCAGCGCCGCGCAGACCCAGAACATGGTGTGCCAGTCGGCGTACTGCACGACCAGGGTGGCCGCGGGGATGCCGAGCGCGCCGCCGAGACCGAGGGTGGCGCTCATGAAGCCGATGGCCGAGGTGACGCGCTCCGGGGGCAGTTCGTCGCGGAGGATGCTGATGCCCAGCGGCACCAGCGCGATCGAGGCGCCCTGCAGCGCCCGCCCGGCGATGAGCACCGGCAGGTTGGTGCTGAGGGCACAGAGCAGCGAGCCGGCCACCATCGCCCCGAGCGCCAGCAGCAGGACCCGGCGTTTGCCGTACATGTCTCCGGCGCGGCCGAGCAGCGGGGTGCAGACCGCGCCGGTGAGCAGGGTGGCGGTTACCAGCCAGCTCACGTTGCTGGCGCTGCTGCCGGTCAGCCCGGGCAGTTGCGGCAGCAACGGCACGACGATGGTCTGGGTGATCGAGACCAGCACGCCGCAGGAGGCGAGCGCGACGAGGATGACGTTGGGGCTGCGGGTGGGCGGCACTGTCACGGTGGTTCCAGCCGGTGGAGCGGCTGCCGCGCGTACGCGACAGTGGTGAACAGACGTTCACCATCGACCGAGTAAACATGCGTTCACCCCGGTTGCACAAGATCCACCGGTGGAGGCGCGGGCCACACCCGCCACCCCGTGCGGCGCGGTCATCCGGCGGCAGCCCGGCCACCGGTCGGCGTCACCCGGTTCGCACGGCGATCAGGGACTTCGACAGCCCCAGCAGCCGCTCGGCGCGGATCTCCGCCTCCGGGAAGAGGAAACGCAGCTCGGCGCGGCCGATCAGCTCGGTGGCGAGCACCTGGGCCATCGAGTCCTGCCAGCCCTGCGCCGGGGTGTGCGACAGCGGCCAGCGCCGCGCCAGCGCCGCCCGGGCCGCCACCGGCAGAAACTGCATCCCCGGCGCGATCCAGTGCGGCTCGATCGGGAAGTACCGGTACGGGGTCTGCACCCAGTACCGCGGCGCCAGCTCCCGGACCGCCTCGGCCATCCGCCGACGCCGCTCGTGGCCGCCGACATGCTCCAGCACGCTGTTGCTGAAGACCAGGTCGTAGCGGCGGGACCGGATCTCCGGCGGCAGCTCGCAGGCGTCGGCGTGGTCGACCTCGACCCAGTCGGGGATCTGCGTGCGCGGCGGCTCCAGATTGACCACGTGCACCCGGGCCGGGCGCACGTCGGCACCGGTCCAGCTCTCCACCCGCCCGCCGATGTCCAGCACTGTCATCTCGGCCAGGTCCGGAAACGTCCGGCGCAGCCAGGCCGCGCGCTCGGCGCGCCGCCGGCCGCCGTACGACGTCGGGGACTCCACCAGCCTGGTCCGCAGAGTCTGCTGAGTTCTCATCCCCTGATGGTGAGACATTCTGCGCCGGGTGGACTGCTAGCGGCACGGCATGTCGCCGACCGGCTGCACGGCAGCCGGGGGGCGGTCTCGACGGCGCACCGGGAGTCCGGCGCCGCCGCCGCGAGAATCGACCGACGTGACGAAGATCGCCCCGCCGCCGACAGATCCCCGTCAATTGCCGGGCCATTTCCGAAACCCGTTGTGACGCAACGATTTCCGTACGTACCGAAGTGGCTGGCCCGGCTCGCCTCCGGTAATCTCGCTGCCGATCACCGTCGTCGGCGCGCACCAGCGCCTGCGGTATCACCGCCTAATCGCCCACGCGACCCGGGGAACCATATTCTTGGGGTGAATCCGCTCCGGCGGTAGGGAGAGCTTCCCTCCCGAACCCGTCAGCTAACCCGGGCGGCGGCCACAGGAAGGACAACACGTGACGGCACCCCTACGCCGTTGGCTGACCGGCGCCGTAGCTGCTCTCACCGCTGCGATCGTCGTCGTCGGCCCCGCCGGGGTCGCGGCGGCCGACCCGGACACCCCCTCCGGGCACGGTCAGGCCAACGACGACTCCGTACTGCTCGGCGACGCGCTCGAAACGGTCACCCGCGGCTACCTCCAGGCAGAGAAGAAACTGGAGAAGTCCAAGAAGCGCCAGCTGCGGCTCGAGCTGAGACTTGACCAGGCGAACGCCCGGGTCGAGAAGCTGCGTCCGCAGGTCGAACAGATCGCGATCGAGTCGTACCGCAGTGGCCGGATCAGCACGGTCGCCGTACTGCTGGAGAGCTCGTCGAGCGGATCGTTCCTCGAACGGGTCACCACGCTCGAAGAGCTGAACATGATCAACAACGACAAGATCGGCGAGCTGAACGCCGCCCGCGACGAGGCCGCCCAGGCCAAGGCCGAGATTGACGCCGAGGTCGCGGAGCAGGAAAAGCAAGCCAAGACCATGCGCAAGCAGCGGGAGGAGACCGAAAAGGCCCTCAGCCTGGTCGGCGGCAGCCGCCTCCCCGGCAACGGCCTGGTCGCGGCGACCTCCCCGCGGGCTGCCATGGCGCCCGGCCGCAACTCCGACGGCAGCTGGGCACCGGAGGGCTGCACGCAGGGCGACCCCACCACCTCCGGCTGCCTGACGCCCCGGACGCTGCACATGTACAAGGAGGCCCGCAAGGCGGGCTTCACCCGCTTCACCGGCTGCTTCCGCACCGGCGACATCTGGGAGCATCCGAAGGGCCGCGCCTGTGACTTCTCCCTGCAGAGCAGCGGCTTCAGTCCGGCCTACACCCAAGATCAAATGTTGTACGGGAACAATCTGACGGCATTCCTGATCCGAAATGCCGATCGACTCGGCATCTACTACATCATCTGGCACCGAAATATCTGGTTCCCGAGTACCGGCTGGGCGGGATACAGCGGCACCTCGGACCATACGGATCACGTCCACGTGTCGCTGCTGTAGCGACACCGCACAGACGAAGCCGCCCGGCGGGAATCTCCGCCGGGCGGCTTCGTCGACTGACGACCCGGGTGGTGCGGACCGACGAAATGCTCGCCCGGTGGCTCGACGCCATCCTGATCGCGCACCGGGCGTACGCCCGCCGGCTGGGCCGGGACCTGCCGTACCGACCTACTCGGCGGCCCCGGGGCGGCGGCGCAGGACGACCCGGAAGAGTGCCAGCAGCAACAGCAGGCCGGGGACCGCCACCAGGGCCCACGGGTAGCTCTCCGCCTCGGCGACGAAGGCCACCGTCCCGCCGGCGGTCCGCACCTCGCCGTTGAGCTCGTAGGTGCCGAAGACCGGGGCCTTGACCGGCACCCGGAGCAGGTACTCCCGGGCCTGTCCGGGGGCGATGACGCCGAGCTGCGGCGCCGGCACGATCTCGTCGGCGGCGCCGGGACGGCCGGTGAGCAGGTGCATGGTCGCGTCGGTGACCGCCACGGTCCCCTCGTTGCGCAGCGCGACCCGGACCACCATCTCGTCGGACCAGCCCAGCAGTGCGGCGCGGCCACCGGTGGAGACGACCGCCAGGTCGGCGACGCGCAGCCGGGCCGGCGCCACGGTCTCGACCGCGGCCTCGACCTTGACACCCTTGAGCGCCACCGGAGCCGTACGCGTCGTCGGCGCCGCCCCCAGCGTCGTGACCCGCAGCACGCAGGGGCAGGCGACCGGCGGCGCGACGACGGTCAGCCGGCCGCTGGCCTTGCCCGTGGCGGGCACGTAGAACTGCACGGCGGCGCTCGTGGCGCAGTCGGTCGAGCCGCGCGCCGCCTCGTTGCCACAGAGCTCGGCGTGCACGGTCCCGGCCGGCCAGCCGCGCAGCGCGAAGCTCAGCTTGTCACCGGCGCGCACGCTCTCTTCGGCGACGGTCAGCGCCGGTTCGGCGGCGACCGCCGGCGCGGCGCCCGCCAAGGCGGTGAGCAGCGCGAGCCCGGCGGCGGCCAGGGCGGCACGGGCGCGCATCACCGCTGCTCCGGCGATTCGGCGCCACCGTCGGCGTCCGGCGTGGCTGCCGTCGTGCCGCCCGGCGTGCCTTCGGCCGCGGGGGCGGTCTTCGCCGCGGCTTCGGCGGCCGACGTCTTCTCCGCGAGCTGCGGGGCGGCCGACGTCTTCTCAGCGGCCGTCTGCTGGTTGCGGATCCGGCGCAGCACGAGGTATCCGACGCCGATCAGCACCAGCCCCACCAGCACCCACGGCGGGGCCCAGACTCCGCTGGCGCGTGTCACCGGCTCCAGCCGCTGATCGCCGGCGCGGGGGTCGAGCTCGACCTCGGCGGTGAGTCGCATCGCGGGCAGCACGCCGGTGATCCGTTCGGTGACGGTGATGGTGGCGCCCGGCAGCAGCTCGGGCAGTTCGCCCGGGGTGGTCCGGGCCAGCTCCCAGCCGAACGGGCCGGTGATGGTGACCGTGCCGGTGCCGCCGAGGCGGACGTTTCCGGTGTTGCGGACCTGGTAGACGATGACGGCCTCGCCGCCGCCGACCGGGTTGAGCGGGTTGTCGTAGCGCAGGTCGACCGACTCGACCGCGACGGCGGGGTTGAGTTCCCCGGCGACCCGCAGGTAGACCCGGGCGGCGATGCGCCGGTCCACGTTGATCCGCTGACCGGCGGCGTCGGTCTCGATCTGGGCGAGCGCGCCGATGACGCCACCGGCGTGGTCACCCGGCGTGGCGTTGGCCGGCACGGTCAGCCGGAACGGGATGTCGAGCCGCTGGCCGGGCTGCACGGTGTAGCGCCCCTGCGCGAATTTGATCCAGGAGCCGACGTCGGTCGGCTTGTCGCTCGCCGGCAGCAGCGCGAAGGAGCCGTCGTCGGTGGTGAAGGCGTCGGTGCCGTAGACGCTGAAGGTCATCGGTTCGGTGCCGAGGTTGCTGATGCCGACGTAGTCGGTGATCCGGTCACCGGGGGCGAGGTCGTAGACGAAGTAGTTGCGCCCGGTCGGACCCTCCTTGCTGGAGGGCTGGACCGCCCAGCGGAACCCGCCGTCCGCTGCCGGCGCGGCACCGGCCGGGGCGGCGTCCGGCGTCGGCGAAGGCGCGGGAGCGGCCCCGGCGGGAACGGCGGTGACCAGCAGCGCGGCGGTGGTCGCGAGCGCGGCGAGGGTCCGGTGCAGGGTGGCGCGGAGAGTCATGTCCGGGCTTTCGGGAAGGACGGAAAAACGGTGCGGTGGGGCAGGGCCGGAAAGGCCCCACCCCACCGGTTGACCGTGGGCTCAGGAAAGGGTGAGCGTCAGGGTCGCGGTGTAGTCGCCCGCCGAGGCGGTCGACGGGATGCCGAGGGCCAGGTCGGCGCCGCAGGTGAAGGTACCGGCGCTGGCTCCGGCGGCGGAGCTGCAGAGCGTACGGGCGCTGCCCAGGCCGCTGCCGGGGGTGGCGGCGGCACCCGGGGTGACGACGCTGCCGTCGGCGCCGGTGGCGTTCGGGGTCCAGCCGAGGTTGTCGGCGGCGATGACGCCACCGTCGGCGGAGACGAAGTCACCCACCTGGCCGACCAGGTTCCAGCCGGCGTTGGTGCCACGCAGGTCGGCGACGGTGGCGCTGTTCAGGGCGCCGGTGGTGACCGAGCCGATACCGGCGGCCGGCAGGGCGACCGAGGAGCCGGCGACGTTCAGGGTCAGCGGGCCGCCGAGGACGGTCGCGCTGATCTGCTGGCTGGCGCTGCCACCCTCGGGCGCCGGGACGGCGGCGAAGGTGACCGGCGCGAACGTGTCCTGGCTGCGGTCGGTCGAACCGTGCGCCGCGAAGGTCATCACGTAGCACTGGACCTGCGTGCAGTCGACAGCCTCGCCGCCGCGGGTGGTGTAGACCGCGCTGAGGGAGAGGGTGGTGCTGAAGGTGCCGTCGGCGTTGAGCGGCTCCTGGTAGGAGGCCGGGTTCGCCTTCAGCCACTTCGCCGCACCGAGGATGGCGGAGTTGGTGTGGAAGTTCTCCGTCTTGGGCCCGAAGCCGACGTAGATGCCCTGCCCGCCGGCGGCGTTCGGGTCGAAGCCCGAGCCGGTGACGGTGATGCTGGTGGGCTCGTCGAGGCTCAGCCCGGTGGTCTTCGAGATGTTGACCTTCGGGGTTGCCGGCACGGAGTCGTCGCTGGTGAAGGCGAACGAGACCGGGTCGAGCGCTTCGCCAGCGGCGTAGAAGCCGTCCATGGCGGCGGCGCCGGCGGCGGTGATGGCGGCCGGCAGGTTGGTGCCGGTGACGACCGCACCGTCGACGGCGACGTTGCCCGTGGTGGTGAGCACCGCGAGGTCGGCCTGGGTGGCGACGAACCCGTCGGCGCCGCCCGGGTTGAGGGCGACGTCGGCCTTGAGCGTGCCCGTTCCGTTGCCGAGCACGATCGTCGGGTTGGCGATCGTGATGTTCATGCCGTGTCCGGGGTACGAGAACGCGATCTTGCCGTCGTACTCCACGGACGCCGCGCCGGTGACGGCGTCGTAGGTGCCCTCCGCGAAGGAGAAGCTGAAGGTGCCGTCGGCGTTGATGGTGGCGCCCTGGGACGCCGCGATCGGCGGGTTGCCGTCGCCGCGCTTCACGTAGTTGCGGAACGACTCCTTGAAGCCCCAGCTCAGGCTGCCGGCGTTCAGTTCGGCCTCGGCGGCGGCCGCGGGGGTGGCGACGAGCGCGGTCGCCGCGCCGAGCGCGACGACGGCCAGCCAGCGCCCGGTCCGGCCGCGCCGGACACCGGCCTTCGAAAGGATCATGCTTGCGGTCCTCCACATCGTTGACGGGGTCTGCGGCGGTCAGCCGAGACGCCCGGAGGTCGGACTTAGGTTAGGCCAACCTAACCAAGAATCCCATCAGATGTGATGTTCAAGAAGCTAGGCCAACCGGCTCTTGCTTCCGGGATGACGGTTCCCTTAGGTTAGGCGAACCTATCTTGACCTTTACATCCAATCTGATCCACGTATCTCAGGGGGATCCATGTCTTCGCCGCGCACCGTGACCCCGTACCGGGCGCGCACCCGCCGCACCATCGCCGCTGCCCTCACCGGCGCCGTGCTGACGATCGGTGCGATCGGCGTGACCGCCACCGCCGCGCAGGCGAACACGGTTGGCCGGGGCAGTGCGGGACAGACCCTGACGGTCTCCAAGGCCGGCAACATCAGCCGCTCCGGCGAGACGGTCACCGTCACCGGCGCAGGCTTCGACACCAGCAAGGGCATCTACGTCGCCTACTGCGTCGACAACGGCGCTGGCCAGGTCGCCAGCCCTTGCGGTGGCGGAGTGGACATGACCGGTAGCACCGGCGCCTCCACCTGGATCTCCAACGACCCGCCCTCGTACGCACAGGATCTGGTCATCCCGTACGGTCCCGGCGGCAGCTTCAGCGCCCAGGTCCAGGTCACCGCCAAGATCGGTGACGTCGACTGCACGGTACGCAGGTGCGTGGTCTCCACCCGCGCCGACCACACCCGCGGATCCGACCGCAGCCAGGACGTGAAGGTACCCGTCACCTTCGCCTCCGGGCAGTCGGGCAGCACCGGCGGCGGCGCCACCGGCGGACAGAGCGGCACCACCGGTGGGCAGAACGGCACGACCGGCGGACAGAGCGGCACCACAGGTGGGCAGAACGGCACGACCGGCGGGCAGGCCCCCGGGACCACCGCCGGCAGCGTCGCCCCGGACAACGAGGCCGACCTGGACGCCGCCGCGGCCCAGGCCGCCGGCAACGACAGCGTCGAGGTGAGCCGGGTCAGCTCCGCCGGCGACAACAGCCAGCTCTGGACGATGGCCCTGATCGGCGTCGGCGCGATCGCCCTCCTGCTGATCATCACCAAGCTGCTCCGCCGCAGGGCCGCCAAGTGAAGCGTCTCGCCCTCGCCGCCACGGCGCTGCTCCTGGTCGCCGGCGGCGTCACCGGCTGCACCGATCTCGGCCCCGGCCCGGCGTCCGCTTCCGGCGGCGCCTCCTGCGGCCCGGTCACCGCCACCGTCGCCTCGATGGATCCGGAGCCGCTGAGCCCCGCCCCGCAGCCCGTGCTGCCGGTGACGGTCACCGGCGCGGACGGCGCGACCGTCACCGTCACCGACGCGAGCCGGATCCTGCCGGTCAACCTCTACGGCTCGATCGCCGAGATCGTCTTCAGCCTCGGTCTCGGCGACAAGGTCGTCGGCCGGGACACCGCCACCACCTTCGCCGCCGCCGAGCACCTGCCGGTGGTCACTCCGGGCAGCCACGACCTCTCCACCGAGTCGGTCCTGGCGCTCAACCCCAGCGTCATCCTCGCCGACGCCAGCATCGGCCCGGCCGAGGTGCTCAACCAGCTCCGCCGCTCCGGCATCCCGGTCGTCATGATCGATGACGAGCAGACCCTGGACGCCGTACCGGTCAACATCCGCGCGGTCGCCGCCGCGCTCGGCGTCGCCGACGCCGGCGAACAGCTCATCGCACGTGTGCAGAGCGAGATCGACGCGGCGGGCAAGGACGCCCCGGCGGACTCGCCCCGCATCGCCTTCCTCTATCTGCGCGGGACCGCCGGTGTCTACCTCATCGGCGGCGACGGCATCGGCTCGGACGCGATGATCGAGGCGATCGGCGGCATCGACACCGGCAGCGAACTGGGGCTTGACGGCTTCCGGCCGATGACCAGCGAAGGCCTGATCACCGCCGCCCCGGACGTGCTGCTGGTGATGACCAAGGGACTTGAATCGGTCGGCGGCATCGACGGCCTGCTCAAGATGCCCGGCGTCGCCCAGACCCCGGCCGGGCAGAACCGGCGGATCGTCGACATGGCCGACGGGCTGCTGCTCAACTTCGGCACCCGCACCGGCAAGGCGGTGCAGGCCCTGGCCGACGCCGTACACCGCTGCCAGGGCGCCGCGTGACCACCGTTTCCGGCACTGTCCGCAGCGCGCGGGGGCCGGTGCTGATCGCCGGGCTCAGCGTCGGCCTGCTCGCCGTCGTGCTGGTGGCCGCCGGCACCGGCCAGGTGCAGATCTCCCCGGCCGAGGTGATCGGCTCGGTGCTGCACCGGCTCGGGCTCGATGTCGGCCCACTCCCCTCCGTCGCGCACGGCGAGAGCGCCCTGTGGCAGGTCCGCTTTCCGCGCGTCGTGCTCGCCGCCATCATCGGTGCCGCCCTGGGCTGCGCCGGCGCGGTGATGCAGGGCATCTTCGGCAACCCGCTCGCCGAGCCCGGGGTCATCGGCGTCTCCGCCGGCGCCGCGGTCGGCGCGGCCCTGGTCATCGTGACCGGACTGACCGCCTGGGGCAGCTGGACCGTCGCCGCGGGCGCCTTCGTGGCCGGCCTGATCACCACCTTCGCCGTCTATCTGATCTCCCGGGCCAACGGCAGGACCGAGGTCGTCACGCTGGTGCTCACCGGTGTCGGCGTCAACGCCATCGGCGGCGCCCTGATCGGGCTGCTGATGTTCCTCGCCGACGACTCCGGCGTCTCGGCGATCGCCTTCTGGAACCTCGGCAGTCTGGCCCAGGCGAACTGGACCGCGGTCTGGATCACCCTGCCCTGCCTGGCGATCGGGCTGACCTTCGCCTTCGCCAACAGCCGCAAGCTCGACCTGCTCGCCCTCGGCGAACGCTCCGCGCAGCACCTCGGCGTCAACGTCGAGAAGCTGCGCATCCAGATGATCGTGATGACCGCCCTGCTCGGCGCGGCGGCCGTCGCCTTCACCGGCATCATCAGCTTCGTCGGCCTGGTCGTGCCGCACCTGATCCGCATGGTCGCCGGCCCGGCCCACCGGGTGCTGCTGCCCGCCAGCGCCATCGGCGGCGCGCTGCTGGTCATCGCCGCCGATCTGGCCGCCCGCACCCTGGTCGACTACCAGGAGATGCCGCTCGGCGTGCTCACCGCCGCCGTCGGCGGGCCCGCCTTCTTCTGGCTGCTGCGCCGCACCCGTACCCGCGCCGGAGGCTGGGGATGAGCCGCATCAGCCGCCGGCTGCGCCCCGTCTTCGGCTGGGGCCGCCCCCGGGTGCCGGTGCCCCGGCCCGCGGGCAGCGTCGCCATCGAGGTACGCGACCTGCGGGTCGAACTCGGCGGACGCCGGGTGCTCGACGGGATCGACCTGACGGTGCGCACCGGCGAGGTGCACGCCCTGGTCGGCCCGAACGGCGCCGGCAAGTCCACCCTGCTCGCCGCCATCTGCGGCGACGTCCCCCCGTCCGGCGGCGAAATCGAACTCGACGGCGCCCCCTGGTCGCAGTGGAGTTCGACGGAGCTGGCGCTGCGCCGGTCGATGCTCACCCAGCGGGCCATGATCAGCTTCCCGTTCTCGGTGAACGAGGTGGCCCAGATGGGCCGGGCGCCGTGGAGCGGGCTGCCCGAGTCGGCCGGCGACGACGAGATCGTCGCCGACGCGCTGCGCCGTACCGACGTGGCCCAGTTCGCCGAGCGGCCCTTCACCGCCCTCTCCGGTGGGGAGCAGGCCCGCGTGGCGCTGGCCCGGGTGCTCGCCCAGCGTGCGACCGTGATGCTGCTCGACGAACCGACCGCCGCGCTCGACCTGCACCACCAGGAGCTGGTCATGCAGGTGGCCCGGGAACGCGCCGAAGCCGGCGACGCCGTCGTGGTGGTGCTGCACGACCTTGCCCTGGCCGGGGCCTACGCCGACACTGTCACTCTGATCGCCAAAGGCCGGGTACGCGCCGCCGGCACCCCGGACGCGGTCCTGACCAGCGACTGTCTGAGTGAGACGTACGGGCACGACATCGAGGTCATCGCCCACCCGCGCAACGGCCTGCCCCTGGTGGTTCCCCACCGTCCGGCCCGAACGACCCGCTTGATTCCAACACCTGAGGAAAGCCGATGAACACGACCGAAGCCTCCTTCTCCGTCCAGGTCCGGGAAGCCACCAAGCAGGTGCACGGCGTTGCCGAGTCGGAGCGGTTCGTCACCGCGCTGCTCGACGGCGTCCTGCCGCTGGAGGGCTACGTGGCGCTGGCCGTGCAGCACTACTTCATCTACGCCGCGCTGGAGACCGCCGCCGAGGCGATGCGCGAGGACCCGATGGCCGCTCCCTTCGTCGACGACGCCCTGCACCGGCTGGCGACCCTCGAGGCCGACCTGACCTTCCTGGTCGGTCCGGACTGGGCGGAGAAGATCTCGCCGATCCCGGCGACCGCCGCGTACGCCGCGCGCATCCGCGAAACCTGCGCCACCTCGGCGACGGCGTACATCGCCCACCACTACACCCGCTACATCGGCGACCTCTCCGGCGGCGTGATGATCGGCCGCGTGGTGAACAGGACGTTCGGCCTCGTCGACGGGGTGGGCGCGAAGTTCTACGAGTTCGACGAGATCCCGGCGATCCCGACGTACAAGAAGGAGTACCGGGCCAAGCTCGACGCCCTGCCGCTGGACGGCCCGGCCAAGCAGGCGCTGATCGACGAGGTCGTCGTGGCGTACGCGCACAACACGGCCGTCTTCGCCGAGCTGGCCGAGCTGGTGCCGGCCGCGCCGAAGCCCGAGGCGCAGGCATGAGCTTCACCCTCGACGACGCCGCGGTGGCGGCGATCACGAAGCACATGAACGGCGACCACGCCGAGGACAACCTGCTGATCTGCCGGGCGCTCGGCGGTCAGCCGCAGGCCTCGGCGGCCCGGATGACCGGCTGTGACACCACCGGCATCGACTTCACGGCCACAGTCGACGACACAGAGGTCCCGGTCCGGGTCCCCTTCGCCGCCGAGATCACCGAGCGGGTCCAGGTCCGCCACGAGGTGGTCCGCATGTACGAGGAGTCCTGCGCCGCGCTCGGCCTCACGCCGCGCGGGCACTGACGACAGTCGCGAGAACCACGCACCGCACCGGGCAGCCGGGCGGACCCGTCACACGAAGCGGGCCGCCGGCTGCCCGACTGGTTCGGTGCTCCACGGCAACAGCTCCGCCGATTCCTCGGGGGCCCGGCCGCCGGCGGCGGTGAGCCGCGCCAGGGCCTCCATCGCTTCCTGCCGCAGGCTGCGTGCCGCAACGGCCGCCGCCTCCGCCTCCTGCCAGGCCGCCTGCTCCCGGTCGACGGCAGCCCGGTGCCGGGCCGCCCGGCTGTCGCGTACCCGCCGGGCCAGGTACACCTCCTGATGCACCGGGTGCAGCCGCGGATCCCAGCCGTCGCGGTGGGCGAAGACGTCGCTGAGCTCGGCCACCGTCAGATCACCGCGCCAGTACGCGGCCAGCGCCGACCGGTGCAGGTGCCGCTCCCGCTCGGCGTACTCGGCGGGGGTGCGCGGGGTCCGCGGTGCGGGCAGCGCCGTGGTGGCATCGAGGCGCCGCAGCTGCGCCTCGGCCATCTCGTACGCCACCCAGGCCGTGGCGGCCTCCTCGGCCGCGGCCGACCACTGGTCCCGCCAGCGGCGGGCGGCTGTGCCGGCACGGTCGGCGGCGACGGTCACCTCGTCGGCGTACCGGGTCAGCTCCTGGCGTTCGGTGGCGGCTGCCGGCGGGGCGTCGGGCAGGGCGGCGCGGCGGATCCGGCCGTCGCCGTCGAACCAGCTACGGCCGCGATCGGTGCCGATGGCCGCGGCGGCGGCGATGACGACAGCGAGCAGCAGCAGCCAGATGACGGCGGCGCGGGGGGCTTCGGGCAGGACTTGCGAGAGGAAGATTTCCATCACCGGTACCTAAGGGTGAGCAGGCAGCGCGGACAGTTGGCTCAACGGGACGCCCGGTCGGGGCGGGGCCGGGACTGCCGCCGCCGGTCTCGATGCCGACGGCAGTCGAGCGACCAGGCGGGGTGCGGTCAGACCAGGCGGGTGCGGTCAGTTGCCACGCGACATGCGGTGGCGACCAGGCAGGACGCGGTCAGCGACGGGGCGGGGCGCGCTCGCCGAGGGCGGGGCGACCGCGGCTCTCGGCGTTCTCGTCAGCGGTGGCCGGCCGGGGGCGCTGCGGGGCGGCGGTCTCGCCGCTGTCAGCGGGCCGCGGAGCGGCGCTGCCGGGGAACGAGGCGTCGGCGCTGTGGGCTTCGTCGACTGCGGGAGCCCCGCCCGTGGCGGGCCGGCTGTCAGCCGCCTGGGCGATGGTCGCCTGGGGGCCCGGCTGACCGGTGGCGGTCGCCGCAGTGGCCGGGCCGAAGAGCAGCAGCAGGAAGGTCACCGCGACCCCGGTCAGCACCCGCAGGGAACGCAGGGCCACCGACCAGGAGTCCGCCGCGGCGGCGCGCAGGGTGTGCCGCACGACCCGGGAATCCGGGACGGAACGGGACACTGCGGCGGACATGCACACCAACATAGCGCGACCGGACCGGATGCGCAGCCCGTGCGGCAGCCCGCCCCGGACACGACGACGCCCCACGGGGAGTCCACCGTGGGGCGTCGGCTGTCTGCGGGAAAGTGTCAGCGAACGCGTCGCCGGCCGTACGCGCCGGCGGCCAGGGCCACACCGACTGCGGCGAAGACGACCTGGATCAGCAGCTCGATCCAGTCGATGCCCCGGGTGTCGTCCACACCGAGCAGACCGGCGACGACGGTGCCGAGCAGCGCGGCGACGATACCGATGAGCAGCGTCAGCCAGATCGGAATTGACTGCTTGCCCGGCACCACCAACCGCCCGAGCGCACCAATGATCAGACCGATGATGATGGCAGTGAAGAAGCCGCCGATTTCCATTGTCGAACTCCCTTCGGATCTATGACCCGCACCATGCCCGGCCGGTGTCCCAGTGAAACACCGAAGCGCAAGTCCGCAGCGCCACGACGGTCCAGGCTCCCACGGTGTGGCGGTCCGCGGCGCTGCGACGCGCCGCGGACCGGGGAGGATCAGGCCAGTTCGTAACCGGCCTCGTCGACCGCTTCCCGGACGGCCTCCCGGGCCAGGGGCGCGTCGCTGGTGACGGTCACCGTCCCCGACGCCAGGTCGACGGCGACGTCGGTGACACCGGGGATCCGGCGGACCTCGGCATCGACGGCGTTGACGCAGTGGCCGCAGGTCATTCCCTGGACCGTGTACTGAGCAGTCGTCATGTGGCGACCTCCTTCTCCCGGGAATCGTACCCCTAGGGGGTATCGATCGCATCACCCCTCGGTCAGCAGACCCGCGTGTCCCGCGAGCGCCGCCGCCTCCGTCCGGCTGGCGACCCGCAGCTTGCGCAGCAGAGCCGCGGTCGCCCGCTTGACGGTCCGCTCCGAGCAGTGCAGCTCCTCGGCGAGTGCAGCCGGCCGCGAAACCCACGGCGGTACGGCACGCCGTCGCCGAACGGGCGCAGCGTGATGGAGAAGATGAAGTCGAAGGTGCGCTGACGCCGGCGGGTACCGGACACCTGGGCAGGTGGCCGGTACCCGCGCGCCACTAGGGTTACATTTCTGACATGTCGGACGATCCGGGCGCGAGCCCGCGGCAGAGCTGGGAACGGCTGCCCTGGCTGGTCCGGGACGCCGTGGTGTGGAGCGCCTGCCTGCTCGTCGTCGCCGCCGCCCTCTATCTCCTCGCCCGCCTCGCCGTCCGGCTCGCGCCGCTGGCGATCGCGCTCGCCGCCACCCTCTTCCTCGCCGCGCTGCTCGACCCGCTCCGCACCGCCCTGGGGCGGCTCGGCTTTCGCCCGGTCCTGGCCTCGCTGATCTCGCTGTTGACACTGATCGGCGGCCTCGCCGGTGCCGGGCTGCTGGTCTGGACCCTGACCGCCAGCGAGTTCGGGCGCCTCTCCGACGAACTCGACGGCGGTCTCGACCGCACCCGCGACTTCCTGACCGGCTCGCTGCCGGTCAGCGGCGAACAACTCGACCGGTGGACCCGGCAGGCCCTCGACGCCGCCGGACGCGCCACCCCCGACCCCGTCGCCGGCGCCCAGACCGCCCTGCAGGTGACCGGGGCGATCCTGCTCGGCCTCGTGCTCCTCTTCTTCCTGCTCAAGGACGGCCGGCAGATGTGGCGGTGGACGCTGGACCGGGTGGCGGCCGAACGCCGGACCCTCTGGGCCCGGGCCGGCCGGGTCGGCTGGCACACCCTCTCCTCGTACACCCGGGGTACGGTCTTCATCGCCGGCGTCGACGCGCTCGGCATCGGCCTCGCCCTGGTCCTGCTCCGGGTGCCACTGGCCCTGCCGCTGGCCCTGATCACCTTCCTCGGCGGCTTCGTGCCGATCGTCGGGGCCACCGTCGCCGGCATTGTCGCCGTGCTGGTGGCGCTCGCCGCCAAGGGACCCACCGCCGCGCTGCTCACCGCGCTCGCGGTGATCGCCGTGCAGCAGCTGGAGGGGAACCTGCTGGAACCGCTGGTGATGAAGCGCCAGGTCCGCCTCCACCCGGTGGTGATCCTGGTGGCGGTCACCACCGGCACCCTCGCCGCCGGGATCGCCGGCGCCTTCGTGGCGGTGCCGATCGTCGCGGTGACGTACCGGGTGATCGACGCTGTGGCGACCGAACGACGCCGGACCGCCGACGAACCCCGGGAGCTGCCACCGGCCGGTCAGCCGCCCCCGGAACCGGCCTGAACCATCGCCGCCCGTACCCGGCGGTCGTAGACCGGCGGCCCGAGCCGGCTGCGCAGCTGCGGCCCGGGCAGAACCACCCCGTACGCGACCCCGCCCGGCTGCATCCGCCGGCCCCCGTTGGCCAGGTCCCCGGTGTCGACCGGATCGAAGCCGAACTGCTCGATCAGCTCCTCGACCCGCCGTTTCGCCAGGTCGTCGTCGCCGGCCAGCGGCATGCCGTACCGCTCGAGCGCGCCCGCCTCGTGCCCGTAGTCGCGCACCTGATCCGCCCGCATCGTGTTGAACGCCTTGATCACCTTCGCGCCGCGCAGCTGCGCCCGGATCAGCTCGCTGGAGGTGGTCCAGTCCAGGTCCAGCTCCGGGTACGGCCCGTCCACCCGCGGCCGGTAGTTCGTCGCGTCCACCACCGGTTTTCCGGTCAGCAGCCCGGCCGGCAGTTCGCAGTAGCGGCCGAACGGGACGGCGAGCAGGACCAGCTCGCCGGCCTCGGCGGCCTCGACGGCCGTGGCCGGGTGCAGCGAACGCCCCAGCCGGCGCGCCAGCGGGGCCAGGGTCCCCGACTCACGGGAGTTGGCGATCACCACCTGGTGCCCGGCCGAGATGCAGTGCCGGGCCAGCGCCTCCCCCAGCCGGCCCGCGCCGAGGATGCCGATCCGCATGCCGCTCACCGGTTCGCCGCAAACCAGCTCTTGGCCTGGTCGGCGACCTGTGTCAACGCCCCCGGCTCCTCGAACAGGTGCGTCGCGCCGGGTACCACCCGCAACTGCGCGCTGGGCGGCAGCGCGTCCAGCGCCCGCTCGTTGAGTTCGCGTACCTGCTCGTCCCGGCCTCCGACGAGCAGCAGCGTCGGGGCCTGCACGTCGGCCAGCGCCGGGCCGGCGAGGTCGGGGCGGCCGCCCCGGGAGACGACCGCGCGGACCGCGTCGGGGCGGGCCGCCGCGGCGGAAAGCGCTGCGGCAGCGCCGGTGCTGGCGCCGAAGAGTCCGATCGGCAGTTTCCCGAGTTGCGGGTCGGCGCGCACCCAGTCGACGATGTCGATCAACCGGTCGGTGAGCAGGCTGATGTCGAAGCGCAGGTCGCCGTGGATCGCCTCGGGCTCGTCCTCGTCTCCGGTGAGCAGGTCGACCAGGACCGTCGCCAGGGCCGCCTCGTTGAGCTGCCGGGCCACCTCGGTGTTGCGCGGGCTGCGCCGGGAGCTGCCGCTGCCGTGCGCGAAGAGCACCACCTCGCTGCTGCCCGGCGGCACTGACAGGTCGGCCGGCAGCTGTGTGCCGGCGCTCGGGATCATGGTTTCGCGGCGCTGCGCCTGCATCGGGCCTCCCCTGCCTCGACGTCGCCCGCGGCCCGGCCACGGGTCCGCGCCCGCATACCCGCTCCGGCCGCCGCCACCCCCGCACCCGTCGGACTCACCACTCCCGGCCGCCACCCCACCTGACCACCTGGCCACCGGTCCGCCGGGCCACCGCCCGCCGGACCGCCCGCTCCCCGCCGGGCGACCGGTCGTTTGCCGCAGCCGGCGCCGGGTACGCGGCACCCACCTGACCCCGGGCAGCCCTGGGTCAGGGCAGTCCCGCGTACGGCATGGAGCGGGGTTCCGGTGGCGGGCAGGTCGAGCAGCGGGAGGTGTGTGATGGGGCGTAAGGATCAGAACAGGCCGAAGGCGGCCGGCAGCGAGCACAAGCGGAAGAAGAGCGGCGAGAGCGACTGGGCCGACGAGGCCGCGAAGGCGCGGACCGCCGACGACCCGCGGGCCGTGGCGCCCCACGACCGGGCCGGCCGCCCTTCTACCGACGGCACCCGCTGACCACCTGGTCGGCACCGGCGTAACGGCCGCGCGCCGGCCATCGCCGTGCTCCCGGCCGGGAGCACGGCGTACGGGTCAGAAGTCCCAGTTCTAGGCGTTTAGCGCCCGCGGTGCCGGCTGAGGAGCTTCAGTCAGCTGCGCCGTCTGCCAGCAGTTCAGCGACGACCGGAGCGAGTGCGACTCCCAATGCATGGTGCTGATCGGCGTCGAGATGTACACCGTCGTGTGTACTGCTGGTGGTAACGGTGTTCGAGTCGAAGAAAGCGCAGCCGGCATCTCCGCTGACCTGGCGAATCGCCTGCGCGAGACCTCGGGAGGCCACATCCCCGCCCTCGAACTTGGGGCCGATCGGCCCTCGAGGGTTGTCCAATTGCGGGGGCGCGATGACGAGAATCGGCGGGACCGGCATTCCGGGCTCGACCGGCGCTGTCCTGATCGCATTGATGAGCGCTGCAATGCCAGTCGCGGAGTGCCAGGGCTTGTGCTGGTGCATGGACTGGAAGTCGTTGGTGCCGAGCAAGAGAATCACGAGGTCGAGCGGGGATTGCGCTTCGATGACCTGTTGGACCCCGCTGAGCGCGTTCCGCCCGGGCTTGTAAGGGTCGTCGAAGGCGGTGCGACGCCCGTTGAGACAGTCTTCCGTAAGCCGGATGCGCCCGTTCTCTCCGGCGTTGAGCGCGGCGTGCAGAACTCCGGGCCAGCGCTCCTCGAAAGGGAGTCGCTGCCGGGTCGTCGGGATGATGCCCCAGGTCAGCGAGTCTGAGTAGACAAGGATGTGCTTCGTCGTTGGCATCTTGGCTCCTTTACCGTCGTTCTCGTCGTGAGGCTCAACCCGGTCCTGCTTCATTTGTTCAGAGGTCGGGAAGGAGGATCGTGGCGAGGTTGACGCGCTGTCGGCCGTCCTCTCGTTCCGCCAGATAGGGGGCGAGCAGGTCGGCGAGGCCTGCTTGGATCGTGGCGAGGTCTTCCGTGTTCACGTAGAGGGGCGTTCGGGCGAATCCGACCAACTCACGCGACTGGGCCGACTCTGCACCGAGGAAGCGATCGAAGTCACGTGTGACGTCACCCAGGAAGGTCAGGAAAGCGGTGCGGAGTTGAGCACCGCTCATGGCGAGAAGCTCGGCGTGGTCGACGGCGGCCATTCGATCCCCCAGCGCCAAGGTTCGCTCGATGGCGCCTCGGGACCGGCGCTCATCGACCACCGCGACGACCCCGGCGTCGAGGAGTGCGGCCACATGGCGATAGAGCGTGGCCTGCGGGATATCCGGGAGCGCCTCGCGCAACTGTGCCGTCGTGCGGTTGCGCCCGCCCAGCTGCTGGATGATTCGCAACCGGACCGGGTGCAGCACGACATCCGCCAGAGCGAGCTTGTCCGACACCTTGACCCCCAACCATTCTCAGCCTGATAATGTTCCCAGTACGATTCCATTCTAACGATCAAGGAGAGCACGATGACGACCGTCACATGCGACCGAACGGGAGTGCACGTGCAGTTCCCCGGCTGGGAGGCGACGATGACGGGCCTGCCGCGGCTGCTGATACCGAAGTCGGCGATCCGCGATGTATCAACCGGACAGGGGTGGACCTCAGAGATACTCGGGGTGAGATCCGGTCTCGTCGTCTCCGGCTACCGCAAGCTGGGGACGTTCAGGCACCCTTCAGGAGTGCGGCGCCTGGTCTCGATGAAGCGCGGGCACCCGCTGCTACGGATCGCCGTTGACCGAGCCACGGTCGGGTTCGACGAGATCCTTCTGAGTACCGACGATGCAGAGTCGATTGCGGCAGACCTCCGATCAGGCGTGCACCCGTGAGCGCTGCGATCGAGGTCAGGGGCCTTTCCAAGCGGTTCGGGGCAGTCGTCGCGCTGGAAGATGTGGCTTTGCGAGTCGAGTTCGGGCGCGTCGTCGGGTTTCTCGGCCCCAACGGGGCGGGGAAATCCACGCTGATGCGCGCACTGCTCGGCCTGGTCCGCCCAGACAACGGTGCGGCGCACATTGCCGGTCTGCCCTATGCGCACCTGACTGCGCCTGCGAAAAGGGTGGGCGCTGTGCTGGACATCGCGTCGGCGCATCCGCGCATGACGGCACGCGCTCACCTTCGCACGTACGCGGCACTCGGGGGGATGGCCCGGTCGCGGGTCGACACCGTGTTATCGCTCGTAGAGGCACAGTCGTACGCCGATCGCCGGATCGGCACATTCTCCACCGGGATGCGCCAGCGCCTCGCGCTGGCGACCGCAATGCTCGGCGACCCCGACATCCTCGTGCTGGATGAGCCATCGAACGGCCTCGACCCGAGCGGAATCGCCTGGCTTCGGACGTTCCTGCGCAGGTTCGCAGATGCCGGCGGCGCAGTACTGCTCTCCAGCCATGTACTCCATGAGATCGAGCACACGATCGACGACGTCATCCTCATCGACCACGGCCGCACCGTCTGGACGGGTGCACTCGAACAACTCGTGACGAAAGACGCGCCCCTCGAGGAAGCCTTCCTGCGCCTGACACAGAAGGGACCCCTCTCATGAACGTCATTCACGGAGAAGTCGCGCGACTGCGCGCCACGGGCGTACCGCTGTGGTCGGCACTCATCGCGCTCGCGTGCGGAGGCGGATTGACCCTTCTCCTTGCGCTCACCGGACCGCAGAACGCCCAGCCCCCCATGCCGGACATCGACACGCCCGAAGGCGTGGGGTTCGTGCTCGGCATCGGTACGGTCCTTCTCTTCGTTCCCGCACTGATCGGGACCGTCGCGATCACGAGCGAGTACCGGCACCGCACGATCGGGACGACGTTCCTCGTCGTCCCTCGACGGGGTCGAGTACTCACGGCCAAGCTCACCGTTTACACGGTGCTGGGCATCGTCTACGGCACTATCGTCTCGCTATCGGCCCTGCTCGCCCTGATCGTCGCGTCCTGGATGCGCGGTGTGCCGCTGGGCGTCGACCCTGCGGATCTGACGCCAGCACTCATCCAGCTCAGTCTCGCCGCTGCCGCCTACATGCTGCTCGGTGTCGGAATCGGCGCGTTGGCGCGTTCGCCGCTCGTCGCGATCGGAATCGTGCTCGGCTACTTCATGTTCGCGGAGTACATCCTGATGCTGATCCCCGGCATCAATGCCATCTACCCGTTCCTGCCAGGCGGCGCAACGGCGTCACTGACGAGTTTCGACTTCCTCACCGACGCGATCGCGAGCCAGACCGCGCTGGCACCTGCAACGGTGGCCTCGCCCGTGCTTGGCGCCTCGGTCCTCGTGGCGTACGCGGCCGCTGCGGCGATTCTCGCCGTGATCGCCCCCCTTCGGCGGGACCTGACGTGAACGACTCCGCGGATCCGTGCCTCTCACCAGCCCGTGCGGGCTGTCGGCTGGATCAGGGCGTCAGAAGTCCGGACTGTAGTTGCGGCGCAGCGGCGCCCGGCCCGGTGGCTGTCGCGGGGCGACCGGCGGCGTCGGGATCTCCGGCAGCGCGCAGGTGACCGGCTGACCGCCGGTCACCACCACCTTCTCACCGTGATGGCGGATCTCCAGCGACGCATCGTCGTCGGCCCCGACCAGGTTGTACGTCACCTCCTCGGCCGTGATCCGCACCTGTAGCCGCAGCCCCCGCCAGAGCACCGAGAACTCGAGGCGGGTGATCCGCCCTGGCAACCGGGGCGCGAAGTCCGGAATCGGCTCGTGGTCGCGGAAGCCGCCGAAGCCGGCGACCAGCGCGATCCACGCCCCGGCCAGCGAAGCGATGTGCACGCCGTCGCGGGTGTTCTCCGCCAGGTCGTGCAGGTCCATCAGCGCGGCCTCGCGCAGATAGTCGTGCGCCAGCTCCAGGAAGCCGACCTCGGCCGCGATGACGGCCTGGGTGCACGCCGACAGGGACGAGTCGCGCACCGTCCGCCGCTCGTAGTAGAGGAAGTTGCGCAGCTTCTGGTCGGCGTCGAAGGCATCGCCCCGCCAGTGCATCGCCAGCACCAGATCGGCCTGCTTGATCGCCTGCCGACGGTAGAGGTCGAAATAGGGGAAGTGCAGCAGCAGCGGGTACTTCTCCTGCGGGGTGTTCTTGAAGTCCCACTCCTGCAGGCGGGTGTAGCCCTCGACCTGCTGGTGCACGCTCAGCTCGTCGTCGAAGGGGACGTTCATGTCCATCGCGGCGTCCCGCCAGGTGGCGGTCTCCTGGTCGGTGACCCCGAGCTGCTCGGCGTAGGTCTGGTGGCGGATGGCCGCGTCGGCGGCGACGAGCAGGTTCCGCTGCGCCATCAGATTCGTGTAGACGTTGTCGTTCTTGACCGCGGTGTACTCGTCGGGGCCGGTCACCCCGTCGATGTGGAACACCCCGTGCCGGTCGTGATGGCCCAGGGAAATCCAGAGCCGGGCCGTCTCCACCAGCAGCTCCAGCCCGACCTCCCGCTCGAACTGCTCGTCGCCGGTCGCCTGGACGTAGCGCCGTACGGCGTCGGCGATGTCGGCGGCGATGTGGAACGAGGCGGTGCCGGCCGGCCAGTACGCCGAGGACTCCTGGCCGTTGATCGTCCGCCACGGGAAGGCCGCGCCGGCGTGGTTGAGCGTGCGGGCCCGGTCGCGGGCCGAGTCAAGGGTGGAGTAGCGCCAGTAGAGCGCGTCGGCCACCGCCGCGGGCCGGGTGTAGGTCAGCACCGGCAGCACGAACGTCTCGGTGTCCCAGAAGGAGTGCCCGTCGTAGCCGGGCCCGGTGAGTCCCTTTGCGGCGATCGGACGCCGTTCGGCGCGGATACCGGCCTGGAGCACGTGGAAGAGCCCGAAGCGGACCGCCTGCTGCACCTCGGGGTCGCCGTCGACGTGCACGTCGGAGGTCTCCCAGAACTCGTCCAGGTACTCCCGCTGCTCACGCAGCAGCCCGTCCCAGCCGGTGAGCAGCGCGGCGTCCAGCGCGGCGTCGACCTGGTCGCGCAGCGCCGGCAGCGAGCGCCGGCTGGACCAGCCGTACGCAAAGTACTTGATCACGGTGAGCTTCTCGCCGGGTTTGAGCACACAGCCGACGGTGGTGCGCAGCCAGTCCTCGTACCCCTCGGTGGCGATTGTGGTGCGGTCCGGGCCCTCGACCTGGTGGTCCATCGCGGCGGCGACCCGCAGTCCGCTGACCTTGGTCTGGTGCATCAGCAGGCCGCCGCTCTCCTTGAGCAGCCGCTCCTCGGCCTGCAGGGGCGACTCCAGCACCGCGGCCACCCGCGGGTCCCGGCTCTGTGGCGGCAGCGCCTCGTTGGCGACCAGCTCGGACTGGAGCGTGATGCGGACGACGTCGTCGACCGCCTCCACCTCGTAGTGGATCGCGGCGACCGAACGCTGGGTGAAGGAGACGAGCCGGGTGGTGCGCACCCGTACGTCCCGGCCGGCCGGGGAGCGCCAGTGCAGCTGCCGTTTGAGCAGCCCGTCACGGAGGTCGAGCTGACGTTCGTGCTCCAGCAGCTCGCCGTAGCGCACGTCCAGCGGTTCGTCGTCGACGAGCAGCCGGATCAGCTTGCCGTTGGTGACGTTGACGATCGTCTGGCCGGATTCGGGGAAGCCGTAGCCGGCCTCCGCGTACGGCAGCGGCCGCAGCTCGTAGAAGGAGTTGAGGTAGGTGCCGGGCAGGCCGTGCGGCTCCCCCTCGTCGAGGTTGCCGCGGAGCCCGACGTGACCGTTCGAGAGGGCGAAGACCGACTCGGACTGGGCGAGCACGTCCAGGTCGAGCCGGGTCTCCCTGATGCACCAGGGGTCGACTGGAAAAGCCCGTTCACGGATCATGCCGCGGTCTCCTGTTCCATCAGCTCGGCCAGGTCGGCCACGACGATGTCGGCGCCGGCCGCGAGCAGCTCCGGTCCCTGGCCCACCCGGTCGACTCCGACCACGTAGCCGAATCCGCCGGCCCGGCCGGCTTCGACGCCGGCGATGGCGTCCTCGAAGACGGCGGCCTGCCCGGGCGGGACGCCGAGCCGGGCCGCCCCGGCCAGGAAGGTGTCCGGGTACGGCTTGCCGCGCAGCCCTTCGGCCCGGGCGACGACCCCGTCGACGCGGGCGTCGAGCAGCTCGGTCAGACCGGCCGCGGCGAGTACCTCTTCGGCGTTGGCGCTGGCCGAGACGACAGCCCGGGGCAGTCCGGCGCGGGCGACGGCGCGCAGGTAGTCGACCGAGCCGGGAAATACCTCCACCCCGTCGGTACGCAGCCGCTGCAGCAGCACCACGTTCTTGCGGTTGCCCAGCCCGTTGACGGTCTCAGCCGTCGGCGGGTCGTCCGGCTCCCCGTCGGGAAGCACGATGCCGCGGGAGGCCAGGAAGGTGCGGACCCCGTCGGCGCGGGGGCGCCCGTCGACGTACCGGTTGTAGTCCGAGGCCGGGTCGAAGGCGAGAAATTCGCCGCCGCCGGCCGCGGCCTGATCACGCAGGTACGAGTCGAAGGTCTGCGCCCAGGCGACCCGGTGCACCTGCGCCGTCTGGGTGAGAACGCCGTCCAGGTCGAAGAGGCAGGCGGTTATTCGTGCGGGAAGGCCGAGCATGGGTCGAATCTATCGGTGATCGGGTTGACATGCCGGGCTCCCCGCCGATGTGCACACCTCAGGCCGGTTCGGTGAGGAAGACCTGGCGTACCACCCGTTCGGCGGCGCGGCCGTCGTCGAGGTGGCAGAACCGGCGGCGGAACTCCTGGCGGGCGGCGGCCGCCGCCGGGCTGTCGATTTCGTCCCGCGCGAAGAGTGCCACCAGGTCGTCGAAGGTGATCGCCACCGCGCCCGGCGGTTCGGCCAGCAGGTCGAAGTAGACCCCGCGTGCCAGCCGGTAGATCTCCCAGTCGGGGGCGTAGACGACGATCGGCCGGTCGAGCAGGGCGTAGTCGAACATCGCGGAGGAGTAGTCGGTGACCAGCACGTCGGCGGCGAGGTAGAGCTCGACGACGTCCGGGTGCGCCCCGACGTCACGCAGCCCGGGCGTGCGGGGCGCCGCGGCGAGGAGGTCGGCTTCTTCGAGGTAGTGCCCGCGGATCAGCAGCCGCGCCCGCGGGCCGATCGCGGCGAGCAGCCGGCGCGGGTCGAACGGCGGGCGGTAGCCGCGGTGGTACTCGCGGTGGGTGGGCAGGTAGAGCACCACCCGGTCGCCGGGCGCGGCGCCGACCCGCCGCCGCGCGGCGGCGACGTCGGCGGCGGTGGCGTTGACCAGGCGGTCGTTGCGCGGGTAGCCGACCTCGAGGTGGGCGTAGTGGCCGGGGTAGGCCCGCTCCCACATCTGGCTGGAGAAGGTGTTGGAGCTGATGCTGTAGTCCCAGCGCTGCACCCGCCGCAGCATCCGGTCGAAGTTCATCCCGGGGGCGCCGGCCGGGTAGCGCTGCTGGTCCAGCCCCATCACCTTGACGGGACTGCCGTGGTGGGTCTGCACGTGCACGCTGCCGGCCCGCTTCACCACCCAGTCCGGGAAGTTCACGTTGTTGACCAGCCAGCGGGCGCGGGCCAGCGCCCGGTAGTAGGCGGGGGTGCCGGCCACTACGTGGTCGACGTCGGCGGGAAGCCCGCCGGCGAGGTCGCGGCGGACGACCCAGAGGCCGCGGACGCCGGGGGCGAGTTCGCGCAGCTTGGCGTGGATGGCGGCCGGGTTGCAGGCGTAACCGCGGTACCAGTAGGCGCTGAAGATCGCCAGGTCCGGCTCGATCGGGAGCCGGAGCTGGGCGCGGTAGTACTCGCGCAGCAGCAGGGTCCGGCCGCGCCGGGCGATCTCGCGGGTCCGGGGCAGGCCGCGGCCGGCGCGGCCGGCGACCCGCAGGGCGGCGAAGGTGTGCCACTGACCGGCGGCGACCAGCCTGTGCTTGAGCTGGTCGGCGCGGGAGGCGACCGGGTAGCCGCCGGGCGGCAGCCGGCGCCGGTAGTCGGCGACGATCCGCTCGAAGAAGGCGCGCCGCAGCGCCGCCGGCACGCGCCGGCCGTTGCCGAGCACGATCAGGTAGTGCCAGATCATCCGCTCGAAGAGGTACGGCCGCAGCGGCTCGCCGGCGGCCCCGAGTCCCTCGAGGTGGTCGTGCACCCGCTGCCAGTGCTCGAAGATCTCGAAGTGCCGGGCGCTCGGGGTGCCGGTGATCGCGCCGCTGAGCCGCTGCCGGTAGTTGACGCAGACCCGGTCCAGCACGCTGATGCGCTCGGCGGACATCAGCAGCGGGTAGGTGAAGGAGACGTCCTCGTACCAGCCGTCGGCGAAGCCGATGCCGAGGTCGGTGAGAATGTCGCGGCGCACGACCTTGTTCCAGGCGGTGTGCAGCAGGCGGATCACCTCGGGGCGTTCGCGCAGTGCGAAGACCCGCGTTCCGGGGCTGTCGGTGAGCACCTCGGACATGGCGCTGCGGCCGGCGGCGCCCCGCCAGTCGACCCGGACGTGGTCGACGATCAGCACGTCGGGACGGACCGCCGCGAGCCGCTCGGCCACCGGCCGCAGGCATCCTTCGGCGAGCCAGTCGTCGCCGTCGACGAACCAGACGTACTCGCCGCGGGCCTCGGCGAGCCCGGCGTTGCGGGCCGCGCCGAGGCCGCTGTTGGCGGGCAGCGAGACGACCCGTACGCGCGAATCGCGCCGGGCGTACTCGGCGAGGATCTCGCCGCTGCTGTCCGGTGAGCAGTCGTCGACGCCGATGACCTCGATATCGGCGCCGGGCTGACCGCAGATGGAGTCGAGGCATTCGCGCAGGTAACCCTGCACCCGGTAGGCGGGGACGACGAAGCTGATCAGCGTCATCTCTTCCGTCCCCTCGGGTCAGCCGGGTGTCTGCACCCCCTTGACGCTGTCAGCGACGGCGGCCTGCGGACGTGGCGCGCGGCGCGGGGAAACGGCCCACGTCAGAATCACGCTGACCACAAAGAGTGACAGCAAATACACGGAGAGTGTAGCAACGGCGTAGGTGGTGATTCCGGCCAAGAGCGCGGCAACCAGCAGGATCGCCCGGCCGTCCCCGCCGAGCCCGGCGTCGTGCAACGGCGGCGCCGCCTGCCGCTTCTCCAGCCGCGCCGTCAGGTCGTAGTGCCGCAGGGCGAGCACGAAGAGGAGGGCGAAAATCAACGGCGCGGGCACGTCCCCGGCCACCCCCACCGCGATCACCAGCAGATACTCCGCGGCGCGCAGCGCCGCCGGCACCAGCCAGTCCAGCGCGCCGGTGTGCGGGCGCCCCCCGGCGGCCGCGGCGGCGAGCACCAGCAGCAGCACCAGCACCGACCCGACCGCCACCGCCGTCGCCCCGGCCCCGGTCAGCGCCGACAGCAGCAGCCCTCCAGCCGCCAGCGCGGCGAGCACGGCAACCGGCAGCGGAGCGCCGAACCCGGGCAGCCGGCGCAGCAGCGGGCCGTCGTCGCGGTGCAGCCGGGCATCCACGGTGGACATCACCGCGACCCGCATCGACCGGGCCCGCAGCGTCCGCAGCCCCATCGTGTACGCGAAGGCCAGCGCACCCCAGGCCAGCACCGCCACCAGGCTGACCAGCGGATTGAACAGCGCCGCCGTCACCGCGATCAAGGCCCAGCGCTCGCCGATCGGGAAGACGACAGTCCGCTTGATCCAGTACATCGCCGAGCCGGTGTCGGCCTGCACGCGGTTGGAGGCCTGACTGAGCCGGCCGCCGAGCCCACCGGTGGCGGCGTCCGGGGCGGGACGTCGTGCCGCCTCGTCGTGCAGCACCCCGTACCAGGTGTCGGTCATGTGCCGCACCGTCTGCAGCGTCATCGCCGCGATGGCCAGCGCCCAGCCCGGCCCGAGCCCGGCCAGCTCCACTCCGATTCCGAGCCCGGCGTAGACCAGGTACTCCTTCGCCCGGTCGGCCATCGTGTCCAGCCAGCCGCCCCAGGCGCTGAAGTTGCGGGTGTAGCGGGCCAGTTGCCCGTCGACGCAGTCGAGCACGAAGCCGAGGTAGAGCAGCACGCCACCGGCGACCAGCGCCAGGCGTGCCCCGCTGGTCAGCGCGCCGGAGACGGCGAAGAGCCCGGCCGCGGCCACCGCGAAGAACACCGAGATCATCGTCACCGCGGTCGGCCCCAGCCCGATCCGGGCCGCCAGCTTGGCCACCTGCGGCGACCAGGTGCTGACGCAGTACGTGGTGAAGAGGTCGTCGCGTTCCTTGACCGACAGGCGCAGCTCGGCCCGGTCGGAGTCGACGGCCGCCACCTCGGCCTCGGCGGCGGCGAGCCCCGCCGCGTCGGTCACCCGGTGCGCGACGAGCAGCCGTACCCGCTGGGCGAAGATCGGGCCGCCGGCCGCGGCGAACCGAACGAGAAGCTCGTCAACCGGCTCCCGGCCGGCCGGGTCGGGCCAGTTGGACTGGCCCGCCTGCTGGGCGTGGCCGGGCCGGTGGGCGTGCCCGGCTTCGGCGGCCGCGCGGGCCAGCGCCGGCAGGTCGGCCACGCCGACCTTCAGCGCGCCACCGAAGATCCCGGTCGCCTCGGCGTCGGCCACCGCGCCCGCGCGGACCACCTGCCCGCGCTCCTCCCGGACGACGGCCTGACCGGCGGCGGGCGCATCGGTCAGCACCAGCGCGCCGGTCGGCCCCATCGGGGCGGTGAGCAGATGCCGCAGGACCGCGGTGTGCGCGACCAGGTCCGCGCCGCTGACCACCAGCGGCCGCTCCGCCGCCGCGGCCAGTTCCGCCAGCTCCGCGAGGTCGGCGACGACGCGGACCTCCGCGGCGCCGGCCTGGCGCCACTGCCCGGCGATGCGCTCCGCCGGCAACCGGTCGTCCCGGGCATCGCCGGCGATCACGACGGCAAGGGTCACCGGGGCACCGCCTGGTAGGCGTCGAGCGCCTCCTGCACGGTGCCGTCGACCCGCAGCCGGCCGGCGTCCAGGAAGAGGCCCCGTTTGCAGAACCGGGTCAGGTCGTTCTCGTTGTGTGACACCAGCACCAGGGTGCGCCCCTCCGCGAGCAGTCGGTCAATCGTCGTGTAGCACTTGGCCCGGAACTCCGCGTCCCCCACCGCCGTCACCTCGTCCATCAACAGGATCGGGTGCGGCAGCCGGGAGATGATCGCGAAGCCGAGCCGGACTTTCATTCCGGAGGAATAATGCCGCACGGGGGTGTCGATGGCCCGCTCGACCTGCTCCCCCGCGAACGCGACGATCTCGTCGAAGTCACGGCGCAGCTGCCGCGTGCCGAGTCCGTGCAGCGCACCGACCAGATGCAGGTTCTCCCGTCCGGTCAGATCGTTGGAGAAACCCGCCGAGAGCTCCAGCAGCGGCGCCACGTCGGCCCGTACTCGGATGCGGCCCTCGTCGGGAATCAGCACCTTGGCGATCAACCGCAGCAGGGTGCTCTTGCCGGTACCGTTGCGCCCGATCACCCCGACCGTGTCCCCGGGGAAGACCTCGAAGCTCAGATCCCGCAGCGGCCAGAACTGGGTGGGGCGCACCGTGCGCCCGCCGCGGTGGATGAACATCTCCCGCAGTCGCAGCTGCCGCCGCCGGTTGCGCACGAAGCGGATACCGAGCCGCTCCGCGCTGATGATCGCCTCCGGCACTACAGCTCCTTCAGTACGGCCGGCTCCAGCCGACGGAATACCCACCAGCCGAGCA
>Ga0233375_1000249_pt1 | contig 31321 bp, 33 predicted proteins | sample ElkDunMinimDraft_10_FD_191539 | JGI IMG/M metagenome (GOLD analysis project Ga0233375, IMG submission 191539) | Fecal eukaryotic communites from dung pellets of Tule Elk in California, USA - Elk Dung E16 | ecosystem: Host-associated > Mammals > Digestive system > Large intestine > Fecal | place... | reverse complement strand
CGGTCGTCGGCGTGGACTCCTCACCGGAGATGCTCGCCGTGCTGACCGAAACGATGGCCGCCAACGGTCCGGTGACCGCCGTGATCGGCGACGGATCGGTTGCCCCGGCCGCCGGGGACCCGGTGACCCCGGTCCTCGGCGACCTGCGGCACTGGGCCGACGAGCGCCAGTACGGCCTCGTCTACTGCGTCTGCGGGACGCTGTCGATGCTGCTCGATCCGCAGGAGCAGGCACGCGCGGTCCAGGCCGCCGCGGACCGCCTGGCTCCCGGCGGGACCCTGGTGATCGAGACGCACAATCCGGCGTTCGCGCTGGCGCTCAACCAGGGCCGGGCGCGGGAGTCGTACTTCACTCCCTATCCGGTGCGGGACACCGGGCTGCTGTCGTACTCGACCATCGACGCCGACCGGCGGATCTGGCACCTGTCGCACATCTGGTTCGAGCAGGGGCGCTCCCGGATCGCCACCGAACTGAGCCGGCTCACCACTCCCGACGAGGTCGACGCCTACGCCGAGCAGGCCGGGCTGCGTCTGGTGGAGCGGCACAGCGACTGGGCCGGCACCCCCTTCACCGGCACCGAGCCGATGCACATCAGCGTCTACCGCCCCGCGGACGCCCGGTGAACCAGTCATCCGGTGACCGGCACTGGCTGCGGATGCTCGCCGGATACGTCCGGCCGCACCGGGGGCCGTTCATCGCCGCCGCCGTACTGCTGCTCACCTCCAGCCTGCTCGGGCTCGCCCAGCCGCTGGCCGCCAAAGCGCTGATCGACGGGCTCACCGACGGCCGGGGCGTCGGCGGGGCGCTGTCGGCCCTGACCGGGTTGGTGATCGCCGCCGCCGTGCTGCTCGGGGCCGGCAACTATCTGATCCTGCGGACCGGCGAGGCGGTCGCGCTGGACGGGCGGCGGGGCCTGGTCCGGCACCTGCTGCGGCTCACCGTGCCGGCGCTGCGCGGCCAGGCCCCCGGAGACCTGCTGGCCCGGGTCACCAGTGACACCATGCTGCTGCGACAGCTCGCCACCCAGTGCCTGATCGACCTGCTCACCGGCGGCGTGATGCTCATCGGCGCGGTGACACTGATGGCCTTCGTCGACCTGGTCCTGCTCGCGGTCACCGCCGTCGTGGTGGTGCTGCTGGTGCTGGTCATAGGGCTGCTGATGCCGCGGATCCGGACCGCCGCGCTGCGCTCGCAGGAGTCGGTCGGCGAGATGGGCGCCGCCCTGGAGCGGGCGCTGGGCGCCTTCACCACCGTGAAGGCCTCCGGCGCCGAGGCGGTGGAGGCGGCCCGGATCGACGCCGCCGCGCTGGCTGCGTACCGGCAGGGGGTGAGCCTGGCGCGGTGGGGCTCGATCGCCGGGACCAGCGCCGGGCTCGCCATCCAGGTCGCGTTTCTGGTGGTGCTCGGGGTGGGCGGCGCGCGGGTCGCCGCCGGTTCCCTCCCGGTCTCCGCGCTGGTGGCGTTCCTGCTCTATGTGGCGTATCTGATGCATCCGGTGATGCAGCTCGCCGGTGCCGGCACCTACCTGCAGGTGGGGCGGGCGGCGCTGGCCCGGATCGCGCAGATCAACGCGCTGCCGATCGAAGGGCTCCACCTCCCCGCTGTCGACGAGCCGCCCGTCCCGCCCACCAGGGCGCCGGCTCGGGCACCGGAGCCGGCCGGTGTCACCTTCGAGAATGTCCACTTCAGCTACCCGGGCCGCGACGAACCGGCCCTGCGGGACCTGACGCTGACCGTCCCGGCCGGCGGGCTGACGGCCCTGGTCGGGCCCTCCGGATCGGGTAAGACCACCGTCCTCAGCCTGATCGAACGCTTCGGCGAACCCCAGCACGGCCGGATCCTCGTCGACGGCCGGCCGCTGACCGACTGGCCGCTGGCCCAGCTGCGGGCCGTGATCGGCTACGTCGAGCAGGACGTCGCCGTGCTCGCCGGCACCCTGCGGGAGAACATCGCGTACGCCACCGCCGGCGCCACCGACGACGAGATCCGGGCGGTGCTGCGGACGACCCGGCTGGAGTCCCTGCTGGCACGCCTCGGCGGCGACCTGGACGCGCCGGTCGGGCACCGCGGTCTCTCCCTCTCCGGCGGTGAGCGGCAGCGGATCGCGGTGGCGCGCGCCCTGCTGCGCCGGCCCCGGCTGCTCCTGCTCGACGAGGCGACCTCCCAGCTGGACGCCGCCAACGAGGCGGCGCTGCGGGAGGTCGTCCGGGACATCTCCCGGACGACAACGGTCGTGGTGGTGGCGCACCGGCTCTCCACGATCGTCGACGCCGCCCAGATCGTGCTCCTGGAAGACGGGGTCGTACGCGCCGTCGGCACCCACCCGGAACTGGTCCGCGACAACACCCTCTACGCCGGTCTCGCCGCCGAACAGTCACTGGTGCGGGACGGCGCACCGGCGGCCGTGACAGTGTGAAACCTCGCGGAAAGAGGAGACGGCGATGACGGAGACCGTGGCCGGCACCGGCCGGCACGGCAGCGCCCAGGTGGACGCGGTGATCGTCGGGTCCGGCCCCAACGGGCTCGCCGCCGCCCTGGTGCTCGCCTCGGCCGGGCTCACCGTCCAGGTGTACGAGGCCGCCGCCACCATCGGCGGTGGCACCCGTACCGAGGAGGTGACACTGCCCGGCTTCCGCCACGACGTCTGCTCGGCGGTGCACCCGATGGCGCTCGCCTCGCCGTTCTTCCGCGCCTTCGACCTGGCCGCGCACGGCGTCCGGCTGCGGCAGCCGGAGATCGCGTACGCCCACCCGCTCGACGGCGGCCGGGCGGCGCTGGCCTGGCGGGACCTGGACCGGACCGCCGCCGGCCTCGGCCGGGACGGCCCGTCCTGGCGGTCGCTGCTCGGACCGCTGGTGCGGCGCTGGCAGGGGGTGGTCGGCACCGCCCTGTCCGACCTGCGTGCGGTGCCGCCGGACCCGGCCGCCGCGCTGCTGCTGGGTCTGCGCACCCTGGAGCAGGGCACCCCCGCCGCGGCGGTGCGATTCCGCGACGAGGCGGCCGCCGCGCTCTTCGCCGGGGTCGCCGCGCACGCGATCGCCCCGCCGAGACGGCTCGCCCCCGCCGGCGCCGGGCTGCTGCTGGCCACCCTCGGCCACGCCGTCGGCTGGCCCGTCCCCGAAGGCGGCAGCGCCACGATCACCGACGCGATGGCGGCCCGGCTGCGCCGCCTCGGCGGCCAGGTCATCACCGGCACCCGCATCGACGACCTCGCCGACCTGCCGGCGGCGCGCGCGGTCCTGCTCGACGTCGCCCCCGCCGGACTGCTCACCATCGCCGGCGACCGGCTCCCCACCGGCTACGCCCGGCAACTGCGTTCCTTCCGGTACGGCGGCGCCGCCTGCAAGGTCGACTTCGCGCTCGCCGGCCCGGTGCCGTGGACGGTCCCCGAATGCGGCCTGGCCGGCACCCTGCACCTGGTCGGCTCGGCCACCGAGGCGCGGGCCGCCGAGACGGCGGTGGCCGCCGGCCGGCACGCCGAGCGCCCGTACGTGCTGGCCGTGCAGCCCGGCGTGGTCGATCCCGGTCGCGCCCCGGCCGGCCGGCACACGCTCTCGACGTACGCGCACGTGCCGAACGGGTCCGTGCGGGACGTCAGTGACCAGGTGGCCGCCCAGGTGGAGCGCTTCGCCCCCGGTTTCCGGGACCTGATCCTGGCCCGGCACGTGGTGCCCGCGGCGCAGGCGTCCGACCAGAACGCCAACTACGTCGGCGGTGACATCTCCGGCGGGGCGGTGAACCCGTGGCAGTTGGCGATGCGGCCGGTGCCGCGCTGGGATCCGTACCGCACCCCGCTGCCCGGGGTGTACCTCTGCTCCTCCTCCACCCCGCCCGGGCCGGGAGTGCACGGCATGGCCGGGCTGCACGCCGCACACCGCGCGCTGCGGCACCGCTTCGGCGTCCACACCGACCCGCTGGAACTGCTCCGCGCCGCCACCACCACACCTTGAACCGCAGCCGTCACACCTTGAGGCACCGCTCCGGCTCGGCCCGGGCGGGCCGGCGCGGGCAGGGGCGGGCCGGTCCCGGATGTCACGTCACCAGGTGCTGATGTCGTCCACATCGGGCGCCGGCGTGTACCCGCTCAACACCGTCAGGCCGTCCCGCTCCGTGTAACCGTCTCCCCAGACCTTCAGGAACACCTCGACCTCGTTCGGCGCGACGGTCATCTCCAGCACCTCACTGCCCTGCCGGCGTACGCGGTACGGGCCGGCGCGAAGCTCGCCTGCTGCATTACCGACCCCGACGGGGACGCGCTGCGCCCGTACCGTGAGCCAACGACCAGCCTCGTCGCCGACCACGAGCGAGCCCTCGGCGAACGCGCCCTGCCCGTCGAGGCCGAGATTGACCGAGCAACCTTGCAGGCGCGTGCCGGCGGGCAGCGACTCCAGACGAAACGGCACCACGCACCGGCGCGCTTCGTCGAACCGCACCAGGCTCGCCGTCCCGATCACGGCTTCCAGACTCTCCCCATGGATGTCGAGCTGCGCCCAGAGGCCGTCGACCGGTCGCCACCGTACGACCCAGAGACCCTGGCCTCCGGGCGGAGGCGCCGGGTCGTACCAGGCGTCCCCCGGACGGCCGTTGACGCGTACCTCGACCGGTTGCTGCGGTGAGCCGGACGAGGCGAGAGTCTGCTGAACCTCGTCCAGCGCGGCGCGGTCGCGGGCCAGCATCACCCGCGCCGCGATCCGGCCGCGCAGTTCCACGCTCTCGATGCCCCGGCCCGCGGTCCACGTGACGTAATCCGCTTCGGCCAGCAGCCGGTCGACCGTGAAGTGCACAGCGCCCGGGGTGGTGCCGACAAGATCGGGCCGACTTGCGGCGCCGGGCTCCCCCGGTGCCGCCGGCAGCAGCAGCGCCGAGACAGGAAGCGGCGCCCGGTCACTTCCCCCACTGATCGGCAACCAGATGGCCGCGCCGGCGAGCATCAGACAGGCGGCGGCCACTCCCACCACCCGAACCATCCGCTGCTTCCGCCGCAGGCGCCGGCCACGGGTGAGCGCACCTGCCACGATCGGCGCCGGGTCGACCGCCGAGCCCTCGTGGGCCGTCAACGTCATCGCCAGCCGCTTTTCAAGATCAAAGGACACTGCGGGCTCCCAACGAAGTAGCCGACGGGCTCCGCCGCTCGCGCAAGGCGTCAAGGGCGCGCTTCGCGTGCGTACGGACGGTTCCGGTCGAACAGTCCAGGATCGCGGCGATGGTGGCGTCGTCCAGATCCTCGTAATACCGCAGGACGATCACGGTTCGCTGCCGCGGCGGCAGGGCGCGGACAACGCTCCAGAGCGCATCCCGCTCGTCGACCTCCGCGGCGGCGTCGACGACGCCCGGCCTGTCCGCCACCACAGCGACTGAGATATCGCGGCTGCTGCGCCGTTTCCACCACGCGTGGTTGGCGTTGACGAGCATCCGGCGGACGTACAGGTCCGGCTGATCCATCCGAGCGATGCGTCCCCAGCGGACGTACGCCTTCGCGAGCACATCCTGGACAAGGTCCTCGGCCCGGTGCTCGTCCCCGCAGAGCAGCCGGGCGAGCCGAATCAGCGCCTGCGTGCGGGCAAACGCGTACTCCTCGAACGTCACAATCTATTAAGCGCGCGGAGAGCCTTCGCTGTAGACACGGCCGGGGAGCAGTTTCGAGCAGCTGCCCGGGGAACGGTGCAGCTGCCGAGTCAGTCCCGCTCGGCGGTAGCCGCAAACGCGTTCCGGCGTCGGATCGGGGGCCGGCATGCGAGCGGCACGTCGGTCCGGGTCACGGCTGCCAGGCGTACGTCATGTCGGGCTCGTTCTCTTCGTTGCGGCTGCCGTCGTCCTCGTCGACCGGGCGGAAGCCGTGCCGTTCGTAGAACGACCGGGCGGCGGTGTTGCGGGTGAAGACGCGCAGGCTCAGCCGGCCCGGGGCGGCCTGGCGCACCTGTGCCAGCAACGCCGTGCCGATGCCCTGCCGGCGTACGTCGGGCCGCAGGTAGAGGTGTTCCAGCACGTCGCCGTCGAGCGCGGCGAAGCCCAGGATCTCGCCGGCCGGGCTCTCGGCGACCCAGGTCGCGCAGCCGGGCAGCACCACGTGGACGATCCAGGCGCGGGTCTGCGCGTCGTCGTAGAGGCGCGGCAGGTAGGGCATCGCCGCTGCCCGGGACGCCAGGAACACCTCGGTGATGGCGTCGGCGTCGCTGAGGTCTGCTCTCCGGATCATCTGCTCCCGTTTCGCTGCCGAGCCGGCGTCGCGTCCGCGTCGTGGCCGACGCCCCGCCTCTGCCCCGTCACCGCAGGCACGCTACCGGCCAGGGCCCGCGCTGCGCGCTCCCATTTGCCGGGGCGGCTGTCGGCCACGCCGACGCCCGCAGCCGGTAATCAGCAGCCGGCAGCCGGTAGGATGAAAGTATGACCGTCAAGATCAGCATAAGCGTGCCCGACGACGTCGCGGCCTACCTGCGCAGCCAGGGCAATGCCTCCGCCGTCGTGGTCGACGCCGTACGGCGCGTCCTCCCCGAGGCCCGCCGGGCCCGCCAGCGGGAAGCAGCCCAGGCGTACGGCGAGTACCTGCGCCGACGCTCCGCCGAGCAGGTGGAGGACGACCGTACGCTGATCGAGGCGAGCAATGACGTAGCTCTGCGTGACTCCCAGTGGTGAGACGCGGACAGATCTGGACGTTGCTGCGTGGCAGCAGTCAGCACCGAATCCTCGTGATCAGCAACGACGAGTACAACAGCGTCGACGTACTCCCCATCTGGGCGCTGACCGTCGTACGCGACGTACCGCACCCGAACCACCTGGCGGTACGCCTCGATGAGGGCGACCCGCTGACCGGCGCGTACGTACGAATCCACAGTGTCGTGCAGGTCGCGGACCGAAGCGCACTCCGCGACAACCACGGGTTCGTTTCACACGCCACCATGGAGGCGGTCGAGACGGCGCTGCGCGAATTCCTGGAACTGCCGTAGACCGGCGGAAACCGATCGGCGCCAGAGCGGACCCTGACAAACCGTTCGGGGCGGCAGGTGAGGCGGCGCGCTGTCCTACTTCGGTGTGAGCTGGTCGCGGCGGCGGGTGAGGTAGGCGACCTCCGCCGTGTTGCCGGCCAGCTCAATGGCCCTGTCGTACGCCGTGCGGGCCTGCACCGACCGGCCGAGCCGGCGCAACAGGTCGGCGCGGGTGGCGTGGTAGGCGTGATAGCCGGCTAGGTCCAGCCGGTCGACGAGCGCCAGCGCCACCTCGGGCCCGTCGAGCTCGGCCAGGGCGACGGCCCGGTTCAGCGCGACGATCGGCGACGGGTCGAGGGCGGCGAGCTGGTCGTAGAGGGCGACGACCTGGGACCAGTCGGTGTCGCGTACGTCGCGGGCGGAGGTGTGCACAGCGTTGATGGCGGCCAGGAGCTGGTAGCGGCCGGGGCGGCCCTGACCTGCGGCGACGGCGGCGATCCGGGCCCGGACGAGCGCGTGCCCCTCGGCGATCAGCGCCGCGTCCCAGGCGCCGCGGTCCTGCTCGCCGAGCGTTACCAGCTCACCGGAGGCCGAGACCCGAGCCGTGCGGCGCGCTTCGGTCAGCAGCATCAACGCCAGCAGTCCGGCCACCTCACCGTCGGCGGGCAGCAGGGCATGGACCAGCCGGGTCAGCCGGATGGCCTCGCCGGTGAGGTCGCCGCGGACTGCCTCCTGCGCCGGGTCCGAGCTCAGATAGCCCTCGTTGAAGATCAGGAAGAGCACCGCCAGTACGCCGCCGACGCGGGCGGGGAGGTCCTCGGCAGCGGGAACCCGGTACGGGATCCCCGCCGCTTTGATCTTGCTTTTCGCCCGGGTGATCCGCTGTCCGACGGCGGTCTCCTTCGCCAGGAACGCGCAGGCGATCTCGGCGACCGTCAGTCCACCGACCATGCGCAGCGTCAGCGCGATCCGGGACTCCATCGCCAGGGCCGGATGGCAGCAGGTGAAGATCAGCCGGAGCCGGTCGTCGTCGATGACGCCGTGCGGCTGCGCCGAGGGATCGTCGTACAGCATCAGCGCCTGCCTCTGCTTGTCGTCGCGGCGGGATTCCCGGCGCAGCAGGTCGATGGCGCGCCGGTTGGCGGTGGTGGTGATCCAGGCGCCGGGGTTGGGGGGCACACCGTCGGCCCGCCAGCGCTCGACCGCGACCGCGAACGCCTCGGCCGTCATCTCCTCGGCGAGGTCAAGGTCGCCGAAGCGCCGGGCCAGCGCGGCGACCACCCGGGCCCACTCCGTGCGGTGGACCCGGATGATCGCCTCGTCGACCGCCGTCACTCGCTTGCGAAGGGACGCACCTCGACCTTGCCCCGGCAGGCCTTCGACCCGTCGGCGGCCAGCTTCAACGCCACATCCAGGTCGGGCGCGTCGATGATCCAGAAGCCGCCGATGTGTTCCTTCGACTCCAGGTACGGCCCGTCGGTGACCACCGGCTCGGCGCCCTGCCCGTCGACGACGGTCGCGGTGGTGGCCGGCGCCAGGCCGTTGGCGAAAACCCAGTAACCCTCGTCCCGCAGGCGCTGGTTGAAAGCGCCGGTGTCCGCGTACGCCTGCGTCATCTCCTCCTCGGAGGAGTAGCCGCCGAACTCGCCGCGCTCGGCCGGCCCGAACACCGACATCAGGTACTGCGCCATCATTGTCTCCTCGGCTACCGGCGGGCCCGTCCGGCCCGCCTCCCACTCCAGCTACGAACGCCTCCGCTCCGATCCGACACCCTCGGCCGGAGTTCCTCAAGGAAATCCACGGGTGCGACGGCTACGCGTTTCAGACGGCGCCGCGGCGTACGGCCTCGGCGGCCAGCCGGGAGCGGCGGCGGTCGTTGTTGCCGATCAGGCCGAACTTGTCGTAGAGGCGGGCGAGGTGCTTCTTCACCGCGCTCTCGGTGACGTGCAGCTCCGCGGCGATCGTCCGCACCGTGGGCGGCTCGGGAAAGGGCGTGCCCTCCGCGACGTACGGCCGGCAGAGCGCCGCCAGGACCTCCTGCTCCCGGGGCGTCAGCACCGGCGGCACCGGCGGCAACTCCATCCCGACGGTACGGGTGCCGATCTCCCCGTCGGGGGCGTGGAAGACGAGCCGGGCGGGGCCGACCTCGATCCGGTCCCCGTCGCGCAGGGTCCGCGCCGAACGCAGCCGCACGCCGTTCACCCGGGTGCCGTTGGTGCTGCCCAGGTCACGGATGCACCAGCCGGCGGGGAAACGCTCCACCAGGGCGTGCAGCCGGGAGACCAGGTTGCTGTCGATGGTCACCTCGTTGCCGACGGCGCGGCCGATGGTCAGCGCGTCCGCGGTCAGCGGCGCGAGCCGCACCGACCCGGCGAGGTGGACCTCGAAGTAGCCGCCCATGGTCAACCGCACCACGGCTTGGTGGTCGCCGTCATCGACTCACCCGTACGCCGGTGCGTCAGGGTCGCCGTCACGACCGTGCAGCCGGCGCCCGGGGTGAACGGCACCGTCCAGAGCTCGTGCGGCTGGCCCTGAACGTGCTCGGCGACACCGTTGCCGCGCGCCCCGCCGGCCGGCCGGACCGCCAGCCGTACCCGCCACGTGCCGTCGTTGAGCATCGCGTTGTCCCGGTACTGCTTCCAGACCCAGACGTACCCCATCACCGCCCGGCAGGTCGGCGACCAGTACTGGCGTACGGAGAGCGCCCGCAGGCCACCGTCGTACCCGTACGCCGGCGGGGCGATCTGCACGGCGTCGTCGTAGCAGCGGCCGGGCGGTGCCGCGTCCTTGCTCGCGGTGCGGAACCGGCCGGAGCCCATCACCCGTACGGTCAGCGGGGTCTTCCGCTCGGCGACGGTGAGCGTCAGCAGCGGCGTGCGCGCCCCCGGCCCCTGGGGCGCGAAGACGAAGCGGACCTCGCAGCTCTGCCCGGGTGCCAACGGGTGGGCGCTGCAACCATCCCCGGTGACCTGCAGGTCCGCGCCGTGCGGGCCGGCCGGTGTGACAGCCGTGACCTGGACCGGGACCGCACCGGCGTTGGCCACGGTCACCGGGTGCTCGTCGGAAAGTGCGTAGAGCTCCTGCTCGCCGACCGCGACCTGCGCCGGCGTCGACACCTCAGGGACCGCCGGTGGGGCCGCCGACCCGGCGACGGAGAGGAGCACCGCGCCCGCGACCAGGCAGCCGACGAAACGGGCCGGCCGGCGTCGAGGACGGGGCGGCTTGCGCCGGACGGTGGCGGTGAGCGCGGCGGCGAGTGCGGCCCGGCGGGCGCTGAGCGAGAAATGCGGGAACGCCGGCGCGGCCTCCGCCGAGGTCGCGGTTTCCGCCGGCTCGCCGGCGCCGAGCACGAATGGCGTAACCACCTCGCCCGCCCTCGCCTGCGCCTCCCGCAGCGCCTGGGCGAACTCGGTGACGGTGGCGAACCGCCGGTCCGGATCCTTCGCCATGGCCCGTTCGACCGCCGCGCAGACGGCCTCCGGCACCCCGTCGGGCCGCAGATCCGGAACCGGGTCGACGGCGATCCGGCGCAGCAGCTCCGCCTCGTCGGCGGCGGTGAAGGCCGGGGCACCGCGGATCCAGTGCAGCAGGGTCGAGGCGAGCGCGTACACGTCCGAGGCGACAGTGGCCGGCTCGCCACGCAGGACCTCGGGGGCGGCGTGCGGCAGGCTCGCGGTGATCCGCTGCGGCGCACGCGCGAACTGCGCACGCGGGCGTGCCTGGCCGAAGTCGGCCAGCTTCGGCTCGCCGTACCGGGAGATAAGGATGTTGCCGGGTTTCACGTCGCGATGCAGGATCCCGGCACGGTGCGCCGTCTCCAGAGCGCCGGCCACCGCGATCGTCCCGGCGACCGCAACCGCCCAGGACTCGCCGGCGGCGGTGATCCGGTCCGCCAGCGAGCCCCCCTCCTCGTACGCCATCAGCAGGTACGGGTTGCCCGCCGCCGTACGCCCGGCGTCGTGCAGGGTGACGATGTGCGGGTGGTCGGAGAGCCGGCCGAGCGTCTTGAGCTCCCCCTCGAAGCGGGCGCGCGACGGGCCGTGCCAGTCGGCGGCGAGCACCTTGACCGCCACCTGGCGGTGGAAATTCGGCTGCCAGGCCCGGTAGACGACGCCGAACCCGCCCCGCCCGACCTCGACCGCGCGGACGCATCCGGGTACACCCAGGTCGCGCCCGGGACCGGCCTCGGTGCCGGTGGCGCGCGTCGCCTGTGGATAGTGGGCCATCGCGGTCATTATGACCGCCCGCTGCGTCACCCCTGCGCGCCGTCACCGAAACGCCATGCGGCCCGGCGGACCCCCCGTGCGTCCGCCAGGCCGCATGATCACCTGAGATATTCAGTTGTGGGTCAGGAGGACCATCGGCCCTATGCCATGCCGTCACCTCCGATGTGGTGCGACTACGCAGCACCAGACAACCCGTTTCGGCGCGCGGCCGGTAGGTGACGACAGGGGGACACTTCTCTCCCCTCGGCCTCCGACGTCGGCAAAGGGCCCAATCGCCACCGGACTCGCTACTTGAGGCCGTCCCAGTCGGTACTTCGGGGCGTACCGTGCCGCGAGAGGTCGTGGGAGGCTGACGGCGCGTCGGGCGCAGGGGCGTCGCGACCCCCACGACAAACGCGGAGTCAGCAGTGACAAACATCGTCGGACCCCGGGCCGTCTTCGGTGTGATCGTGCCGAGCACCAACACCGTCGTCGAACACGACTACTGGGGTGCTCGCGTGCCCGGTGTCGCCTACCGGGCCGGGTCGATGTACATCCCGAACCCGGTGATGAACGACGACGCCGGCTTCGAGGCTCTCCTCGGGCAGATCCGGGCATCGATCGACACCGCGGTCCGCGACGCCCTGACCGCCGAACCGGACCGCATGGTGATGGGGATGTCCGCGGAGACGTTCTGGGGCGGTGTCGAGGGCAACGCCGCCTTCGAGCGGCGACTTCGCGACCGTACGGGGCTGCCGGTCACCACCGGAGCGAGCTCCTGCCGGGCGGCGCTGCAGGAGCTGGAGTGCCGACGGATCGCGGTCTTCTCGCCGTACCAGCCGATCGCCGACCGGGAAGTGGGGCGCTTCTTCACCGAAGCCGGTTTCGACGTCGTGGCGATCACCGGCCTGCGCTGCCCGACCGCCACCGACATCGCCCGCGTCGGTGAGGAACGGCTGCGTGAACTCGTCGCCGAACTCGACGGCCCCGACGTCGACGCGATCGTCCAGGTCGGCACGAACCTCTCCTTCGTCGCCCAGGCCGACCGGCTCGAGCAGGAACTGGGCAAGCCGGTGGTCGCCATCAACGCCGCCACCCTCTGGCACGCGCTGCGCGAACACGGCATCGCCGACCAGGTCCCCGGCGCCGGCAGCCTCCTCCGCGACCACTGACCTACCGGACCAGCCGAAACCTCGGCGGCGTTGACTTCAACCGGACTTCACGTTGCAGGCTCCTGCACATGACGATGCTCGACGAGGCGTACGAACGGCTGCGCCACACCGGCCCCGAGCGGGACGGCTGGCTCTCCAACCACGCCCCCATGGCGGCCGAGGCGCTGGTCCACCACGGCCAGGCGCAGTCCGTCCACCACTGGCTCGACTCCTATGCAGACCGGCTGGAGGAGCGCCCACGAGGCGTCCAGCCGATTGCCCGGGACGAGTGGCGTGATCCGCTCGGCGACCCGGTGCGTACGGGCGACTGGCTGACCTACTTCGACCGCGAACTCGCCGACGACCACTGGCGGGACGTACTCGCCCGATGGTGGCCACGCCTGCTGCCCGGCATTGCCGCGGGCGCCACGCACGGCGTGATCCGCGTCGGCCACGCGGTACGCGCCCTGCTCGGCGCCGAAACCGGGCCGCGTGTCACCGAACTCGGCCAGGGGCTGGCGTACTGGGCGGCCCGGTGGCAACCGCTCGCGTCGCCTGGCGTCGGGCCCTACCCGGTGACCGACGCGCGGTCCGCGCTCGATGCGGTGCCCCGCGTCCCGGACCAGCGGTACGGCATCCGGGCCCGCCTCGCCCAACTGGCCGACCTGCCGACCTGGCCGACTGCGGCCGGCGCCGTGCCCGGTCACCACACGGAAGATGTGCCGACCCGGCTCGCCGCCATCGTGGACGCCGCCGTCATCCGCCACGGCACGCACGGGTACGCCAAGCCCGTCATGCTCGTGCACGCCGCCACCGCGCCGACCGCGGTACTGCGCACCCTGCCGGCCCTGCCGGCTGCGCTCTGGGCCCCGAGCCTCGCCGCCGCCTGGGCTGCGACGGCCGCGGTCACCGCCGCATACAGTCCGGCCGAGGCGCGGCCCGCCCCTTCCACCCGTATGAGGTTGAGCTCCGACGAGGTCATGCAACGTGCCGTGGAGACCGGGGACGCGCACGCGATCAAGTTCGCCGACGCTGCGATCGACGCGTACGCCCGTACCGGGGATCCGGTGCTGCTCGCCATCGCCGACCGATCGACAGACCAGATCGCCGGCGACTGACACCTCGCCGCGCTCTGGTCCGGCGACCCGGATCAGCCGCCCTCGGCCGGGTAGCGCGGGCGTCAGCCGGCAGGCAGCGCCTCTCAGGATGCTGTCGTTTTCGTCCAAGACAGCGTCGCGGCCGCGTTCTAGCGTGGATCCGGCAGCCCGGCCGAGCAGAAGGAGAGCGCAATGCGGGATCTGGTCTACACCGGTTTCATGTCGCTCGACGGTGTCGTTGACTCGCCCGGCGGCGGTCCCGGCGAGGAGCACCGCAGTGGCGGCTGGGTGTTCAAGGACCTCGAGTACGTACCGGAAGCCTGGTCGCTTAAGGGCGCGGAGCTCGCCGACACGACGGCGCTGATGTTCGGCCGCCGCAGCTACGAGGCGTTCGCGCCGGTCTGGCCCGGATCCGCCGACCACGCCGACTACCAGGAGCTGCCCAAGTACGTGGTGTCGTCCACGCTCACCGAGGACGCCCTCGTCGACGGGTGGGGGCCGACGACCATCCTGCGATCCACCGCGGACGTCGCCGCGCTCAAGGAGGGCGAAGGTGGGGCGATCTTCATCCACGGCAGCGCGGAGCTGGCCCGGCGGCTGTCGGACGCGGGCCTGATCGACCGGTACCACCTGCTCGTCTTCCCCGTGCTGCTCGGCGCCGGGAAGAGCCTCTTCGGCCGCGCCGACCGGGACAAGCACATGCTGACGCTGCGGGAGTCGCAGAGCTACCCGAACGGCATCCTGAAGCTGATCTACGACGTCCGGCGCTGATCCACGTCGAGCGCGATCGCCCCGCCGGTGCCCGCCCGCAACTGCCCGACGGTACGCCCGACGTAGCTGCGCAACGCCCGGGCCAGGTGCGGCTCATCGAAGTAGCCGAGCTTGCCGATCACATCCGCTGCGGTGGCCCCGGCCGCCAGCAGCTCCGCCGCCGTACGGGCCCGCTCGATCTGCCGCACCGCGCCCCGCGTCAGCCCGGTCGCGGCGCGGAACCGGCGTTCGACGGTGCGCTGGGACACGGTCGGTTGGCCACCCCGCAGCACCTCGGCCACCAGCGGGTCACGGACCACGATCCCGGCCCGGACGAGACGCTCGACCAGGGCCTCGGCATCGTGGGGGCCGGGCATCTCCCAGCGCGCCCCATCCAGCCGGAACGTCCGGCGCGTCGTGTCCGGAAGCTGGATGCCACCGTCGACCAGCGCCGGCGTGGACACTGCCCGCAACGAGGTGCCGACGGCGAAGTCGATACCCGTAAAGATCGCTCCCTCCGGCACCGGCGCCGTCCCCGTCCGGGTCTCAGGACCGGTGATCCCGGCGTACGTCCGCCCGGCCTGCTCCCAGAACAGCAGGCCCCAATGCGCCCCGGCGACCGACGTCATCGCGGTGACCTGCTCGCTCGTGCACGTCCACACGGTGCTGATCCACCGTGAGTCCGATCGACGTGTCTCGAACCGCAGGCCCACAGAGGAAGGATATGCCCCCGCTGCAGCCGCTCGGGGGAGCGCCGAGCGGTACGAGTTCTCCGATGGCTACCCGCTCACCCAGCGCTACACCGGTCACGTCCGCGGTAGGGGCCGGATCCAGACGAGCGGGCGGGGTCGACCGGGCCCCGAGCGGAATGAGCCCGTCCCACCGGTCACGGCAGGACGGGCTCACCGGAGCGTGGTCAGCAGACTCCGACCCCGGAACGAGTCTTGCAGTCGCAACGCCGGATCCCGTTCACACACTCGCAGTACAGGTAGCGGGGCCGCCCGGACCGGCAGTCGCAGTAGGCGCCCCACCCGGCCTGGCACGCCGCAGCGGCGGCCGTGGTCTTCGGCACGACCAGGCTGAGCATCCGGTCACCCAGAGATTCGATCAGTCGCAGCACGCGAATCCTCCTAACTGGAGTTCATCCCGCCAGATGGTGGGACAGCGATGATCGTACATGTATATGGACGTCAATGGCCCGACGAGACGACCTTGCGTGTGACCACGCCGAGCACGTCCGAGAGCGTGAAGTAACCGACCTGTCGCGAGTCGTGACTTGCCGCCCGGTTGTCGCCGATCAGCACCAGCAGCCCGGTGGGCACGGTCTCCGGCGCGCGGCCGCCCGGCACCGTCCCGCCTGCTGCTGCCGCGACGAGCGAGTCGATCTGCGACACGTCCGGACCGGGCAACTCCGGTGGCACCGGATCGCCCGGCAGTGCGGCGATCCTCTTGATCAGCCAGCCTTCGTCCGGCACCGGCCGGTGTCTGCCGGTCCGCTGCCCCGGCACCCAGTGCCGGTCCGGCCATCCGGCGACCACGACCTGCCCGGTACGCAACGCCGAGGCGCGTACCCGCCGCACCAGCACCCGGTCACCGGGGCGGTACGTCGGCAACATGCTCTCTCCGTCGACGGTGACCAGCACGTACCGCACGCGCAGCCACCACAGCGCCGCGCCCGTCGCGGCGGTGAGCGCGGCGGCCACGGCGACCGGCGTGCTCACCGCACCTCTTCCGGTACCGGATCGAGCTGATAGCCGTCCGCCTGACGACGGAACAGCCCCGCGTACGCGCCGTCGGCCGCCATCAGCTGGGTGTGTGTCCCCTGCTCGACGACCCGCCCGGCGGCGAGCACCACGATCCGGTCGGCGTCGCGGATCGATCCGAGCCGGTGTGAGACGAGGACGCTGGTGCGGCCGGCCCGGTGGGCACGCAGCGCGTTGTGGACCTCGTGCTCGGCGTCGGGGTCGAGGCCGGCACTGGGCTCGTCGAGGATCATCAGGTCGTGTTCCTCCCGCAGGTAGGCGCGGGCCAGGGCGATCCGCTGCCACTGCCCGCCGGAGAGACGCACCCCGGTCTGCGGGTCACCCTGGTCCGACTCACCGAAGAAGATCCGGGTGAGCAGGGTGTCGTAGCCGTACGGCAGTGACTCGATCACCGGATGCACGCCGGCCTGCCGTGCCGCCCGGATCAGCCGGTCCCGGTCCTGCGCCACCGGCAGGTTGCCCACGCCGATGTTCTCCGCCGCGCTCAGGTCGTAGGCCATGTAGTCCTGGAAGACGGCACCGATCCGGCGGCGCAGCTCTGTCACGTCGAGGTCGCGCAGGTCGACGCCGTCCCAGAGGATCGCCCCCCGGTCCGGGTCGTAGAAGCGGCAGAGCAGCTTGACGATGGTGCTCTTGCCGGCGCCGTTGAGCCCGACCAGTCCGACCGCCTCACCCGCCGGCAGGTGGAGGTCGACACCGCGCAGCACCCAGGGCAGCTCCTCGCTGTAGCGGAACCAGACGTCGCGCAGTTCGATGCCCCGGCGCAGTGGCCCCACCGGTGCCGGCGCGACGGCGTGCGGCAGATCCACCTCAGCGGTGCTGATCACCGCGAAGTGGTCGAAGAGCAGCAGTTGCTCGTGTCCGTCGGCGACGGCCCGCACCAGCGCGTTCAGCCCGGACTGCACGCCAGCCAGCGCGGCGATCACCATCGAGACGTCGCCGACGGACAGCTCGCCCGCGTACGCCGCCCGGACCGCCCAGAGCAGCCCGGCCCCGCCGACCACCGCCGCCAGCACCGCCAGAACGCCCTGGATGAGGAGTTCCCGCCGGTCGACCCGGCGCAGCGCCTGGTTCGCCCGGCGCCGCTCCCGCAGCATCCGCCCGCGCAGAAAACCCTCCAGGCCGAAAAGCCGGATCTCCTTCGCCGCCTGCGCGTCCTGGAGCAGACTCCGATAGAAGATCTCCGTACGTTCCCAGGGGCCGAGCTGCCACTGCACCCGGGCCCGGCGGCGGGCGAGCGCCAGCTCCGCCAGGAACACGGGTACGGCGGCAAGCAGGACCAGTCCGGTGAGGGCCGGACTGAGCAGGGCGAGCGATCCGACGAAGCCGCCGACCAGCAGCACCCCCCGTACCAGGTCGAAGCCCGCCTCCACCAGTTGCACCGGCCGGGCCGCGGCGTCCTGGGCAAGTCCCAGCCGGTCCAGGTAGACCGGATCCTCCAACCGGGCCAGCCCGACCTGGCGGCCCACCGAGCGGTAGAGCTCGTCGTCGGCGACGAGGGCGATGTTCCGCGCGATCTCGGCGGTCAGGTAGGCGCCGAACTGCGGCAGCAGGGCGGTGCCGAGCCCCGCGACGGCCAGGCCGGCGCCGGCGGCGAGAACGGTGCCCAGCTCCGCGCCGCTGCCGATCGCGTCCAGGACCACCTTGAGCAGCCACGCGGTGACGATCGGCAGCACCCCGCTCGCCACCGTGACCAGGCCATAGGCGATCGTGACCAGGGGCGCCCCGCGTCGCACGAGGCGCAGGCCCATGGCGGCAGCGGTCAACAGCGGCCATCGGCGGTCACCGGCCGTACGGGGTGATCCGCCTGGCGTTTTCTCCGTCGATTCGCCCGGCGGGCCATGCCGGGCGGAGCCGCCGTCGTCTGCTGGACTCATCCGGCCACGGGCACGAAGAGTTCGTCCATCATGGAACCGCTGGCGACGACGACTCCGGATTCGTCGACCAGACCGAACGCCGGGAAGCCCTGCACCCCGAAGGCGACGCCGAGCGGCCCCCCGTCGGACTCGACGACGACCCGGGCCACCGGCGTCAGCGCGGCCACGTACTCCGCCGCGGCGGCCGGCTCGCTCGCCACCACCGCGATGACGCGGTCCCGGCCGCCGGGGTGCTCGGCCGCGTACCGGATGAAGTGCGGCATCCGCTCCCTGCAGGGTTCGCAGCCCGGGGAGAAGAACCCGACGAGCGTACGCCCGGTCAGCCCGTCCCGGGTGACGGCCGCGCCGTCCTCGGCGACGGCCTGGAACGGCTGGACGCTCTCCCCGGCCCCGAGCATGATCTGGCTGCTGTGCCCGGCCTCGAGGACGGCGAGCCGCGCCGTGTGTTCCCGTAGCCGTTTGATCAGCCCGAAGGCGAGGATCAGATTCAGCAGGGCGATCATGCCGACGACAACGACGGCAGCGGCGAGGTACGCCATGAGGGGCTCCTTGTGCTTCTCGGGGTGGTGAGCTATCTCGGGGGCACGGTCGCGTCGTCGTGTCGGTGGGCCTGCTCAGGCCCGCCGCGCCGTCCGGCGCGGATCCCGGGTCCGGGCCGGGCAGGCGGGGCGACGAAAAGTTCGACGATGTCGTCGAAGCGCACGAAGAGGAGTCCGAGCACCACACCGGCCACCCCGGCCACGGCGACTCCCGCCGGGGCCACGCCACCGCCGGCGCCCCCGACAGCCACTCCCACCAGCGCGGCAGTGATCAGCAGACCGTTGCGGAGCAGATGCCGCCGGCCGAGTGGCGCACCCGCCGCACCGAAGCAGCGGCAGGCCACCCGCGTTCGTCGGCGCAGCGTCACGGCGATCCCGCCACTGAAGGCGACCAGGAGCAGCACCGCGAGCAGGTGGCCGAGCCGGCCGGTCGGCGGCAACAGCAGCAGAACCACAACGGCGGCTTCCGCCAGGCCGACCGCGTAGGCGGCGGCGGGGACGAGCCGCGCCGGCACCACCCGCATCGCGGCGAGGGAGGCGACGAACTCACGCCAGGACGCGCGGCTGCCGACCTTGCCGATGCAGGCGGCGAGGAAGACCACTCCGATCAGGCAACGCAGCGAGATGTCCAGGTGCTCAAGCACCGCTGAAGGCTATCAATATTGACCATCATCGCAAGGAGAAGATCGCCGGCATCCTCAACCGCGGGCATGCGACGGCGATGAGCGCGAGCGGCCGGCCGGCCGGCCGAGGGGCAACGCGTCTTACCGCTGCCCGGCGACGCAGAACCGGTTGCCCTCGGGATCCGCGAGCACGACGTACGGCTGTTCCGCCGGGTGCCGTTCGCCCGGCTTCGGGTAGTACGGCCAGTCGACTCGCCACCTTCCGTCCGGCATCGCCATGTCGTTTTCGTCCAAGACGGTGCCGTCGCAGCGATCCAGCGTGGGGCCGGCAGCCCGGCCGAGCAGAAGGAGAGAGCGCAATGCGGCAGCGCAGGTTCGACCGGGCCAGGACGGTCTCCGACTTCAACGGCTGGCCCGCGGGCGTGCGGAGATCAGAGAGCCCGCGCCAGGCGTACGATCGCCGCCGCCACCCGGCCTGGTTCCACCAGCATGTGTAGATGGTCGCCGGCCATCGTCTCGACCGCCCAGCCGCGACCACGGGCGTCCTCCCGCTCCTCGGCATAGGTGTCACCGAACGCCACATAGGCCGCAGGCAAACGATCCCAGCCACCGGCCACCTTCACCCGCGCGGTCAGATAGTCGAACGGCACCCGCTGCTGCTGAGCCTCCACCGCCGCCCGGGCCTGCGCGTCCGGAAACAACACCGCGACATCCGCCGCCGGCCACCAGCGCGTCCACACCGGCAGCAGCCCCTCACCGTCCGTCTGCGCGCGCAACAGCTCCCGCAGCCCCTCCGGCGCCACCGCCTGCTCACCCTCGGGCGGCGGCAGCACCGCGTCCACGAACACCGCCCCGCGCACCGACGGCGCACCCGCAAGCGCCGGCACGTACAGGCCGGCGTTGCTGTGCGGCACCAGCACCAGATCGCCAGACTGCGGCAGCTGCTCCTGCAACCTCGCCAGCACCCCCGCAGGGTCAGCAGTCGCCGGAACCGGCGGCTCCGCGATGACCGCGCTCACCCCGAAGCCGGCACGCAACGCCGCAGCCACCGGCGCCCACACAGCAGAACCGAGGAACGGACTGGGCAGCAAAACAGGCGTAAGACTCATGACTTCATTACAGCCCACCGCGCGCACTACCAAGGCACGCCGCGATATCAGCGGCGCTCTCGTCGCCGTGGCGGGGTGCGAGCTGTACGGCGATTGCGACTGGAAAGCGGCTCAGGACCTGCACCTGGACCCTCGCACACTTCCGCTGCGCTGCGGCCCCGTGGAACACCGTCGGCTGTGGACAATTCGCGTCATACCGATGTACTACCCTCCCCGCGAACTGTGGACGAGGAGGCTTTATGCGCAGGTTCGTGATGCCGGACGAGGACGCCTGGCACATGCCGAAGGATTGGTGGGCCCGTGTCCATCCGCGGCGAGGTGGCCGGTGGCGGCCGGCGATCACCGATCCGGCGGGCGCCGCGCAGCGGCTTCGGGACCTCCTCGCGACGGACCGGACCACGCAGGGACGTGCCCGCGTGCTGGGCCGTAACGCCGTCTTCGACGCGGCGCTGGTCGCCCCCGGCGAGCGGCATCTGCGGGCACCGGATGATGACCCGGTCGCCGCTGCGGTGGCAGCGCTGCTCGTGGTCTATCGCAACGTGCCCGCCGACGGGCAGACCCTGGTGGACGCATGGGTGGCCCGGGCCGGGCTGCTGTTCGCGGTCCGGGCCGTCGTGGCGGCGAACCAGATCTGCCACACCGGTGAGCTCTGGACCCGCGCCTCCGAGGGCGACACCTACGAGCAGGGGTGGCGCGGCGATGACCTCGGCGCCACGTACGCGGTGGCCCGGGCGGTCCGGCGTCACCTCGCGGTCGCGTCGGACCGGGATTACAGGGAGGCGGAATCCGTCCTGGCCGGGCATCGGAGCTTCCCGGCCGGCCGCATCTTGTCCTCCTACCTGATGCCGACCCGGCAGGACTGGGTGGACGAGGACTGCGCGGCGGCAGCGGCATGGTTCGACGAGCCCGGCCGGGAGGAGTGGATCCAGGCCGATCACCGCGCGATGTCCGGGATCCTGTTACTGGCCGCGAGCCGCACCGAACATCTCGAGCAACTGCGCGGCGCGATCCGCCGGACGATGCTCGGCTTCGAGGAACCCGGGGACGCCCTCACGGTGCTGGACGGTGTGGGACCGGCCGCCGTCACCTTTCTGGCTGACGATTTCTATCTGGCACTGCTCTACCTGCACGAATTCAGCGCCCTGAACCAGCCGACACGGCTCAACCCGGATGCGGCCCGGTTCGTCGCCGGCACACCCAGCGACGACGCGATGCGGATCCTGGTCCGCGACCACCTCGACGAGAAGCCGTGGCGGCCGGGGAACCTGCTCAAGTCGGGCGTGCTGACCCGCTACCCGCTGCGGGTTCTGCGTGTCCTCGCCGAGCGCGACGACGCGGTGTCGCGTGACCTGTTCGGCGCGATGGTGCTCACCGAGCCGCGGTGGATCCCGCACCTGGCCGGGCCGGGCCGCGCCCGGGCCGAGGAGATCGTCGCGAACGGCGGGGGCGGGCTCGGCGCCGGGTGGGCGACGATGCTGGACCAGCAGGACTACTACCGTGGCATCGACGGCGCGGACAACGTGAAACGGGCCGTGGCCGCGCTGGCCGCGATCCCGACCGAGGAGGCGTTCGGGCTCGTCGTGGACCGGGTCGAGCGCCAGTACTTCCGGCCGGCGTTGCTGGCGGCGGCCAAGCGCGATCCCCAGCTGGCGCTGCGGGCACTGCTCACCAGAGCCACCGAGCCACTCGTCATCGAGTTGCTGCGTGACCACGTTCTCGCGTACCCCCAGTCGCTGGCGGCCCTCGACGATGACGGGCGGGCCCGCGTCCACGCGATCGCCGGTCTGCCTTCCCCCGGCCCGCAGGGCGTGGTGCCACCGGTTCTGGCCGGCGTGCTGCCGCGGGAACCAGACCTGCCGGAATGGCTGATCCCCGCCAAGCTTCCCGCGGTCACCGTCCGCGACACCGGCGAGACACTGGCTGCGGAGGCGGTCCACCGGCTGTGTGTGCTGCTCGCCCTCTCCACGATCACCAAGCCGCGACCGGAGCTCATTGCCGCCCGTGACATCTGCGAGCCACGACAGCTGGGCGCTTTTGCTTGGGCCGTCCTCGAGCAGTGGCGCACGGCCGAATACGCGCCGAAGAGCGGCATCGCGCTGGTGTCCATCGCCGCTCTCGGTGACGACACCACCGTCGCCGACCTGGTCGCCGTACTCCCGCAATGGTCGTCCGCCAGCACCCGGATCCGCGCCGCGATGGACGTGCTCGCCGCGATCGGCACCGACTTCGCCCTGACCCAACTGCATCGGCTCAGCCGCAGAGCGTCAACCGCCGGTCTACGCGAGCACGCCTCCCAGCAACTCGCCGGCACAGCCGCCGCCCGCGGCCTGAGCCCCGAGCAACTCGCCGACCGGATCGTGCCGGACCTGGGTCTCGACGCCGATGGCCGGACGGTCCTGGACTACGGGCCACGCCGTTTCACGGTGAATCTCGACGAGCAGTTGCAGCCGTGGATCGCGGCCGGGGACGGACGCCGGTTGTCCCGGCTGCCGCGGCCGGCTGCCGCCGACGATCCGGTGCTGGCGCCTGCGGCGTACGCGCGGTTCGCCGACCTGAAGAAGGAGGTCAAGCAGATCGGCGGCGAGCGCATTCGGGCCATCGAGGACGCCATGGTCACCGGGCGCCGGTGGAGTGCGGCCGAGTTCCGCGCCCTGTTGCTGGATCACCCGCTGATGTGGCAGCTCACCCACCGGCTGGTGTGGGCGGCGTCCGGCGAACACGGCACCGTCAGTTTCCGGGTCGCCGAGGACCGTACCTTCGCCGACCTGCACGACCAGGCATGGCAGCTCGATGACACGGCCACCGTCGCCGTGCCGCACCCGTGGCACCTCGGCGACGACAGGGCCGCCTGGTCGGAGATCTTCGCCGACTACGCCATCATCCAGCCGTTCCCCCAACTGGGCCGCGAGCTGGCAACACCGGGCGAGGTAGACCTGGCTACCTTCGCCGGCATGAAGGTCGACGCGCGGAAACTGTTCGTGCTCACCTCGAAGGGCTGGCGCTTCGGCGACGACCACACCTCGGTCCTGCGCGACTGGCCGCAGACAGTCGAGATCACGTATACGCCTCGATATAACTGGCATGACCCGGACCAACCCAAGACCCTGACTGGCGTACGCGGGTGCGATGGCCTGGGCCCCGTCGCGTTCTGCGAGGTGGTGCGAGACCTGGGCTATTTGACGAGCTGATCCGCGGCTCGGGGGCGCGGCAACGACCCCCGAGCCCACCGCCGCCTCAGTTGCACCGGAGCCTCCGTGGGCGCCATGAGCGCGGCGGCGACGCCACGCACTCGGGCAAGTGCCTGCTGCGCGGAACTCTCACGAAATAGCCGCACCATCCGGCCGGTCCGAGCGAAGTACGGGTGGTGGATCCCGCAGCCACCACCCGTACCCGATCGGAAAAGGCTCGAAGACAAGGTTCACCCATTTCGACCGCAAGGGCACGCCGCGGTGGGCGAGCAGCCGAAGAGCGGATACGAAAAGCCTGCCGCCGCCGGTTATTCAGGCCTGCCAGTATTACGTCCGTGGATCACTACGAGCTTTTTTGGCGCGCCGCGACCGACGCGGGTTTCACCAAGACCGAGACGGCGACGTTCGCCGAGCTGCTGCGCTTCGCCATCTGTACAAGCCAGCAGTACAACGGCGGGATCGCGGCGCATTCTGGGGATCTGCCGTCCGGGCGGCCCGCCGACGTGCTCGTCGGCCAGGCCGGCGGCCTACCGCAGCTCCCGGTCGGCATGCCGTGGCCCACCGACCCGGAGGGCTACCCGCTGCCGTTCATCGCGTCCTTCGACTGTGCCGCGCTGCCGCGGGTCGAGCGCCTGCCGCTACCGTCGGACGGCTCCCTGCTGGTGTTCCTGCATCACGAAGAGGACTACGACGTCTGTGAGCGCAGCGACGCGCAGCAGTACGGGCGGCTGCTGTATGTGCGCGCCGGCACGGAGACCGCGGCGCAGCTGCCGGCTGACTACGCTGCCCATCCCTACTACGCGAACCGTGACTTCATCGCCCCCGAGCAGGACCTTTTCGCTGTCGTCCACGCCGACCTACCCTCCTGGTTGACCGCGGAGGATGCGGACCTGTCCGTCTTTCAGCAGCAGCTGGCGCGCGACATGCCGCATCGTCGGGAACTGTGTGCCCTGGTCGACCGGCTCCGGCCGGCCGCCAACTCCGCCGCCTTCCAGCTCGGCGGCTACTCGTGGCACACCGGCGGCAAGTCCTACGGCCACCTGTACGACGACCCTGAGCTGGAGATGGCGGAAAAGAAGCTTCGAGGCCGCCTGAACGGCATCGACCGCGCCCAGGAGGCCTTCCTCGTGGAACAGGAGTTGCAGCGGATCCGCCGGGAGTGGCTCCCGTTGGTGCAATTCGAGACCCGTGACTACGTCTACTTCGGCCGCTTCATGATCCGCGTCGACGACCTCGCCGCCCAGCGGTTCGACCGCGCTGTCTCCTGGACCGAGTTCACCGAATGAGCGAGGACAGGTGTTGTCACGCGGCCTGACTGGCCGGTGCCACCGCGCACCGGCGTCAGCGCGAACCCTCCTCCGCCCCTCATACGCGCTCACGCCATAGGAATCAGCACTCCCGGGCGTCGGGCCTCGCGACGCGCGTCCGGCGATCGCTCCGGCGTCGCGGCGTCGCCGGCCGTCCCCGAACGATCACGCCGCTGGTCACTCGCCCTTCCTCTGCGATCCCAACCAACGTGCACACCGTGCCCACCGCGGCACGGCGACGCGCCTAGATCAGACCGCAACCGGGGTCGCAACAGGCTCGCCGACGTCGCCGGCACCATCGCCGAGCCCCCGCTGCACCGCCCATCGTCATCCCAGCAGGCGGGACCGGTGGCCACAAAATGGGAAAGAAAAAGGCTGTGACCCCTGTTCAGGGAGGTCACAGCCTTGATCGTTTGTGCGCCCGAAGGGACTCGAACCCCTAACCTTCTGATCCGTAGCCTCGGCCGAACCGTCCGGCTCGGTGCAGGAGGGTGGGCAAACAGTGGTAGCAGGGCTCGCAGTTGTCCGCTGCTGCGTCAGTCCGTACAGCACCGTTGCTGTCAACCGTTGCTGTCACCGTGGGCAACGGTGCTATCTGCGGCGCCCTTCTCCTCGGGCGTCGCGTCCGCCAGCGCCGCTTATCCGTGCTGCTAGCTCGGCGACTTCACGAGCTTCGGCTTCATGCTCAGCATGGGTTGCGCCACGCCATACACCCGTCTGCGGATCCTTGACGAGCAAAGGCTGGCGGAGCCGCCCTTCCAGCCACCGGCTGAGCCATTCGGTGAGAGAGATCCCCTCGGGAAAGAACGACCGCTCTGCCAGACCCGAGTTCGGATCGAAGCCCCACATCATCGCCGATGGCTCGGAACAGTCGACGTACGAGTAGATTGCGCATCCCCAATGGGCGACAGGAAAAAGGCCTGAGGGCTCTCGTGGGTCCAGCCGATCGACTGCCGTTCTCTCCAGGTCGTCCGTGTAACCGTCAGCGACACCTAGTACGCCCGGACCGAAGCCGCCGTTGGCAACCTCAAGGTAGAGACGACGCAGCAACGGCGGTAACGGATGGCCGAGCAGTCGTTCGGCCTCCGCCACGGCCTCGGCAGAGGCAGGTTCGAGCGGCGGCAGCGGGTCAACCGCTCCGACCGCCTCGGCTGCAAGGTGCGCCTGTGACCCACGCTCCTCTAGCCATCGAACGTCATCGGCAGAAGGCGTCAGTACCCAGCTGCCATCCGCATCCAGGTAGCCAGGGCGGACGAAGACTTCGTCGCTGTAGTCGAGAGCAGCCACGCGATGGGCGATCGCCTGAAAGACTTCCTCTTCGCGCATTCGCCTAGTATCCACGTTGCGAAGCATCCCCGGAATCGGCGGATCTCCTGGTCGGGCAGTCACCAGACCGTCCAGCCTCCCCGACGAGACCAGGTGGTGTCAACGCCGGTTGAACCCAGGCAATTCCGAAGCCGGAAATTCGTCCACGCCCTCCACCAGCACCACATGACCGGGTCGATGGGCAGAGTCGGCGCCGCCGGCGACAACGCCGCCATGGAATCCTTCTTCGGCCTGCTGCAGAACAACGTCCTCGACCGCCGAACCTGGACGACCCGGCAACAGTTGAGGACCGCGATCGTGACCTGGATCGAACGGACCTACCACCGCCGCCGACGCCAACGATCCCTGTCCCGGTTGACCCCTATCGAGTACGAGACCATCATGACCCCACCGGCCAGTCAGGCCGCGTGACTTGACCTGTCACCTATCGGTGCAGCAGACCCCCCATTGACCGCCATCGCCCACCCCAACGGGCACGCAACGGGCACGCGCACGCTGACTGCCAGCTTGGGAATCGCACAAGATCGGTTCGGAGCATGGCGTTTTACCTTGCCGGGCTGGCCGGCGGTAGCCTCGTTTGGCCTCCCGTGACACCGCCTTGTGGCCCGTGGATGGCCCGTGGGCTGAAGGTCTATGGCAGCTCGGCTAACACATCCTGGTGCGGCCAGATCTCAGTCAGCACTTTGGCCAGCTTAGGATCTGTGCTCTCTGCGCAGTACGGCGTCTGCTCCGGATCACGCACCTCCAGCTCGACCGGGGCAGCCAGCAGGCCCCAGGCCGGGAGAGCGTTCGCGAGCCAGCCCTGGAGCCGTAGGTTCTGATACTCCGGGCGCGACCATACTGCGAACGTGCGTTGAAGGTCAGCGGGATCGAGGGCAACCCAGACCCCGAACGTAGCGCTGAAGCCACCGGTCAACTTCACGGGAAGCAGCGCTCGCACGAAGGCACCGACCCCGGGAACCTGCATCATCACCGAATCATCCGGCGTCCCATGGCTCAGCCACGCGCCCCGTGCCCTGTGCTGCTTGCGCGTGTTCAGGACAGGATCAGGCAGCCGAAACCGCGCCTGCCGGTCGTGGACATCGGCTGGTTGTCCGCAGCAGGAGCACAGTTGGGTGGTCACCACGACATGCTGCCGTACGAGATGGGTTCCGATGCAACGGGGCATCGGCAGGCGTTGCAGCGGGATGAGCGTCGTCCCACGGAAGCCGCGACCTATGCATTACGAGATCAAGTTGCTTGCCCCGCCGACCTGGGCACATGGCGGTCCAGCAGCGGAACACCTTCCGACATCTCTCGCCACTCCCCGGTGTCCGCCGACCTCTTGCGGACTGGATGCGGACTGCGACGCGCAGCTAGCCGGAGGCTACATGGCACGGGGCAAGGCCCGCCCAACGTGCATGGACTGTCTCGTTTACGACTGCCCCGTCCGTCGACCTCACGTATCCATAATAGATGCAGATCGATGTAGCCCAGGTCGCTTCGGCAGTGGTGCCGTATGCCGCCGCCATGGCCACCGCCTACGGCAAGGACGCGGCAGAAAAGATCCATGATATGGCCGTCGAGAAGACGTCTACCGCAGTTGCCGGGATAGGAGAGCGCATACTCTCCCGAATCCTTCGGAAAAAGGATTCAGAGGACGCCATCAAAAACGCTTTCATTGATCTCGCGAACCGAGAGGAGGACAGCGAGGCAGCATTTCGCCTGCAAATTCGCAAGGCATTATCTGCGGATCCAGATTTGGCAAGTGATGTGGCGCGCATGCTGCCCGCCGCAATTCAGGACTCCTCCGGACCGCACTCCATTGCCATTGGAAGCAACGAAGGCGTCGCCAGCACGGGTGACCACGCATTCATTGTGGGTTCGCAGCAAAATCACGGCTCCGGAATATTCATCGGCCGAGATGTTCGATTCGACGGCGACAGCAACCTGATCAGGGAATGAGGCGCTATGGACACCCCTAAAGAGTGGCCAGCGGGTAGTCAGATAAACACCGGACCAGGATTACTTGTCGGCAGGGACCTAAAGATAGAACAGCTCGACCCAAAGACGAAGGCGGTGCTACATAAGCTGGCCAAAGACGCCCCCGCACTTGGCGCCATAGTCCATAGAGCACTCACCGAAGGTGTCATATCACCGGACGCCGTATACACGCTGGCAACCGCCGCCCGCAACATAAATGAAGACGTCGCCAACATTCTTTCGCGAGCGAGTGCATGCATCAATGAAGACGTCGCGCACTTACTCTCTCGGGCCGCTGACAGCATCAACCCGAACGTCGCAGATAGCTTGTTCACTGTTTCGCACGAGATCCAGAACAGAACGAAGGACCTTGAAGGCGTCTTATATCAGCTACAGCAAGCATCTGAATCAGCATCGCTGACGATCGCAAAGACAGAGGAGCTTAAGAGAGTCTGCGAGGAAATGAACTCCGCCTCCCACATGCTCCTCAGCGCATCCCAATCTCGCGGCGTCAACGCCTTTTCCTGGGATTCCTTCCGCAAGGGAGTCGCCGCATCCTTGTTTGCGATGGCGGTCATCGCCGGAGCGGCGGTCATGGCGTCTTATCTACTTCGGTGAAGTAACGACGCCGGCAACCCTTCCCAGCCTCGGCTACCCTGTGCCATCCTGCCGCTAATCGGACGCTGACCTCTTGCGGACTGCGACCAGAAGCCAGACACTTGCGGCCGCGACACGCCGAAGGGGCGGCGAACTAACGATCATGAGCGCCCGATGGTAGACATGAGTATCTTTATTGATGTTCTTGCCGGAGGGGCCGATGGCAAACGAGATCGAGGCACGACGCACGTTCCGCACGCGGTTCATGAACTGGGTCTTCGACCAGGCGAAGGGCAGCCGCTCCGCATCCGTGCGACCGGAACTGTTCCTCAAGCAGGAAGGCATCGGCGACGACAGTGCATCGAGAACAGCGGTGGACGATGCGATCGACTTCCTTGAAGGCGAGGGACTGCTGCGTGCCGAGCGTGCCTTTCAAGGAGTGTTCTCTGTCGAGCTGACCCACCTGGGAATTCGCGAGATTGAACAGGCTCGGACTAGGCCAGACCAGCCGACTGAGCACTTTGTTCCGATGGTCAATGTCCTTCACATCGGGACGATGATCGGCTCGCAGGTGCAGCAGGGCAGCCCGAACGCCAGCCAGTATGGCGAGTTTTCCGTTGAACTCGCAGCTCAAGCTCGAGAGTTCATCGAAGGCGCGCGCGCAGCAGCCGAACACCCCGCCATGAGCCAGGAAGATCGTGACGATATCCAGGCTCAACTGGCTTTGATGGATCGCGAATTGAACCGAAACGAACCGCGACCTGATCGACTTAAGGCCCTTGGCATCGTTGTGCGCACCATCATTCTGAACGGACTCGGCGGGGCCCTGGGGTCGGCTATCACCACCATGCCCTGGTACAACGTCGTACAAGCTTTCGCAAACTGAAGCTTCAGCTAGAAGCGGATCTCCTCGTCGGGCAGTCGTAGACCTTCCGGCCTCCCCGGGCGGGGACAAGGTGGAGCGCCCTACCGGACGAACGACCGTGGCCCCGTCCGGGGAGGCCGGTAGCCCTTGTGGTGCCCGGCGAGGTGATCCGCGGCGGCATCTCCGAGGAGGCCCGGGGTTCGGGGCGGAAGCCCCGAGGTCTTCAAAGCCCCTTCAATCCCCATGCGTCTTGCCGCCCGGTGCGGCCGATGCCGGCCGGAGGTCGCCAGCAGGCCGAGGCCGGGCGGCGCGGCCCGCTTGCGGGCCGCCTTGAAGCGGGAGCCGACGACTGATGCCGCAGCCAGGAATAGACGGTGAGCAGTTGCCCGAGCGCAAGCCTCGGCGTTCCAGGCGCGGAAACGGGGAAGGCTCGATCTACCTGCGCAAGGACGGCAGATGGACGGCAGCGTACTTCGTTCCCATGCCGGGGGGTGGGGAGTCACGCCGCTACGTCTACGGCCATTCGGCGGAAGAGGTCGAGACGAAGCTTGTCGAAATTCGCAAGCACGTTCGCGCAGGCGCGCCGTTGGCTCCCGCCGGGTTGACGGTCGCCCGGTACCTCGATGAGTGGATGGAGCAGGTAGCCGCTCCGCGGGTTCGGCCCAATACCGCCCGGTCCTACCGCGACCTGATCGCGAAGTATCTGGTGCCAAAGCTCGGCCGGAAGCGTCTCGGGCAACTGGGCGCCCGCGACGTTCGGCAGTTCCTCGCTGCCCTCTCGGCAGACGGCGTTGGGGAACGGACGGCGCAGCTGGCTCATGCGGTGCTGCGTGCGGCCTTGGAGGACGCGATGCGGGAAGAGATCATTTCTCGCAACGTGGCGAAGTTGGTCCGGGCACCCCGCCCGGAGAAGCAGGAACGCCAACCGCTGACGGTCGACCAGGTCCGCGTGCTGCTTCAAGCAACGCGGCATCACCGGCTGCACGCTCTCTTCCTGGTGTTCGCGGTGCTCGGTCTTCGGCGCAGTGAAGCCCTGGGCCTGCGGTGGGACGACGTCGACCTGGATGCGGGGGTTCTGCGCGTCCGGCGGAGCCTGTACCGGGTCGACGGGAAGTTGGCAACGTTTCCGACGAAGACTCAACGCTCGGCGCGTGCAGTACCGCTCCCGGCCGTCGTCGTCCGAGCGTTGCGCGTCCACCAGCGAAACCAGGAGACGGAACGGCTGGCACTGGGGGCGAAGTGGCCGAGTCTCGGCTACGTCTTCACGACCCCGATCGGCACTCCGCTCGACCCACGGAACTGCACTCGCCTGGTACAGGATCAGTGTGCCAGGGCGGGACTGCCGGCCATCCGGCTGCATGACCTACGGCACGGGTGCGTCTCGGTGCTCCTGGCCCTGGGCGTACCGCCTCGAACGGTGCGGTGATGGACATCGTGGGGCACAGCACGTTGGAAATGACCATGACGGTCTATGGGCATGTCAGCCTGGACGACAAGCGGGCGGCGCTGGATCAGCTCGGCGGCATGCTCGATGACGGGACCCCGGAATGACGTTGCTGTCACCGGATGCTGTCAAGGCCGGTCGCAAGCGACCGGCCTTGTACGTTTTCCCTGTTCAACTGTGTGCGCCCGAAGGGACTCGAACCCCTAACCTTCTGATCCGTAGTCAGATGCTCTATCCATTGAGCTACGGGCGCTCGTGCTGGGCCAGTCTACACAACCGGCTTTCGCGCGGAGACTCCGGGATTCGAACCCGGGAGGGGCTTTAAGACCCCAACCGCATTAGCAGTGCGGCGCCATAGACCAGACTAGGCGAAGTCTCCTCGATAGCTAAGAGCTACCGGCGTCCGAGGATACAGGTCCGGTGACCACCTCAGCAAAGCGGTACCGCCACCGGGGCCTTACACCGGGCGAACGGGGCGGAACGGGACTACGCTCCAACGGCATGGAGGAGCAGGCCCGCACCGATCCGCCCCGCCGGCAACCCACTCGTGGCGGTGCTGAACCGCCGCAGGAGCGATCCGCGTCACGCCCCCGCA
>Ga0233375_1000248_pt1 | contig 31376 bp, 29 predicted proteins | sample ElkDunMinimDraft_10_FD_191539 | JGI IMG/M metagenome (GOLD analysis project Ga0233375, IMG submission 191539) | Fecal eukaryotic communites from dung pellets of Tule Elk in California, USA - Elk Dung E16 | ecosystem: Host-associated > Mammals > Digestive system > Large intestine > Fecal | place... | reverse complement strand
AACAACCGACGCCTGCACGGCTCTCTCGGGATGCTTACCCCGATAGAGTTCGAAACGCTCCACTACGAGGCACTCACCCGAGAGCCCGAACCCGCAAAGTAGCGGCAAGGAACCCGGGCCGGTTCACCCGACGCCGGCGAGACCAGCCGGTCCTCGTCCGGCTCGTTCGTGTCAGTCGCTTCGGCCTGCACGTTCGCCGCGTGCGCTGTGTCAGAGGTCAGGCGTGCCGGCGCGGTTTCGGTCGTACCGACCCCATCCCAGATCTCTTCACCTGCCGAGTCCCACATCAGTGCCGGACCTGACTCGAACGCCACAGTCCCGTCCGCATCATGAATCTCGAACCCAACCTGAGCGTCCTGCAGCGTCAGGCCAGCAGACATCCGCAGAGGGAACTCAAGCGCTACGGCCCCGTCGTCACTCGCACCTGTCAGAAGCTCATCGGTCAGGAACTCCAAGGCGGCAGGATCCGCGACACGGACAACGGGCACGATGCTCGTCCCGTCAGACGCCACGGAAACGATAAGAGTTACGCCCTGGCCGAAGTCGTAGGTCACGCGGTCCGCAGCAACGTCACTGACCGTGGCGAGGTCGACGGGCAAAGACGCCGAGAACATGCTCACTCGTCTGTCGGTGGTGCCGATCACTGCCAACGGCAGATCGGCCGCCTCCGGTCCACCGGGGCTGAGCCAGATGGGCTCTACGCCACCGGCCACAGGGAGCAGTCCAGCCATCGGGCCGTCCGGCTCGGGAACCGAATGCACCTGCACCGCGACATCCGCCCACTGTCCATCACCATCAGAGTCCTGCCGGACCGCGGCCGCCGAGTACTCGACGTCGAGGTTGCCCGTGTCTCCATCGACCGTCGGGGTCATCCACTCGGTCAAAGCGCCTGACACCACGGTGTCCGTCCCACATTCGACCGCGATCTCCCGCGCCTGGGACTCGGTGACTGCGTCAGGTGCACATTTCACCGACGCTGCAGCGGGCGATGAGGCGGCGCCTTCCCCCACTGGGACGTCCAGTCCGGCAGCAGGGATCGTCAACCCGCCAGCGAGCAATGCCGTCGCCAAAAACACTGTCGATGCGTGATAGATAGGGCGAACAGGCATCCAGCGACTCCCAAGCGTTCACACCACGGACCGGCGACGCGAAGCCCTGCGCAGCCAGCAGATTCGCCCTGACCCTGCCAGTCAGTTCACCCGCGATCAACCCGATTTGCCCGGTTATGCGCGGCTATTTCACCCGGCAATTCACCCCGAACCGGCTTAAGTTATCCACAGGGTGAAAGTCTCAACCTTGCAAATTCAGGGCTTGCATAGGTCAAGGGCCGACATGCCTGTGGATTCGCCGTGACCTAATCGTGATCAAGGACATGTGTCCTCATTGCCCTATTCTGCGTCCGGAACTGCCTCAGTTCGACCGACCGGCCGCACACTCGCGTCTCGCGCTCAGCGACCGGGGCCTGGAAGCAGCACCAGCGGACTCAGCAGGTCCCATAGTCGGGCTGAGGCTCGCCGAACCCGCTGGAACTGCGCGTTGGCGAACTCATAGGTCCCGCCATCGGAGCGGAATTCGCCGTACCACGTACGGTCCCTCCCGCAGCGTTCTTCCAGTGGGACGAAGGTGGGCTGGACACCTGCTCTCACCACCCTGGCCACACCCCGCCCGCCTACCCCTTGACCCTCGACCCGGTCGACCCCACACGGTCACGGGCATGCCTACTCCCCTCCCCCGCGCTTGGTTCGTCTTCCTCGCCGCGAGCACGCTCAGCCAGCTGGGTGACTCAGTCCTCTGGTTCGGCCTGGGCTGGGCCGCAGCGTCACACGGCGGCCAGGTCGCGGCGCTCGTGCTCACCGCGTCCGGCCTGCCTCGACTTCTCCTGGTGCTGGTGGGCGGCTCCGTCGCCGACCGTGTCGGAGCCCGGAGACTGCTCCTGTGCACCGAGTCCGTGATGGTCGCCGTCTGCCTGGCCCTCGCAGTCGGTTTGCACACCAGCGGCCCGGTGGCGTGGCTCCTCGCCGCTGCAGGCGTAGCCTCCGGTGTCGTCTCGGCGTTCTCCCTGCCTGCCCTGGGCTCGATGCCCCGCCGCCTGGTGGACGACGCCGCACTCCCGCACGCCATGGCCCTGCGGCAGGGCCTGGGCCAGGCCGTCCTGCTGGCGGGCGCCCCGCTCGGCGGAATCCTGGTTGTCGCCGTCGGCCTGCCCGTCGTCGCCGCCGCCGATGCAGTCTGCTTCGCCGCCCTGCTCGTCGTTCTGGCGGTGATCCGGCCCGGGCGCCGCGTCGACCCGGCGGTGGGATCGTTCTGGGGATCCCTGTCGGACGGCGCTCGCGTCGTCCGACGTACGCGAGGCCTGGCGGGGGCGCTCGTGCTGACCGGCGCTGTGGCCGCCGTCGTCCTGCCGGTGTCGTCGCTGCTCGTGCCGCTGCTCGGGCGGGCCTCCGGGTGGGACGCAGGAACGACAGGGGTCGTTGTCGGCACCCAGGCGGCGGGGGCGATCGGCGCCGCGCTCGTCGTGGCCCGGACGGGGACGGCGCGACGGACCGGGCAGGCCGTGGCGCTGGGGCTGGTCGCCGCGGCGGGCGGCGTGGCGCTGGTCGCGTCCGGAGGCGAGGGCCCGATGGTCTTGACCGCTTGCGTGGCCACCATGATCGGCGCTGGTACAGGCGTCGCCGTCGCGCACCTGGGGCCGTTCGTGCTGGGCAGCGCACCGCGCACGCATCTGGCACGGGTCCAGGCCTGGACCGCGCTCGCGCAGCTCGCACCTGTCGTGGTGTCCAACAACCTGCTCGGCACCCTGGCCGAGCATGTCTCCCCCAGCGCCGCTTTGTACTGCTGCGCCGCCTCGCTCGGGACGTGCGCCGTAGCGGCCACCCGGCTCCGCACGGCAGCCAGCGGACCGGCGTCGCCGTGACCTCGTCTGGACCCTCGACCTGGTCGAGGGTTCATGCTGTACGCGTGCACCACGCGAAGATGCTGACTGTCGGCGCGTTCGCGCGTGCCTCGGGTCTGCCCGTCAGCGCCCTGCGCTACTACGACGCCGCAGGCCTGCTCCGGCCGGCGCACGTGGACCCAGCCACCGGCTACCGCTGGTACACACCGAGCCAGGTAGGACGGGCCGAGCTCGTCGCGCGGATGCGCCGTACGGGTATGCCGGTAGCCGACATCTGCCGCGTCATCACCGCTGATCCCGTCACTGCGCGCCGGCTCATCGATGACCATCAACGCCGTCTGGAGGCCGACCTCGCCACAGCGACCGCTCACCTCGCCGACGTCCGAGAGCTCCTGGCAGCGACCACCACCCTCACGGTAGACGCCGCCGAGCTTCGCGCCGCGCTCCGCTCCGTCCGGCACGCCGTAGGAGGTAGGTCCTCCTGGCCCGCACTGCGTGGCGTGCTGTTCGACGTCGACGACGCCGCCCTCCGCCTCGTCGCCACCGATCGCCACCGGCTCGCTGTCACCGCCCTGCCCGTGACAGGTGTCGTGGGCCCGGCGATGCAGGTCATCGTGCCGGTCACGGTGGTGGACGCCTTCCTGGACCGCACGGAGACGGCGCGGGTCGACGTTTCATTGACCGCAGTTCGCGTCGCCCTTGGTGGCGTGGACGGCGCGCCGGTCGATGCGCTCTACCCCGACTATCAGGCGCTCCTCGCGGCGCACACGTCCCGTTCGACAACATCACGGGAGCCGTCATCGATCGCCGCAGGCATCACCGTGACGGCACCTGACCTGCTGGAGCACGTCATGCGGGACGACGTCACGAGTGAACCGGGCAACAGGCCACGCGACCTGGTCATGATCGGTCTCGATCCCACCAGAGTGCATGTCGGCGACGCGCCCCGCACCGTCGCGTTCGACCGCGGATATCTCGCCGACGCCGTCCGTTCCTTCGGCGACGCCGATCTGCGGTTGACCGTCGGCGAACGCGACGCCATCCGCCTCGCCGCGGTGCACAGTCCTGACGCCGTCGTCCTCCTCATGCCGGTACAACTCGACGCTCGAGCCAGCTGAGCCGGCTCGGCGATCCGCACGAGGCGTGCCTCTCGGCGGATCCTGCAGCACGCCATCGACCCGAAAGCGCTCCGACCCGATCACGAGATCCCAGTCGCGCTTCCCTCCCGCTCAGTTCGCGCCCGCGGGATGAACGCCGCAACAACCACACAGACAACAGCCGCGCCCAGCCCCAGCGTCAGCGTGAGCATGAAGCCGCCCTCGCTCGGCCCGGCCACACCACCGACCGTCGTGAACGACAGCGCCAGGATCGCACCGGTAACGGCCGAGGCGATGCTCGTGCCGAGTGAGCGCATCAGCGCGTTGAGGCCGTTGGCCGCCCCGGTCTCGTGTGCCGGCACGGCCTGCATGATGAGCGCGGGCATCGCGGCGTAGCCGAGGCCGACTCCCACGCCGAGCACGACGTTGACCACGAGGATCTGCCACGCCGCCGTGTGGAAGACGAGCGCGAGCCCGTAGGCGAGCGCGAGCACCACGGCCCCGGTGATGAGCAGCGGCTTCGCGCCCCAGCGCCGCTCGACCCGGCCGGCGACGGGCGACATGGCCATCATCGCCAGCCCCGAGGGCGCCAGGACGAGTGCCGCGGCGGTGAGGGTCAGGCCCACCCCGATGCCGGTGACCTGCGGCAGCGTGAGCAGCTGCGGGAGCACCACGTTCGACGCGAAGAGCGCGAAGCCCATCGCGACCGAGGCCAGGTTGGTGAGCAGCACCGGTCGGCGCGCGCTGACCCGCAGGTCGACGAGCGGATCCTGCACGCGCAGCTCGATCGCGCCCCAGATCACCAGCACCAGCACGCCACCGATCAGCAGGGTCAGGGTCCGCATGTCGCCCCAGCCCCACTCGCCGCCGCGCGACACGGCGACGAGCACACCCACGAGCCCGACCGAGAGCCCGATGATGCCGACGACGTCGATGCGCGCCGGCGTGCGGAGCGTGCTCGACGGCACGAAGACCGCGTACGCGACGAAGGCGAGCACGGCGATCGCGGCCGCCACCCAGAAGAGGGCGTGCCAGTCCAGGTGCTCGGCCACGACCGCGCTGATCGGCAGACCGAGCGCGCCGCCGACACCGAGCGTCGCGCTGACGAGGGCGATACCCGAGCCCAGCTTCCGGGGCGGCAGCACGTCACGCAGGATCGAGATGCCGAGCGGGATGACGCCCGCCGCCATGCCCTGGAGCACCCGGGCGACGACCAAGGTGGCCACGTCGTCGGACAGGGCGGCGAGGATCCCGCCGGCCGCCTGAAGCAGCAGGAGCGCCATGGCCACCCGGCGCTTGCCGAACATGTCGCCGAACCGCCCCGCGACGGGCGTGCAGACCGCGGCCGCCACCAGGGTCGCGGTGATGACCCATGCGGTGTTCTCGCTGGTGGTGTTCAGCAGCTGCGGCAGCTCGCCCTGGATCGGGATGAGGATCGTCTGCATGAACGACGCCCCGAGACCCGCGAAGGCGAGCACGGCGAGGACCGGCCCCGAGCCGCGCTGACGCGCGCTGCCACCTCCGGCTTCGTGCGCGCCGCCGCCATCGGCGGAGGCCGTGCGGATATCCCGGGTCGGGGTCTGGGTCATCGGTCCTTCATCCGTCTCTTCTGGTCATGGTGCACGGGGATGAGACAGTGTCTCATCCGGCCGACAAGGTATCACCTTGTAGACTCCAGATCATGACCAGCGACGTGCGCGACCGCAGCCGCGAGATCTTGCGCGCCGAGCTCGCGGACGCCGCCGCCACCTTCTGCGCCGAGCACGGCTTCGACGCGGTCACGGCCACCGAGCTCGCACAGGGCATCGGGGTCTCCCGGGCGACCTTCTTCCGCTACTTCGCGTCGAAGGAGGACGCCGTGGTCACCGCCGCCCGCGGGGCCGCCGCACGCGGTGCCTTCGCGCGGCGGGTCGCCGAGGCCGCCGACGCGGCCGAGCCGGGCGCGACGGCCTGGGCGATCATCCGCACGGCCGCCGAGGCGATGGTCGTCACGGCCGAGACGCGCGGAGACCCGCTGCGGGCGCGCATCCGGATGATCACCGAGGTGCCCACGCTCAAGGCGCACCTGGCCGCCCAACGCCGCAGCGAGCAGTCGGCGATGGCCGACGTGCTGCGCGAACGACTCGGCGACGACCGCGCCGCACGCGCCCTTGCTGCCGCGGGCGTCGCGGCCGCCGACCTGGCCTGGCAGGAGTGGGCCCGAACACCCGGCTCACAGCTGCGCCCTCTGCTCGACGCCTACTTCACGGCGCTCGGCGACGTCGCGGCCACGAAGCTCGGCTGAGCCGCCGGGCTCACCAGCTCCTGACGCGCTGCCGCATCAGGTTCACGCCGTCCGGACCCAGCCGGCGGCACAGCTCGACCAGCACGAGCGCGCACTGGTGGGCGTCCGCGCCGGCGTCGTGATGAGCGTGCGCCGCGATGCTCAGCGCGCGCGAGACGTCGGGCAGCCGGTAGGACGCCAGCTCGAGCACCGACCGTGCCATGTCACGGGTGCACAGCCACTCCGACCGCGGAAGGGCGATGCCGAACACCTGGCTCGCCTGCGTCCACACCGAGCGGTCGAACGAGGCGTTGTGCGCCACGAGGGTGTCCCCGCCCGCGAACTCGGCCACCTTCGGGTAGACGACGTCCCACGCCGGAGCGCCGACGACGTCCCACGCCGTGATCCCGTGGACCGCCACGTTGAAGCTGCCGAAGGCCTCGTGCCCCGGCGGCGGCTGGACCAGGGTCTCGAGCGAGTCCACGACGACGCCGTCGCGAACCTTGACGACCCCGACGGCACACACGGAGGCCCGTTTCGGGTTGGCGGTCTCGAAGTCGATGGCGGTGAACGACAGGCCGGGCAGGGCAGCGTGGGGCACGCCGGGCATCGTAGAACGGCACGGGCGGAAAAGGGGGGCGCCATCAGTCATGTTCCGTCGATCAGCCGGACGGCGAGGTTCGGGTCGAACGTGCCGGCGGGTACCGACGGCGCGATTCCGCACCGGCCGTCGGAGACGCCCGGGGTCTTCACCCACAGCAGCATCTCGGCCCCGCCGCCCACCTGCGCCGGCACGCCCAGCCGCCGTCCGGCCGGGTTGCACCACCCGTCACCGCGCCCGTTCCCGTTGCGGCTCGTGTCGACCACGAAGGGCTTCGCGGTACCGAGGTAGCCGTTCACCGCGTTCGCATAGCTGGTCGACTGGCTGGTCGTGTAGAAGTTCGAGACGTTCACCGAGAAGCCGCGGATGTTGCCGACCCCGGCCTGGGTCAGCCGGTAGGCGATCGTGGACGCGTTGGTCCAGCCCGCGTTCCCGGCGTCGAGGTAGGCGTAGGTGTTCGGGGCCTTCTGCTGGAACATCTGGGTCGCGTACAGCAACATACCCAGCCTCTCTTCCTTCTGCGCCTGGGTCATGCAGTCCATGCCGTTCAGGGCGTCCGGCTCGATGATCACCACGGCGGGCTTGCTGCCGAGCCCTGCCGCGAAGCTGGAGATCCACGTCCGGTACGCACTGACGCTGCCCGCACCACCACCGGAGTGCCCCGCGCAGATGTCCCGGTCCGGGATGTTGTAGGCGACCAGGACCGGCAGCTTGTCCTGCCCGTCCGCCGCCCCGGCGTAACCGGCGACCGTGGCGCCGATCGAGGAGTCGTCGCCGAACCAGCGAGCGATGGGCCTGGACCCGATCGACGCCTGGATCCGCGCGGCACGGCTGTCCCCTGAGTTGTCCCGGGCCCAGACCGCCGGCAGAGAGTCGGGGTTGACGTAGAAGCCACTGGTCAGGCCGATCGGGTCGGCCGCTGCCGCGGGTGCCGCCGGCAGGAGGACGGCGGCTGCGGCCAGCATCGCGACGAAGGTCTTCAGGATCTTCATCCGGAGTTCCTCTCTGAGCTCCGGAGCCCTTCCTCGTTGAAGGGCTTCCGTGGGCGGCACGCTGGTCCACCCCTGTCGCCACGTCAATTCACCCGGGTTCTTCCGAACGAAAGCGATCGCGGCGGGCGAGGGTCTTGTCGGCCTCCAACTTTATCGATAAAGTCCGGTCCAGCCCGACCCGATCGCACTCGTGCAAGGGAGCACGCAGATGACTCTCAGGTCCGCCCTGCCCCCCGTGCGGCAGACCTGACACCACACGTGACAGCGGGACCTCCCCTGGTCGCCGGTCATGGCGAGGCACGGCGCCGCGCCGGTCCTCGTGTCCGTGAAATCGATGTCGAACGAGAGGCACGTCAATGGCGATAGAACCTCAGGCACGACCCGCGCACCCGGCCCGGCGAGGACGGCAAGCGCTCGCGGGAGCGGCGGCGACCGCGGTGGTCGCGAGCGCGCTGCTCGTCGCACCGTCCGCCGCCGCGCAGGCGGTGGGCGCCGACCCGTGGGTGAGCGAGGTGCCCAACAACCCGATCTCGGACGTCTACCGCTTCACGGTGCCCCGCGCGACGGTGACCCAGGAGACCGGTCTCGGGAGCGGCCCCGTCGCGGTGCAGGGGAACTTCGGCCCGGGCAAGGCGTGGACCGACCTCAACATGGGGACCGAGGGCGCGAACCTGACGGCCACGCTCGGGCCGCTCGAGCCCGGCCTGTACTACTACCAGTACGCCGCGCGCCCCGCCGCGGACCAGGACGCGGTCGCCTTCCGCAACCCCGGCGCACCCCAGGAGGTGACGTCGAAGCCCACCTACAGCACCCTGTTCGTGCCCGGACCGGGCGCGGAGTGGCTCGACGACGTGGACGGCGGCGGCGAGCTCGAGACGCTCGAGTACGGCAAGGGGCCGAAGCACACGAAGGACGCGCTCGTGTGGACGCCTCCCGGCTACGACGCCGACCGCGCGAAGCAGTACCCGGTGCTCTACCTGCTGCAGGACGAGGGGCAGGGCTACCGCGAGTGGGCGGAGCTGGGCCGGCTCGGGCAGATCATGGACAACCTCACGCTCGACGGCGACGCCGAGCCGATGGTCGTCGTCATGGGCGACGCCGAGGGGGCGGGCCCCGCGGGTGCGACGAAGGACCTGCTGCCCGCCGTCGAGCGGGCCTTCAACGTCTCCCACAAGGGGTCGGACCGGGCGATCGCCGGCATCGGGCGCGGCGCGGAGCTGGCCCTGGACGCCGTGGTCTCCAAGCCGCGCGACTTCGCCAACGTCGGCTCGTTCTCGGGCGGTTACGACAAGGCGATCCCGCGGGGCAAGGCCAAGCAGATCAACGAGCACGCGGACGTCGTCCGGCTGTACGCGGGCAACGTCACCGACCCCGGCTACGACGAGACGGTCGCGCTGTCCGACAGGCTGACCGGCGCGGGCGTGGACTTCCAGTCCGACGGGTCCGACCCGAAGACGGGCGGCACGTGGGACACGTGGCAGAAGAACCTGCACGACTTCGCCGGCCGCATCTTCCAGGACGTCGACGACGAGGGCCCGAGCGAGGGTCACCTGCCGTTCGTCGAGCACTCGTTCCCGGCGCCCGGCACCACCCCGACACCGTGGACCGACGAGAACGGCGTGGTCACCTTCGAGCTCGGCTCCGAGTTCGCCGACGCCAACAACATCACCGTCTGGGGCAACTTCGGCCCGGCCGGTAGCTGGCCGCGCACCCACATGGTCCAGCAGGACGACGGCTCGTGGCGGCTCTCCCTGGCGCTCGAGGGCGGCTCGTACTACTACAAGTTCGTGGTCGACGGCGTGGACCGCAAGGACGCCAACAACCCGACGACGGTCCTCTCGGAGCCCACGTGGAGCACCTTCACCGCCGACGGCGACTCGCTCCGTGGTCAGTACACGGCGCAGGTGCCCGAGGAGGCGCGCGGCGAGGTCAGCGTCATGAGCTACACGAGCACCGCGGGGGGCGGCCAGCAGCGTTCGGCGTACGTCTGGACCCCGCCGGGCTACGACGCGGACCGCGCCGAGGAGTACCCGGTCTTCTACCTGCAGCACGGTGGCGGGCAGACGTGGACCGACTGGGTCGAGGTGGGCTACGTCCAGCGCATCCTCGACAACCACTACCTGCGGGGCAACATCGTGCCGATGGTCGTGGTCATGGCCAACGGGAACGGCGTGGACTTCCCCACGGAGATCACGACGCGCATCGTGCCCGCGGCCGAGGAGCAGTTCAACATCAGCTCCGAGGGTGATCAGCGTGCTCTCGCCGGGCTCTCGATGGGTTCGGGCCACACGCTCAGCACGCTGTGGGCGCACCCGGGCAAGTTCGGCTACATCGGTGCCATGTCGGCGTTCGGCGCGCCGCCGGCCAATGCGGACGTCGAGGCGATCAACGACGGCACCGAGCTGCTGCGCATCTACTCGGGTGACGTGCAGGACTTCACCTACGGTGCGACGCTGCAGCTGATCGCCGCCATGGAGAGCCGCGGGGTGAACCACGAGTTCGCGCCCATCGTGCCCGGCCCGCACAGCTGGGACGTCTGGCAGAAGTCGCTCATCGACTTCCTGCCCCGACTGTTCACGGAGGACGCGGGCGCGTAGCGGCGCGTTCAGCACGGTGCGGTCGGCGGGGTACGTTCCCGTCGGCCGCACCGTCGTTTGTGGTCTGCTCGGGCCAGGAGCACCGAATGGCAGGCCCGCAACTCAACCATCCGGGGAGGAGATCGGACCTCGTACTACCGTCCCTGCTGACCAGACCGCTCGGTGTGGAATCCGGCGGGACCGCGGACAGCAGCCTCGCCGACACATGATTGCGCGTGGAAGGCCAAGACCATGAAGAGTGCGGGTCTAAGACTCGCTGTCGTTGCTGCGGTCGTCTACGCGGCGTTCGCCGGTTTCATCTTCGCGACTACCGTGGATGAGGCGCTGCTCCCAGGCGCGAGCAGGATCACGGTGACCGGAGCGACGGTGACGACGGGCGCGATGGGGCTGCCAGCCATCGTGGAAGAAACGGCGCGGGAGACGCGAGCGACCATCCTTCGGGAAACGGTCGACCTCCACGATCCGTCAGTTCGGCATCTCTTTCTAGCGCCTGGGGGCCAAGCACGCGCCCAGGACCAGTGGCTGGTCGACGGGTACCCGAGCTTCAGCCGATCAGTAACCACCGAATTCCATCCGGTGTCAGAGCTCGTAGGTGTCGACCCCCGAGGCCGCTATCACGTGTTCGGGGAAGCAGGGTCCGTCGAAAAGGTCGCGGAAGTCTTCAGCGACCTCGGCTACGCCGTGAAGATCACGGAAGCAGCCTTCGGTCCCGCCGAGGTATTCAGCATGTTCGCGGTGGGCCCGCTCGGGACATCCACGCTGGTTGCCGTCCTCCTGGCCGCCCTGCTGGTCGGATCCGGAATTACGTCGCGAACCAAGGCCTACGCCATTCTTCGACTCCATGGGACTTCGAGGCGCTCTGCGGCGCTCCGCGACATCCAAGCCAACGCACCATCGGCCCTCGTTAGCATGATCTCGGTCGCCGCAGTCATGGCAGTTTTCTTGTGGCTCTACAACAGGGGAAGTCAGGCATTCCTTTATACACAAGCAGCGGCAACGATTCTGTGTGCATTCCTGCTGCTTGAGGCGATCGTCTATTCGGCAGTCCTTTATCTCGTATGGGGAGCGAAGCTCCCGGACGGGATCAAGGGAAAACTTGGGTTCCGTGTCGCACTCCCGATGACATACCTCATTCGCGTCCCCGGCTTGTTGCTCGCATTCTCGGTACTCGCCTCCACTTTTGCTGTGGGAAGCGCGGCTTCCGAGGCAGCACAGGCACGTGAGGAGCTGGATGTTGCAGGCAATGCAGCGACCATCCGGTTCGAAGGGCAGATGCCACCCGACGAGATGGATCGACTAGCCTTTGAAGCAGGCGCTTGGCTTCGGCGTGAGGACAGTGCCGGCCGAACGATTCTGGTTGCGCCGGTGTCCTCCGCGGGTGACGACGCCGATCCCGACGTGTTGATCGTGAACAACGCATACCTTCGTCACAATCTTGTGCTTGACGACGATGGGCTTCCAGTTCGATCGGCTCCCAGCGGCACCGCCTTGGTGCTGGCACCGAGCGGCCGCTCGCTAAGCGATGCCGAGGAGACAGTTCGAGGGATGTGGGCCGCCGACCCTGGACAGACCCACAACTATGAAGCCCGAGCCATTGCCCCGGATCAATCCCACTACCTGTACCAGCCTGAGCCAGACGAGCTCCAGGCTCCGACTTCGCTTCACGATGTGATTCTCGTCGTCGTAAATCCCGATACCCGGATGATTCGCGATGACGACTATATGGCCTACGCCAGTATCGGGAGAGTCCTCGTCACTGATTCGGAAGGTGCAGTCAGACGCACACCCGATGAACTCATGGGGACGTTTATTGCGGCGTATGTTCCTCTGGCGACGAGGGCCGCAGAGTTTCACGCCCAGCAGGTCACCATGTTGAGAATCCAGCTTGGAACCCTTGCGGTCGCGTTGGGCGTGCTCCTCACAACCGCTGTGGGGCTGGCACAGATCTACGTGCGCGGAAATGCCCAGACGATCTTGGTCAAGTATCTCCACGGGTGGACGTTCACGAAGACTCACCGGTGGCTGCTTGTCGCCGAGTCGGTTCTTGTGGCCGCCGTGCTTGCCGTAGCTGCGGGTAACCTTGCCCAAGTCATCAGTGGTCGGAACAACGGCGTGAGTGACCAGGCCTTGGTTCGGGGGGCCGACCTGACCGCCGCGGTCGCGCAGCCTCTGGCCGCGGTTCTGATAGCCGTACTCAATCTTGGGCTGCTTGTCGTTTTCACGCATATCCGCACCCGCTCGATGATCCGCACTGGCTCGGAGGAAGTAGCGTCGTCGCGGACGCAGCAAAGGCGTTCAACGGAAGAATCCTGTTCGAATCCCTTTCGTTCAAAGTTGCTTCCGGCCAGATGACCGCCTTGACCGGCCCGTCCGGCTCGGGCAAATCGACACTCTTGAACTGCCTCGGGCTCTTGGAGACGCTCACGCGCGGATCAATCGAGGTAGATGGGACAGAGATCGCGCGGCTCAGCCCCGAGCGGAAGCGGCTCTTCCGTCGCGACAGCATGGGCTACATGTTTCAGAACTACGCCTTGATCGAGAGCGCAACCGTGGTGGAGAACCTCGACATAGCGGTTTCTGCGCGCCGTGGGGGGCGACCCAAGCAAGCCGCCTTTGACGACGCGCTGGAGCGCGTTGGTCTTGGCGGGCGTGGCAAGGAACCGGTCTTCCAGCTTTCTGGAGGAGAGCAGCAACGCGTTGCGCTTGCACGGCTGCTCGTCAAGAAGCCCACGGTCATCCTCGCCGACGAACCGACCGGAGCACTGGACGATGTGAACTCAGCTGTGGTTCTCGGTGAACTCGCCACGATCGCCGCCGGCGGCGCAGCCGTGATCATCGCCACTCACTCGGAGCAGGTGGTGACATCCTGTTCGGACGTCGTCTCTCTGTTATGAAACTCGTGGGCTTCACAGCCCTCAACCCATCTCCGTTCCTCATGGTGGTCAACTCGTCGACGGGCGGTCCACGCCGGCCGCCGCTCTGCAACTGACTTGTGCTTAATTGATTCATATTTTGCCGGACGATTGCTTCATGCGAGAACGATCCGTATAAAGGTGGCGACCGGTTCACATCGGAGTGACCCGGCGAACCCTCGGGAGTTGCCCATGAAGCAACGTCTGTCGCGCGTCCTTGCCGCCGTGGCGGCCACAAGCCTGGCCACGATCGGACTGGTCGCCACCCCAGCCCCGCCCTCCTACGCCGCCGGAGAGTCCTACGTCGCCCTGGGCGACTCCTACTCGTCAGGCACCGGCACCAGGAGCTACATCGCCGACGGCACGCAGTGCCTGCGTTCGACCTACGCCTACGCCAGCCTGACCGCGGCGGCCAAGGGGTACAGCCTCAACTTCCGGGCCTGCTCGGGGGCGGTCGTCGCCGACGTGACGAGCAGCCAGCTCAGCGCGCTGAGCTCGAGCACGAGGTACGTCACCCTCTCCGTGGGCGGCAACGACGCCGGCTTCGCGGACGTGCTCACGGAGTGCGCCCTCCCGGCGTGGGCCAGCGACTGCGCCGGTGCGGTCGCGGCGGGCCGTGCGTTCATCACCACCACCCTTCCCGGCCGGCTCAACACGCTCTACGCCTCCATCCGGACCAAGGCGCCCAACGCGAAGGTGGTCGTCGTCGGCTACCCCAAGATCTTCATGGGCGAGGACTGCGACCTCCTGACGTTCTTCAGCCCCGAGGACGAGGCTGCGCTCAACAACGCCGTCGTGCACATCAACTCGGTCATCTCGACTGCCGCCTCCGCCAAGGGGTTCACGTTCGCCGACCCGGTCAGCCGGTTCACCGGCCACGCCGTGTGCGACTCGACCGAGTGGATCAACGGGTTCTCGAGCCCCACGCAGGAGTCGTACCACCCCAACCGCCTGGGCCACGCCAACGGCTACCTGCCGCTGGTCAGCAACGTGCTGACCGGGACCAGCGCCACGGCGACCAGCACCGTGCTCGCCAAGGCCGAGGACGGCGCCGCGGCCCAGGCGCAGCTGCAGCGGAGGTACGCCGCCGCGGACCGCACGATCAAGCCGAAGCTCTTCCATCCCCCGACCAAGGCCGGGCTCGAGGAGCTGGCCAAGGAGCAGGGCGTCGACTTCGACAGGTGGTGGGCCACCCAGGGCTGAGTATCGGGCGGGCCGATACCGCGCCCCGAGCAGCCCGGATCCATAGGATCGACCGGTGCCAGGAACTTTCACCCTCGTCTTCGCCGTCACCGGCCTCGTTCTCGCCTACCGCGACCCGCGCCGGCTCCTTCCCGGGGTCCTGCTCGGCCTCGCCGCGACGTCTCTGGTCGCCTGGTTGGTGCGGTCGGTGCTCGCGCTCGGCGCCGCCCTCGCGGGTCTCGACGAGCAGACGCGGAACCTCGTGGGCGGTCTCCTCATGTTCGCTGTGCCGGTCCTGGCCGGCATCGCGCTCGGCGTCGCGCTCGTGGTCAACGGCGTGACGATGCTGCGCCGCGAGCGCCGCTCCCTCTCGAACATGCTGTCGCTGCTGGCGGGTGTCGCGGTGCTGGGGGTGATCGGTGTGGGTCTGCTGGCGATCTTCACGGGGTGGTTGGAGCTGGCGGTCGTGCTGGTGCTGTTCGTCGCGCCGATCGCGTACGTCGGTTCGGCGTTCGCGGTGTTCCTGGGCTGGTCGCTCATCTATGCCCGGATCGCGCGGCACGCGGCGGACCCGGCTGCCGTCGTGGTGCTGGGGTCGGGGCTGGTGGGCGGGCGGGTGCCGCCGTTGCTGGCCCAGCGGGTCGCGCTCGGTGTGGAGGTGCAGGGCAGGCGGCACGGGCCGGTCCTGGTGCTCTCCGGCGGTCAGGGTGCTGACGAGCCGCGCAGCGAGGGGGAGGCGATGGCGGAGCACGCGCGCGGGCTGGGCGCGCCGTCCGAGCGCATGCTCGTCGAGAAGGCGTCCACGACCACCGAGGAGAACCTGATGCTGTCGCGGAGCCTGCTCACCGTGTCGGGCGTCGAGGGGCCGGTGGTGGCCGTGACCAACGACTATCACGCGTTCCGCGCGGCGACGCTGCTGCGCCGGCTGGGCATCGGGGGGCATGCGATCGGCGCGCGGACCGCGCGCTACTACCTACCGAGCGCGCTGCTGCGTGAGTTCATCGCGCTGCTACGTGACCACCGGGTGCTGAACGTGACGGTGCTCGGCGTCCTCATGCTGCCGGTCGTGGCGTTCGTGGTCGCGTCGTTCATGCGGTGACGTCGCGTCCTGTCCGCACATCACAACCCTGCCGTGTGCTCCCCCGACCTGCCCTGATAGACATTCCACCGACCACTGTGGCGAAAGGGGAACCGGGGATGCACGACAGCAGAGGCCTGCGGATCTGGGCCTGGGTGATCGCCGTCCTCGGCTATCTGCTCCTCCCCGTCGTCACCATCGTCTGGATACTGCGTGCCCACCTCGACGACGCCCTGAGCGCGACGTTCGCGGACGGCGCGCGGGCGGTGGGCGGCATCGCCGGGGGCGGGATGGTCGTGATCCCGGTGCTGGCCTGGGTCATCACCCTGGCCCTGCACCGCGAGCGCCGGGCACGCGGGGAGCGGGCGCTCGACGGCGTCCTCCTGAACTGGGTCGGCGGCATCCTGGTGGCGGGTCTCGTCGTCGTCACCTTCGGCTCGCCCTACCTGCCGCAGCTCGACGAGTATCTCGAGCGCCACGGGCCGGCGAGTGTCGCGGACGACGTGGGCGTGACCGGGGACGGCCCGGGCTGAGCGGACCTCACCTCCGTTCGAGGAACTCCGTCAGCACCTCCCGCGTCGCGGCCAGCTTCTCCATCTGCTGGTCGATGTCGTCGCGCATCTCCGCCAGGCTGGCGCGCGCGGCGTCGTGGTCGGCATCGTCCGCGCGGTCGACGGCGCACGCCAGCACCGCCCGGACCTTCTCCTGCGAGAACCCCATCTGGAACATCGTCCGCACGGAGCGGGCGGCCGTCACCGCGCTCTCGTCGTACTGCCGGTACCCGTTCGGCGCGCGCGTCGCGGTGATCAGCCCCTGCTCCTCGTAGTAGCGCAGCAGCCGGGGGCTGACACCGCTGCGTGCGCTGAGCTCGCTGATGATCACCAGGGTCTCCGTCCGCTGGGCTTCTCCCGGGGCTGCGGTCCCGCGAGGGTTGACCTTCACATGATGTGAAACTTTAGCCTCCCGGTATGACCTCCAGCACCAGCACTCGCGTGAGCATCGACGTCGACGGCCGGCAGCGCACCTTCGACGTCGTCGAGGGTACGCAGACCCGGACCGGGGGCCGCGCTCTCGTGCTCGTCTTCCACGGCTCGCGACAGTCCGGTGCCGCGCACCGCAGGTTCACCGGCCAGATGTTCGACACCCTGGCAGCCGACCACGGCGCCGACGTCGCCTACCTCGACGGGTTTCGCGGCAACTGGAACGACGCCCGCGCGGAGAGTGCGTTCCCGGCCCGGCGCGCCGACGTCGACGACGTCGCCTTCGCCCGCCGCGTCGTCACCGACCTGGCCGCCTCGCACGACGTCGACCCCGGCCGGGTCCACGCCGTCGGCTACTCGAACGGCGGCCAGATGGTGCTGCGCCTGCTCCACGAGGTGCCCGGCCTGCTCGCCGGTGCGGCGATCGTGGCGGCGACGATGCCGGCGCCCGAGAGCTTTCTCGCGCCCACACCGGCCCCTGCGCCCGTACCCGTGCCGATCCTCCTGGTCCACGGCACGGACGACCCGATAGTCCCCTACCAGGGCGGCCGGTTTTCCGCGTTCACCCGACGCGTCTTCAAGGTCGACGGCACGGCTCTGTCCGCCCCCGCGACGGCGCGCTACCTCGCCCGCCGCAACGGGATCACGACGGACCCGGTCGTCACCACGCTCGCACCGGCCCGGCCGGCAGGCCGCGACCGCACCTGGATCGAGCAGAGCGACTACCGCCAGGACGGCCGCCCGCCGGTCCGCCTGCTCACCGTCCACGGCGGCGGGCACACCGTCCCCGGCCCCGGCCGTGCCCCGTTCTTCATCGGCCGCACGGCGCACGGCGTCTCCACGGCCGACGTCGTCGCCGAGCACCTGGGTGTCGCGGTGGGCGCGCGGCGGGGGTGACGACGGGGCGGGGGCGGCGGAGAGCGGGAATGTTCCGGTCCGTCCGGCAGGTTCGCCACAACGTACCGACGCCGACCCGAAAGCCCTGACATGCGCATATCGCTCCTGGACCGCACCCGTAGCCGCGTCGGCGAGAGCGACGCCGACGCGGTCGCCGGGACGATCGAACGCGCCGCCCGGGCCGAACGCCTCGGGCTGCACCGGTTCTGGGTGGCCGAGCACCACTCGGTGCCCGGCATCGCGAGCGCCTCCCCCACCGTGCTGCTCGCCGCGATCGGCGCGCGGACCAGCACCATCCGCATCGGCACGGGCGGCATCATGCTCCCCAACCACAACCCGCTGGTGGCGGCCGAGCAGGTGCGGCTGCTGGAGGCGCTGTACCCGGGGCGGGTCGACGTCGGCATCGGAGCGTCCCTGGCGTTCAAGTCCTCGATCCGCCGCGCGCTGGGCCGGACCACCCTGGACCCCGAGGAGCACGCGAGCGCCGTCGAGCAGCTGCGTTCCTACCTGCACGGTGGGCCCGACGACGACGTGGTCGGGCGACCGCACGTCGCCCCGCCGCCGATGTTCCTGCTGGCGATCAAGAGCGGACTCGACCTCGCGGCGCGGCTGGGCCTGCCCGCGGTGATCGGCGGGCCGCTGCTGCGGGACACCGCGGCGACCGACGCCTACGTCCGCGACTTCCGTCCGAGCCCGGGGGTGCCGGAGCCGTACCTGGTGGCGAGCGTGGACGTCGCCGTGGCCGACTCGGCCGAACGCGCGCGGGAGCTGCTGCTGCCCGAGATCTGGGCGCTGGCGAGCTCGCGGGAGACCGGCGGCTTCACCGCCCTGCGCCCGGTCGACGAGGTACGCGGGCTGCTCGACGGCGCGAGCCCGAAGGTGCGGGCCGCGGTGGACCGGGGGTCGGCCTCCGTGATCGCCGGCACCGCGGACCAGGTCGCGGACCAGGTCGCGGCGCTCGCGGCCCGGACGGGTGCGGCGGAGGTGATGGCCACGACCAGCACCTTCGACCGGGGCGAGCTGGCGGAGGCGGACGAGGCACTGGCCGCGCTGCAGGGCGGATGAGCAGCAGCTGGAGCGGGAACCGGCGCAGGGCGACCGCGACCCGACCGGCCTACGATCAGGACCATGGACGATGCGACGGTGCGCCGAATCCTTGTCACCGGTTCCGCCGACGGACTGGGCCGCCTCGCGGCCGACGCCCTTCTGGAGCAGGGGTACGAGGTGGTGGTGCACGCGCGCAACGGGGACCGGGCGGAGGCGCTGCAGCCGCTGGTCGACCGCGGCGCGCAGCTCGTGGTGGCCGACCTCGCCGAACGTGACGACGTCCACTACCTCGCGGGTGAGCTGGCCGACGGCGCCCCGCTGGACGCCGTGATCCACAACGCGGGCGTGTCGAGCGGACGGGCGGTCATGCCGGTCAACATCGTCGCCCCGTACCTGCTCACGGCCCTGCTGCCCGGCCCGCGCCGCCAGGTCTACCTGAGCAGCGGCTCGCACCACAGCGGCCGCCCGGTGCTCGACGGCGTCGACTGGCGGGGGCGCACGCAGGGCTCCTACGGCGACAGCAAGCTGTACGTGACGGCCCTCGCGATCGCTCTCGCACGCCTGCGACCGGAGGTGCTGAGCAACGCCGTCGACCCAGGTTGGGTGCCCACCCGCATGGGCGGGGTCGGCGCTCCGGACGACCTGGCGCTGGGGCACGTGACACAGGAGTGGCTGGCGACCAGCGATGACCCGGAGGCGCTGACCAGCGGCGGTTACTGGTACCACCAGGAGCGGCAGCAACCGCACGCGGGGGCGGTCGACGTGGCGTTCCAGGACCGGCTGCTGGCGGTGCTGGGACGGGAGACGGGCGTGGCGCTCGGATGATGCACCCGGAGGCGGTGTCGGCGACCTGATGCGGCTCGAGGCGTACCACCTCAGCAAGCGAGCCCTGACCTACGGCGTCGTCGGCGCCACCATGCCGGCCGCCGAGCGGTGGCTGCCACCCGAGGGATGGCGTGCGTACGAGCACACCGTCCCCCTGGGCTCCGGGAACGACCTCTGGAACGCTGCGTCGTCGGCAGTCCTCGCCTGGGGCATCAAGACGCGCAGCGGGTTCGCCGTCGAGCCGTCGCTCGATCCCGGACGCGGCGCGACCCAGGGTGAGCGGTACTGGCTCGTCGCACGTGTGGGCCCCGTCCGCGTCCGGGAACCCGTCGAGATCATCACGACCGTCTCGACCGACGACCGGGCCGCGCTCGCGTACGGGACCCTCGACGGTCACCCCGTCTCCGGGGAGGAGGCGTTCATCGTGCACCGGGACGACGCCGGGAACGTGAGCCTCACGCTGCGCTCCCTCACGCGCGCGGGCCGGGGTCCGTGGCGCGCTCTCTTCCCGGCGATCCTGGTCGCTCAACGGGTCTACCGGCGGCGATACCTCCGCGCGCTCTCCGGACCGGCTCGGTCCTGACCAGAACGTCCCCGACCAGAACGTCCCCGACCAGAACGTCCCTGACTAGAACGTCCCCAGTGCGCCCAGGTCGACGCCGTCGATCTCAGCCGCCGTAGACCGCGCCATCGCGACCAGCTCCGCCATCGGCACGACGGCCCGGCTGGTGGCGCCGAGGTCCTCGTGCGCCTCCTTGGACCAGAGCGGCGGATAGAAGTTCAGACCGCTGTCACCGCTCAGGCCGCGGGACTCGTCCTCCCAGCCGTCCCACCGCAGGCCCTCGGTGAAGTCGGCGAGCCCTCCGTCGAGCACCCATGCGAGCCACGCCGCGTACCCGGCTTCGAGCGACTCCCACTGCAGGGTGTCGGGCGCGAGGTAGGTCATGTCGCCGGGCCTGCCGGGGCGGGCGTGCGCCGCGGGGTCCTGTCCGTTGAGGGCATACGTTCCGCCGAGCACGTCGTGAGCCACGACCAGGCCGTGCGCCGGAGACCAGACCGCCGTGGGGACCGGCGGAAACTCGTTCGTCCCGGCCAGCCCGGGCAGGCCGTCCGTGCTCGGCAGGCTCGCGGAGCGGCCGGGGCTCCCGTACACACGCAGCCAGCCGTGGTCGACCAGCAGTCCGCCCGTGTGCACGACGACGGCGCCGAGAAACGACCCGGTCGTGACCTGGAGCTGTTCGAGCGTGCGCCGGCTGGTCGCCTCGTCAGGAGCACGGACCTCGACCGTCACCGACGCCGCGCCCACGAGCCGTTGCAGCTCCGGCCAGGCAGGTTCCGGCGTCGCGGTCAGGTTCTCGAACAGTCGCACCCGATCGATCGTAGTCGCGCGCTTGCATCGAAAGACGCAACCCGCGCGCTTCGTCCGGAGGCCCGTAGAGCGCGCCCCTCGCCGTGCCTACTGTCGATCGAGGAAAGAACGTCCCTTCTCCTCACGGAAAGGCCACCTCATGACCTCGACCACGATCGCCGGCCCACCGCGGCTCGACAGCGCAGTGCGCCTGGCCCACCTCACCAAGACCTACCCGAACGGCCCCGAGCAGGTCACCGCCCTCCAGGGCGTCTCGCTCGACATCCAGCCCGGCGCGTTCACCGCGATCATGGGTCCCTCGGGGTCGGGCAAGTCGACCTTCCTCAACCTCGCCGCGGGTCTCGACACGCCCACCAGCGGTCACGTGTTCATCGGCGACACCGACATCACCGAGCTCTCCGTGGACGCCGTCACGCGCTTCCGTCGTCGGCACATCGGCTTCGTGTTCCAGGCGTACAACCTCATCGGGCACCTGACCGTCGCGGAGAACATCCAGCTGCCGATGCTGCTCGACGGCCGGCGTCCCGACGAGCAGTGGCAGAACGCCCTGATCGAGTCCGTCGGCCTGACCGGCATGGCCGACCGCCTGCCGGGCGAGCTGTCGGGTGGCCAGGCGCAGCGCGTCGCCATCGCCCGCGCGCTCATCACCCGGCCCACCGTGGTCTTCGCCGACGAGCCGACCGGCGCCCTGGACCGCCGCACCGGCGAGCAGGTGCTCGAGGTGCTGCGCGGTACCGCCAAGCGCTTCGCGCAGACGCTGGTGCTCGTCACCCACGACCCGAACGTGGCCTCCACGGCCGACGACGTGCTCTTCCTGTCGGACGGCCGGCTGGCGGGCGGGTTCGTCGCGCCGACCACCGACCAGATCGTCGCCCGCCTCGTCGAGCTGGGGCGGTGACACCATGTGGTCCTTCGCCCGTTCGGCAGTACGCGCCCATCGCGCCAGCTTCATCGGCAGCTTCCTGATCGTCGTGGCAGCCGCCGCACTCCTGTCCGCCAACGGCGTGCTCATGGAGAGCGGCCTGCGCGGTGACGCGCCGATGCTCACGACCATCGCGGCCTCGTTCGCCGGCACCGCGATCCTCGTCGTCGTGCTCGTGGTCGCGTCCACGTTCGCCTCGGCGCTGCGCCAGCGGAACGAACAGTTCGCCCTGCTGCGCGCCGTCGGTGCCACCCCCGCCCAGGTGCGCTCCATGGTGACCGCCGAGGTCACCCTCGTCTTCGCGTTCGCGGCACCCGTGGGCGCCGTCCCGGGCCTGTTCGCCGCGAACCTGCTCACCCCGGTGCTCGAGTCCGGTGGCATCGCGCCGGGCGGGATCGAGCTGACCATCACACCGCTCCCCGTGGTCGGGTCGTTGCTCCTGCTCTTCCCCACGGCGCTGCTCGCGGCGCGGCTCGCGGCCCGCAAGGTGACCCGGATCAGCCCGACCGCCGCCGTCCGCGGCGCGTCCGCCGAGACGCCCACGCTCTCCCGCGCGCGACGCCTCTGGGCCATCGCGCTGCTCGTCTCGGGTCTTCTCCTGGCCGGGATGCCGTTCGTCGCGCCCGGCACGCTGGGCAGCGCCGCCGGGGCGACGTCCGCCTTTCTGCTCGTCAGCGCCGCGGCGCTGGCCGGACCGGCCCTGGTCGGTACGGCGGCCCACCGGGCCGCGAGCGCCACCCGTACCTCGCGCCACGCGGCCACGCTGCTCGCGCTGGTCAACAGTCGTGGGTTCTCACGTCGTCTGACGACGGCGATCGTGCCGCTCGCCCTGCTGCTGGCGCTCGGCACCGTGCAGACGGGTGTGAACGGCAGCATGGTCGACGCCGCGGCCGTGCAGCTGCGTGCCGGTCTGGGCGCGGACGCCGTCGTCACCTCACCGGACGGCGTGACGGCCGAGCAGGCGTCCGACGTCGCATCCACCGCGGGCGTCGACGCGGTGGTCAGCAGCTCGACGGTGCCGGCAGAGGTCAGGGCCGACCCCGACGAGGACCTCGGGGGCCTCGCCTGGGAGCCTGCCGGCCTGCGCACCCTGCCCGGCGGCACCGGCCTGCTCGACCCGGACGTGACCGCCGGTTCGCTCGACGAGCTGACCGGTGCGGACACGATCGCCGTCAGCGGCGAGAGCCTCTTCGCGACGGGCAAGGGCGTCGGGGACACGGTGGACCTGCGGCTCGACGACGGCACCGAGGTGTCGCCGACGATCGTGGCCGTCTACGAGCGGGGCCTGGGCTTCGGCGACTACCTGGTCGACGGGTCGTCGCTGCCCGGTGCCGGTCAGCCGCAGGTCGCGGAGGTGCTGTTCGTGCAGGGGTCGGCCGATCTGACCGCCCTGACCGCCCTGGGTCTGCAGGCGCTCACCGTGGACGAGTACGTCGACCAGGCGGTGACGGCCGCGGCGTCGCAGCAGGACCTGGGGGCGATCCTGCTGTTCGTGCTCATCTTCTTCATCGCGATCGCCGCGGCCAACACCCTGGTGATGCTCACCGGCGCGCGCAAGCCGGAGTTCACCCTGCTGCGCCGCATCGGCACCACGCGAGGTCAGCTCATGGGGATGGTCGGCGTGGAGTCGCTGTTCGTCATGGTCACGGCCCTGGTCCTCGGCACGCTGTCGGTGGTCCCGGCCCTCGTGAGCGTCTCGTACGGCATGCTCGGCACCTTCGCCCCGGCGGTCGACTGGCCGGTGTACGCGGCGCTGGCCGCGGCGGTCGCGCTGATCGCGTCGGTCGCGACGGTGGTCCCGGCGCTCGCGGCGAGTCGCGGCAGGGCCTGACCGCAGCGCGTCCGGCCCCCGCTGAGCCCTGCTCAACGGGACGCGGTGGCGGTACCGCCCGCGGCGTACGACGCCAGCCGTCGGGCCAGCGCCGCCACCCGGTCACGCAGCTCGTCGGGACGCTCGACGGCGAACGGCAGGTCCAGCGACGCCAGCACGGCAGGCAGCCAGTCGAGCGACTCCACGCGCAGCTCGGCGCGCCACCAGCGCCGGGCAGTCGGGTCCTCGGCCCGGTCCTGCGCCGCACCCGGACCCACCTCGGTGAGCGTCGCGACACTCACCGGGAGCCGGGCGCGGATCTGCCCGGCGGTCCCGTGGACCCGCACGGTCACCGCGTACCGGTACCCGGCGGTCGCGAACCCGGACAGCACCCGTTCGGCCGGGTCGGGGCCCGCGGGCATCTCGAACGTGCCGGGCAGCGTCCGCACCGCCGTCATGCGGTCGAGCCGGAACGTGCGCTCCGCCCCGGCGTCGGCGTCCAGGGCGGGGACGTACCACCGGCCGTCGTGCGCGACGACGCCGTACGGGTGCAGCGTGCGCTCGCTCGTCCGCCCCTCGCGATCCGCGTACCGGGCGTACAGCGGCCGGCGGTACCGCACGGCGTCGGCGACGGTGAGCAGCACGGCGGCGTCCGGCGTCGTGGGCCCGCCCGGCTGGTCCGTCCAGGTCAGGGCGTCCAGGAGCGCATCGAGACGTCGTGCGAGGTGCGTGGGCAGCACCCGCCGGATCTTGGCCGACGCCGTCTCGCCCGCCGTCACCTGCGACGTCGTCAGACCTGCTCGGCGGCCCGCGACCAGGCCGAGCAGCACCGCGAGGGCCTCGTCGTCGCTGAGCATGAGCGGGGGCAGGCGGTAGCCGGGGCCGAGCCGGTAGCCGCCGTAGCGGCCGCGCTCCGAGCGGACCGGGACGTCCAGGTCGATCAGCTGGTCCACGTAGCGGCGCACGGTGCGGCCGTCGACGCCGAGCCGGTCGGCGAGCTCGGCGACCGTCCGGGTACCGCCCGACTGCAGCAGCTCCAGGAGCAGCAGCACACGGCCGGTGGGTCCAGACATTCTCGAAGGCTAGTCGATAGTGGACGGATTCTGTCCGCAATCAATCCTAGCCTGGGTGGGCCCGCTGCCCGCGGAGCCCTTCGCGGAGCAGATCAGCCAGTACAGGAGAGCGCCATGCAGCAGGAGAGCACCACGCAGCAGGAGAGCACCATGAAGTTCGCCTCGATCCGCATCATCACCGACGACGTCGCGCGTCTCGTCGAGTTCTACGAGCACGTCACCGGGCTGCCGGCCACCTGGGCCACACCGGACTTCGCCGAGCTCAGGTCCCCCGGCGCGACGCTGGCGATCGGCAGCACCCGGACCGTCCAGCTCTTCGGCCCGGGCTCCGCCCGGCCCGCGGACAACCACAGCGTGATCATCGAGCTCCTGGTCGACGACGTGGACCACGTCTACGCGAACCTGCGGGACACCCTCAGCGACGTCGTCGCGGAGCCGACCACCATGCCGTGGGGCAACCGCTCGCTGCTGTTCCGCGACCCCGACGGCAACCTGGTCAACTTCTTCACTCCGGTGACCGCGGAGGCCGCCGCCCGCCAGTGACCGGCCCGCCGCACCCGGTGCGCGTCGCCGCCCCGAGCGCCCGGCGGTGGAGCGGGTCCAGCCGTGCCGCGTGCGACCGGCCGGCACGCGCGAGCCGTGCCGCGCGGACCCCGGGGTCCTCGTGCAGCCGGCTGACGGCCGCGAGCTCCCGGAGCAGACCCGTGGTCAGCCGGTCGAGCCGTTCCCGGACCTGGTCGAGGTCCGGCCGGGTCGCTGGGGCGGCATCCGGGTGCTCGGACCACCGGGCGAGCAGGCCCTGCTGCACCACCTTGCTCGCCGCGATCTGGTTCCGGAAGAACGCGACGGCGACGTCCGGGTCGGCACCGACGGCGTCGGCCTCCGTGCGCACCTGCTCCAGCACGCGCGCCTCGCGCGCCGGGTCGTCGACGGGCGCACCGGTGCGGAACTTGGACGCAGCGACGCCGTCGGTCACGAGCAGCCGCTCGACCACGAGGGCTGCCAGACATGCGAACTCCTCGGCCGGCGAGGACGGGTCGGGTGCGACGCGAGGGCAGACGCCGCTCATCGGGCCCCTTCGGGGTCGGCCGGCGACGCGTCCGGCAGCGCGATCGCCCGGAACACCCCCTCCGGGTCGAAGCGGCGCTTCGCGGCGAGCAGGCGCTCCGCGTGCGAGCCGTACGCGTGGGCGGCGCGGGCGGCGTCGTCCGGGCCCAGCAGGTTGGGGTACCCGCCCGGCAGCGCGTGCGGCTCGAGGGCGCGAGTCACGTCGTCCGCCCAGGCGCCGTGCTCCGCGGCGCGGGCATCCTCGGGTTCCCACAAGGCGATGATCTCGATCATGAGATGCGGGTCGCGGTGGCCGAACGCCGTCTGCGCCACGGGCACGCGCGACGCGGCACCGTGCAGGCTGTGCACCGACACCGCCGACAACGGCGAGGTCAGGGTGGACCCGGCGAGCATCAGCGCGTCCTGCACGCCCGCCGTCAGCGCCGGTACCGAGCGCGTGCGGATCCGGACGTGCCGGCCGAAGGGGAACTGCGCGTCGATGCCCGCGAGCATCTGCGGCACCGTGGTGGCGCCGAGCTGGGACACCAGCGGGGTGCCGAGGGCGTCGATGCGGGCGAGCGCGCGCTCCCCCGCCGCGGCGTCGTCCCCGCTCCAGGTGGGCGAGGCGAAGACCACGGGCGCGCCGTCGGGGCCGGCCAGTACACCGGACTGCACGGTCAGCTCGTCGGGGCCGTCCGCCAGCACGTCGGACAGCCCGGCCAGCACGGCACCCGCCTGCTCCCACGGGAACACGACGAGGCCGGACCGAAGCGCGGGCACCGTGTGGAGGCGCAGGCGCATCGAGGTGACCACGCCGAAGTTCCCACCACCGCCGCGCAGCGCCCAGAACAGCTCCGGCTCGTGCTCGGCGTCCGTGGTGACCGCGGAGCCGTCGGCGAGCACCACGTCCGCCGCGAGCAGATTGTCGAGCGCCAGGCCGAACCGACCGCCGAGCGGCCCGTAGCCGCCACCGAGCGTCAGGCCGGCCATGCCCACGGAGCCCGCGGTACCGGTCACCGGGGCCAGGCCGAACGGCGCGGCCGCCGCGGCGACGTCGGCGGCCGTGGCGCCCGCCGAGACGTCCGCGACCTCCAGCGCCGGGTCCACGGCGACGTGCCGCATCCCGGAGAGGTCGATGGTCAGGCCGCCGTGGGTCAGGGCCCGGCCCGCCCAGTCGTGGCCGCCACCACGCACCGAGAGCGGCACCCCGGCCTCGCGGGCCGCCCGCACCGCGGCGCCGACGTCGGCCGGCGAGGCGCACCGGACCACGACGGCCGGACGGGCGGTGACGGCGCCGTTCCAGACGCGCTGCGCCCGGTCGTGCCCCGCGCCGTCGGTCACCACGGCGTCCGCCGGGAGGGTTCGTCGCAGGGCCTCGACGAGGCGGGAGACGGCAGCAGGACGCGCAACAACCATGACAGGGAACTCCTCGGCTAGGTAGAGTGACTGGTAACTCTACCCGCACGTTAGACCTCTGCCCCCGGGCGCGCAAGCAGGTGATTCGCGGGCGGGCAGGTCGGAGAGATCAGGCCAGGCGGGTCAGAGCAGCCCGGCGAGGCCCAGGCCGAGGCCGACCACGGCGCAGGCACCCAGCGTCCGCAGCACCGACCAGCGGGCCACGAACAGGAGCAGCGCCGCCAGCACGGCGATGCCCACCGCGGCGGGCTGCAGCGTCGTGACGTCGGGCAGGTCGAACCGCAGCGGCCCCGCGGCCCACGGGCCCGAGGCGGCGAAGAGGGTGTGCGTCGCGAAGTAGAGCGCGAGGTTGGCGATCACAGCGACCACCGCGGCGGTGATCGCGGCGAGCGCGGCACCCAGGGTCCGGTTGCCCCGGAGGCGCTCGACGTAGGGCGCGCCCAGGAAGATGAAGAGGAACGACGGCACGAACGTGACCCACGTGGTGAGCAGCGCACCGATCAGCGCCGCCACCCAGGGGTCGAGGCCGCCGGGGTTGCGGTACGCGCCGAGGAACGCGACGAACTGGACCACCATGATCAGCGGCCCTGGCGTGGTCTCGGCCAGAGCCAGGCCGCGCGTCATCTCGCCGGGAGTGACCCACGCATAGGTCTGCACCGCCTGCTGCGCCACGTATGCCAGCACCGCGTAGGCACCGCCGAACGTCACGAGCGCGCTGCCGGAGAAGAACAGCCCTTGCTGGGTGAACACGCTGTCCGCGCCGGTCAGCAGCGCGACGGCGGCGATCGGCAGGCTCCATGCCACAAGCCCCAGCACCAGCACCCGCAGCGCCCGGCGGCCGGACGGCCGCTCGGTGTGCAGGGCGTCGTCCGGGATGAGCGGTGCGGGGCCGTCGCCCTGCGTACGGCCCGGGGCGGACGCGATCCAGCCGGGCGCGTACCGGTGCACCAGCCACCCGGCGACCCCGGCGGCGAGGACCACGAGCGGGAACGGGACCGCGAACAGCGTGAGCGCCACGAACGCGGCGACCGCCAGGATCACGAGCGCAGGACTGGTCAGCGCCCGCCGTCCGACGCGGAGCACGGCCTGGACCACGATCGCCAGCACGGCCGGGGTCAGCCCCGCGAACACGGCGGCGACCGCCGTGGTCTCGCCGAACGCGACGTACACCGCGGACAGCACCAGCAGCGCGAGCATTCCCGGCAGCACGAACAGGCCCCCGGCCACCAGGCCGCCGCGCCACCCGTTGAGCAGCCAGCCGGTGTAGACGGCGAGCTGCTGCGCCTCCGGGCCGGGCAGCAGCATGCAGTAGTTCAGGGCGTGCAGGAACCGGCCCTGGCCGATCCACCGCTTCTCGTCGACCAGCGTGCGCTGCATGACGGCGATCTGGCCGGCCGGGCCGCCGAACGTCTGCCACGAGATGGCGAACCACGCCCGCACGGCGGTGCGGAGCGGGATGAGGTCCCGCCCGGAGGGGGTCTGCTCGGGGGCGGACGCACCGTCCTGCTCGTCGCTCACGTCGCGCATCTCCTGAAGGACCCGCCGGGAACCTGGTACCGCGCCCAACCTACCGCTCACGAGGCAGCATCCCGGGCCACCTCGGCCACCCCGAACAGACGAACGCGGACCTGGTCGCCCGGGAGGGCTCAGAGGGGCGACCAGGCCCGCGTTCGACGCCGCCGCGCCCGCCGATCAGTACGGGCAGGTGCTGCGGTACTCGCTGATGGTGGTGCTCGTGGACGGCGCCGGGCACAGGAACTGGTCGTAGCGCAGGTCGTCGTCGACGAAGCGCTTGAGCCAGGAGATGCTGTACTTGGCGATGGTCGTGTTGTCCGTGTTGGGCGCGAAGTGGCTCGCCCCGCGCAGCTCCAGGTACGCCGTGTCACCGTTGCCGGGCAGGGACTCGTAGAACGGCTCCGCGTGGGTGCGCACCGAGGCGATCGAGTCGTTCTCCGCGCCCACGATCAGGGTCGGCGTGCTCACCTCGGGCCAGGTCTTGTCGAGGTTCCACGGCGTGAGCGGGACGGCTGCCTTGAGCGACGGCCGGTCCTTGGCCGCCTCGAGCGATCCTCCGCCGCCCATCGAGTGGCCCATCACGGCCAGCCGGTCGACGTCGATCCGGCTGCGCACCGAGCTGCGTTCGGTGAGGTAGTCCAGCGCCCGCAGGAGCTGGTCGCCGCGCGAGGCGGGCTGGTCCGAGGTGGTGATCGTGTCGATGGTGAAGACGACGAACCCCTGCGAGGCCAGGCGCGGGCCCAGCCACGCCATGCTGGACTCCCGGGCGGTGTAGCCGGGCGCGACCGCCACCGCACCGAACGTGCCCTCGGCGGTGCTGGTCGGGTAGTAGATGGTGCCGCCACCGAAACCGGTGACGACGAGCCGCGAGACGTTGACGTCCGCGACGGAGAACGAACCACGGCGAGCCTCGATGCTCGCCACGGTCGGGTCGGGACCCCGTTCGTACGGGTTGTCGGCGGCATACGCCACCGGCGTTCCGACGACGGCGGTGCTGGCGAGCAGCAGCCCTGTCACGAGCGCTGCCCCGGCCTTGCGGATCAGATGCCTCATGAATCGCCCCTTCGAGATCGGTGAGACAACAACTGACCGGACCGACAATAAAGTAGCTCTACCAAGTGGTCAATACACTTCGCGGAATCGGCTAGGGTCGGGCTCGTGAACGACGAGCGGGTGGACGGCCGCAAGCTGCGCTTCGAGCACCGCCGGGGCGAGGTGCTCCGGGCGGCGACCGAGCACGCCCTGGACCACGGCCTGGCCGACCTGTCGCTGCGCCGGGTGGCACAGACGGTCGGCGTCAGCCACGCGACCCTGGTGCACCACTTCACGACCAAGGACCACCTGGTCGCCGAGATCGTGGACCTGGTGCTGGCCCGCTCGTTCACGCTGCCCGACCTGACCGACGACGACCCGACGCCGCTCGAGACCATCTGGCACCGGGCGACGTCGGACGAGGGGCGTCGGTACGTGCGGCTGTTCACCGCGATCACCGGCCACGCGATGCACGGCAACCCCGCGCTGCGGGAGGCGGTGGCCCGGTCGATGCGGCAGCGCACGGACCTGCTCGCCGACGGGCTGGCGCGGCACGGCTGCCCTGAGGCGGAGGCGACGGTGCTGGCCACGTCGCTGCTGTCGACGTTGCGCGGCCTGCTCGCCGACCTGCTGGTCACCGAGGACGACGAACGGGTGCTCGGCGCGTTCCGGGACCTGGACGCCGAGCTCGCGCGGCGCACCGCCCGGTGGCGGTGACCTCGTCAGCCACCGGGCAGTGAGCGCCGCTCGCCGACGGGCCGTCGGCGAGGAGGAACGCGAGCGAGCCGGACCCCGACCCACCACTCCGTGACGTCGTGGACGAGCCGCCCCGCGACGACCGACGGGTCGCCGTCCGACAGGCGTGCGGCCTCGGCGAGGGCGCACGCGAAGGAAGAACGCACGGGTCGTGCGCCATCCGCCCCGGTTACGACTGCGTGTACGCCCCGGCGTCGATGTCCTCGACCAGGGTGCGGCCGGTCGGCTCCCACCCGAGCTCGCGGCGGGTGATCTCGCTGCTCGCCGACCCGGCCATGCCGAAGAAGCCGCCGATCCAGCCGAAGTGCTCGGCCACGTCGTCCGGCGCGACGGAGGCGACCGGGAGGTCGAGCGCACGGCCGATCGCCTCGGCGATCTGCCGGGTCGGCACGCCCTCCTCGGCGACCGCGTGCAGCCGTGCCCCGGCCGGGGCCTTGGCGAGCGCGAGGCCGACGAGTCGGGCGGCATCGGGCCGGTGGACGGCGGCCCAGCGGTTGGCGCCGTCGCCCGGGTAGCCGGACACGCCCCGCCGTCGTGCGACGTCGACGAGCACGGAGATGAAGCCGTGGTCGCCCGCGCCGTGCACGGTGGGCGCGAACCGCAGGCTGACGGTGTGCACGTCGCGGTCGACGAAGCCGAGCGCGAGGTTCTCGCTGCCGCCGCGCGGCGCGTCGGGGCCGTGGTGCGGCGACGGGTCGTCCTCGGTGGCGGGCAGGTCGGTCCGGAGCCCGGCGATGCCGGCCGCGAGCAGGAACGGCCGCCCGGAGCCGGCGAGCGCGTCGCCGATGGTCTGGACCGCGGCACGCTCGGCCGCGTTCGACACGGCCGGGTGGGCGAAGTCGTGCTTGTTCGCGAGGTGCAGCACCGCCTCGGCGTCGCCCGCTCCGCGGCGGATGCCGTCGAGGTCGTCCAGGTCGCCGCGCCGCACGCGGACGCCCTTGGCCTCTAGGTCGTGTCCGGTGAATCGCGAAGCCAGAGGACGATCGCGGCGAGGGTGAGTTCGGTGCGGTAGTAGGCGGCGCGTTTGGTGTAGCGGGTGGCCAGGGCCCGGAACTGCTTGAGCCGGTTGAAG
>Ga0233375_1000247_pt1 | contig 31452 bp, 30 predicted proteins | sample ElkDunMinimDraft_10_FD_191539 | JGI IMG/M metagenome (GOLD analysis project Ga0233375, IMG submission 191539) | Fecal eukaryotic communites from dung pellets of Tule Elk in California, USA - Elk Dung E16 | ecosystem: Host-associated > Mammals > Digestive system > Large intestine > Fecal | place... | reverse complement strand
CGGCTTGCCGTCGACCTGCGTGTACGACGAGTTCATGGCGGGCATCTCACCGACGGCCTCGACCAGCGCGAACCCGATGAGGTGCGTGAAGGAGACCTTGCCGCCGCGCCCGCGCGCCAGGTGGTTGTTGATGACGATGCGGTTGTCGACCATCAGCTTGGCCGGCACGGCGCGGACCGAGGTGGCCGTGGGCACCTCGAGCGACGCCTCCATGTTGGTGACGACGCGCGCCGCCGGGCCACGCAGCTTCTGCACGTCGTCGACCGGCGGGGCGTCCTGGCCCTCGTCGGCGCGGCGCGTGGCGACCTCGGCGTACGGGGCCGTCGCCGGCTGAGCGGTGGCGACGGGGGAGGGCGTGACCTCCACGGGTCGCGCGGGCGGCGCAGCGGCGGGCGGCGCAGCAGGTGCCGCGGCGGCGGGGGCGGCCTGCTCGGCGGGCCGGCCGGGCGGTGTGTGGGTCGTGGCGTCGCCGTTGGTCGCAGCACCCGACGTCTCGGGCTTGTAGCCCTCGAAGAAGTCCCACCACGCGGGGTCCACCGCGTCGCGATCCTTCTGGTACTGCTCGTACAGCTCGTCGACCAGCCACTCGTTCGCGCCGAAGTCGGCACGGGTGGAGTCTGACTGCGCGTTCTGCGTCACGCTGGGATCGCCCACTTCCGGTGCGCGGTACCGGACCGCGCCATCGCCAGTTCTGTTGACGACAACACTACGTGCTCGACGGGGTCGGAGGCCTCTTGCGCAGCGCCCCGCACGATGATCTGCGCATCGTCTTCACTCCGTCGCTGCACCGGGGTCAACGGCCCCTAAAGGCCTGCTGGGACGCGCCTCAAAGGCAGGTCCGGGGCGTGCCGGGCGACGTCTCACGGGTGCCGGGCGGTGCGGCCGGGCGCGGCCGGGAGCCGCACGCGCATGGTGCAGCCCGACTCGGAGTCGGCGACCTCCACCGTGCCCCCGTGCAGCTCCACCGCCCAGCGGACGATCGCCAGGCCGAGCCCCGTGCCGCCTGTCGACCCCTGGCCCGTCAGGGCGGGGGTGTTCCCCCGCACGAACCGCTCGAAGACGTGCGCGCGCTGCTCCCGGGCGATGCCCGGGCCGCGGTCGACCACGTCGATCTGCACGTCGCGGCCCTCGCGGCTTGCGACCACGCGCACCTCCTCGTCCGCGGGCGAGTGCCGGGCCGCGTTCTGCAGGAGGTTCGCGATCACCTGGTGCAGCCGCTCCGGGTCGGCCGGGACGGTCAGGTCGGCCGGCACGACGTCGACGACGAACCGCAGCCGCTTCTCGGCCCCGACCAGCGACGCCTCGTCGGCCGCCTCGTGCAGCAGCTGCTCGAGGTCGACGTCCTCGACCCGCAGGGTCATGGCGCCCGCCTCGACCCGCGACAGGTCGAGCAGGGACGACACCAGCCGCGACAGGCGCTCGGTCTGCGCCAGGGCGACGGCCAGGGTCGCGGGGTCGGGCTCGCTGACCCCGTCGACCATGTTCTCGAGCTGTGCCTGCAGGGCCGTGACGGGGGTGCGCAGCTCGTGCGACACGTTGGCGACCAGCTCGCGCCGGAAGGTGTCGAGGTGCTGCAGGTCGTCGGCCATCGTGTTGAACGCCTCCGCGAGCTGCCCGACCTCGTCGCGGCTCGTGGAGCGCACCCGGCGGCTGTAGTCGCCGGCCGCCATCGCCCGCGCGGCCTCGGTCATCTCCCGCAGCGGGGACGTCATGCCGCGGGCCAGCACCTGCGTCACGACGAGCGACAGCACGATCGCCAGCGGCAGCGTGCGGCTCGGGCCGAGCGCCTGGCCGTAACCCACCCAGATGACGAACGCGGCGAGCGTGACGGTCGCGGCGACCAGCACGCCCAGCTTGATCTTGATGCTGCGCAGCGGGTCCAGCGGCCGGACGTCCGGCAGCCGCCAGCGGTCGGCGTCGCCCCGCGCGTGGCGGGCCGGCGGCGGCGGCGGGGCAGCCGTCACGAGCCGCCGCCCTCGGCGGAGTCGTCCGCCGGTGCGTCCGTCGCGGGCTCGTACGCGTACCCCACGCCGTGCACGGTGCGGATCAGGTCCGGCCCGAGCTTGCGGCGCAGCGCCTTGATGTGGGAGTCGACGGTCCGGGTCCCGCTGGCGTCCACCCAGTCCCACACGTCCGCGAGCAGCCGCTCACGGGTCAGCACCGTGCGCGGCGACGACGCCAGCGTCAGCAGCAGGTCGAACTCGGTCGGGGTCAGGTGGACCTCGGTCCCGGCGCGCTGCACCCGTCGCTGCGCGCTGTCGATCGTGACGTCACCGACCACGAGCGGGGGCTCCGGCTGCTGGACCGTGGCCATCTCGGCGGCGCGTGCCGCGCGCTCCGTGCGGCGCAGCAGCACCTTGGTCCGGGCGACCAGCTCGCGCATCGAGAACGGCTTGGTCATGTAGTCGTCGGCACCGACGCCCAGGCCGACCAGCATGTCCGTCTCGTCGTCGCGGGCCGTCAGCATGAGGACGGGCACGGGCCGCTCGGCCTGGATCTGCCGGCACACCTCGAGACCGTCGATCCCCGGCAGCATCACGTCGAGGACGACGACGTCGGGCTGCAGCCGCGCGGCGGCCGCGACGCCCGCGTGGCCGTCGCCCACCGACTCGACGGTCCAGCCCTCGGCGGTGAAGCGGTTCACGATCGCCTGGGCGATCGCGGGCTCGTCCTCCACGACGAGCACGGTGGTGACGCCCGGTCGCGCGACGCTGGTGGCCATGGGGCCAGCGTGGCACACGCAGCCCGGAGCGGTCATGGCGAGGCCGTGCGCGTCCTCGCATCGTCCGTAGGATGTCGCTCACCATGAGCAGCTCAAGTCGCTGCCGGCATCGCGTCCCGTCCCGCGTCCGCCCCGCCCCCGCCGCACGTGCGGGCGACGGCCGCGGACCTCGTCCCGCTGGACGCGAGCACGCCGGCCCGCCCCCCTCCACGTCCCGCGTGCCTGCGGCCGCCCGCGCGCACCGCGCGCCGGTGGTCCCGTGCTGACCGACTGGCTGCTCGTCGGCCTCGGTGTGCTGCTGACCGCGGGGACGGCGGTGTTCGTCGCCGCCGAGTTCGCGCTGGTCACCCTCGACCCGGGTCTCGTCGAGCGGCAGACCGCCGCCGACGACACGCGCGGCCGCTCGGTCCTGCGGGCGCTGCGCCGGCTCTCGACGCAGCTGTCCGGCGCGCAGGTCGGCATCACGGTCACGACGGTGCTGCTCGGCTACACCACGCAGCCCGCGGTCGTGCGCCTGCTGGGCCTGCCGCTGGAGGGCTGGGGCGTCGGGGCCGCCGTGGCGGGTGCGCTCGCGGCCGTGCTCGCGCTGGTCCTCGTCAACGGGTTCTCCATGCTGTTCGGCGAGCTCGTGCCCAAGAACTTCGCCATCGCCCGCCCGCTGGGCACCGCCCGCGTCGTGGCGCCGCTGCAGCTGGGCTTCACCACCGGGCTGCGTCCGGTGATCGCCCTGACCAACGGGACCGCCAACGCCCTGCTGCGGCGCGTGGGCGTCGAGCCGCGCGAGGAGCTGTCGGGTGCGCGGTCGCCCGCGGAGCTCGCCTCGCTCGTGCGCCGGTCCGCCGCGCAGGGCACGCTCGACCAGGCCACGGCGACGCTCCTGACCAACTCCATCGACTTCTCGACCCTCACGGCTGTCGACGTCATGACGGACCGCACGCGCCTGCACGTGGTGCGGCGCGACGACTCCGCCGCCGACGTGATGGCGCTGGCCCGGCAGACCGGCCACTCGCGCTTCCCCGTCATCGGCGACTCCGTGGACGACGTGCTCGGCCTGGTGCACCTGCGCAAGGCGATGGCGGTGCCCTACGACCGGCGCCCGGAGGTGCCGGCCGCCGCCCTCATGGTGGACGCGCCGCGCGTGCCCGAGACGGTGGGCCTGGGGCCGCTGCTGGTCGACCTGCGCGCGCAGGGGCTGCAGATGGCGGTCGTCGTGGACGAGTACGGCGGCACGGCCGGTGCCGTGACCCTCGAGGACGTCGTCGAGGAGCTGGTGGGCGAGGTGGCCGACGAGCACGACCGTGCGCGCGGCACGCGTGCGCGGCAGGCCGACGGCTCGTGGGTCCTGCCCGGGGTGGTGCGCCCCGACGAGCTGCACGAGGCGACGGCGCTGCGCGTGCCGGACGACGGCCCGTGGGAGACCGTCGCCGGGCTGCTCATGGCGCGGCTCGGGCGCGTGCCCGCGGAGGGCGACGAGATCGTGGAGGGGCACGTGCGGCTGCAGGTCGAGCGCATGGCCGGGCGCCGCGTCGAGCGGGTGCGGATCAGCGAGGTCCCGACGGACGAGGCGGGTGACTCCTGATGGACGCGACGCTCGCGCTCGTCCTGGCCGTTGTCCTGCTCGCGGCCAACGCGTTCTTCGTCGGCGCGGAGTTCGCCCTGATGTCCGCGCGCCGGTCCTCGGTCGAGCCGCTGGCCGAGGCCGGTGACCGGCGTGCCGTCACCGTGCTGTGGGCCATGGAGCACGTCTCGCTCATGCTCGCCGCCGCGCAGCTGGGCATCACCGTGTGCTCGACGAGCCTGGGCCTGGTCGCCGAGCCGGCGATCGCCCACCTCATCGAGGACCCGCTGCAGGCGCTGGGGGTGCCCGCCGCCCTGACGCACCCCATCGCGTTCGTCCTGGCGCTGCTGGTGGTCGTCTACCTGCACGTCGTGCTGGGCGAGATGGTGCCGAAGAACCTGGCCGTCTCCGGCCCGGACCGCGCCGTGCTGCTGTTCGGCCCGCCGCTGGTGTGGGTGGCCCGCGTGATGCGACCGGTGATCGTCGCGCTCAACTGGCTCGCGAACCACGTGCTGCGGGCCTTCCGCGTCGAGCCGCAGGACGAGGTGGCCTCCGCGTTCACCGCGGAGGAGGTGCAGTCCATCGTCGAGCGCTCGCAGGCCGAGGGCCTGCTGGCCGACGAGCAGGGCCTGCTCTCGGGGGCCATCGAGTTCTCGGACCGCACCGCCGCGGAGGTCATGGTGCCGGTGGACGCGCTGGTGACCGTGGACGCGGGCAGCACGCCCGACGACATCGAGCACCTGGTCGCCCGCACCGGCTTCAGCCGGTTCGTCGTCGTGGACGCGGACGGGCGGCCCACCGGGTACCTGCACATCAAGGACGTCCTGTACGCCGACGAGGCGACCCGCACGCAGCCCGTGCCGGCCTGGCGCGTGCGCACGCTCGCGGTGGTCGCGCCGGACGACGAGGTGGAGACGGCGCTGGAGGCGATGCAGCGCTCGGGGTCGCACCTGGCACGGGTGGACGACGACGGGCGCACGACCGGTGTCGTCTTCCTCGAGGACATCCTCGAGGAGCTCGTCGGTGAGGTGCGTGACGCGATGCAGCGGGGCCAGCTGCGCTGAGGCGGACGCGCGGGACGGGCGAACGCCCTCCGGCGGGGTGCAGGACGCACCTGCGGCCGGGTGGTTTCCGGCTCATGGGGCCGTCCGGGCAGTGGAGGACCCGTGAAGACGCGGCGTGTCGCCCGGTGTGTCGTGCACGTGTCCAGATCGCGACCCTGCTGTGACGTATCAGGCCCTTGGAGCCGCGCTCGCATCCCGTTATGGTTTCGTGACCGCATCGGGGGAGCCGATGACCAGCGGGACGAAGTGAGCGGAGGTGTCGTGGGATCCCACCGAGCGGAGCCGACGACACGCGTGCGCCGTCGCAGCGCGCGACCGGACGCCGACGTGGCAGCCGTCCCCGTGGCGGCGCAGCCCGTCGCGCGCGGCATCGTGGCGACCGACGACGGTGACGCCCCCGCGCGCCGGCGGTCGACGACCGTCCTGGGGCGTGCCGGTGTGCTGTGCGCGCTCGTCGGGGTCACCGTGGTCGTGCCCGTCACGCAGGGCGTGGCGGACGGCGAGATCGTCATGGGTGCGGCCACCACCAGCGCCGCCGCGGACGCGAACCTCCCGTCGACGGTCGCCGCCCTGACCGCCCTCCCGCTGACGGACCTGCCCCCCACCCCGCTGATGTCCACCGACTCCAGCTCCCGGCTGCGGGCCCTGGCCGACGTCTCGCGGGACGCCGAGCGCTCCGCGCTGCCCGGCTGCGACGGGTCGGTGCGCGCCGCGGGCGAGAACGGCCTGCTGGCGACCAAGGACCTGTGCACGCTGTGGGACGGGCGCACGCAGATGCGCGCCGACGCGGCCGTCGCGCTCGCCGAGCTCAACGAGGCCCACGTCGCGCGGTTCGGGACGGACCTGTGCCTGTCGTCCGGGTACCGCACGCTCGCGCAGCAGAAGGCCGTCAAGGCGCAGAAGGGCGGCCTGGCCGCCACCCCCGGCAAGAGCAACCACGGCTGGGGCCTCGCGATGGACTTCTGCTCGATCCAGACGTCGGGCGCCCGCTGGACGTGGATGAACGACAACGGCCCCACGTTCGGCTGGGAGCAGCCCAGCTGGGCCGTCCGCGGCGGCTCCGGCCCGTACGAGCCGTGGCACTGGGAGTACACCAAGGGCGTCAAGGCCGACGGCGAGTACTACGGCTGACGTCGCGGTCGCCCGGCCCGCGTCGGCGTCGCACGGCGCCGGCTGAGCGCCGTGGAACGCCTGGGCTGAGCGCCGGGGAGCGACTGAGCGCCGGCGGGCCCGCCGCGGCGGACCCGCCGACGGGGGTGCTCAGCGCAGGGACATGCCCCAGCGCACCTCGTGGGTCGCGCCCGGCGCGAGCTCCACGAGCAGGTCACCGGTGCGGAACGCGTCCGCGATGCACGTCATGGGCTCGACCGCGACGCCGCGGCGCTCGATGCCCGGGATGCCGTCGCCCGTGCAGACCTGCCACGCCGGCAGGGTCGCGTCGGCCCAGACGGCGACCGTGCGGCCGTCGGACCCCGTGAGCGTGGCCCACGTCAGGCCGTCGGCGTCGGGGGTCACCCCGAGCCACGCGTCGTCCAGCGCGACGCCGGCGAGCCGCCGACCCGCGCGCAGGTCCATGTCGCCCGCGACGGCCTGCGTCCCCGTGGGCAGCAGGCGCTCGTCGACCGTCACCGACCGCGCCGCGTCCAGCTGCAGGGTGCAGTCGTCGACGGTGCCCGGGCCGGGGGACAGCCACGGGTGGAACCCGACGCCGTACGGTGCGACGTCCGTGCCGTGGTTGGTCGTGGCGACCGTGACCGTCAGGCCGTCGTCGCCCAGCGCGTAGGTCACGTCCAGGCGCAGCGGCCACGGGTAGCCGGGGATCGGCACCAGGTCGTGGCGCAGCGTCACCGAGTCCTCCGTGACGGCCACGGTGGCGAACCGCTCGTACGCGAGCAGGCCGTGCAGCGACGTCAGGCGCTCGTGCTCCGTCAGCGGCACCTCGTAGGTGACGTCACGGAACCGGTACCTGCCGTCGCGCAGGCGGTTGGGCCACGGCGCCAGCACGGCACCGGAGAACGCGGGGGCGATCGAGTCGACCGCGAAGGGCAGGACGACGTCCCGGTCACCGACGCGGTACTCGCGCAGGCTCGCGGCGACGGACGTGACGACGGCGACCTGGTCACCGTGCCGCAGCACGTGCTGGTCACCCGTGGGCGGGGGAGTGTTCACGGAACCCAACCTACGTGTGAACGTGCGCCGCGCACGGGGACCAGGGTGCGTGCCGCGACGCCGCGTCGCCTGCGGACCGCCCGGTGCGCCCATCAGCGGGTGACGATGCTCTGGACCTCCGCCACGGGCGCCTCCGCCGTGGTGGTGAGGGGCTCGGCCTCCTCCCGGCCACGCGGCGTCGGGTCCAGCGGCGAGGTCCAGCCGGCCTCCCAGGTCGCCGTCGGGCGTGAGCGTGGCCGTCGGGTACCGCCGGCCGGCCTTGACGGGGATCCCGGCGGTGGACCGCTCGAACGTCGCGGCGCACGCCGAGGGCGTCATGCCGGGGGAGCGGGGGTGCGGGTGTCGGGGCACGTGACGCTCGCCGCGTGGGGCGCGGACACCGTCATCGAGGTCAGGCGCGCCACGACGCGGGACCACACGCCCGGGACGGACGTCGTCCTGTGGACGAACCGCCCCGTGGCCGCGCGTGATGCCCTACCGTCACTGCCGGGATGCGGACGAACGGGACATCTGCGGCGCGGGGCGGTGAGGGCGGTGGCGGTGGTGGCGGACGGCGTGACGATCCTCGAGGGGGAGGTCCGTGAGCTCGTCCGGCGTCGCGGGCTCGACCCGGTGCGGGACCGCGCCGGCGTCGTGGCGCTGGTCCACGCCGCGATGGCCGACTACGACGAGCGCTCGCTGCTCGGGGCCGTCCCGCCCCTGGGCGACGCCGCCGCCGCGCACAAGCTGGTCGTCGACGCCGTCGCCGGGTTGGGACCGCTGCAGCGCTACCTGGACGACGAGGAGGTCGAGGAGATCTGGATCAACTCGCCGTCGCAGGTCTTCGTCGCCCGGCGCGGTGAGCCCGAGCTGACCACGACGATCCTCACCGAGGGTCAGGTGCGGGAGCTCGTGGAGCGGATGCTGAAGGTCTCCGGGCGGCGGCTGGACCTGTCGAGCCCGTTCGTCGACGCGTCGCTGCCCGGCGGCGAGCGCCTGCACGCCGTCATCCCCGACGTCACGCGGCGGCACTGGTCGGTGAACATCCGCAAGTACGTCGTGCGTGCCACGAGCATGGAGGACATGGTCGCCCTGGGGTCGCTCACCCCGCAGGCCGCCGCGTTCCTGCGGGCCGCCGTCCAGGTCGGCCTCAACGTGCTGGTGTCGGGCCCGACGCAGGCAGGGAAGACGACCATGCTCAACGCGCTGGTCGGAGCCGTGCCGCCGCGCGAGCGCGTGGTGAGCTGCGAGGAGGTCTTCGAGCTGCGCCCGGCGGTGCGCGACTGGGTGGCGATGCAGACGCGGCAGCCCAACCTGGAGGGCACCGGCGAGATCACGTTGCGCCGCCTCGTCAAGGAGGCGCTGCGGATGCGCCCCGACCGGCTGCTGGTGGGGGAGGTCCGGGAGGCGGAGGCGCTGGACCTGCTCATCGCCCTCAACAGCGGCGTGCCCGCGATGTGCACGATCCACGCGAGCTCGGCGCGGGAGGCCCTCAGCAAGCTGTGCACGCTGCCGCTGCTGGCCGGCGGCAACATCTCGGACCGGTTCGTCGTGCCGACCGTCGCGTCCTCCGTGGACCTCGTCGTGCACCTGGAGCTGGACGCCCGCGGTCGGCGGCGGACCCGCGAGGTCGTCGCGGTGCCGGGCCGCGTGGAGGCGGGTGTCGTGGAGACCGCCGACCTGTTCACCACGCGCGCCGGCGTGCTCGTGCGGGGGGACGGGTTCCCTCCGCACGTCGAGCGCTTCGCCCGTGCCGGCCTCGACGTCGCCGTGTTGCTCCGGCAGGGCTGAGCGGTGGGCGTCGTGGTGGGGCTGCTGCTGGGAGCGGGGCTCGCGTGCGTCTGGTGGTCCTGGTGGCCGCTCGCGCGGGGCGACGGGAGGCGGCCGGACGGTTGGACCGCGCGGACGCGGGACACGTTGACGCAGGCCGGCGTGAGCGGCGTGACACCCGGCGGGCTGGTCGGGGCCAGTGCGCTCGCGAGCCTGCTGGTCGCCGCGCTGGCGTTCCTCGTCGTGCCGGTGCCGGTGGTCGCCCTGTGCGCGGGCGCCTTCACGGCCGCCGCGCCCTCGGCGCTCGTGCGGGGCCGGGCGCGCCGCCGGCTCGCCGCCGCGCGCGGACTGTGGCCCGACGTGGTCGACCACCTCGCGTCGGGCGTGCGTGCGGGGCTGTCCCTCCCGGAGGCGGTCGCCCAGCTCGGCGACCGCGGACCGGCCGAGCTGCGCGCGCCGTTCCGGGCGTTCGCGGAGGACTACCGCGCGACCGGTCGGTTCGTCGACAGCCTCGACGTGCTGAAGGACCGGCTCGCCGACCCCGTCGCGGACCGGATCATCGAGGCGCTGCGCCTCACGCGCGACGTCGGCGGCACCGACCTGGGACGGCTGCTGCGCACGTTGTCGACGTTCCTGCGCGAGGACCTGCGCACCCGCGGGGAGGTCGAGGCGCGTCAGAGCTGGACGGTGTACGCGGCTCGCCTGGCGGTCGCCGCGCCGTGGGTGGTCCTCGCGATGCTGTCGACGCGTCCCGAGGCGATCCGCGCCTACGACTCGACCGCCGGCGCCGTCGTCCTCGTCGCCGGCGCCGTGTGCACGGTCGTGGCGTACCGGGTCATGGTGCGGGTGGCGCGCCTGCCGGACGACCCCCGGGTGCTGCGATGAGCCCCGGGGTGGTGGGTGCGCTCGTCGGGCTGCTGCTGGGCACCGGCCTGGCGCTCGTCGTGCTGCGGCTCGGAGCCCGGCGCATCACGCTCGACCAGCGCGTCGGGCCTTACCTGCGCACGCGCGGCACGTCGAGCCTGCTGCGCGCCGAGGCGGCACGCGGCGCGTGGGCCACGGTCGAGCGGCTGGTGGCGCCCTTCCTCGCGGACGGGGTGCGCCTCGTGGCCCGGTGGGGGTCGCCCACCGCCGAGGTGCGGCGACGGTTGGCGCGCGCCGGGCGTCGCGAGACGGTCGAGCAGCTGCGCGCGCAGCAGGTCGTCTCCGGTGTCGTCGGGCTCGCGGTCGGGCTGCTCACCGCCGTGGCGATCGCGGCCGGCCGGGGTGCCCCCGTGGTGCCCCTGGTCGCGCTGGTCGCCGTCGGCGGGCTCGTCGGCGCGCTCGTGCCCGACTGGCTGCTGGGGCGGCAGGTCGCCCGCCGGGAGGCGCGGCTCCTCGCGCAGATGCCCACCGTGACCGAGCTGCTCGCGCTCGCCGTGAGCGCGGGGGAGGGCGCGACCGGTGCGCTCGAGCGCGTCGTGCGCCAGACCCACGGCGAGCTGGCCGACGAGCTCGCCCGCACCCTGGCCGACGCCCGGGCCGGCGCGCCGCTGACCGGCGCCCTCCAGGCGCTCGCCGACCGGACCGGGCTGCCCGCGCTGGCGCGGTTCGCCGAGGGCGTCGCCGTCGCGGTCGAGCGTGGCTCACCCCTGGCCGACGTGCTGCGGGCGCAGGCCCAGGACGTCCGCGAGGAAGGTCGGCGGGCACTGATGCAGACCGGCGGGCGCAAGGAGGTGCTCATGATGGTCCCGGTGGTGTTCCTCATCCTCCCGGTGACCGTCCTGTTCGCCGTCTTCCCCAGCGCGGTGGTCCTGCGGGTGGGGCTGTGACCCCGGCCGCGACGAGCAGCGCGGCGCCGCCCGGCGTCCGCGCGGTGACGACGGAGGTCGAGCATGACGACGAGGTTCTGGTCACGGGTGTGGTGCGCGGTGGTGCACCGGGCGGCGGCGGGCGGTCACCCGGAGCGGGGCGACGTGCCGGGCTGGGTGCTGGTCACCCTCATGACGGCAGGTCTCGTCTCGGTGCTGTGGCTGGCCGCGGGCGACGCGCTGCAACGGCTGTTCCTCGACGCGATCGAGGGCGTCTCACCCGGATCGGGCACCTGAGGCTCTCCCCGGTCGCCCGCGGCCCCGGTGACCGGGGGTCCGCGATCGTCGACTTCACGCTGGTCGGTGGCCTGGTCGTGGTCCTGTTCGCGTCGGTGCTGCAGCTCGCGCTCGTGCAGCACGTGCGCAACACCTGCGTGGACGCGGCGGCGGAAGGCGCCCGCTACGCGGCCCAGGTGGGGCGGACCCCCGCGGAGGGCGCGGCCCGCACCACCGAGCTGCTGCGGGCGTCGCTGCACGAGCGGTACGCGCAGGACGTGACCGCGCGGCGCGTCGACGCCGCCGGGCTCGACCTCGTCGAGGTGAGCGTCCGGGTGCCGCTGCCGGTGGTCGGTCTGCTCGGCCCCGGTGGCGTCATGCGGCTCGACGGGCACGCACCCGTGGAGTGGCCGTGACCGCCGCCGCCCGGCTCCGACGGTGGTGCCGCGCCCGGGCGGCTGGACGGAGCGCCGACGCGGGCAGCGCCCTCGTGGAGTTCCTCGGCATCTCGCTCGTGCTGCTGGTGCCGATCGTCTACCTCGTGCTCGTCCTCGGCCGCATCCAGGCGGCGACGTTCGCGACGGAGGGAGCCGCGCGGGAGGCGGCGCGCGTGTACGTCGTGGCGGACGACACGCGGCAGGGTGCCGCGCGCGCGGTGACCGCCGTCGGGGTGGCGCTCACGGACCAGGGCTTCGACGACGACCCCGCAGCGGCGCTGACCGTCCGGTGCTCGAGCGACCCGTGCCTCACGCCGGGAGCGGAGGTCGCGGCGACCGTGCAGGTCCGCGTGCCGCTGCCGTTCGTCCCGTCGTTCGTGCGCGACGTGGTCCCGCTCGAGGTCCCGGTCACGGCCGAGCGCGTGGCGCCGGTCGACGCCTACCGGGCAGCACGATGAGGGCAGCAGCATGAGGCAGCACGATGAGGGCGCGGCGATGAGGCCGGTGACGGCGGGGGCGTGGTGTCCCGCGCGGGCACGTGCCCTGGCCGGGGACGACAGCGGGCAGGTCATGGTCCTGTCGCTGGGGTTCGCCGTCCTGGCGATCCTGCTCGTGCTGGTCGTCACCGCGGCCACCGGGGTGCACCTGGACCGCAAGCGGCTGCTCGCCGTGGCGGACCTGGCGGCGCTCTCGGCCGCCGACCAGGTGAGCGGGCGCTACTTCGCCGAACCGGGCGGCACGGGCGGGGTGCCGTTGACCGACGCCACGGTCCGGGCCGCGGTCGAGCAGTACGTGCGCGACCACCCCGACCGCGCGGCGCGGTGGGACGGCATCCGGGTGCTGGAGGCGTCCACACCCGACGGGCGGACCGCGGTCGTGCGCCTGGGGGCGGTGACCCGCCCGGTGCTGGTGACGTGGGTGCTGGCGCCGTGGACCGACGGCATCGCGCTCGAGGCCGGCGGTGCCGCACGCGCCTCGTGACGCCGCGCGGTCGCGCCCCGTGACGCCGGCTGGTCCCGTTGGTGAGCGCCTCGGGCCCGGGCCGGACCGCCCACGACGGACAGGTCGCGCGGGACGCTCCGCCCTGCCCGCCTGACGAGTTCGGCGCGGCCCCCGTGCACGCGACCGGTCACGAGGATGCGCGCGGCGCATCGCGCGGTTGTCCAAGGCGCGCGGCGGCGGGACGATCGAGGCGTCGAGGAGGACACTCATGACCGAGCACGTGGTGGCGGGGTACGACGGTTCACCCGAGGCGGTGGCCGCGGTGCGGTGGGCGGCGGGCGCCGCGAAGCGCCTGGGGCTGCCGTTGCAGGTGGTGCACGTGTGGGGCCTGGCCGGCCAGCTGGACTCCCCGCCGACCCGCGCCGCGTCCGCGTACGTGCGCGCCGGTGCGCGGGAGGTGGCGGACGAGGGTGCCGAGGTCGCGCGGCAGGCCGTGCCCGGCGTCGAGGTCGAGGCGGTGCTCGACGACGGGCCGCCCGCCCGTGCCCTGGTCGACCGCGCCGTCGACGCGCCCCTGATCGTCCTGGGCCGGCAGGGGTCGGCGCGGCTGTCCGGCGTGCTCATGGGATCGGTCGCGCTGGCCACGCTGCAGCACGCGCCCTGCCCGGTCGTGATCGTGCCGCGCACCAGCCCCGAGGAGGCGCCCACCGACCTCGTCGTCGTCGGTGTCGACGGGTCACGGCAGGCGCTGGGTGCCGTGGAGGCGGCCGGTCGGTACGCGTCGCGCACCGGTGCCCACCTGCGGGTCGTCGCGTGCTGGCAGGCGCCGCTGCACGGCCGCTCCCTGGCCGACTGGATGCGGGACCACCCCGACGTCTCACCCGAGGAGCTGGCCCGGCGCGCGGCCGAGGACTCGCTCGAGCACGCGCGGACCCTGCTGCACGACCGGTACCCGGACGTGGAGGTCGAGACCCTGGCCGAGGAGGGCCCCGCGCCCCGGGTGCTCGCACGCCACGCCGAGAAGGCGGACCTGCTGGTGGTCGGCACGCGCGGCCGCAGCGGGCTGGCGGGCCTCGTGCTCGGCTCCGTGAGCCAGTGGCTCGTGGCGCGGGCGGCGTGCCCGGTGCTGGTCTCGCGCGCGGTGCCGCAGTGACGGTCGACGGGTCGGCCGCGCGGAGCGGGTAGCCTGGACGGCCGTGGCCACCACCGACTTCCCTGCCGAGATCCGCGAGCTGCGCTCCACGCTGGAGTCGATCCAGTCGGTGAGCGACCCCACCGCGCTGCGGGAGAAGATCGCCGTGCTCTCCGAGCAGGCATCCGCCCCCGACCTGTGGGACGACCCCGACGCGGCGCAGAAGGTCACCAGCGCGCTGTCCTCGACGCAGTCCGAGCTCGACCGCGTGACCAAGCTCGGCGGGCGGATCGACGACCTGGAGACGCTCGTCGAGATGGCCGCGGAGGAGGACGACGCCGACACGCTCGCCGAGGCCGAGGCCGAGCTCGTCAAGATCCGCAAGGACCTCGGTGAGCTCGAGGTCCGCACGCTGCTGGCGGGCAAGTACGACATCCGTGACGCGGTGGTCACGATCCGCGCAGGTGCCGGCGGCGTCGACGCGGCGGACTTCGCCGAGATGCTCATGCGCATGTACCTGCGCTGGGCGGAGCGGCACGGGTACGCCACGTCCGTGCTCGACACGTCCTACGCCGAGGAGGCGGGGCTGAAGTCGGCGACGTTCGAGGTCAAGGCGCCCTACGCGTTCGGGCACCTGTCCGTCGAGGCCGGCACGCACCGGCTGGTCCGGATCTCGCCGTTCGACAACCAGGGCCGTCGCCAGACGTCCTTCGCCGCCGTCGAGGTGATCCCGCTCATCGAGCAGACCGACTCCATCGAGATCCCCGAGTCGGAGATCAAGGTCGACGTGTTCCGGTCCTCCGGTCCCGGCGGGCAGTCCGTCAACACCACCGACTCGGCCGTGCGCATGACGCACATCCCCACCGGGATCGTCGTGTCGATGCAGAACGAGAAGTCGCAGATCCAGAACCGTGCCGCCGCCCTGCGCGTCCTGCAGTCGCGCCTGCTCCTGCAGCGTCAGGAGGAGGAGCGCGCCGCGAAGAAGGAGATGGCGGGCGACATCAAGGCGTCGTGGGGCGACCAGATGCGGTCCTACGTGCTGCAGCCGTACCAGATGGTCAAGGACCTGCGCACCGAGCACGAGGTCGGCAACCCCGCCGCGGTGTTCGACGGCGACATCGACGACTTCATCGAGGCCGGCGTCCGCTGGCGCCGCGGTCAGCAGATCGCCGGCGCCTGACCGGACGCCACCCGGCGTCGCGCAGCGGCGCCCGGGACGGACCGGGACGAGTCGGACGGTCGTCCGTCCTGCGCGCCGATTCACAGGCCGGCGGCGGCGTGTCCTGCCCTCGTCCGGGTGACGACCTTCCTACCCTCGATGAGGCTCGCGGCCCGCGGGCGGCCCCGGCGACGCCCGGGGGCAGGACGAGGCGAGGTCGGTCGTGATCCGGTTCGAGAACGTGACGAAGGTCTACGCGCGCGGTGCACGACCCGCGCTGGACCGGGTGTCCCTCGACGTCGAGCGCGGTGAGTTCGTCTTCCTCGTCGGTGCGTCGGGTTCCGGCAAGTCGACGTTCCTGCGCCTGGTGCTCCGGGAGGAGCGGGCGTCCGCGGGACGGGTGTTCGTCGCCGGCAAGGAGCTCGGCACGCTGTCGAGCTGGAAGGTGCCGCACCTGCGCCGCCAGATCGGCGCGGTCTTCCAGGACTTCCGCCTGCTGCCCACCAAGACGGTCTTCGAGAACGTCGCGTTCGCGCTGCAGGTCATCGGCAAGCCGCGGCACCACATCCTCACGACCGTGCCGGACGTGCTGGACATGGTCGGCCTGGCCGGCAAGGAGAAGCGCCGCCCGCACGAGCTGTCCGGTGGTGAGCAGCAGCGCGTGGCGATCGCCCGCGCCTTCGTCAACCGGCCGGCGATCCTGCTGGCCGACGAGCCCACCGGCAACCTCGACCCGACGACGTCCCTGGGGATCATGCGCCTGCTCGACCGCATCAACCGCACCGGAACCACCGTGGTGATGGCGACCCACGACGACGAGATCGTCGACCAGATGCGCAAGCGCGTCATCGAGCTGAGCACGGGCGAGATGGTGCGCGACCAGTCGCGCGGCGTCTACGGCTCGGACCGCTGAGGGGATCGGACATGCGCGCCCAGTTCATCCTCTCCGAGATCGGCATCGGCCTGCGCCGCAACCTGTCGATGACGATCTCGGTCGTCCTCGTCACGTTCGTGTGCCTCACCTTCCTGGGCGCCGCGGCGCTGCTGCAGACGCAGATCGGGAAGATGAAGGACGACTGGTACGACAAGGTCGAGGTCTCGGTCTTCCTGTGCCCCACCGGCTCCACCGCGCCGACGTGCGCGGCCGGCGAGGTCACCGAGGAGCAGCGGGCCGAGGTGCTCGCCGCCCTCGACGCCCCCGAGGTCGCGGGCTACGTCCAGGAGATCTACCAGGAGTCCAAGCAGCAGGCGTACGAGGCGTTCCAGGAGCAGTTCCAGGACCAGTTCTGGGCGTCGGCCGTGACGGCGGACGACATGAACTCCTCGCTGCGCATCAAGCTGACCGACCCCGAGCAGTACCAGGTGGTCGCCGACGTCGTGTCCGGCAGGCCGGGCGTCGAGTCCGTGCAGGACCAGCGCCGCCTGTTCGACAACCTGTTCCTGGTGCTGGACCGCGCCACGTGGGCCGCGGCCGGCCTGGCGGCGATCATGCTGCTCGCCGCGGTGCTGCTCATCACGACGACGATCCGCCTCTCGGCACTCAGCCGACGCCGGGAGACGGGCATCATGCGGCTCGTCGGGGCGTCGACCCTGTTCATCCAGCTCCCGTTCATGCTCGAGGGCGCGATCGCCGCCACCCTCGGCGCCGCCATGGCGATCGGCGGTCTGTGGCTGGGGGTCGAGTACCTCGTCACGGACTGGCTGGGCCAGTCGGTGCCGTGGATCCCGTACGTCGGGACGTCGGACGTGCTGGCGATCGCACCGCTGCTGATCGTCGTCGCGTTCGTCCTCGCGGCGATCTCGTCCCTGGTCACCCTGAGCCGATACACGAAGGTATGACCATGCCCCGACCCGACCGCACCCCCTCCACCGGCGCCCGGCGGCGTCCGCTGCAGGCGGTCGTCGCGCTGCTGGCGGCCCTCGCGGTCGCGGCGCCGGCGTTCGTCGCCGCGGGCGGTCCGGCCGTGGCCGACGACCTGTCCAACAAGCGTGCCGCGGCCGAGCAGCGTGCCGAGGCGGCGGACCAGCGTGCCGCGGACCTCGCCGAGGCGATCGAGGAGCTCAGCGGCGAGCTGGCCGCCGCCCTGACCCGGCTCGCCGAGGTCGAGGCGCAGCTGCCCGCCGCCCAGGCCGCGCTCGACGCGGCCGTCGCCGCCGCCCAGGCCGCGCAGCGCGAGGCCGAGATCCTCGCCGCACGCCTGCAGGCCGCGCAGGACGAGGAGGCGGCGATCGTCGAGCAGATCGCTGTCGACGACGCCCGCGAGCAGGAGATCCGGGTCGCCATCGGCCAGATGGCGCGCGAGGCGTACAAGGGCGGGCGCGACGTGTCCGGGATGAGCGTCGTGCTCGACGCCGACAGCTCCCAGGACTTCGTCGAGAAGTACGGGATGGTCTCGACCGCGCTGCGCACGCAGACGCAGGTGCTCGACGAGCTGACCGAGCTGGCCGCCAGGAACAAGAACGCCCAGGCGCGGCAGGCGGCGGTCCGCGCGAAGGTGGACGAGCTGAAGGCGGCCGCCGACGTCAAGCTCGAGGAGGCCCGGCAGGCCCAGGCGCAGGCGGAGACGGCCAAGGCCGAGGTCGAGCGGCTGGTCGCCGAGCAGCAGCAGCGCAAGGCCGACATCGAGTCGCGCAGGTCCGAGGCGGAGGCGCAGGTCGCGGCCAACGACGCCGAGCGGGCGAAGGTCGCGAGCGAGCTCGCGGCGATCGTCGAGGCGCAGCGTGTGCAGCGCGAGCAGGAGGAGGCCGCCCGTCGTGCCGCCGCCCAGAACGGCAACGGCGGTGGCGGTGGTGGTGGCGGCGGGGGCGGTGGCGGCAGCTCCCAGCCCGGCGGTGCCCGACCGGGCGCCCTGTTCGCCAACCCCACCGCGCACAACCCGATGGTGGTCACCTCGGAGTACGGCAACCGCCTGCACCCCGTGCTCGGCTACTGGCGGCTGCACGCGGGCATCGACCTGCGCGACCGCTGCGGCGAGCCCGTGTACGCCGCGCGCTCCGGCACCGTGCAGTGGTCCCGGTACCGCGGCGGGTACGGCAACCAGGTCATGATCGACCACGGCTGGGTCAACGGCTCGTCGCTCATGTCGAGCTACAACCACCTGTCGTCGTTCAGCGTCGGTGCCGGTGCACGGGTCAGCGCGGGACAGGTCATCGGCTACGCCGGCAACACCGGCACGTCGGCCGCGTGCCACCTGCACTTCGAGGTGTACATCAACGGCAGCACCGTGAACCCCCGGCCGTACCTCGGTCTGTGACCGCAGCGGCGCAATGACCTGGGACCCCGCCGGGGGTCGCCGGTAGGCTCGACCCCGCGGCAACCGCCGCGCCGCGCCCGAGGGGCGCCCCATCCGGTGGCCCGCGCGCCACCGACGAGCAGCAGGACGGAGGGCCGTGCCGTGGCGAAGGCGAAGGCCGACGGCCGCCAGATGGTCGCCGCCAACCGCAAGGCCCGGCACGACTACCTCATCCAGGACGTGCTCGAGGCCGGGCTCGTGCTGACGGGCACGGAGGTCAAGGCGCTGCGCGCCGGCCGGGCCTCGCTGGTCGACGGCTGGGGCGAGGTCGAGGGCGGCGAGGCGTGGCTGCACGGGGTGCACATCCCCGAGTACTCCCAGGGCACGTGGACCAACCACGCGCCGCGGCGCAAGCGCAAGATGCTCCTGCACCGCGAGGAGATCGAGCGCCTGGAGGCGCGCACGCGCGAGAAGGGTCACACGATCGTGCCCCTCGCGCTGTACTTCCTCGACGGCCGGGCGAAGGTCGAGATCGCACTGGCCGTCGGCAAGAAGGACTGGGACAAGCGGCAGGCGCTGCGCGAGCGGCAGGACAACCTCGAGGCGCAGCGCGCGATCCGGGAGCGGCGCGACCGGTGACGAGCCGCCCCGCCCCTGGTCCTGACGCCACCGTCCTCGGTGCCGTCCGACGCCTCGTCGTGCTGGGGCTCGTCGCCCTCGTGGCCCTCGGTGTGCTGCTGCTGGCGCCCCCCGTCGCGTACGCCGCGGGTTCGCCGGGCGACCTGACGAGCGGGCAGGAGATCACGCGGTACGACGTGACGGCCGACGCGGCCGCCGACGGGACCGTCGACCTGACCCTCGAGCTCGACTTCGACTTCGGGGACGACCCCGGTCGCGGCCCGTACCTGTCCTTCCCCACCCGGGTGTCGTACGACGACGAGCAGGACCGGGTGTTCGAGTACCGCGACGTGCAGGCCTCCAGCCCCACCGGGGCCCCGGCGCAGGTGTACCGCGAGGACGAGTCGAACGCGGTGGTCCTGCGGATCGGCGACGAGGACGTCGACGACGTGTCCGGCGTCCAGACCTACCGGATCACGATGAGCGTCGACGGCTGGATCAACCCCTCCAACGCGCAGCACTCCGGCGACGAGCTGTACTGGAACGTCATCGGCGCCGGCTGGAAGGTCCCGCTGTCCGACGTCACGGTGACGGTCACGGGCCCCGCGCCGGTCGAGGGTGCCGCCTGCTTCGTCGGGCCCGCGGGCTCGACGACCCCGTGCGGCTCGGCGACAACGGCCGGCTCGTCGGCCACGTTCACGCAGGACGTCGTCGAGGTCGGCGACCAGCTCACCACCGTGACGGGCTGGCCCGGCGGCACGTTCCCCGGCGTCCGGCCGATCCTGCGCGACAAGCCGGATCCCACGCTGCCGCTGCGCCCGCTGAGTGCGGGCGGTGCGGTCGCCGCCGTCGTGGCGCTGGTCGGCGGCGGTCTCGCCATCAGCCGGGTGCGCCGCACGGGCCGCGACCGCGCGTACCTCGGCCTGACGCCGGGCCTGCGCCCGGCGGCGGGTCAGGAGGCGCAGACCGGTCACCGTGCGCGCCGCGAGCCCGTCTCCGTGCAGTTCCAGCCGCCGGCGGACACCCGGCCGGGGGAGATCGGCACGCTCGTCGACGAGAAGGCCGACCCGGTCGACGTGACGGCCACCATCATCGACCTCGCCGTGCGCGGCTGGCTGCGCATCGAGGAGGTGCCGCGCTCGGACCCCCGGAGGAAGCCGAAGGACTGGACGCTCGTGCGGCTGCGGGAGGGCACCGACGGGTTGCTGCCCTTCGAGGCGTGGCTGCTCAGCGACCTGTTCGAGACGAGCCCCGAGGTCCGGCTCTCGGACCTGCGGACGACCTTCGCGTCGTCGCTCGCCAAGGTGCAGGACATGCTGTACGACCACGTCACCACGACCGGCTGGTTCCGGGCCAACCCCAAGAGCGTGCGGACGTCGTGGATCGTCGTCGGCATCCTGCTGCTGGTCGTGGGTGGCATCGGGTTCGTCGCCGGCTGGGCCGTGGAGACCGTGCCGGGGCTGTCGCTCGTCGGGCTCGCCGTCGCGCTCGTCGGCGTGCTGGTGCTGGTGCTCAGCGGTGCGGCCCCCGCGCGCACACCCGACGGCACCGCCGTGCTGGCGCAGGCGCTCGGCTTCCGCCGCTACCTCGCCACCGCCGAGGCGGACCAGATCCGGTTCGAGGAGGGGCAGGACGTCTTCAGCCGGTACCTGCCCTACGCCATCGTCTTCGGGCTGGCGGACCGGTGGGCGCGCGTGTTCGCGGACCTCGCCGCGCAGGGTCGCGTGCTGGACGAGCCCTCCTGGTACGTCGGCTCGTACACCGCCGGCGCCCACGGGTTCTGGGCCGCCGGGTTCGTCGGGGCGATCGACAGGTTCGAGTCCGTCGCGACGGCCGCGATCACCGCGCCCACGCCGGGCTCGTCGGGGGGCTCCGGCTTCAGCGGTGGCTTCTCCGGCGGTGGCGTCGGCGGAGGTGGCGGCGGAGGCTGGTGAGCCGGCGCCGCGAGCCCACGACGCCACGGACCGGGCCCGCGGGCCGCGCGGCAACCGGGACCACGGTGACCGCGCGGCAACCGGAAGGCGCTCACCGCGCGGCCGCGCGCCGCCGCGGGTAGACATCACCCCGGGATCCGACGAGAGGGACGGTGGGCGTGACCGAGGACCGGGAGCTCGACGAGGCCGTCGGCCGGGTGCTGGGCGAGGGCACGGCGCTGCGGCAGGCGCAGCGCGACGCCCTCGCGGGGCTCGACACCCACGACACGGTGCTGGTGGCCCGTACGGGCGCCGGCAAGACCGCGGTGTACGCGATCGCGACGCTGCTCGCGGCGCGGCTCACCGTGGTGGTGTCGCCGTTGATCGCGCTGCAGCGCGACCAGGAGCGGGCCCTGCGGGAGTCCGGGCTGCGGGTGTCGTCCGTGAGCTCGGTGCGGAGCGCCGCCCAGCAGCGTGACGCCCTGGCGGCAGCAGAGTCCGGCGACCTCGACGTGCTGCTGCTGGGCCCCGAGCAGCTCCAGCGCGAGGTGGTCCTCGCGGCGTTGAGCGGCGCCGACGTCGGTCTCGTCGTCGTGGACGAGGCGCACTGCGTCGCCGAGTGGGGCCACGACTTCCGGCCCGACTACCTGCTGGTCGGTGCCGCGACGCGACGGCTCGGGGCACCGCGCGTCCTCGCCCTGACGGCGACGGCGTCCACGCACGTGCGCGACGAGATCGTGCGGCGCCTCGGCATGCGGGACCCGCGCGTGCTGGTGCACGACGCCGACCGGCCCAACATCTGGCTGGGCGCTCGGCCCACCGCCACGGAGGACGAACGGGACGCCGGAGTCGTCGCCGAGGTCGCCGCGGAACCGGGCCCGGTCATCGTCTACGCCCGGACCCGCGCGCACTGCGAGCGGCTGGCCGAGCGGCTCGCGGACGTGCGGCCCGCGCTGGTGTACCACGCGGGACTGCCCGCGGCCGAGAGGGCCGCCACGCAGGACGCGTTCCTCGCCGGGCGGCACGACGTCGTCGTCGCGACGTCCGCGTTCGGCATGGGGATCGACCGTGCCGACGTGCGCCTCGTCGTGCACGCGGGGCCGCCTGCCACGCTCGACCAGTACTACCAGGAGGTCGGGCGGGCCGGGCGGGACGGTGAGCCCGCCCGGGGGCTGGTGGTGCACCGTGCCGAGGACCACGCGCTCGCCCGCTACCAGCGCGGTGGTGGTGGCCCGCGTCCCGGCACGCTGGCGAAGGTGCTGGCCGCGCTGGCGCAGGGACCCGGGGACCAGCGGGTGCTCGCGGAACGGTCGGGGCTCGCGCGACGCACCGTCGCCCGCGCGCTCGCGGCGCTCGAGCAGGTGGGGGCCGTGCGGCACGACGACGGACGGGTGTCGCTCGTCGCCGACGCCGACCCGCGCACCGTCCTCGAGCAGGTGCACGAGCAGGGGGAGCGGCGCGCCCGGCTGGAGGCGTCGCGGGTCGAGCTCGTCCGGTCGTACACCGACACGACCGACTGCCGGCGCCGCCTGCTGCTGGAGCTGCTGGGGGAGGAGCGCGCCGACCCGTGCGGCCGGTGCGACAGCTGCGACGCGGGCACGTCCCTCGCGGTGGCGGACCGGGCGGTCCGCCCCGGGCAGGAGGTGCGGCACCGGGAGTTCGGCCCGGGCACGGTGAGCGTCGTGGAGCCCGAGAGGGTCACCGTGCTGTTCGAGGACCGCGGCTACGTCACGCTGGACACGCAGATCGCCCTGGACGCCGAGCTGCTCGCGCTGGTCGACGACTGAGACCGGCGCAGCGTCCGGCGCGACCGAGGCGGCCCGTGCGGCTCCTGCGGTTGCCGGGTCACCGCACGTCGCGCACCGTGGGACGACGGCACGACAGGAGGAGCTGCATGAGCACACCGCCGAGCCCCGACCCGGACCCGGGCACGACGCCCGGCCTCGAGCCGGGCGGGTCCGTGGCCCCCGGTGACACACCGCCGGGGGAGTCGTCGACGTCCGGTGCGTCCGACCACCAGCCCGCGACCGGGTCGCGGGGCGCCAACTGGGCGGCCTACGTGATCATCGGCGTCGTCGTGGTGTTCGCCGTGCTGTTCTTCGTCGGGTACGCGATCGGCCTGGCCGACTGACGGAGCACGGACCTGGGGCCCAGGTGGCCGTGGGTCCCGCGCCCTAGCCTGCCGGGATGAGCGCCCCCACCCCGGCCTCGTCACCGGCGCCGGTCCGCGACGTGCGCCCTGCGCGCCCTCGCCGCCGACGGCCCGGTCCGGGCTGGGTGCCGCGTCAGCACGGTGCGTGGGCGATGCTCGTCGTCCCACCCGTCGTCGGCGGGGTGCTCGGCGGGTGGTCCTGGCGGCACGTGCTGCTGCTGGTCGCGTGGCTGGTCGGGTACCTGGCCTACCACGCTGCCGGGCTGTGGCTGCGGTCCGGGCGCAGGCCCCGCTACCGCGGGCCGGTCGTGACGTACGGGGCCGTCGGGCTCGTCCTGCTCGCCGCGCTGCTGGCGGTGGCCCCGCGCCTGCTGGTGTGGGCGCCGGCCTTCCTCCCGCTGCTCGTCGTCAGCCTCGTCGCGTCGGTGCGGCGCGCCGACCGCTCGTGGTGGAACGACACCGTGACGGTGCTCGCGGCCGCGCTGCTCACGCCGGTCGCGGCCGGGCTGGGGACCGGTGACCCTGCGCCCGGGACGGTGTGGACGGCCACGGCGGTGCTCGCCGCGTACTTCCTCGGCACGGTCCCGTACGTGAAGTCGCTCATCCGCGAGCGGGACGACCCGCGGGTGCGGCGCGCGTCCGTCGCCTACCACCTGGTGGTGGCCGCGGTCGGTGCGGTGGTGCACCCGCTGCTCGGGTGCGTCGGCGCGCTGCTGGCGCTGCGCGCCCGGCTGGTGCCGCACCGGTGGCCGCAGGTGCGGCCGGCGGTGATCGGTGCGGGGGAGGTCGTCGCGACGCTGGTCGTGACGGCGGCCGTGCTGCTCGTCGTCTGAGGGCTCGGCTCGTCTCCGTGCCGGGACGTCAGGGGCCGAGGACGTCCGCCAGGTCGTACCGGACCGGCTCGTCGAGCTGGGCGTACGTGCACGACCGGGGATCCCGGTCCGGCCGCCACCGGCGGAACTGCGCGGTGTGGCGGAAGCGGTCGCCCTCCATGTGGTCGTAGGCGACCTCGACGACGAGCTCGGGGCGCAGCGGGACGAACGACAGGTCCTTGCCGGCGCTCCACCGGCTCACCGCACCGGGCATGCGCCGGTCGGCGTGCGCCGCCTGGTCGGCCCAGGCGCCCCACGGGTGGTCGGCCAGGTCGACGTCCCGGTAGGGCGCGAGGTCGTCGAGCAGGGTGCGGCGGCGGGCCATCGGGAACGACGCGCTGACCCCGACGTGCTGCAGGGTGCTCTCGTCGTTCCACAGGCCCAGCAGCAGCGAGCCGACCGCGTCACCGGACTTGTGCCAGCGGAAGCCGGCGACGACGCAGTCGGCCGTGCGCTCGTGCTTGATCTTGAACATCGCGCGCTTGTCCGGCTGGTACGGCGCGTTCAAGGGCTTGGCGACGACACCGTCGAGGCCCGCCCCCTCGAACTGCCGGAACCACTCCTGCGCCTCGGCCATGTCGGCGGTAGCGCGCGTGACGTGGACCGGGGCACGGGCCCCGGCGAGCGCGTCGACCAGCAGCGCGCGGCGCTCGGAGAAGGGGCGGTGCGTGAGGTCCTCGTCACCGAGGGCGAGCAGGTCGAAGGCGACGAACGACGTCGGCGTCCGCTCCGCCAGGAGCTTCACGCGGCTCGCCGCCGGGTGGATGCGCTGCTGCAGCGCGTCGAAGTCGAGGCGGTCGCCCGAGACGAGGACGATCTCGCCGTCGACGACGCACCGCTGCGGCAGGTTCGCCTTCAGGGACTGGACCAGCTCGGGGAAGTACCGGGTCATGGGCTTCTCGTTGCGGCTGCCCAGCTCCACGTGGTCGCCGTCGCGGAACACGATCGTGCGGAACCCGTCCCACTTCGGCTCGACGTGGCCGACGTCGGGGATCTCCTTGACCGACTTCGCGAGCATCGGCGCGACGGGCGGCATCACGGGCAGGTCCATGAGGTCATCGTGGAGGACGGCACCGACATGCGCACCGGGGTGCACGATCCGGCGGGCCGGGCCGCCCCGCCCCGGCGCGCGCGGCCACCCGTGCCGCCCTACCGTGGGACGCCACGATCACGGAGGTGGGCAGCCATGGGTTACCTGGGCAGGGCGATGAAGAGCGGGCTCGCGCTGAAGGCGGCGCAGATCGCCCGGCGCGAGATGGCGAAGCCGGAGAACCAGCGCAGGGCCAAGGAGCTCTTCGCGAAGGTCACACGTCGAGGCGGCCCGGCCGGGCGGGCCGAGGCGCGCTGACCAGGTTCCGCGTCACCGGGACGGGGTGGACACCGGTGCGCGGCCCAGTGCACGGGCGCAGCTCGTCCAGGAGTGGTCGGGCGCGCGTCGTACGACCCCCGGCGTGACGGTCTGTCGATGCGCGAGTGGTACCGGGCGATCATCGATCTGATGGATGGACGTCGGTGAGGCTTCGCCCGGTACCGGTGGTGGTCGGGTGCGTGACCGGCGTGCCCGGCTCGGGGAGGCGCCGGTGACGGGCGTGGCACATCACTCAGGTCGCTCCTAGGTCCGCCTCAGTGCCCTCCCGGGTCGTCGGGGTGTCCTGTGGTGCAGCAGGCGCCATGGAGGCGCCGACGGGAAGGAGCAGCACCATGGACGACACCACCACGAACCGCCCGACCGACGGCGCGGCGACCCCCGCGACGCCGGCACCGGCGCAGCCCGCCGCCGCCCACCCGGTCGCTCCCGTGACGGAGCCCGTGCCGGGCGAGGCGCCCGCCGCACCGGCCCCCGGGAAGGGCAAGGGCCGCAGCCTCAGCGTGCTGGCGACCTCGCTGATCGGTGCCGGTGCGCTGGTCCTGGGCCTGGTCGTCGGCGGCGGCGCGGTGGCGCTGGCCACGCACGACGACCGTGGCGACGACCGCGGGATGCACCACGAGTGGCAGGGCGAGCGCTTCGCCGGCGGCGAGCGGGGCGGATTCGACGGGCAGCGGCCCGGTGGGCGCGGCGAGCACGGCGACCGCGGCGCGGGTCCGTCGACGCAGGACGGCGACGCGTCCGAGGACCGGTCGCGGGTCCGTCCCGACGAGGACGCGGGCTCGACCGACGAGCGCCCGGGTCGTTCGCCGCGGGACCGCTCGGACGCCCCGCGGGACGAGTCGTCCGACGCCCCGTCGCAGGACGCGACGCCGGAGCAGGACCCGGCCGGCCAGGCGTGACCCGGGGCAGCGCACGGCACCGGGCTCGCACCGTGGGGTGCGCAGCCCGGTGCCGGCGGCGCGGAGTCCGCCCGGGCGGGGAATGACCATGACGCCGGTGGACGTTGTGACGTACGCTGGTCCACGCCGGCCGCCCCACCAGGGCGGACGGCGAGCTTGACAAGTGAAGAACACCCATGGGGGTGATCGGTTTCGACGGTGATCGTCGAACCAGGTGAAGCGGGTCGAGGATGCACGGTTATCTCGTAAACGCTCCGTGCAACTCATAGGTGCCGATTCCAAGCGCACCGACTTCGCCCTCGCCGCCTGAGCGAGGCTTCGAAGTCCGTCGGCCTAGACATGCTCTCGATCTAGTTCCCGGCGTCATCTAGAGAGCCACTGCTGTCCGTCCTCGTCGGTGGGGCGGGCGGGACTCTCAGCCGACTGAGCCCGTCCACGTCTTGTCCGCGTGATCGTGGGGGCCGAGAAAATCTACTGCGGACTGCACCCGGAGAAGCCCTGGTCCCACGTCATCGGACGCGGGTTCGATTCCCGCCACCTCCACGTCCGAAGGCCGTCGTCCCCTCGGGGACGGCGGCCTTCGTCGTGCGCCCGCGCCGGGCGCACCGGCATGACCAGGGGGTCGCGGACACCCGGCCGGCTCATCCACGAGCGTGGGTGCCATCGGCCCTTCACCGACCGCGCCGGACGCCCTCAGCCGGTGAGGGGTCGCCGCACGTCGCTGCGCATCGGGGGTGGTAGCCGATGAGGTGGGGTGGCCGGCCTCGTGGGCCCGCGCCGTGCGCACCGGCGGTGCAGGGGTCCTCCGCCGGTCGGCTAGGTTCGCCCGGTGCCCACACACCACGCGCGCGGACGTTCCCGCCGTTGAGGACCGCGACGGTCGTCGGGGGCGGACCGGCGGGCCTCATCGCCGCCGAGGTGCTGGCACGTGCCGGTGTGGACGTCACGGTGCACGACCGCATGCCGTCGGTCGGGCGCAAGTTCCTGCTGGCCGGCCACGGCGGTCTGAACATCACCCACACCGAGGGGCGGGACGCCTTCCTCGCGCGGTACGGCGCGTCGGCGGACCGGTTGCGGCCGATGCTCGACGTGTTCGGCCCGGAGGACCTGCGCGCCTGGTGCGCGGGGCTGGGGGAGCCGACGGTCGTCGGGACGAGCGGGCGGGTCTTCCCGCTCTCGTTCCGGGCGACGCCCCTGATGCGTGCGTGGCTCGCGCGGCTGACGGACCTCGGGGTGCGGATCGAGAAGCGTCAGCGGTGGGACGGGTGGTCGTCCGACGGTGCGTCGCGGTTCACCGGCGCCGACGGCAGGACGGTCGAGGTCGGCGGAGACGTGACGGTGTTCGCCCTCGGCGGCGCGTCCTGGCCGCGGCTGGGTGCCGACGGCGGTTGGACCGGGCCGTTCACGGACCGCGGGATCGCTGTGACGCCGCTGCGCGCGGCCAACGTCGGCGTCCGCGTGGGATGGACGGAGGTGTTCGCGCAGCGTTTCGCCGGCACCCCGTTGAAGAACGTGGCGCTGACCGTCCGCGGGCGCCCGGCACGGGGCCGCGGCGACGCGATGCTCACCCGCACCGGCCTCGAGGGCGGCCCGGTCTACGCCGTCGGTGCCGCGGTCCGGGAGGCGCTCGACGCGGACGGCCGCTGCGTCGTCGAGATCGACCTGCGGCCCGACCTCACCGTCGCCCAGCTCGACGAACGGCTCGGGCGCCGCCGCCCCAAGGACTCGGGGTCGTCCTGGCTGCGCCGCACGGTCGGCCTGGACCCCGCGGCGATCGGGCTGCTGCGCGAGGCCGACGCGGGCACCCTGCCGTCGTCGGGGATGGCGGAGCGGATCAAGGCCGTGCCGGTCGTGGTGACGGCCACCATGCCGATCGAGAGGGCGATCTCGACCGCGGGCGGCATCGCGTGGTCGCAGGTCGACGAGTCGCTGATGCTGCGCGCACTGCCGGGCACGTTCGTCGCGGGGGAGATGCTCGACTGGGAGGCGCCGACGGGCGGCTACCTGCTGCAGGCGTCGTTCAGCACGGGTGTCGTCGCGGCCCACGGCGCGCTGGCACGACTGGGGCCGGCGGCGTCGGGAGACGGGCTCGGCGGTCCCGCGACCGTCTGACGGTGTGCGGTCCGCTCACCTCCGACGGCCGCTCGTCGTCGCGTCCCCTTCGGTGACGCCGAGGACTGCTCGTCCGGCGTCCACGACCTCGTCGACGGCACGGTCGAGTGGGAGGAGGTCGAGCCGGCCGGGCTCGTGCTCCGGTCGGGGACCTGTCGACGGTGCTGTCGGCCGACCGTGGCGGGTTCGGCGGTGACATCACCTGGGACACGGTCCTCAACCGCCCGTGCGGCGGCGCGACCGACGAGAAGGACGTCGTCGTGTACACGCGGTACGACGACGTCGGTGGCACCGACGCCGGGTGACCGGGAGGTCGTGCCGAACCCGGCGGGGTGGACGTGCGGCGACGGCGTACGCGCACCGCCCGCGCTCACCGGCTCGTCGTCGCGTCCCACGCGAACGACGCGAGCCAGTGCGTCGCGACGAAGGCCTCGTTCTCCAGGGCGGTGAGCCCGGCGGTGAGCAGGCGGTCGCCGGCGTCGCGCAGCGAGGCGTCGTCCAGGGCGCGGGCGAGGCGGAAGAGCGCGCCGGCGCGCGACAGGTTGAGGCCGTCGAGGTGGACGGCGTGCCCGTCGGTGGGGTCGACGACGCGCGCGGGTGCCGTGAGCTCCTCCGGCCGGGGCAGGAACGCCGCGAACCAGGGGCGCAGCTCGTCCGCGGGCAGGGCGCGGGCCATGAGGTCGGCCTCCGCCAGGCCGGGGGACAGGAAGTCGTGCCCGCTGCGCTCCCAGCGGGCGGCCCAGTCCCGGTCGGCGCCGTAGAGCCGACGGGCGTGGGTGCGCAGGTCGCGCGCCGCGGCGGTGCGGCCCAGGTCGTCGGCGGCCGTGAGCAGCAGCGCCATGCCGAACGCGGTGTTGCTGTGCACGCCGTGCCGCACCGGGTGCTCGGTGCGGGCGAGCCAGGGGACGGCGAGGCCCAGCACGGTGTCCGCGAGGGGTGCGGTCGCGTCGGCCCAGCGCGCGGCGTCCGCGTCGCCCGCGTCGGCCGCGGCCCGGCACGACGCCGCGAGGCGTGCCGCCCACGCCCAGCCGTAGGGCCGCTCGAAGGAGGGGTGCGCCCGCAGGTACGCGACCTCGCCCGCGAGGCGCTCGGCGGTGAGGTTCGCGTCGAGCCGGGCCCGCAGCGTGGCGTCCTCGTGGCCGGCGCGCAGCACCTCGACGCCCAGCCAGTGCATGTGCACGCACGAGTGCCAGTCGAAGGACGTGTGGAACGCCGGGTAGAGCTCGGCGGGCGGGCGCACGTCGTCCGGCCCGGTGGCGAGGTGCACCAGGTGGTAGGGCCACGGCGTCGCGAGGTTGGCCGTGACGACGTGGGCGTAGCGGGTGATCGGCGGCCGGCTCGTCCCTGTCACCGTCCCAGCGTCCCGCACGCAGGGGTCGCGCACCGACGGACCGGGTGAAGTTCGTGCCGTGCACGTCCCGTCCGGTCCCAGGTCGTCCCGATAGGCGTGCGAACGCCCCGCTTTGTGCGCGCGGCAGCGCCTCCCACCTGGCCGGACGTCGACCGGGAAGCACGTACGGTGGCGCCGGTTGCTGCCTTCGGGCGGGGGGAGGCCGGAGTGGCGGACGCGCGGACCAGGGTCCTGGTGGTCGAGGACGACGCGGACACGGCAGGGTTCGTGCGGACGGTGCTCGAGCGCCGTGGCGGCATGGAGGTCGTGCTCGCCGGCGATGCCATGAGCGCGCTGGCGGAGGTCGCCCGGCAGGCGCCCGACGTGATCCTCACGGACATCCAGATGCCCGGCATGTCGGGCCTCGAGCTCCTGGGGGAGCTGCGGTCACGTGCCCCCGGTGTCCCCGTGGCCGTCATGACGGCGTTCGCGTCCGTCGACTACGCCGTCGAGGCGCTGCGGCGGGACGCCGACGAGTTCCTCGTCAAACCCGTGGCCGCCGCGTCGCTGCTGGAGCGGGTGGTCGCGCTCGCCGCCGCGGGGCAGGCGCGCCGGGCGGCGGCCGGCTCGCGCGACGTCGTGCTCGCGGTCGGGGCCCACCCCGACGACGTCGAGATCGGCGTCGGCGCCACGCTCGCGTCCCACCGCGCCGCCGGTGACCAGGTCGTGGTCCTCACGCTGTCCGGCGGGGCGGTGGGCGGCGACACCGACGCGCGGCGCCACGAGGCGTTGTCCGCGGCGGCGGTCATCGGCGCACGCCTCTTCCTGCACGACTTCCCCGACACGCGGATGAGCGCCACCGCGCTCATCGGCGTCGTGGAGCAGACCGTGCAGGACGTGCAGCCGACGGTCGTGTACACGCACTCGCTGCACGACCGGCACCAGGACCACCGCGCGGTCCACGAGGCCGTGATGGTCGCCACCCGCCGGGTGCCGTCGCTCGCGTGCTTCCAGAGCCCGTCGTCGACGGTCGACTTCCGGCCCAGCCGGTTCGTGCCGGTCGACGGCTTCGTCGAGACCAAGCTGGAGATGCTCGCGGCGTTCACGTCCCAGGCGCACCGGGACTACCTGGAGCCCGAGGCCGTCCGCGCGGCGGCCCGCTACTGGGCGAGGTTCGGGACGGGGCGGTTCGTCGAGCCGCTGGAGACGGTCCGGGCGGCGGCCATGCTGTCCGGCACGGGGGGCGGTGCCGCGCCCGCGGCCGCCCGGATCGGGCTGCCGGAGCAGCGGTCGGGGGAGGTGGCGGGATGACCCGCGTGCTGGTGACGGGTGCCGGAGGCCCGGCAGGGGTGGCGGTGATCCGCTCGCTGCTGCGCCGCGGGGACGTCGAGGTCGTCGCGGCCGACATGGACCGCTGGGCGAGCGGTCTGTACCTGGTGGCCGCCGACGGCCGCCACCTGGTCCCCGCCGGGCGCGACGGCGACTTCGTCGACGTCGTGCGGCGCACGTGCGCCGACCAGCGGATCGACGTGCTGATCCCGACCGTCGACGTCGAGCTGCCGCGGCTCGCGGCGGTGCGGGACCTGCTGGCAGCCGCCGGGACGCTGCTCGCGTCCCCCTCGCTGCGGACGCTCGACACCTGCCTGGACAAGCTCGCGCTCGCGCACGCCTGCGCCGGCGTGGTCCGCGTCCCGCGCACCGAGCTGTTCGGGACGCCGCAGGCGCTGTCCGGGTGGGAGTTCCCGGTCGTGGTCAAGCCACGCCGCGGCGCCGGGTCGCGCGGGGTGCGGGTCGTCGGGTCCGCCCGCGAGCTGGACACCGTGCACGACGACGAGGACCTGCTGGTGCAGGAGATGCTGCCCGGGCAGGAGTACTCGGTGGACGTGCTGGCCGACTCCCAGGGGCACGTCGTCGCGGCCGTCCCGCGGGCGCGCCTGCGGGTGGACTCGGGGGTCG
>Ga0233375_1000246_pt1 | contig 31535 bp, 30 predicted proteins | sample ElkDunMinimDraft_10_FD_191539 | JGI IMG/M metagenome (GOLD analysis project Ga0233375, IMG submission 191539) | Fecal eukaryotic communites from dung pellets of Tule Elk in California, USA - Elk Dung E16 | ecosystem: Host-associated > Mammals > Digestive system > Large intestine > Fecal | place... | reverse complement strand
CGCCGACCACGGGGACCCAGGTCCTGCTCTTCGAGGGTGCGACCGGCGCCTGCTCGGCAGGCACGGGCGCGGCCGGCATGCCGGCCGCGGAGTAGGGGGTGCTCGTCGGGGCCGCGTGGGGCGCAGACTGGGGCTGCGGCGCGTGCTGCGCCGGGGGCGCGGGCACGGGCGACGGGTGCGGCGCCGCGAAGTGCTGCTGCGCCGGCGTCTCGGGGGTGCCGGGGGCCGCCGGGGTGGTCGGGAGCTGCTGCGTGGGGCGCGCGTCGATGCGCTGGGTGTCGCCGTCGCGCGGGGCCTGAGGCTCGGGGACGTGCGGGGTGTTCTCGGTCATGGGGTGTTCCTCCTCGGATCGTTCTGAGGACTACTTCACACCCCGGCGCTGGAACGTCGCTTGAGCGACCCTGTGAGTTCCCTGCGAGTTCCGGGCGGCTGCCGGCCGCGCTCGGGCCGACCGGCGCCCGCGCCCCGGGCGGCGCCGCTGGCCCCGCGGGGACGGCGCGGCTACCCCTGCGGCGACGGCAGGCTGCGCCGGACGGCGTCGCCGACCTCGGCCGCGAGCGTCCTCGCCTCGGTGCGGCGTCGCGTCCGGTCGACGCGCACCTCGACGACCTCGACGCCCTGGGGCCGGCGGGCGAGCTCCGCCCGGAGGGTCGCGGTGTCGGTGACGAGGCGGTGGCGGACCCCGTACCCCGCGCAGAGCTGCGCGAGGTCGGCGCCGTGCGGGGTCGAGAAGACCCGCTCGAACGCGGTCGCGGTCGCGGGTGCCTCCTCGGCGAGCTGCCCGTACTCCAGGGTCGCGAAGATGGAGCCGCCGTCGTCGTTCACGACCACGACCTGGAGGTCCGCCGCGGGCTCGTGCGGGCCGCGCAGGAGGCCGCCGACGTCGTGCAGGAAGGTGAGGTCGCCGACCAGGGCGCGCGTTCGCCGCCCCGCGCGCCCGGCCACGAGCGCGACGCCCGTCGCGGTCGAGACCAGTCCGTCGATCCCCGCCAGACCGCGGTTGGCGAGCACGAGCGGCGAGGACTCCCAGTCGACGACCAGGTCGAGGTCGCGCACGGGGTTGCTCGACCCGATCACGAGCACGTCGGCGGGGCCCGACGCCTCGGCGACGGCTGCGGCCACGGCGAGCGGCGTCGCCGGGCCGGGGACGCTCGTGCGCTCCGCGACGACCTTCCGGGCCGCCTCACCGGCGCCCCGCCAGGCGTCCAGCCAGGCGCGGTCGCCGCGCGGCTGCGTCCACCACCCGGCCGGGACGCCGGGCAGGATCGCGCTCGCGGTGCGCGCGGCGTCGGGCCAGGGCCCTCCGCCGGGCGCCACGACGAGGACCTCGACCCCGTCCCGGGCGAGGAGCTGCTGGACCGGGCGCGAGAGCGTGGGGCGGCCCATGACCACGACGCGCTCGACGCGGTCCCCGAGCACCCCCAGGACGAGCCGGTGCGCGGCGATCGCGTGGCTGCCCGCAGCGGCGCCCGACGACGCCTCGGCCAGCAGCGGCCAGTCCCGCGCCTCGGCGAGCAGCCGGGCCTCCGGGCCCGCCCCGTCGCCCGCGACGAGCACGGTCGCGGGCGACGGGTCGAGCGGCCACGGCCCGACGTCGTCGCGCACGCCCTCCACGGACGTCCGGCCGGGCGCGTGCCCGGGCGCGTCCGGCGGCAGCGCTCCCAGCGACGCGGGCGGCACGAGGGGCTCGCGGAACGCGACGTTGAGGTGGACGGGTCCCGCGTACCGCGAGCGGGTCCCCCGGGCGAGAGCCAGCGCACGCACGAGGACCGCGCGCAGGTCCCGCAGCTCCCCGGGACGCCCGTCCGGGGCCGGCACGTCGACCGCCAGCCGGACCGCCGTCCCGTAGATGCCGACCTGGTCGGTGGTCTGGTTCGCCCCCGTCCCGCGCAGCTCGTGCGGCCGGTCGGCCGTGAGCAGCACGAGAGGCACCCCACCGTGGTGGGCCTCGAGGACCGCAGGGTGCAGGTTGGCGGCCGCCGTGCCCGACGTCGTGACCACGGCCACGGGCCGCAGCCCCCTCGGTCCCTCGGTGACCTGCGAACCGCGCGCGAGCCCCAGGGCGAGGAACGCCGCGGCACGCTCGTCGACGCGCACGTGCAGGGTCAGCAGCCCCGCCGCGTCGGCCGCGGCGAGGGCGTAGGCGAGCGCCGCGCTGCGCGAGCCCGGCGACACGACGACGTCGCGCACGCCGTCCGCGACGAGGCCCGCGACGATCTCGCGCGCCGCCGCGACGGCAGGGGGCAGCACCGGCTCCCCGGGCGACGTGCTCGAGCCGCTCATGCCTGTGCCCCGTCGAGGAGCGCGCCCGCACGCCGGTACCGCTGCACCCAGCGCTCGGCGGTGGCCGGGTCCGCGGACGCGCGGGCCAGCGCCGCGGCCGACGGCTCGGGACGGCGGACCGCGATCTCGCCCCCCACGGGCAGCAACGGGTCGTCGACGACGTCGTGCACCAGGAGCTGCGACGTCGCCAGGCCGCACGCGAAGGGCAGCTCGGGCAGCGCGGCAGCGAGCGCCACCCCGGCTGCGAGCCCCACCGAGGACTCCAGGGCCGACGACACCACGACAGGGAGCCCGACCCGCTCGGCCAGGTCCAGGCACGCCCGCACCCCGCCGAGGGGCTGGACCTTGAGCACGACCACGTCAGCGGCCTCGGCCCGCAGCACCGCGAACGGGTCCTGCGCCCGGCGGATCGACTCGTCCGCGGCCACGAGGACCGACGTCGCCCGTCGGACCGCGGCCAGCTCGGCCACGCTCGCGCACGGCTGCTCGACGTACTCCAGGCCGCCGGCCGCACGGTCGAGGAGCGGCAGGCGACGCAGGGCCTCCTCGAGCGTCCAGCCGCCGTTCGCGTCGACCCGGACCCGGCCTCCCGGGCCCAGGGCGTCCCGCACGGCCTCCAGGCGCGCGATCTCCGTCTCGACGCTCTCCGTGCCCCCGCCGGCCACCTGCTGGGCGACCTTGACCTTGGCGGTCCGGCAGCCGGCCGAGGACGTCACGATGTCGTGCGCCCGCTGCGGGTCCGTCGCCGGGACGGTCACGTTGACGGGCACGCTCGACCGGACCGGGTCCGGCCACCCGACGTCCGCGGCCTCGCGGGCAGCACGCAACCACGCGCCCGCCTCGGCGTCGTCGTACTCCCAGAACGGCGAGAACTCCGCCCAGCCCGCCTCTCCCCGCACGAGCAGGCCGTCACGGACGTCCAGCCCACGGAAGCGGGTGCGCAGGGGCGTGGACCAGGCGACGAGACGGTGGTCCGCGGTCGAGGGGGGCGTGGGGGGCACCGTCACAGGCTATCGCCGCGGCACGCGTCGAGGCGGCGGGGGCGACCGGTCCGCCGCGCGCCTCGCCGCCGGGCGGGCGCGCGCGTGCCGGTCGACCGAACCCTCAGGCGACGCCCAGCAGCTCCGTGACGCAGTCGACCGCCAGGTCGCGGACGTCGCGCCCCTCGCACAGCGCCGTGACCGCCGCGCCGTCCACGACCGCGATCAGCAGGATCGCGGAGAACCGCGCACCGAGCTGGTCGAGCAAGGCGTCGATGACGACGTCGAGCGCGCCCCGGCCCTGCGCGAAGGCCGCCGCGAGCGCCGGGCTGCGTCCGGCACTGACCACGTGCTCGTAGAAGCCCAGGAGCTCTCCGTGGTCGCCGGGCGGCAGCACGGCGTCCACCAGCAGCAGCGCCCGTGACCGGGTGCTCAGGGAGTCGACACCACCGTCGGCGACGGCGTCCGCGACCGAGAGGCCGATCGCCTGCGCGCGGTCTGCCCACCCCGTGACGATGCGCTGACCGGCCGCCGCGAGAAGGTCGTCGAGGCCGGAGAAGTAGTACGTCGTGGCGGCGAGCGGGACGTCCGCCTGCGCCGCCACGGACCGGTGCGTCACGCTCGCCGGTCCGTCGCGCAGGATCAGCTCGGCCGCTGCCGCCACGATGAGCTCACGCCGCTGCGTGCCTCGAGCCTGCCTGCGCGGGACGTGCTTGTCGGTCTCTGGGACCATCGGGGAACTCCTCGGGGACGGGGTGCGGCCGACGATCCCGCCGCGACGAGGACAAGCGGCATGATCTTGGACACAGCATGGGCATCACCGAAGTACACGACTGCGTGCACTGCCGTCAAGACCTCCGAGGTCCCCACCCCCACACCGTAGGGCACGCGTGCGGGCCGCGACGCTCGAGCCCGGCCCGCCCCGGTGCGCCGCCTGCGCTGCCCACAGGCGACCCGCCTGCCCCGCCGCCTGCCCCGCCGCCTGCCCCGCCGCCTGCGCTGGCCGTCCGCGCTCTCGCCCGCCCGGGCGGCTAGGGTGACGGGCGTGAGCAGCATCCCCGCACAGGTGTCCCAGACGTTCGACCCCCAGGCCTGGCGCACCGTCGCCGGCTTCGAGGGGCTCAGCGACATCACGTACCACCGCGGCGTCGAGCGCGGCACGCGCGACGGCGAGGCGGTCGAGCGCGACCTGCCCGTGGTCCGGGTCGCGTTCGACCGCCCCGAGGTCCGCAACGCGTTCCGCCCGCACACCGTCGACGAGCTCTACCGGGTCCTCGACCACGCGCGCATGACGTCCGACGTCGGCACGGTCCTGCTCACGGGCAACGGCCCCTCGGCCAAGGACGGCGGCTGGGCGTTCTGCTCGGGCGGGGACCAGCGCATCCGCGGTCGCGACGGGTACCGCTACACCACGAGCGAGGACGCCCAGACGGCCGACGCGATCGACCCCGCCAAGGCGGGGCGGCTGCACATCCTCGAGGTTCAGCGCCTCATCCGGACCATGCCCAAGGTCGTCGTGGCGGTGGTCAACGGGTGGGCGGCCGGGGGCGGCCACTCGCTGCACGTCGTCGCGGACCTGTCGATCGCCAGCCGCGAGCACGCCCGCTTCAAGCAGACCGACGCCAACGTGGGGTCGTTCGACGCGGGCTACGGCTCGGCGCTCTTCGCGCGCCAGGTCGGTCAGAAGCGGGCCCGTGAGGTCTTCTTCCTCGCCCGGGAGTACTCGGCCCAGGACGCCTACGAGTGGGGCGCGGTCAACGAGGTCGCGGACCACGCGGACCTCGAACCGCTCGCGCTCGAGTACGCGCGGATCATCGCGACCAAGTCGCCGCAGGCGATCCGCATGCTCAAGTTCGCGTTCAACCTCGCGGACGACGGGCTCGCGGGCCAGCAGGTGTTCGCCGGGGAGGCCACGCGGCTGGCCTACATGACCGACGAGGCCGTCGAAGGTCGCGACGCGTTCCTCGAGCGCCGCGACCCGCAGTGGGACGACTTCCCGTACTACTTCTGACGGCGGGCCGGTCGGTCGGCGGGCCCAGTCGGTCGGCGGGCCTCGGAGCGGGGCCCACCGGGGCTGCCGCCGCCGCTCAGCTGCCCGACGCGAACGCGCTGAGCATCTCGACGACCCCGCGGCCCGCGAAGGCCACCGCGACGGCGAGGCCGAAGAGCAGGACGATCGAGGCGACGACCGGGCCGACCGACGCCGCGGGCCGGGCGCCGGACCTCTCGTCGTCCTCGTCCTCGGCACGCAGGGCCGGTCGCGCGGGCTCGATCGACGGCGGGTACGGGGCGAGCGTGGACGCGGGCTCGAAGGGGCTCTGGGTGGGGTTCATCGTTGCCATGCCTCTACGTTCGCGCGCACCGGGCACCGGGCACATCGGCCCAGCGGCTCGACCTCGCGCCCTCGTGGTCAGCCTCAGGGAGGAGCGCTCCCTCCTCCGGGGGGACGAGGGGTGCCCCGCGCTCGGCACGGCCTGCACCCGGAGCCGCGCCCGCAGCCCGGGACGGGACCCGGACCCGGCTCGCCGCGCGGTAGCGTTCCGCGCATGAGCGACCTTCCCGCCGGGGCGTCCCGCCCGCCCTCCGCGCAGCAGCTCCCCGGGCCGGTGACCAGGATCGTGGTCGTGCACGGGCTGGGAGCCACCGCCGAGAGCCACTGGTTCGGGGCGGTCCGCGACCGCTACGCGCCCCGGGGGGTCGAGGTCGTGGTCCCCGACCTGCCCGACTCCCACGCGCCCGACCTCGACGCCTGGCTCACGACCCTGGCCGACGTGGTCGGCCCGGTGGACGAGGGGACCGTGCTCGTGGGGCACAGCCTGGGGTGCGTCGCCGTCCTGGCCCACCTCGACGCCCGCGAGGACGACTGGCACCTCGGCGGCCTCGCCCTCGTGGCCGGGTTCGTCGAGCGGCTGCCCGAGATCCCCGAGGTCGACCGCTTCGTCGCACGCCCCCTCGACCTGGCGGACGTCGCGGCACGCACCGCCCGGCGTCACGTCCTGCTGGCCGACGCCGACCCCGTCGTCCCGCACCACCTCACGCGGGCGCTCGCACGGTCCCTCGACGCCCGGGCCACGGTCGTGGCGGGTGCCGGGCACTTCCTCGCCCGCGACGGGTTCGACCGGCTGGCCGCGCTCGAGGACGTGCTGGACGGCTGGACGGGCGGACCGCGACCGGTCAGCTGACCGAGAACCTCCCGGACCCGCGCGGGACGAGCTCGACCCAGGTCGTGCCCTGCTCCAGGAGGACGGGGGCGCCGTCGGGCCCGACCAGGCCCAACGGCGACCCGACGGACTCCTTGGCCCACGTCACCGCGAGCTGCTTGCCCCCGCTCGCCACGAGCCCCTCACCCGTCCCGACGAGCCGGGTCTCCGGGACGGGCGTGCCGGCCGGGTCGACGAACGTGGTGTCGACCATCTCCACGCTCAGCACCACCACGTTCGCGGCCGTGAGCCGCGTGCCGTCCGACGAGAGCGCGGGGGTCGTGCCCTCGCTGCGCAGGAACGCGTTCTCTGCCGCGTCCCACTGCCACCGGGCGCGGCTCGCGTGCGTGAGCCGGACGTCCAGGAGCGCGAACGGTGCCCCCGCCGTGCTGGCCGTCCCCTGGCCCGGCGTGCGCGCGTGCCCGAGCTGCGCGGGCGGCGCCGCGCGGTCCGTCCGGGCCTGCGCGAGGAAGTCGGCCATGGTGCCGTACAGGTTGTGCGGAGCGCGCTCGCCCTTCTTCAGGAAGAAGCCCTCGTCCCCGTCGTCGTGGACGATCGACTGCAGCCCCGCGTCCTCCACCGCCGCGACGAAGGGTGCCTGGCCGCCGCTGTACACCAGGACACCGGCGGTCGGCCCGACGATGGGCGCGTCCATGGGCCGCACGGAGCGGATCGGTCCGACCGTCTCGGGCACGCGGGAGTGGAACACGGCGACGAACCGGGTGATGCCGCCCTCCACCACCTCCTCCCAGACCATGTCCGCCTGGTCCAGACCGGTCTGCGGACGCGCCGCCGGAAGGTTCTCGATCTTGACCGCCACCGCGGGCCGCGCGTCGACGACCTCGGTGGGCACCCCGGTGAGCGGCCAGGCGACGGGCACGACGGGCTCGGGCGGCACCCCCTTGGCGGCCTCGACGCCCGTCTGCACGGTCCTCGTCGGGACGTCCGACGGCGCACCTGCGCCGCAGGCGGCGAGCGCCAGCAGACCCACGGCCACCGTCGCCGCCCGCCCGGCTCGTCCCGGCATCCTCGCCATGTCGGCTCCCGCCCTCGCCCTGCCCCTGGCCCTGCTGGTCCCGGACACCCTACGGCCCGATCTACGCTGGAGGGATGCCACGCGCCGACGGTCCTGCACCTGCTGACGTCGCGGACCTGCGGGCCGCGGTCGCCGCCGCGCTGGCCGGGCGCGGACCGGCGCTGGCGCCGGAGCCGCTCGCCTTCGGCGGGCCGCTGCCCGCCGGGACCGCGCTCGTGCTGCGGACCTCCGGATCGACCGGGCTCCCGCGCGAGGTCGCGCTCAGCGCCACGGCGCTCCTCGCGTCCGCCCGGGCCACGCACGAGCGCCTCGGCGGTGACGCGCACTGGCTCCTCGCCCTGCCCCCGACGCACGTGGCCGGGCTCCAGGTGGTGCTGCGCTCGGTCGTCGCGGGCACGCCGCTCGTGACGACGGACCTCGCCGCGCCGTTCTCGGCGGGGAGCTTCGCGGCGGCCGCGGCCCGCATGAGCGGCTCGCGCCGGTACGTCTCCCTCGTCCCGACCCAGCTCCACCGGCTCCTCGGGCCGGGCCCCGACCGCGAGTCCGCGCTCGCGGCGCTGCGCTCGTTCGACGCGGTCCTCCTGGGCGGCGCCGCGGCGTCGCCCACCCTCCTCGGCAGCGCGCGCGAGGCCGGAGCCCGCGTCGTGACGACGTACGGCATGACCGAGACGTGCGGCGGCTGCGTGTACGACGGCGTCCCCCTCACGGGCGTCCGGGTGCGGGTCGTCGACGGGTCGTCCGGGCACCCCCTGCCGGCCGACGCCACCGGCGTGGTCGAGATCTCCGGCCCGGTGCTCGCCACGGGGTACCTGGGCGAGCCGGCGCTCACCGCCGCGACCTTCCGCACCGATCCCGACGGGTCGCGGTGGCTGCGCACGAACGACCTCGGAGTCCTCTCGGCCGCAGGCCTCCTCACGGTGCTCGGCCGGGCGGACGACGTGATCGTGACCGGCGGCGTCAACGTCGCCCCGGCCGCGGTCGAGGCGGCGCTCGCAGGAGCGCTCACGCCCGCGGACGGGGTCGGCGAGGTGTGCGTGGTCGGCGTCCCGGACCCCGAGTGGGGACAGCGCGTCGTCGCGGTCGCCGAGCTGCTCGGCGCCGCGCGCGGCGCGAGCCCGGGCGACGTGGCCCGCGCCGGCCTGCTCGACCGGGCCCGGCGCGCCGTCGCGACTACGCTGGGACCGCCCGCCGCACCGCGCGACCTGCTCCTCGTGGCGGACCTGCCGCGGCGCGGGCCGGGCAAGATCGACCGGGCGGCCGTGACCGAGCTCGCCGCCCGCACCGCACCACGCACCCACTGAACGGAGCACCATGGCCACCTTCGCCGAATGGGTCGCAGGCGCTCGCCTGCGGACCCTCCCCGCGGCGGCCGCACCCGTCCTCGTCGGCTCGGGCGCTGCCGCCCAGATCGACGCCTTCGACGTCTGGCCCGCCCTGCTCGCGCTGGGCGTCGCGCTCGCGCTCCAGGTCGGCGTCAACTACGCCAACGACTACTCGGACGGTGTGCGTGGCACGGACGTCGACCGCGTCGGCCCCCTGCGGCTGACCGCGTCGGGGACGGTGCCCGCCTCCCAGGTGCGGGGCGCGGCCTTCGCGTCCTTCGGGGTCGCCGCGGTCCTGGGGCTGGGGCTCGTGGCCCTCACGGGGCACTGGTGGCTCCTGGCGGTCGGGGCGCTCGCGATCGTCGCGGCGTGGTTCTACACCGGCGGAAAGAACCCCTACGGCTACCGCGGCCTCGGCGAGGTCGGGGTGTTCGTGTTCTTCGGGCTCGTCGCGGTCCTGGGCACCACGTACACGCAGGCGGACCGGGTGACGTGGGTCGCGGGCGTCGGCGCGGTGGCCGTGGGTCTGCTGGCGTGCGCGCTGCTCATGATCAACAACGTGCGCGACATCCCCACGGACGTGCTCGCGGGCAAGCGCACCGTCGCGGTACGGCTCGGCGACTTCCGGGCCCGGCGCGCGTACGTCGCGATGATCTGGGTCCCGCTCCTGCTGGGGCTCGTGTGCGCGTTCGCCGCACCCTGGGCCCTGCTCGTGCTGGTCCTGCTGCTGCCCGCGATCCTGCTCACGCTGCCCGTGGTGGCAGGGGCCCGCGGTCCGCTGCTCGTGCCCGTCCTCGCCGGGACGGGCATGTTCGAGCTCGGGTACGGCGTGCTGCTGGGCCTGGGGCTCGCGCTCTAGAGGGACCCGGCCTGGGCGTGCCCCGGGCGGTCGGTGCCCTCGTCGGGGGTCGTCGCGCGGGTCGGCCCGGGCTCCGTGCGCCGGGCCTCCTGGGCCGCTGCGGAGTCGACGGCCGCGTCCTCGAACGCGGCGTCGTCCTCGATCTCGCGCGAGAACTGCTCGCCCGTGGCCTTGCGCCGCGCGGAGCGGTCCGCGAGGTAGACCGCGGCGCGCTCACGGGGACCGCGCAGCACGAGGTAGGAGACCAGGAACGCCAGGACGGCGGCCAGGACGGCGCACACGACCCAGTGGCCGAGGTTCAGGGCGTACAGGACGACGAAGAGGACCGCGAAGATCGCCAGGCGCAGCGCGGAGTAGATGACCATAGGCACCCGTCCAGGGTAGGCGCCCGACCTGGGTGCACCCAACCGCCCCCTGCCGTCCCTGCCTGTTGCCAGGACGCATAGGCTGGGGTCATGTCCCGCGTCCTGCTGACCCTGCTCGCCGTAGGCCTTGCGGTCTACGCCCTCTCCGACTGCGCCACGAGCGACGAGGAGGACCGGAGCGGGATCCCCAAGGGCCTGTGGATCGTGATGATCATCTTCCTGCCCTTCGTCGGGCCGCTCGCGTGGATCCTGGTCTCGCGCTCCCAGCGCTCGCGCCGTGCGACCGCGGGCGGGGCCCCGACGCCGGGGCGAGGACGCCCCGCCGGTCGGCGGCGCCCCGCTGCGCCGGTCGCCCCCGACGACGACCCGGACTTCCTGTGGAAGCTCGAGCAGCAGCGCCGCCGCGAGGCGCGTGGCGAGGCGCCGGGCGGCCCGACGGCGGACCCCGCCGGTGGTGCGCCGGGCGACCGCGGCACCGCACCGGGCCGCGGCGCCTCGGGCGGCGAGCCCGACCGTGACTCCTCGTCCGGCGAGACGGACGGGGCCCCGGGCGCACCCTCTGCAGGCAACGGCGAGCCCTCCTAGGCGAGGGGGCGCGGCGTCCGGCCCGCCTGCGCTCGACCCGCGAGGTCCGCGCGGCCCGACGCGCCCGACGGCGTGACGCGTCTGACGCGCCCGATGTGCCCGACGCGTCAGATGTGACCGTGACTCACGCTGACGCCCGCAGGGGCCGTCCCCGGCCGGGGACGGCCCCTGCGGGCGTCGGTGCGTCGGTGCGGCGGTGCGCCGCGCTCACTCCTGCGTCGTGATGCCCGAGTACGAGTGCTTGCCGTTGAAGATCAGGTTGACACCCGTGAAGTTGAACAGGACGCACGCGTAGCCGACGAGCACGAAGTACGCGGCCCGGCGCCCCGACCACCCACGCGTGGTGCGGGCGTGCAGGTACGCCGCGTACACGACCCACACCACGAAGCTCCAGACCTCCTTGGGGTCCCAGCCCCAGTAGCGGCCCCAGGCGTGCTCGGCCCAGATCGCGCCACCGATGATCGTGAAGGTCCACAGCACGAACCCGACCGCGTTGAGGCGGAAGCTGAGGGCCTCGAGCTGTGCCGGGCGAGGCGTCGTGTCGAGCCAGCGCCAGGCAGGGTGCCCCAGGAAGCCGTTGCCGGTCTCGCGCGAGTCGCGCAGGAGCTGGACGACGGACAGGACGAACGCGACCGTGAAGATGCCCGTGGCGATGATCGCGACGCCCACGTGGATGACGAGCCAGTAGGACTGCAGCGCAGGCTGGACCCCGGTGGCGTCGAGGTAGAACGAGTTCTGCGCGACGGCGAGGAACAGCACCGACAGACCTGTGACGAACGCCCCCAGGAAGCGCACGTCGCGGCGGGTGCTCACGCCGAGGAAGACCGCCATCGCCACGAACGCTCCGACGAGCGTGAACTCGTACATGTTGGCCCACGGCGCACGGCCGGCAGCGATGCCGCGGGTCACGATCGCCGCGAGCAGCAGGATCGTCCCGAGCCATCCCGTGGAGATGCCGATCCCGGCGGCCTTGCGCGAGACAGGCCGGGCGGGGGTGGCGACGGCCACGGCGACCGGAGCGTCCCCGTCGGCGTCGGAGGTCGCGTCGGTCACGACCGCCGGCTCGGGCTCCTTGGCCCCCAGCCGGGACAGGTCGATCGTGAACGCGACGAACGCGACCGTGAGAGCGGTCGCGGCCGCCCACACCAGGTCGGAGCTCAGGTCGGCAACGGTCATCGGTCAGCCTTTCGTGGTCGGTCGGTACGAGCCCGGCCGTCGGTGCGGGGTGAGGTCGTGGTGCTGCGCGGCCGGGCACCGGGCCCGGTCGGGGGTGCGTCGGGCGGGCCGCTCGCGGTCGAGGCTCCCGGCAGGGCCTCGACGAGACGGTCCACCTCGCCCTGGAGCCCCGCGTCGTCGCCGCGCGCGAGACCCGCCACGCTCACGACGGTACGCCGGGCGGACGGCTCGTCGCCGGGCGTGTCCTCGCTCCACACGCGCAGCCACACCCGGCGGCGCGGCGTGAAGAGCGAGACCGCGAGGCCGCCGAGCGCACCGAGGGCGAAGACGAGGATCCAGACGAGCGCCGGGTCGTGGCGCAGGTCGAGCGCGACGTAGCGCGGCACGTCGCCCGCCGCGAGCGTGATGGTGCCCAGCCCGTCGGGGAGGTCGACCGTCTGCCCGGGGGCCACCAGGACGCGCACGCGCTCGCCCTCCTCGTCGACCGAGGGTGTGAGCGTGTCCGTGTTGAGGCGGTACACGTTCTGCGGCAGCCCTTCGTCGAGACCCAGGTCGCCCCGGTAGACCTCGAGCACCAGCAGGGGGTTGATCGGTTGCGGGAAGGTCGAGCGCGCGCCCACCTCGTCGACCTCGGCCGTGGGCAGGAAGTACCCGACCAGGCCGATCTGGTCCAGGCCGGCCGAGGTGTCCGGGACCTTCACGACGCCGCGAGAGGTGTACATGGTGTCCTCGGGCAGGAACGGCACGCGGCCGGCGAACGCGACCTGGCCCTCGGCGTCGGTGACGGTGATGTCGGGCGCGTAGCCGTTGCCCTGGAGGTAGATCTTGGCGCCGCCCGCGACGATGGGGTGGTTGACCTTGATCTGCTCCTGCTGCGACGTGCCGTCGGGGTCGCGCACCGTGACGTGGGCGGTGAAGTCGCGCGACTGCGCGAACGCCACGGCGTCCATCGCGAACTGCGCGTCGAACGAGTCGAGCGTCATGGAGAAGGGGACGAGCGAGGCCGGGCTGAACAGCGAGCCGTTCTCGAACGTGTCGTAGTCGACGACCGCGTTCGCGAACCCGCGCCCCTCGGTGATGATCGCCTGGCCGCGGAAGTGCAGGAGCTGGCCCGTGGCGACGGCCACGAGGAGACCCAGCAGCGACAGGTGGAACAGCAGGTTGCCGGTCTCGCGCAGGTAGCCGCGCTCGGCGGCGACGGTGCGCCGCTCGGGCAGGCCGCGGGCCGGGTCGGCGGGCTCGGTCCCGACGTCGACGCGGAACGTCGGCAGCCAGCGCACGCGTCCGCGCAGGTGCTGCGCGGCCGCGTCCACGACCTCGTCGGGGGTCGCGGCGCTCGTGCACTCGGCCTTGGCCGGGAAGCGGTCGAACCGGCGCGGGGTGCGCGGCGGCCGGTTGCGCACGGCCTGCAGGTGCGCCTTGGTGCGGGGCAGGATGCAGCCCACGAGCGAGACGAACAGCAGGATGTAGATCGCGGAGAACCACACCGACGCGTAGACGTCGAAGAACCCGAGCCGGTCGAGCCACTCCCCCGTGCCGGGGTTGTCCTGGAGGTAGGTCAGCACGGCTGCGGGGTCCTGGGGACGCTGGGGCAGCACCGAGCCGGGGACGGCCGCGACGGCCAGCAGCATGAGCAGCATGAGCGCGACGCGCATGCTCGTCACCTGGCGCCACACCCAGCGCAGGCTGCCCTGCAGGCCGAGCGCGGGCAGCTGCGGCTGCGCGGACGCGCCGGGAGCCTCGTCGTCGGCGGGCGCCACGCGCCCCGTCCGGCCCGACGGCGCCGCTCGGGTCGAGGGGGTCGGTTCGCCGTCGGCCGGGCTCGGCTCGGGCTCGGGGTGGCTGTAGGCGTCGTCGATGCCCTCGGGGCGGTACAGGTCCTTGTCGCTCATCAGATCACCGTCTCGAAGCCGGTGATGAGCCCGCCGAGGCGCGAGGTCCACGTACCCCAGACGCCGGTCACGAGCGCGAGGCCGATGAGGATGAGCATGCCGCCGCCGATGCGCATGATCGCGACGCGGTGGCGACGGAGGAAGGCCACTGCCTTCGTGGAGCGCTCGAGGCCGATCCCGATGAGCAGGAACGGGACGCCGAGGCCGAGCGAGTACGCGATCCCCAGGACCGCCCCGCGACCTGCGGTCGCCTCGTCGAGCGACAGCGCCATGACCGCGGTGAGCGTCGGGCCGATGCAGGGGGCCCAGCCGAGCCCGAACACGATGCCGAGCAGCGGGGCACCCCACAGACCGGCCGTCGGGCTCAGGTGCAGCCGTCGGTCCCGCTGGAGGAACGGCATGGCACCCATGAACGCGAAGCCCATGAGGATCACGACGACGCCGAGGACTCGTGTGATGACGTCCTCCCACTCCTTGACGTGCACGCCGATGGCACCTGCGGCCACCATGAGCAGCACGAACACGAGCGTGAAGCCCGCGACGAACAGCCCCACGCCCGCGACGACGCGCCACCTGGCGGGCGCCCGGACCGTCGTGGCGACGCCTCGCGACCCGTCACCGCGACGGGCTCCGCCCCCGCCGGCGTTGGCCGCCGCGAGACCGCTCACGTACCCCACGTAGCCGGGCAGCAGGGGCAGGACGCAGGGGGACGCGAACGAGACCAGCCCCGCGAGGATCGCGACGGGCACGGCGAGCAGCATCGAGCCGGAGAACGCGGTCGTGGCGAACGTGGTGCCGACGTCGCCGGCGAACGAGAGGGGACCCATGCGTCAGGCGCTCTCGGCGAGCAGGTCGTCGACGAGGGCGCCCAGCGTCGAGCCCTCGGCACGCCCGATGACGCGAGCGGCCACCCGGCCCTCACGGTCGAGCACGACCGTCGTCGGCACGGCCTGGAGCGGGACGGAGCCCTCGAGCGTCGCGATGGCCTCGCCGCGCGTGTCCTCGATCGAGGGGTAGGGCACCTCGAACGTGCGCTCGAACGCGAGCGCCGTCCCGGCGTCGTCGGTGCTGTTGATGCCGAGCAGGTGCACGCCCTCGTCCGCGCGCTCGTTCGCGAGCGCGACCAGCTCCGGCGCCTCGGCCCGGCACGGTGCGCACGAGGCGTACCAGGTGTTGATGACGACGACGTCGCCCAACCACTCGGTCGTGTCGACCGCGCCGCCCTCGAAGTCCGTGCCGGTCAGGACCACGGGCTCGTCGCGGTCGGACACGTCCCAGGTCTTGACCGAGCCGTCGCCCGAGACGTAGCCCTGCCCCACGACGTCGTCGGGGCTCGTGGCCCCGGACTCCTGGGAGCAGGCGGACAGGACCAGGCCGAGCGAGACGACGGCGACGACCCCGGAGGTCGCGCGGACGCGACCGGACCGGGCACGGAAGGGGTGGATCATGGCAGCACTGTCTCCCACCTGCCTGGGCGCAACCTGAGAAGCGGCTGGCGCCTCACGCGCCCGAGACCTTCGCAGCCCCGGGCAGCAGGTCAGCGACCGGCTCGGTGTAGTGGATACCGACGAGGCGGTCGCCCTCGAAGCGCAGCGACGTGAGCGACGCGAGCGAGCACTGGCGCTTGCGCGGGTCGTGCCACAGGCGCTTGCCCTCGAACGCCAGGCGGGAGACCCAGATCGGGAGCTGGTGGCTCACGAGCACGACCTCGCGCCCCTCGGCCTGGGCCCGGGCGTCGTGGATCGCGGCGTGCATGCGCGCGACCTGCTGCTTGTAGGGCTCGCCCCACGAGGGACGCAGGGGGTTCCACAGGTAGGGCCAGTGCCCGGGGTGGCGCAGCGAGCCGTCGCCGACGCCGAACGTCATCCCCTGGAAGTGGTTGCCCGCCTCGACGAGCCGCTCGTCGGTCCCGAGCGGGAGCCCGAAGGCCTCTGCCACGGGGGTCGCCGTCTCCTGCGCACGCTGGAGCGGGGACGCGATGACCAGGGCGACGTCGAACGGTTCGGGTGCGACGTCGTCGGGCAGGGCGGGGGCTCCCTCGACGGGCTTGCCCGACAGGTGCCCCGCGACGCGGCGGGCCATGGTGTGCCCGAGCTCGGAGAGGTGGTAGCCGGGGATCCGGCCGTAGAGGATGCCGTCCGGGTTGAAGACTTCGCCGTGACGCATGAGGTGGACCGTGGTTGCGACCATGAGGTCCAGTGTCCCAAAGTTCTGCCCTCGCGGTGCACGCTCCCGGCGTGCTCCCGGCCACAGCGCGCGCCGCCCCGTGCGGAGGGCGCTCGGCGAGCCGCTAGGACTGCTCGCGCGCGTCGGCGAGCCGGCAGGCCTCGGAGATCGCCGCCATGGCCTCGCCGAGGTCGCGGAGCTGCGTGGGCGTCAGGACGTCCACCATGAAGCGACGCACGGCCCGGACGTGACCGGGTGCTGAGGCCACGAGCTCGGCGCGGCCCGCCTCGGTCATGACGCAGTTCACGCCGCGACGGTCGTCCACGCTGGCGGCCCGGCGCACGAACCCGCGCTGCTCCATCCGGTGGACGGTGTGCGTCAGGCGCGAGCGCGAGCGCGCGAGCCCGTCGGCGAGCGCCGACATGCGCATGGTGTGCTCCGGGGCCTCGGAGAGGCGCACGAGCAGCTCGTACTCGCCGAGCGTCAGGGCCGAGTGCTCGTCGTGGTCCTTGCTCAGGGCCTCGACGAACCGCGCCGTGCCGTCGAGGTACTGGCGCCACGACATCTGCTGGGCCGCGTCGAGCCACGGTGGGTCCTGCGTCACGGCTGCTGGTGTGTCCTGCTGAACCGTCATCTCCGCCTTCATCGCTCACGCCCCCACCGTCGGACAACCGTCCCAGTCTCCCATCCGGGCCCCGGTTTCCTCGACAGGGGACGGCAGGGGAATAGAGCGGGACGGGCTTGCGTTGATGCGTTCGTATGAAGTTGAATCTTCAACTAATGGCACGTCGACGGCGCGCCTGACGCACACGCAACCCGACCCTCAGGAGACCACCATGGCCACGACCCTCCCCGCCGGACTGACCGCAGGCACCTACGCCATCGACCCCTCGCACTCGCAGGCGACCTTCACGGTCCGCCACGCCGGCATCTCCAAGGTCCGCGGCTCGCTCGCGATCGCGGACGGCACGCTCACCATCGGTGACGACGTCGAGTCCTCCAACGTGGTCGCAGCGATCGACGCCAAGTCCGTCAACACCGGCGACGCGGGCCGCGACGGCCACCTCCAGTCCGCCGACTTCTGGGACGCCGAGAAGAACCCGACCTGGAACTTCGTCTCGACCGCCGTCGAGGCCGACGACGACGACTTCGTCATCGCGGGCGACCTGACCATCAACGGCGTGACCAAGCCGGTCAAGCTCGAGACCGAGTTCACCGGCACGGCCGTCGACGCCTACGGCAACTCGCGCGCCGGGTTCGAGGCCGAGACCGAGATCTCGCGCAAGGAGTTCGGCCTGACCTGGAACGTGGCCCTCGAGGCCGGCGGCGTGCTGGTCGGCGACAAGATCAAGATCGCCCTGGACCTCTCCGCGATCAAGCAGGCCTGAGCCTCTCGCACCACGGGCGGGCACCAGGTACCCGACGGCGCCGAGCGCCTCGGTCCGAGCGCCTCGCGCTGACGGAGCCCGCCACTCCCAGGAGCCGGTGATCCACGACGGGTCACCGGCTCCTGTGGTGTCCACCACCGGGGACGTCCGTCCCCGCGGCGTGGACGCCCAGGACCCCGCGCCGGGCACCGGGCCTGGCCGACCGGTCGGGCCCGTCTCCCGTCGCCCGGACCCGGCCGACCGGATCGTGACCGGCTTCCGCACGTCGACCTGGACGAGCTCCGGCTGCACGACCTGGCGGCCCGACGCAGCGCGAAGCCCCCTGCTTTCCGGTGCAGGGATCTTCTTCGTGCGTTCAGTACGTGGGGCGATCTGCCGGCACCGGCCGCTCGCCGGCGACGCGGGGCCGATGCAGGGAGCGCATGGTCCGAATCACCTCGCGGGCGATGGCCTCAGACTCGGCGCGCGTTTCGGCGACCGCGACCCCGCCCGCAATCTTCCGGCGGAGCGGAGCGGCCGTGGCGTCCTCGAGGGGCTGCCCCTCGTCCAGCTTGCCGTAGCGCTTGCGGGCGGCCTCGCCGGTGGTGCCGAGCATCTGGCCGATGATCTCCCACGAGAGCTTCGCGCGGCGTCCGGCAAGGACGGCGTCGCGAAGTTGGCGCTCAGCGCCCGACCGTCGCATGGCGGCGAGTCGGATCTTGCTCTCCGGGGTGGGCTCCACGAAGAGACTGCGGTCGACGTCGACGAACTCTTCGGCGAGCTGATCGCCATGAGCAATCAGTTCGTCCAGGCTTCTGGGCATCTGTATCACCTACGCGGTCTGCGGTAGTCGGTTGGCATGGCATGGAAGACGAAGTAGCCGCCCCCGTAGTCGGGGGAGGCGAACAGGACCTCGATGTGCTTGCCGTCCGACGTCCACCCCGTCGCCCGGAAGACGAGAGCGGTGGGGACGGCCTGGCACCTCTGGGGCCACTCGAGGATGTAGGGGTCGTTCTCGACGATGGAGCGGAGCTCTTCTTCGCTGTACCCGCGCTTGAGCGCGGACTCGGCGAACCGGAACTCGTTGTCGAGCTCCTCGTCGCTGTTCATGGTTCCAACGTACGTTGCGGTGTGGCGGACAGCAAGTCCGGTGCTGTGCTCACGCTCTCTCCAGGGTGTGGGCGCTGCGGACGGCGTGAGGATGTGCACCGCGGCTGGCTGAGGTCCAGCCCCGTTGGAAGTGCGCCCGGTAGCCGTTGCGGTTGCCCTGTTCCCACCCTCCAACCGCGTAGCGGTTGGGTGTAGAACCTCATCTGAGAAGACCAAGCCACAGCGCGTGCTGCGCCCCGCAGGCCCGGCCCAGGCTCGACTCCAGGGGGAGTTCCCCATGACCGCATGAGAAGGGGACCCGGTCTCCAGGGGCCCCTTCCTCAGTCTCATCCCGCCACACCGGGGGCGCTAGTGCTGGGCTGCGTCGCCCTCCGTGGCGCTCGCCGCGGACGTCGGCCCATTGCTCGCCAGCGCCCGCGCCTGCGCGTGGAACGCCAGGATCTGCAGCTCGCTGCCGACGTCGACCGACCGCACGATGACGTCGTCAGGAAGCTGGAGCGCACGCGGCGCGAAGTTGAGGATCTCGCGCACCCCTGCCGCGACGACCCGTTCCGCGATGTCCTGCGCGACGTGGGCGGGGGTCGCCAGGACGGCGATCGTCACGTTCTCGCGGGCCAGGACCGCCTCCAGCGCGTCGACGTGCTCGACCACCAGGCCCGCGGCCTCGGTCCCCACCACCGACGGCGACGCGTCCAGGAGCGCCGCGACCTCGAAGCCGCGGGTCCCGTAGCCGGAGTAGTTCGCGAGCGCGTGCCCCAGGGAGCCGATGCCGACGATCGCGATCCGGTGCTCGTCCTCGACCCCCAGCGCCGACGTGATGTAGGTCGCGAGCGAGTCGACGACGTAGCCCACGCCGCGCGTGCCGTAGGACCCCAGGAACGAGAGGTCCTTGCGCAGCTGCGCAGACCCGACCCCCGCGAGCTCCGCGAGCTCGGTCGAGGAGGTCGTCTCGACGCCTCGCCCCTCGAGGTCGCGCAGCGCACGCAGGTACGCGGGGAGCCGCGCCACGGTCGCGCCAGGAATGCCGGTATCACCCAGGGTCTCTGCCACCCGAACCACCCATGCTTCGTCATGTCGTCGTCATCGTTGACGAGCTCGCTGTCGTGCTGTCTCGGATCATCCCAGGCTCGCGGCCCGGGCGCGCACCTCAGCCGGTGACCCGACGCCGGGAGAGCGCCTTGGCGAGCCTCGCCCGGTCGACCTGCCAGAACCCCTGCTGCACGCCGTCGACCGTCACGACCGGGACGTAGTCACCGTACTGCGCCGCGAGGGCGCCGCTCGGGTCCAGGTCCACGTCGATCTCGGCCCACGCCACACCCTGCTCGGCGCACACGGAGCCGACGACCTCGCGGGCGTCCTCGCACAGGTGGCACCCGGCACGTCCGTACAGCACGACGCGGGCGGGCACGCTCTGGGCCTGGTCTGCGGGGGGTTCTGCGGGTGGTTCTGCGGGGCTCACGACCCCAGCCTACGCATCTCGGGCACCCCCTCCGGCCGACCGTCCAGCAGGTCCTCGGCCACCGACCGGCCGACCACCGTCGGCAGGGGTCGCCGCGCGCCGATAGAGTGGGCGCCATGCCGACGTCTGCGCCTGGGTCCCCCCATCCCACGGCCGCCTTCTTCGACGTCGACAACACGATCATCCGCGGCGCCAGCTCGTTCCACCTGGCCCGCGCGCTGTACCAGCGCGGCTTCTTCTCCACGCCGGACCTCGTCATGTTCGCCGCCCACCAGGCCCGGTACCTGCTGCTCGGGGAGAACAAGCGCCAGATCGACCAGGTCCGCAGCCGGGCCCTGGACCTCGTGGCGGGCCGCTCGGTCGCAGAGGTCGTCGCGATCGGCGAGGAGGTCTACGACCAGGTCCTGTCGCTGCGGATCTTCCCCGGCACCCAGCGGCTCCTCGACGAGCACATCGCGGCGGGCCACCAGGTGTGGCTGGTGTCCGCCACCCCGCTCGAGATCGGGCAGCTCATCGCCCGTCGCCTGGGGGTCACGGGCGCGCTCGGCACCGTCGCGGAGCACGAGGACGGCCTCTACACGGGCCGGCTCGTGGGCGACATGATGCACGGGCGGGCCAAGGCCGCGGGGGTGCGCGAGCTCGCGGAGATCCACGGGATCGACCTGTCCGCCTCCTACGCCTACGGCGACTCGCTCAACGACGTGACCATGATGCAGTCCGTGGGGCACCCCTGCGCGATCAACCCGGACGCGCGCCTGCGCCGTCATGCCAAGGACGTGGGCTGGCCCATCCGCGAGTTCCGCGGACGTCGTCGCCGGGTCGCGAACCGCGGGCTCAAGACCGCGAGCTGGGCCGGTGCCGCGTGGGTGCTGGGCCTCGTGCTCCGCTCGATCCAGCGCTCGCTCAAGGGCCGCACGGGCCTCTGACGAGGCCTCCGGAGCCGTCGGGGCTCGACCCCCGACGGCCCCCGACCGCTCAGCGCCTCAGGCGCCCGGGCATGCGAAGAGCCCGGCACCCCTGAGGGGCCGGGCTCTCGCGACACCGTGCGCGTGACCGCGCAGCGCTGCTACTTCTTGTTGCGACGCTGGTGGCGCGTCTTGCGAAGCAGCTTGCGGTGCTTCTTCTTGGCCATACGCTTGCGGCGCTTCTTGATGACGGAGCCCATGGGTCCTCACAATGCTGGATCGGTGTGCGATCGGGATCGCCCCGATCATGATGGTCCACGGCTGATCGGGAGCCGACCAACACGAGAAAAAGTCCGTCTCCTAGACTACCTGCTCCCAGCCGGTCGCCCGAAATCGGCGCGCGGTGACGTCGTCGGGCACGGGCGCGAGCCGCCCCGAGAGCCTACCGAGCGCGCTCCCGGCCCGGGCCGTTCAGTCGAAGTGCGCGTCGAGGCCCAGGAGCGGGAACACGGCCCTGCGGGTAGCGAACACGGCGCGGTCGACCTCGTCCTCCGGGTCGTAGCCCTTGCCCCACGGCGTGAGCTCGACGTCTCCGACGCCCATGAGCGCCGGCGTCTCGCGGTGCGCGACCGCGCTGATGTGCTCGCGCCACGCGGCCGGGACGGGGGTGGACGGCGCGACGGGCGCGTGCACGACCTCGGCCACGACGTTCGACCACGCGTACGGGACGACCGACGTGACCGAGTAGCCCCCGCCGCCCAGCGCGACCCACCGCCCGCCCGAGAGCTCGTGCGCGAGCTCGTGGATCCAGCGCACCGCCGTACGCTGCGCGTCGATGCTCACGTCGAGGTCGCTCAACGGGTCGTGGCCGTGCGCGTCGCACCCGTGCTGGGACACGACGACCTGCGGACGGAACGCGCGCAGCACGGCGGGCACCACGGCGTCCACGGCGCGCAGCCAGCGCGCGCCGTCCGTGCGGCGCGGCAGGGCCACGTTCACGGCCGAGCCGGGGGCGGCGTCGCCGCCCGTGTCGGTCGCGTGGCCGGTACCGGGGAAGAGCGTCGCTCCGCTCTGGTGGACCGAGACGGTCAGGACCCGCGGGTCGTCCCAGAACGCCTGCTCGACCCCGTCGCCGTGGTGCGCGTCGAGGTCGACGTACGCGACGCGCTCCGCGCCGTCGTCGAGCAGCCGGCGCACCGCGGCCGCGGCGTCGTTGTAGATGCAGAAGCCCGACGCCGCCCCCTGCCGGGCGTGGTGCATGCCGCCCGCGATGTTCACGGCGTGCAGCGCCCGGCCCGCCCACACCGCACCGGCGGCCTCGTAGGAGCCGGACAGGATGCGGGCCGCGGCCTCGTGCATGCCCGCGAACACCGGGTCGTCCTCGGTGCCCAGGCCCAGGGCCGGGTTCTCGACGCCGTGCTCGGAGGCGGCGTGGACCGCGGCGACGTACGCCGGGTCGTGCACCAGGGCGAGCACCTCGTCGGACGCGGGCGTCGTCCCCACGACCTCGACGCCGGGCGCGTCCAGCAGGCCCAGCGCGCGCACCAGGCGCATGGTCAGGTCGAGCCGTGTCGGCGACATGGGGTGCCCGTGCCCGAAGTCGTAGCCCAGCAGGTCGGGGCTCCACACCACCTGGGCGACGAACGGCGCGGCGTCTGGCTCGGTCACGTGCGCTCCTTGGTCCGGCGGTCGTCCCGGGTGGTCCTCGGCCGCGCACGGGTACCCCGGTCCGCGGTCCCGCGTCGTCACGCGGCGTGCGGCGGTGGCGGGCAGGAGACACGGTATCCCCCGCACGCCCGACGGCGCCGCGCGGTTCAGCCGGTGGGCACCGGCCCTCCTGTGGCAGAGTTGGGCGACACATCGGCACGCACGGCGACCGGCACGTCCCCCTGCGGGACCCGGCGCCTCCCGTCCAGACGGACGAGGACGCACGGACAGCGAGACGGAGGACCGATGGCCCAGGGCGTCTCCGGACGGTTCTTCGCGGGCCGCGAGATGGTCGACCGCCTCGCCCGGCACTCCCCCGCCCGCCTCGCGGTGACCGTCTTCGCGGCCGTGATCTCGTTGTTCACCCTGCTCCTCATGGCGCCGTGGGCCACCACGTCCGGGCGGTCCGCACCGTTCGTCGACGCGTTGTTCACCGCGACGTCGGCCGTGTGCGTGACCGGGCTCGTGGTCGTCCCGACGGGCACGTACTGGTCCGGGTACGGGCAGGTCGTGATCCTCGTCGGCATCAAGGTCGGCGGGCTGGGCGTCATGACGCTCGCCTCGATCCTGGGCATGGCCGTCTCCCGGCGGATCGGCCTGACCCAGAAGCTGCTGACCGCGTCGGAGACCAAGACGACGCGTCTGGGCGAGGTCGGCTCGCTCGTGCGCGTCGTCATCATCACCTCGACCAGCATCGAGCTGCTCATCGCGCTGCTCCTCCTGCCACGCTTCGTCGTGCTCGAGGAGTCGTTCGGCGAGGCGGCCTGGCACGGCCTGTTCTACGGGATCTCGGCGTTCAACAACGCGGGCTTCATCCCCACGGAGGAGGGCCTGGCGCCGTACGTGGGTGACTGGATGCTGCTCCTGCCGATCATCCTGGGCGTGTTCATCGGCTCGCTCGGCTTCCCGGTCATCCTCAACGTCATGCGCAACCGCCGCCGTGCAGCGCGCTGGAGCCTGCACACCAAGCTCACGCTCACCATGAGCGCGGGCCTCGTCGGGATCGGCACGGTCCTGTTCGCGGCGTTCGAGTGGGGCAACCCCGGGACGCTCGGCCCGCTGAGCCTCGGCGAGAAGCTGCTCACCTCGCTGTTCGCCGGGGTCATGCCACGCTCGGGCGGGTTCTCGACGGTCGACGTCGGGGCCATGCACGAGTCGAGCTGGCTCATCACCGACGCCCTGATGTTCGTCGGTGGCGGCAGCGCGTCGACCGCGGGCGGCATCAAGGTCACCACCCTGGCCGTCATGCTGCTCGCGATCGTGTCCGAGGCGCGCGGCGACCGCGACATGGAGGCGTTCGGGCGGCGCGTCCCGCGCGAGACCCTGCGCCTCGCGGTCGCCGTGTCGTTCGTCGGCGCCTCGGCCGTGCTCGTCGCGAGCCTGCTGCTGCTCGAGATCACGGGCTGGACGCTCGACGTGATCCTCTTCGAGACCATCTCCGCGTTCGCGACCGTGGGCCTGTCGACCGGCGTGACCGCGGACCTGCCGACGGCCGGCAAGTACGTGCTGGTCGTGTTGATGTTCATCGGCCGCACCGGGACCATGACCCTGGCGGCCGCGCTCGCGCTGCGCGACCGGCGCCGCGTCATCCGCTATCCCGAGGAACGTCCCATCATCGGCTGACCCGCCCCGCGACCACTGCCAGACCGGCTCGCGGCGCCAGCCCGCGTGCTCGACCCGCTCCCCCGCTCCCCCGCTCCACCGACGAAAGGCCCCCAGGTGCCCGACAAGAAGGCCCCCGAGAAGAACGCCGGAGTGCTCGTGATCGGCCTCGGCCGGTTCGGGTCCGCGATCGCGTCGACGCTCGACCGGCTCGGTCAGGACGTGCTCGCGGTCGAGCGCTCCCCCGAGCTCATCGCGCAGTGGTCGGGCCAGATCCCCCTCGTGGAGGCCGACGCCTCGAACCCGACGGCGCTCGAGCAGCTCGGCGCGCGAGACTTCCCCGTCGCGGTGGTCGGCGTGGGCACCTCGCTCGAGGCCAGCGTGCTCATCACGGGCAACCTGGTCGACCTCGGCACCCCGCAGATCTGGGCCAAGGCGATCTCCGCCGAGCACGGCCGCATCCTGCAGCGCATCGGCGCGCACCACGTCGTCTTCCCCGAGGCCGACGCGGGCAGCCGTGTCGCGCACCTGGTCTCGGGGAAGCTGCTCGACTACATCGAGGTCGAGGACGGCTTCACGATCGTCAAGATGCGCCCGCCGAAGGAGACGCAGGGCTTCACGATCGAGCAGACGAAGGTCCGCGAGCGCTACGGGGTGACGATCATCGGCGTGAAGTCCCCGGGTGAGGACTTCGTGTACGCCGAGCCGAGCACGCGCATCTCGGCGAACGACCTGCTGATCGTCTCGGGGCACGCCGAGCTGCTGGAGCGGTTCGCCGCCCGCCCCTGACCGCGGCCGCCTGGCCGGGGCCGCCTGCCTGACCAGGCCCGCCCGCCCACCGTCCGACCCAGCCCGCCGGGAGCACCCGGCGGGCTTCGTCGTGCCCGCTCGGGCCCGCCGCGCTGCACCCGAGGACATCCCGGGGTGAAGATCTGTTGTCAGACGTCCTATCTCCTTGTACGCTCCTGGACACCGGTCGCCTCGGCGCACGTCTCTCGCGTCCCACCGCCCCGACCGCCCGGCACCATCCATGCGTAAAGGAGCGCAGATGCGTCGTCGTACCCTCTCTTCCCTCGTGGCGCTGTCCGGCCTCGTCGCCGCCCTCGCGCTCCCCGGGGTCTCGCAGGCTTCCGCAGAGCACCCGGCGACCTCGTCCGCCGCGGCCGGACCCCCGGTCCAGACCTACGGGTACTCGCTCGCGGGCGCCGACCGCGTGTTCACCGGCGACCGGGGCTTGCCCCGCGACCAGGACGTCGGGCTGCTGACCCGGCTCGACCAGGGAGCGCTGAGCGTCCGGTTCGCCACGTCCGCGGCGACCGAGCAGACGCTCGTCGCGCTGGCCGACCCGACCCGGGACGACACCTGGGCCGCGCTCGGTGTGCACGGCGGCACGCTGACCTGGCGCGTCGTCGTCGCTGGTCAGCCCCTCACCGACCTGCGTGCCCCGGCTCCCGCGGCCGACGGCGCACCCCACACCGTGTCGGTGGGCGTCGTCGGCGAGCTCACCCAGATCTCGTTCGACGGCTACCCGGTGCTGCTGGCCCCCCGGGGCGACTTCCTGGACGACGTACCGGCCGCGGCCGCGTGGACCTTCGGCGCGCGCACCACGCCGGCCGGCCCCGCAGCCACGCTCACCGGCACGATCGACCGCGTCACGGTGCACGACCGCCCCCTGACGTCGACCGAGCTCGCGAGCACGCTCGTCATGCGCGTGCCCACCGTGCGTGCCGACGCGACCGCGCTGCGGGCACGCCTCGCAGGACCGGCCGCGCAGGCCGCCGAGACGTGGGTCTTCACCGGGGACTCCATCACCCACGGCGCCGCGCACACGCGCGGGTTCAGGTCCTGGAGCCAGCACGTCGAGGAACGCCTGCGCTGGGAGCTGCGCCGATCGGGCGACCAGATGGTCAACACCGCGATCTCGGGCGACACCGCGGCCGGCATCCTCGCGACGTGGGACGAACGCGTCGCCACGCACGACCCGACGGTCGTCGCCGTGATGGTGGGCATGAACGACGTCGTCGTCCTGGGCGGCCCGGCCGGGCTCGACACGTTCCGCAGCCAGCTCACCGAGATCGTCCGACGGACCCGTGCCCTGGGCGCGATCCCCGTGCTCGCCACGTCCCAGCCCGTCCAGGGCGGAGCCGCCGGCACCAACCGCGCCGCCTACCCCCAGTACGTGCAGGTCGTGCGCGAGGTCGCGGCCGCGCAGGGCACGGTGCTCGTCGACAACTACGCCCGCTGGACCCTCGACCACGCCGGCGCCCCGCCGGCCGACCTGTGGGCGGACACGATCCATCCCGGTCCGCGCGGGCACCTGCTCCTGGCTCGGGCGTTCCTCGACGAGCTGGGCGTGGGGACGTCCGCGAGCGGCGTCGGTGCGCTCGACCTGCCGACCACGGGCCAGATCCAGCAGCCCACCGAGCCGACGGGCGGCGCGACGCAGGCATGGGGGTTCAACCACGTGCCCTCGGCGTTCGACGGCACCCGCGTGGTCGACCGCTCGGCCGACGTCGCGAGCGTCCGCACGCTCGACGAGGGAACCCTGCTCGCCCGGTTCGCCGCCACCGCCGGGACCGGGGGGACGCTGCTGTCCCTGTCCGACTCGGCCGCGGCCCCGGGCGCTCCCACGGCGCTGAGCCTGTCGCTGCGCGAGGGACGCCTCGAGTACGCGGTGGTGCGCGACGGGCGGGACCTGGTGCGTGCCACGACGTCCACGAGGTTCGACGACGGCCAGCAGCACGTCGCCGCGGCGGCCGTCGGCAGCGGGGTCCTCACCCTGTACGTCGACGGGTCGCCCGTGCTCGTGACGCCCGCGCGCGAGTTCGCCTCGGCCGTCTCCCCCGACACCCTGGTCGTGGGCGGGGCCAGGGTGGGCACCACGGACACCGACCGTTTCACGGGGACGATCACCCGCACCTGGTTCGTCCGCGAGCGCCTCACGCCCCTGCGCCTCACCCTCGACGGGGCCGCCGTCGTCCTGCCGGACCTGGCGGCGGTCCGCACGATCCTGACCCGCGCCGACAGCACGGCGCCGCGCACCTGGCTCTTCGCCGGCGACTCGATCACGCACGGCGCCCAGCACACCGCCGGGTGGCGCTCGTGGAGCCAGCACGTCGAGGAACGGCTGCGCTGGGAGCGCGGATACCGGCACGACTACGTCGTGACCACCGCGACGTCGGGAGCGCGGGCCCAGGACCTCGTCGACGGGTTCGAGGCGCGCATCGGGCGTCACGACGCCGACGTCGTGACGGTCATGATCGGCATGAACGACTCGGCCGGGGGTCTCGCCGGGATCCCCGCGTTCGAGGAGAACCTGCGCACCCTGGTCCGCGCCGTGCGCGCCGACGGTGCCGTGCCGGTCCTCGCGACGTCCGAGCCCGTGCTGGCGCGCCCCGCGTACCCGCAGTACGTGCAGGCCGTGCGCGACGTGGCCGCCGCAGAGCGGGTGTTCGTCGTGGACACCTACGCGCAGTGGCTCGTGGAGGACGGCGGCGTGGTGCCCACGTCGTGGCTCGCCGACCCGATCCATCCGGGCCCGCAGGGCCACGTCGAGATGGCCCGGACGTTCCTCGACGGGTTCGGGGTGTGGTCACCGACCTCGGCCCTCGCCTCGGTCTCGACCGTCGCGAACGCCTCGCTCACGCTCGACGCCCTCGCGCCGGGCTCGACCACGCCGGGCGGCCGCTACCAGGTCACGGCCCGCGCGACGGTCGGACCGTCCGAGGCCCGCGACGTGGTCCTCTCCCTGGTCGCGCCACCGGGCGCGAGCGTGGCGGCGCCACCCGTCGCGAGCAGCGGCCAGGTCGTCCTCGGACCCGACGGCGCCTACCGGGTCGTGCTGCCCGCTCGCACACCGGCGGGGACGGTCGTCACCGTGTCGGCCGAGATCCAGGTCGACGCGCGAGCCCGGCCCGGCGCCACGCTCCGGACCCGGCTCGAAGGGGCCGCGACGAACTCCGCGACCCGTCCGGTCCCGGCGACCGCGACCACCGTGGTGCGCACCCCCTAGTCCTCCACCACCTCCACCACCAGGGGGCCCAGCGCCTGAGGTCCAGGCACGACAGCTCTCACCACCCGGCAACGGTGCCGCCTGCCTCCCCCTGCGGGACGTCGGTGAGCGCCGGTGCACCATCGAAGGGAACAGCATGAACCGACACCTCCGCCGGTCCGCGCGCCTCGCGCTGGCCGTCACCACCTCGCTCGCCCTGGGGATAGGCACCGTCGCCGTCCCCGCGGCGGCCTCGGCCCCCGCCGCGGCAGCCCTGGCCCCCGACTACGACGTCTCGCCCCCGGCGGGCGGTCCCGGCACCTACAGCGAGCAGCAGCTCGCGACGAACGGCCAGGGCGGGTTCCCCAACTACCGGATCCCGGCCCTGACCGTCACCAACAGCGGCGACGTCCTCGCGTCCTACGACGGCCGACCCACGGGGGCCGACTCCCCCGGGCCGAACTCGATCGTGCAGCGCCGCTCGACCGACGACGGCGTCACCTGGGGTCCGCAGGAGGTGGTCGCGGCAGGCCGCACGACCGCCCCCGTCGAGGGCTACTCCGACCCCAGCTACATCGTCGACCGCGAGACCGGCACGATCTTCAACTTCCACGTGAAGTCCTACGACCAGGGGTTCTGGGGCTCCCAGGCCGGCACGGACCCCACGGCGCGCGGTGTCATCCACGCGAACGTCTCGTCCTCGACCGACGACGGTCGTACCTGGAGCCACCGGACCATCACCGCCGCGGTCGTCGGTGACACCGGTGCCCGCTCGCGGTTCGCGTCGTCCGGCCAGGGCATCCAGCTCAGGTACGGGCCGCACGCGGGCCGCCTCGTGCAGCAGTACACGATCATCGCCGCGTCGGGTGCGGTGCAGGCCGTCTCGGTGTACTCGGACGACCACGGCGCCACCTGGAAGGTCGGCACCCCGGTGGGTACCGGCATGGACGAGAACAAGACCGTGGAGCTGTCCGACGGCCGCGTCATGCTCAACTCGCGCGACTCGGCCGGGTCCAAGTACCGCAAGGTCGCGTACTCGAGCGACGGGGGCCAGACCTACGGTCCCGTGACGATCGACACCGAGCTGCCCGACCCCACCAACAACGGCTCGATCCTGCGCGCCTACCCCAACGCCCCCCAGGGGTCCGCCGAGGCCAAGATCCTGCTCTTCTCGAACGCCGCCTCGCAGAGCTCGCGCACCAACGGCACGGTGCGCGTGAGCTACGACGACGGCGAGACGTGGCCCGTCTCGCGCGTGTTCCAGCCGGGCGGCATGGCCTACTCGACCCTCGCCACCCTCGCCGACGGCAGCATCGGCGTGCTGTACGAGCCGAACGGCGGCAGCGGCGGCATCCGCTTCGCCAAGCTCGACATGACCTGGCTCCTCGCCGGCCAGTCGGCCACCCCCGGCGCGTTCGTCGTGACCGGCGGGACGATCACCGATCCCCAGACCGACGGGTACCAGGTCGGCGACGTCGTGCACTACACGTACACGGTGCGCAACCTCTCCACGGCCGTCACGACCGTGTCCCCCACGGGGAACCTCGAGCGCTTCGACCCCGCCTCGGGTGCCCCGAACTGCCGGTACCGCAACCTCGCGGCCGGCGCCCAGTACACCTGCACCTCCGCGCAGCACACGCTCACCCCGGCCGACGTCGCCGCGGGCTCCTTCACCCCGCTCACGACCTGGACGTCCACCTCGGGCACGCAGGTGACCACGGTCGAGCACGTCGGCGAGAGCATCAACCTCGGCGGGCCCGGGAACATCCTGGTGACCGGTGGCACCGTGACCGAGCCCAAGGCCTCGTACGTCGTCGGCGACGTGCTGCGGTACACCTACACCGTGCGCAACCTGTCCACGGTCACGACATCGGTCTCCCCGACCGGCAACCTCGCGGGCCTGGACCCCGCGAACGCGGCCCAGAACTGCCGCTTCCGCTCCCTGGCCCCGCAGGCGTCCTACACGTGCACGTACGCGCACCACGTCGTGACGCAGGCCGACGTCGACGCCGGCTTCTTCACCCCCACGACCACGTGGACGTCGACGGCCGGGGCGGCCGTCACGGTCGTGCGGCACACCGGGCAGCGCACCACGCTCGGCTAGCACGCACGGTGCGAGGCGCCCGCCTCGCCCGACCGGCGGTCGCCGTCCCCTGGGGGCGGCGACCGCCGTGCCGGTGCGGCCCGTGCGTGCTCGTCACCGCGCGCCCGGGGCGGTCGGTGCTCAGCCCTGCGCCTCCAGCGCCGCAGCGAGCTCCTGCGACCGGTCCCGGGCGGCCTCGAGCGCCGAGAGGAACGCGGCCCGGACGCCGCCCTCGTCGAGCGCGCGCAGGGCTGCGACCGTCGTCCCCCCGGGCGAGGAGACCTTCTCGCGCAGGATCACAGGATGCTCGCCCGTCTCGTCGAGCATCCTCGCCGAGCCCAGCACCGTGGCCGTGGCGAGCTCGAGCGCCACGGCGCGGGTCAGGCCCAGCAGCACGCCGGCCTCCGCGAGCGCGTCCACCACGTAGAAGACGTACGCGGGGCCCGAGCCCGACAGCGCACCGACGGCGTCCTGGTCCTTCTCCGCGACCCGCACCACGAGGCCCGTGGCGCCCAGGAGCCGCTCGACGAGGTGCACGTCGTCGTCGCCGGCCGCGGACCCTGCGCTGACCGCGCTCACGCCGGCACCGATCACCGAGGGCGTGTTGGGCATGACGCGCACGACCGCGGTCCCGGCCGGGAGCCGGTCCTCGAAGAAGCGCGTCCGGAGCCCGACGACGACGCTCACCACGACCACCCCGGCGCCCAGGTGCTCCGAGACCTCCGCGAGCAGCGCCGCCACGTCCTTCGGCTTGACCGCGACCACCACCAGGCCCGCGCCCCGCACGGCCCGGGCGTTGTCGGTCGTGGTGGTCACGCCGTGACGCTCGCTCAGCTCCTCGCCCCGCTCGGGGCGACGGACGCTCGCGACGACGTCGGACGCGGACCAGCCTGCGCGCAACGCCCCGGCGAGCACCGTCTCCCCCATCACGCCGGTCCCGAGGACAGCGAGGCGAGGGCCCGCGCCGGGGGTGGGGGCCTGGTGGGTCGTCGAGGACATCGTGGTTCCTGCTTCCTGTCGTGCGTCCTGGTCCGTGAGCCGACCACCGACGGGCCGGCCCACCTCCTCGCAGACTAGAGGGGGAACGCGGTGTAGAAGCTCTCGATCTCGTCGGCCGGCCCCGTCGCCTGCAGCACGACCGTGCCGTTGCGCCAGGTGATGGTCGAGGACCCGTCCGGTCCCGCCGGCACGACGGCGTAGGTCCCCACGGGCTCGCCGTCCACCTCGACCTCCCCCGTGGACGTCGGTTCGGCACCCGCCGCCGCGAGCAGGTCCTCGTAGGCGCCCTGCGCCTCGTCGTCGGTGCCCCACTGTCCGACGAGCACCGTGACGACGGTCGCCCCGTCACCTTCCGCGTCCGCGTACGTCAGCTCGTGCCCCTCGATCGCGCCCGCGTCGGCGTGGGCGTCCGTCGGCGCCTCCGCGCGCAGCGCGAGCCGCAGCACGC
>Ga0233375_1000244_pt1 | contig 31681 bp, 37 predicted proteins | sample ElkDunMinimDraft_10_FD_191539 | JGI IMG/M metagenome (GOLD analysis project Ga0233375, IMG submission 191539) | Fecal eukaryotic communites from dung pellets of Tule Elk in California, USA - Elk Dung E16 | ecosystem: Host-associated > Mammals > Digestive system > Large intestine > Fecal | place... | reverse complement strand
GTGGCCGCGTCCAGCGTGGCTGTCAGGTAGAGGAAGTTCGCCTCCCTCCGCTCCCCGAAGTTCGAGCTCCGGCCACGCTCGAGAAGGTCGCCGGGCTGCAGGTCGGCCTTCGTGCCGTGGAAGAAGGGACCAGGATCGTCGGCCGCGGACGTGGGGGCTTCATGGGTCATGGGCATCCTTCCGTCGTGGGTCAGAACCGCCCGATCATGGCACGAGGCCGACCTGCTGGCGCGGTGGGAAACGCCGTCAGGCCAGCTTCGGATCCCAAGGGCCGACCTTGCGCGACCGCAGCGGCAGCGTCGACGGGATCGGCGCCTGCGTCTCCGGGTCGTAGTTCTCCGCCGTGCCGCCCCAGTCGATCCAGGTGTCGGTCGAGTAGAGGTTCACGAGGACGCCGTCGCAGCGCAGGATCCAGATCGTCTCCTCCAGCGTCTCGTAGTGGCCGTGCTTGATCCACGCCGGACGGAACGCGTACGTCCCGGCGGTGGAGTCGCCGTGGACCGACGCCGTACGGCCTTCGAGGGTGAAGAACTCCTCGAACACGGGGTGGTGGGGGAGACGCGGTTCGGTCCATCCCGCGGGGGCCTTGATGAGGCGGGTGTAGAAGTCGGTCTCCTTGTCGTGGTGGAGCATCTTGATGTAGAGCGGCTTCAGCGGGCCCGGCGTACGTTCGATGGTCGACGTCCACTCGAGATCGGCCGGGTCGGTGACGGTGACGTCGCCCCGGGCGTCGGCCCAGCGGTCACCGTCGAGGTCGAACGTGCTCGGGCCGTACTCCCGCCAGTGCAGGACGCGAGAGCCCGCGCTGACCTTCAGTGCGCCCATGGGGACGCCCCTGGGGACGTGAAGGTACTCCCACTTGCCCAGGGTCGCGCCGTCGTACTCGAGGGAGCCGTCGACGACGAAGAACTCGGTGTCGGCGTGGGGAACGCCCGCGCCTCGGCTCCAGTCGGTCGTGAACGACAGCATCAACGAGGACGAGCCGTCCTCCTCGTCGACGGAGAACCGCTGCTCGAGCACGTCGCCCTGCCCGCCTGGCAGCTCGGCCGGGTGCCAGACGTAGTCGTCCTCGTGGATCATCTCGACGTGTGCGCGCACGGCGCCCTCCTGGTGATGGCGATACAAGATGTATCGGTAATTGGTGAGAGGGACAGTACGCGGTTCCGGCATCCGGTGCAAGATGTACTGTTAATTCCGTGACCCGCGCTGGACGACCCGCCGGCCCTGCTGCCGACACCGCCGTCGCAGTGCTGACCGCTGCCCTCGAGCTGCTCCTGGACGAAGGTGGTGCAGCGCTCACCCCGCAGAGGCTCCACCAGGTCACCGGGGTCTCGCGGTCGACGATCTACCGGCACTGGGCCACCCCGACCGACGTCCTGGCCGCGCTGATCGACGTCGCCCCGGACGCCGTACGGTCGAGCACCGGAGACCCGGTACGCGACGCCCATGCGGAGGTCGACGCCCTGTGCGACCGTCTCCGCGAGAAGCCCGTGGCTGCGTTCCTCCAAGCACTCGTCGCGATGGCGGCGACGGATCCTGCGGCGGTGGCGCTGCGCCGGCGCTACGTCGACGACCTCGTCGCGCCGTTCCGTCGCGTGCTCGACGGTGCCGGGCTTCCCCGCCCGGAGGCCGACGACGTGGTCGCCGCGATCGTGTCTCCGCTCCTGGTCGACGCCCTCCTGCTCGACCGCTCGGTGAGACGTGCCCGAGCGCACCGCGCCGTCGACCTGCACCTCGACCCCGTGACCGGCCAGCGTCACGACGCGGGTGGCCGGTGATCACCACCTTCCTCGTCGAGCACCGTTGGGTCGCGCCGGCTCTCCTGCTCCTCCTGCTGATCGTGTGCCCGCTCGTCGGTTCCTGGCTCACCCGGCACGGGCTTCTCACGCGGTGGTTGAGCGCCGTCTCGGTGCTGGCGGTCCTCGCCCTGACCCTCGTCCCGACCGATCGACAGCTGGAGGTCGGCTGCACGGTCCAGTGGGCGCTCCCGATGTGGGGACGAGTCGAGCTGGTCGCGAACGTCGCGCTGTTCGCGGCGCCCGTGATGCTGCTCGGGATCCTCCTGCGGCGCCCGGTGGTGGCGTTCGTGGGAGGAGCGGCCTTCTCCGCCCTCATCGAGACCGTCCAGGCCGTGGTCCCGGCGATCGGCCGGTCCTGTGACACGACCGACTGGCTCTCGAACGCGATCGGGAGCGGCATCGGCGCCCTGCTGGCGGTGGTCGCGCTCCACCTCGCGCGTCGTCGGCCTCGGATCGGCTGAACGGATCGGTCACGAATCGAGAAGCACCGAGTGCGGGCGCTCCGGCATCGTGGCGATCACGACGAGACCGTCGACCGAACCCGAGGAGCGAGCGATGACCACGACGAAGAAGACCAGCACCACTCCTGCCGGCAGCGGCTTCAGCGAGGCCGAGCGCGCCGCGATGAAGGACCGGGCCGAGGAGCTGAAGGCCAGCGGTCGGGGTGGGGCGAAGAAGGCCGACAACCTCAGGGCCACACTCGCCAAGATCGCCGAGATGCAGGACGAGGACCGCGTGATCGCCGAGCGCGTGCACGCCGTCGTGGCCCGCGTCGCGCCGGAGCTCGACGCCTCTACCTGGTACGGGATGCCTGCCTACCGGAACGCGGACGGGAAGATCGTCTGCTTCTTCAAGGCGAAGGACAAGTTCGGCGAGCGGTACGCGACCCTCGGTTTCGAAGGTGCCGCCAGGCTCGACGACGGAGCGATGTGGCCCACCTCGTACGCGCTGACCACGATGACGGCCGCTGAGGAGAAGAGGATCGAGGAGCTCGTCCGGCGGGCCGCGGGCTGAGCGCCGGTGCATGACGGGCGGAGCTGTCGGTCCCCAGTGCGACAGTGACGAGATGAGCCGACAGATACAAGTCACGTTCGATGCCCACGACCCCAGAGCGCTGTCGACCTTCTGGCGCGACGTCCTGGGCTACATCCACCCGGGTCCGCCGGGTGTCGACCTTCCGGAGAGGGCCGACCCGCTGGCCGCGTGGGACGACTTCCTCGCGAAGCTGGGTGTGCCGGAGGAGGCGCGCAACTCCCGCTCGGCGATCGAGGATCCGGACGGTGAGGGCCCGCGCGTCTTCTTCCAGCAGGTGCCCGAGGACAAGGTCGCCAAGAATCGCGTGCACCTCGACGTCCGCGCCGCGCCCGGGCTGGAGGGCGACGAGCGTATGGCTGCGCTCGAGGCCGAGTGCGAGCGGCTCGTGGCGCGCGGGGCTGCACGGCTCAGGCGCGTCGAGCCTGCGCCTCCGATGGAGGCGGGCTTCGTCGTGATGGCCGATCCCGAGGGCAACGAGTTCTGCCTCGACTGACCTCAGGCCGCGCGGTCGAGGCGCTGCCGCGTGACGAGCTCGTACGGCGACTCCCCGTAGACGTCGCGGAACCGTCCGATGAGGTGTCCCGCCGACATCCGTGCGCCCGCGGCGAGGGCGACGACGTCCAACGGGCGGGCCGAGTCGCTGCCGATGCGGTCGTGGACGCGTCGCAGGCGGACCAGCTCGTCGAGGAGACGATCGTCGGACGCCTGTGCGGTGCGAGGGAGGGAGCGGCTGGTGAACATGTTGAGGCACATGACGTGACCGTAGGCGCGCGGGCGGCGGGCCTGCTTCTCGTTTCCTGACCGGTCCCCTCAGAACCGCGCGCTTCGTGGCCCCGGTGTCGGATAGCCTGCGACCGTGCTGGCCGCCTGGATCGTCGTCGCCGTCCTCGCTCTTCTCGCGGTCTTCCAGATCGCCCTCGCCCTTGGTGCACCATGGGGTGCCTTCGCCTGGGGAGGTCAGACGAAGGTCCTCCCGACGTCGCTGCGGGTCGGCAGTGCCGGTGCAGTCCTGCTGTACGCGGTCATCGCCGTGGTCGTGCTCGACCGTGCGGGTGAGATCGACGTGCTCTCGGACGCGGCGGCGTCGATCGGTGCGTGGGTGGTGTTCGGGTTCTCGGCGGTGGGCGTGCTCGTCAACGCCGTGTCACGCAGCAAGCCGGAGCGCTACACGATGACGCCCGTCTGCCTCGTTCTTGCCGTGGCGTCGTTCGTCGTCGCGACCGGGTGAGCGCGGACAGACCACCGGCGTCGGCGCGCCTAGGGTGAGGCCATGAGCATGCACGCGGTGAACGACGAGCGGTGGTCCTCGGAGCGTTGGCAGGGCATCGCCACGCCGTTCCTCGCCGTCGACGGGCCGACGCTGCGTCGCAACGTCGCTCGCGCGCAGGCACTCTGCGACGACCGGGGTCTGCTGCTTCGCCCGCACGTCAAGACGCACAAGATCATCGAAATGGCACGCCTCCAGATGGATGCGGGAGCCCGTGGTCTCACGCTGGCCACCGTGGGAGAGGCCGAGAGCTTCGCGCAGGCAGGGTTCGACGATCTCTTCGTCGCCTATCCCGTCCTCACGACGAGGGCGGTCGCAGACCGCGTGCAGCGCCTGCTCGAGACGGCCGACGTGACCCTCGGCATCGACTCGCGGGAGGGCGTCGATGCCCTCGTACGCCATGGGCTCGCTGCGCACCCACGCCTCTCGGTCCTGGTCGAGGTCGAGTGCGGACTGCGTCGTACGGGGGCCGTGCCCGAGGAGGCCGGTCGCCTCGCCGCGTACGCCGCCGAGCGAGGGCTCAGCGTCGGCGGCGTCTTCACGTTCCCCGGTCAGGCGTACGCCGTCGGGGCAGCGAAGTCGGCGGCCGCCGACGAGGCGCGGGCGCTGTCTCGTGCCGCCGACGCCTTTGCGGCCGAGGGCCTGCAGTGCGCGATCCGCAGCGGCGGTGCGACCCCGTCGTACGAGGCGACCGACACGGCGGTGGTCACTGAGACGCGGCCGGGCGTGTACGTGTTCCAGGACGCCCAGCAGGTCGCCCTCGGCACGGCGACCCCCGATGATGTCGCGCTCGCCGTGATCGCCACCGTCGTGAGCGCGCCGACGCCGGACCGGGTCGTCCTCGACGCCGGCTCCAAGGTTCTCGCTGCCGACCGGCCCTCGTACGTCGACGGCCATGGGCTGCTGCTGGGGGTGCCCGGCGCGCGCATCGACAGGATCTGGGAGCACCACGGTGTGGTCGACGTCAGCGGAGTCGACGCCGGGCGGGTGCCGCAGGTCGGTGAGCGCGTCGCCGTCGTCCCAAACCACGCGTGCACCGCGATCAACCTTGCCGACCGGGTGCAGGTGCGCGGCGAGGCAGAGTCGACCACCTGGGACGTGGCCGCTCGCGGCAAGAACGGTTAAGTCCCTGCTCTGCGCCGCATCAACCGTGCCCGCTGGCGAGAGAGCCGCGACCACACGCTCTGCTGCAGCGCCAGCGTGAGCCAGCCCGCCAGCGCCATCCCGGTGATGTTGACGAGGAGCTGGAGCGTGCTGCCCCAGACCTCGTCCCAGTGGGCGAAGGCGAGGCCGAGGGCGACGTTGCCCGCGGCCGGGATCGTCGTCACCGAGATGAAGACACCGGACAGTCCGCCGATGCGCGCTGACGTCAGCGAGAGGACGCCGGCGGAGGCAGCAATCACCGCGACGACGAACGACCACCTGTCCGGCGAGTAGATGAACGCGGTGTCCGGTCGCGGCTGGGCCAGGATGTCCGGGGTGATCCATCCCGCCAGCCGTGCGAGCAGGATCAAGCACGTGGTGGTCAGGATCGCCAGGACGAACCCCCAGACGAGGGTGCGGGTCGCCAGCGCGAGCAGCCGGTAGCGCCGACGGACGAGGGCGACCCCCAGCGCGGCGATCGCACCGAACTCCGGGCCGAGCACCATCGCACCGATCACCAGGATCAACGAGTCCACGACGATCGCGATCGCGGCGAGCGTGGTCGCCAGGACCATGAACGACATGTAGGTCCAGTTGGCCTCGGAGTCCTCGTACGCCTGCTGGGTCACCTCCGCCCACACGACCGCGTCCGCGCTGCTGCCGGGCGTGCGGGCGTTGGCGTCGTACCCGGCCTGGGACAGCCAGGTCCCGACCGGCGCGATCTGGACGCTCCCTCGTCGGTGGACGCCGAGCTCGTGGAGGCGGTCGACGATCTCGTTCGCACCCTCGCGGGCGACGTCGGCCTCGACCACGTCCCCGGCGGGCTTGACGGCCGCACCGCGGAGCACGACGACGCTGCTGACCGACATGTCCGCGCTGAGCAGCCCGGTCACCTCGTCGGTCAGGTCCGACGGCGTGACGAGGTGAAGATGGAGCACGTCCGCAGTCTTGCGCATGCCGGTACGGCACGTCGCGGAGTACGGTCCCTTCATGAGCGAGGTGTCGGGAAGACCCGCAGACGCGGGTGACGCGGTCTCGCAGAGCCTGTCGCGCATCGTGGACCAGCTCGACGCGACGCTCGGCCCCGCGCTGCTCGACCGCCCCGACGCCGTGCACGCGCACCGCAAGGCCGTACGACGACTCCGCAGCACGCTGGCGGCGTACCGGCCCTTCTTCGACGACGACGCGGTACGACGCCTCCACCACACGTACCGTGACTGGGGTGGTGAGCTCGGAGAGGCCCGCGACCTCGAGGTGCGGATCGCGGTCGCGCAGCGGTTCCTCGATCCCGAGGCCGACCCGGCGGCCGCGCCGATGCTGGACGCGCTGACCGCGGCCTACGCGTCTGCCCACCGACGTGTCGCCCGCCGGGGCGTGACGGCGGTCGCGAGGCGACGACGTGCCGACCTCGCCGCCTTCCTCGAGGCGCCGCCCCGAACGGCCAAGGCCGCCCGCCGGACGAAGCGCGATCTCCGACGCCGGCTGGTCAAGGAGGGCGAGCACGTGCTGCGCCGGGCAGAGACGGCGACCGCGGCGGTCGAGGACGACGTTGCGCTGCACGAGCTGCGCAAGGCTGCGCGCCGGCTGCGCTATGCCGTCGAGTCGGTGACCCGTCCTCCCGTCGATCTGTTCGGTGCCGCTGCGACCGCGCTGGCGGAGAGCGCCGAGCGGATCCACGACCTGCTCGGCGACGTCCGGGACACCCTCGCCTTCGCGGACGCGTACGAGCGCGCGACGGCCGCGGACGCCGACACCACCCCGGCGGTACGGGCACGCGCCGAGGCGGCCGAGAGGCTCGACGTGCTCCCGGCCGCGGTCGACGACCTGCGTGAGGCGCTCGCTCAGTTCCGCTGAGCGACCCAGCGCCGACGTCGTGCCCAGGCCACGGTGCCGACGAGCACCGCGAGGGCGGCCGCCGCCGTCGGGACGAGCAGCGCGCGCAGGTAGTCGCCGAGGGTCGCGTCAGCCGTGTCCCCACCCACGAGCACGATCGTCGCCGCCGAGAGCCCGAGCGCGGCACCGAACTGGAACGCCGTGTAGACGATGCCACCGGCCACACCGTGCTCGGACTCGTCGAGGCCGTCGGTCGCCGCCGCGGTGAGCGGTCCGTACGTGAGCGCGAAGGCGACGGCGACGAGGAGGAGCGTCGGCAGCAGGTCGACGTACGTCCAGTCCGCCTTCAGCCGGAGGGTCAGCGCGAAGGCCGCCGCTGCGGCGGCGAACCCGGCCGTCATCACGGCGGCGTTCCCGAACCGGGCGACGAGGAGGGGCGTGAAGAGCGGGGCCAGCACCATGTCGGCGCCCATGACGGCGAAGGTGAGCCCGGTCTCGAGCGGGCTCCACCCTCGCAGGTCCTGCAGATAGAGCGTGATCAGCAGCTGGAACCCGAAGAACGCGCCCATGAAGAGCAGACCGGCGGTGCTGCTCGAGAGGAGCATGCCCTGGCGCAGGATGTCGAGCCGGACGAGGGGCGCAGGGGAGCGCCGCTCACCGAGGACGAAGCCCACGAGCAGCAAGGCCGCGGCGACCAGGGTGACGAGCGCCGTACGGGAGTGCCCTTCGCCGAGGCTGACCAGGCCGAACACGGTCGCCACCATCGCGCCGGTGACCGTGACGGCGCCGATCACGTCGAATCCCGCGGAGGACGGGAGTCGTGGCACGTCGGCGCGGATGAGGCGTCGGCCGGCGACGAGAAGCAGGGTGCCCAGCACGACCGGTGCGAAGAACACCCACCGCCAGCTCACGGTGGTGAGGAGCCCGCCGGCGACCATCCCGAGCGTGAAGCCGCCGGCCCCGACCGCCCCGTAGATCGCGAGCGCCCGGTTGCGCAACGGGCCCTCGGCGAAGGTCGACGTGACGATGCTGAAGCCCGCAGGCGTCATGAACCCGGCGGCGACACCAGTCGCGAAGCGGGCGGTCACCAGGAGCCAGCCGGAGTCTGCGAGCCCGCCGAGACCGGAGAAGGCCACGAAGACCGCCAGCCCGACCAGGAACACCCGACGCCGCCCGAACAGGTCGGCCGAGCGGCCACCGAGCAGCATGAACCCGCCGTAGCCGAGGGCGTACGCGCTGATGATCCAGTGCGCCGAGCCCGTCGAGAGGTCGAGGTCGTCGGCGATGGCGGGAACAGCGACGTTCAGCATGGCGATGTCGATGCCCTCGAGGAACAGGGCGCCGCACAGGACGAGAAGGACCCCCCACGCGCGAGCCGCCATCCGAGGCTCGGGGCGAGGGCCGGTACGGATGGTGGTCACGGTGCTCCTCCGGTTACTGGACCGACTGCTGGTTACCTCTTGTAACCGACTTCAGTCTCAGCGAGGATGTGGGCATGGCGGAAGTACGCACTTCGACGTCACCAGGTTCCTTTGAGGTGACCGAGCCCTTTGAGGTGACCGAGCCTTCGGAAGTGACCGAGCCCTCGGAGGTGACCGAGCCTTCGGGCGAGCGCGACCGCTGGGACGTGTTCCAGTGGGACGCGCGCGAGGACTGCGAGGTCCGCCAGATCCTGGACCGCATCGCCGACAAGTGGTCGCTGCTCGTGATCTCGTTGCTCGAGGAGCGGACCATGCGCTTCAACGAGCTCCGCCGGGCCATCGACGGGATCAGCCAGCGCATGCTGACCGTCACGCTGCGCAACCTCGAGCGCGACGGCCTGGTCTGCCGGACGGTGTACGCGGAGGTGCCGCCGCGCGTCGAGTACTGCCTCTCGCCGCTCGGGCGCACGCTGCTCGGCACGATCCAGTCGCTCGTGCGGTGGACGGAGGAGCACCAGGAGGAGATCGTCCGCGCCCGTGCGGAGTTCGACGACGCCGCAGGCTGAGTGCAGGTACGCACTGGGACGCGGTCTCACGTTGCCCGCGGACGCTGGCGCGGCTCCGTGGCCGCTGGCTAGCGTCGCAGCGCGGCCGAGGTGAGGGCTGCACGTCCCAACCCCCAGGAGTCCCCCCCGTGCATGCTCTCCACCGAGGTCGCGATCTTCTCCTCCCTCTCCTCACCGCCTGCTCGCTCGCGGTCGCCCTCGTGATGGCGACCCTCGTCGGCCCGGCTGCGGCGGCACCGCAGCGTCATGGCGACGACCTTGTCGTCCGCACGGACGACGGCGCGCTCCGGGGCACGTCGCACCCGGGCTACCGGGCCTTCGAGGGCATCCCGTACGCCGCACCGCCGGTGGGTGACCTCCGCTTCCGTGCGCCTCGGCCGGCGACGCCGTGGCGCGGCGTGCGCGACGCGACCGCGCCGGGGCAGCAGTGCGCGCAGCTGTCGAACGGCACGGGCAACCCCACGACCTTCGACGAGGACTGCCTGTTCCTCAACGTCACCACGCCGGCCGGTCGCTCGGCCCGACGGGGCGGGCTCCCCGTGATGGTGTGGATCCACGGCGGGTCGTTCCTCACCGGGACGGGCGGGAGCTACGACGCGTCCAAGCTCGCGGTCGACGGCGACGTCGTGGTCGTCACGGTCAGCTACCGCTTGGGTGCGCTGGGGTTCCTCGCCCATCCCGACCTCAGCGCAGAGGACCGTCGGCGCGGCTCCGGCAACGCGGGGATCCTCGACCAGCAGGCCGCGCTCCGTTGGGTCCGGCAGAACGCCCGCACGTTCGGCGGCAACCCGCGCAACGTGACGGTCTTCGGCGAGTCCGCCGGCAGCGCCTCCGTCTGCGCGCACGTGGCGTCCCCCGGCGCGCGAGGGCTGTTCCGCCGTGCGATCGCCCAGAGCTACTCGTGCGCGAGCGACCTCACCCCACGAGCGACCGCCGAGACATCGGGCGAGGAGGTCTCCCAGGCGGTCGGGTGCGCGGACGCGGCGGACGTCCCTGCCTGCCTGCGTGAGGTCGACGCGGAGACGTTGCTCCGCGCCTGGCCTGGCGGCGGGCCAGTGGTCGGCGGCGGGGTTCTCCCACGCCAGCCGGGCACGGCCCTCGCGGACGGGAGTGCCCACCGTGTCGACCTGGTCCACGGCAACACGCTCGACGAGAACCGCCTGTTCATCCCTCTCCAGTACGGCACGTCACTCACCGCCGCGCAGTACGCCGGGGTGGTCGGTGCCATCTTCGGCCCCGCGGCACCCGCCGTCCTCCAGCGCTATCCGGTCGACGCCTACCCGTCGCCGATCATCGCCCTCTCGACCGTCTTCAGCGACTACGGCTCGCCCTTGTCGACGTGCACCCACGTCGACGCCTACGAACTCGCGACCGCGCGACGGGGCGCCCGCGTGTACGCCTACCAGTTCCAGGACCGGACAGCCGATCCGCTCATCCCGTTGCTCGGCGGGCAGGACGGCGCCTCGCACGCGACCGAGCTGCCCTACCTCTTCCCTGGGCTCTTCGGTGACGGTCTGACCCCTGAGCAGGAGGAGCTGTCGGACGCGATGGTCGCGTACTGGACGAGCTTCGCCGCGACCGGGAGGCCGCACGGCCGCGGGCTGCCGCGCTGGCCGGCGTACGAGGGGCCGGGCGACGTGCTCGCCCTCGACCTCGAGAGCAGCGGAGGGATCGGCACGGAGGACGTCGCTGCCGCGAGCCGGTGCGACTTCTGGTCGTTGCTCGGCTGAGCGGGCGGGTCGCGACGCGCTCGCGCTCAGTCGGGCGACGTCAGGAGCGAGCGCTGAAGGTCGGCGGCGAGGTCGAGGTCCGGCTCGCGACCGGCCAGCAGGTCGGCGTGGATCACCGACTCCCCGATCCTGACGAAGAGGTAGGCGAGGCGCCCCACGTCCGCCTCCGGGTGGAGGTCGCCACGGGCCCGGGCCCTTGCGAGGACCTGCTGCCAGGCGGCGACGATGCGCAGGTGGACTCCCGCGGTCGGCATGAAGAGCACCCGGAAGGCCACCTCGGGCTCGGCAGCCACGAACGTCCGCAGCGGCTCGAACTCGATGACCGCGCGGTTCATGATCCGTGCAGCGCCGACGAGTCGCTCCACGCCCGGGACGAGCCCACGCTCATGCGCCCGGACCAACGAAGCGGCGATCGTGGGCCGTGCGAACGACACGATGACGTCCCCCAGGAGGCGCTCTCTGCTGCCGACCACCCGGTAGAGCGTGGCGCGCCCGACGGCGAGCTCCTCGGCGAGACGCTGCATGTCGACGGCCCGGCCCTCGAGGAACCAGCGGCGCGCAGCAACCATCGCGTCACCGGGGGTCAGGACGCGGGCGGACATGGCGGACATGTCACCACGACCAGCACGAGACCGGCAAGACCCTCGCCGTGGCCTGTGGAGGCGTCGATCCCCCGGTAGCGTGAGAGGGCATGACGACCTCGACCACCCCACGTACGCCGACCCGACCCTCGCCCGTCCTCGCCTGGGTGGTGCTCGCGGCGGCCGTGCTCCAGGTGGTCACGCCTGCGGTCCAGGCGCTCGGCGACCTCGGTGCCCCGCCCAGCAGCCAGGGCGACGACCTGCTGATCACGCCGTCGGGCTACACGTTTTCGATCTGGAGCATCATCTACGCGCTGACGATCGCGTACGCGGTGGCGGTGGTGGTGAAGCGGGCGACAGGAACCGTGGCGCCGGACCGGCTCCTCGGTGACCTCGCCCTGCTGTACCTCGGCGCCTCGCTGTGGATCGTCGCGTCGGCTCTGGAGTGGTCGTGGGTCACCGCAGCGATCCTCCTGGTCATGGTCGTCATCGCGGTCGACGCCGCGCACGTGGCCGCCGCCCGCGGGCCCGAGCACGACGGTCCGGCGTGGTTGACGCCCCTGGCCCGCGTGACGACCGGCCTGTACGCGGGCTGGGTCACCGCGGCCGGCGGTCTGAACGTCTGCAGCGCCGTCGTGGGAGACGGGGACCTCGACGGCGCCGCGATCGGGTGGCAGGTCTGGGCCCTGGTGGTCATCGTCCTCGTCGCCATCGGCTTCAGCGTGCTGATCGGTGGATCGTGGGCGTACGCGGCCGCCCTCGCGTGGGCGTTCGTCGGCGTGGTGGTCGCGGTGCGCGACACCTCGGGCGCCCTCGTCGCGACGGCGAGCGTCGCCGCCGTCGTCATCGTCGCCGTCAACGCGTTCCTGCTGCTTCGGCGGGCCCGCTCGGGAGTCGGTGGCGACCGTCGACGCATGTCCGGCCAAGGTGGACCGGCCTAGACTCGCCGCATGGGGGCCACGACCGACGGGCGACGTGCGCGAGGTGATGCGACACGACGCAATGTTGCGCGGGTGGCCGCCGACGAGGCGACGCTGCACGGGCTCGACTCGTTGTCGGTCGGCGGGCTCGCGACCGCGACGGGCGTGAGCAAGAGCGGCATCCTCACCGTCTTCGCCAACCGGGAGGCGATCCAGCTCGCGGCGGTCTCGGAGGCTCGCCGCGTGGTCGTCGCCGAGGTCGTCGCACCGGTCTGGTCGTCCGAGCCCGGCGCGGCGCGGCTGCGCGCGCTGGTCGAGAGCTGGGCCGCGTACGCGCGCCGCCGGGTGTTCCCCGGCGGATGCTTCCTGGTGAGCGCGTCGGCGGAGTTCGGCGCCCAGGTCGGCCCGCTGGCCGACGCGGTGCGCGATCTCAAGCGGGAGTGGTTGGAGCTGCTCGCCACGGAGGCAGAGGCTGCCGGCGGTGACGGGCGTACGGTCGCGTTCCAGGTCGACGCCTTCCTCTCCGCCGGGATCACGAGGTCCGTCCTCTTCGACTCCGACGAGGAGCTCGACCTGGCGCTGGAGTGTGCCCTGGACGTCGTCGCCTCGCTCGACTGACGCGCGCCCGCCAGACGCAGGGTGCCTCAGGTGGCGGGACGCGTCACGTGGTCGGCGAGCAGCGGCGCGGCGTAGGACCACTGCTCGTCGGTCAGCGGCGTGGGACGGAGGGTCGCGGGGTCGAGGTTGACGAGGCGGCGCGAGCCCTCGGCGTGCAGGACCGAGTGGTCCGCCGACAGGACCCGGAACCGGTAGTTGACGCTGGTGCGCCCGGCTTCGTCGACCCACAGGTGCACCACGACCTCGCCGACCTGCATGACGGGTTGGTGGAAGGTGAGGTGGACCTCGCGGATCGCCTGGACGGAGGTGGAGGGATCCAGCACCCAGCCGGCCTCCGTCCAGAAGTCGATGACCGCGTGGTCGAACACGCGCGCGTACTCCACGTGGTTGAGCATCCCGAAGCCGTCGAGGTCGTCGAGATAGATCCGTACGGGCACCACGACCCCGTACGGCGGCTCGTCCGGCGTGGGCTTCTTCTTTTCATCAGTGACTGTCATACCGAAACTTTACGACCGATCGGTCGTAAAGTCGACGGTGTTCCCTGCCGGATGACAGCGCAGCGCAGCCGCGTCAGCATGGTGCGATGACGACACAGCGTTTGACCGGACCGCAGATCGCCGAGGCGCGCCTCGACGGATGGACGAACCTCATCGGCGGCCTCCAGACCCGCATCCACACCCCCGACTTCGCGACCGGGCTGGCGCTCGTGAACGCGATCGGTGCGGCAGCGGAGGAGGCGGGTCACCACCCCGACCTCGATCTGCGTTTCGCCCACCTGGACGTCCGCCTGTCCAGCCACGACGTCGGCGGCGTCACCGAGCGGGACATCGACCTCGCGCGGACGATCAGCGGGCTCGTCGCGGATGCCGCGGCCGGAGCCGAGATCACCATGGAGTGCGCGACCGTCTCCCGGCTGGAGCTCGCGCTCGACACTCCTGCCCACGAACGTGTGCTGCCGTTCTGGCGGGCGGTCCTCGCGATGGAGGACCCCGCGTCGTCGGACGTCGACGACGAGGTGCGCGACCCGTACGGGGCGCTGCCGACGGTCTGGTTCCAACGCTCCACCCGCGACGAGCCGCGTCAGCACTGGCACCTCGACGTGTGGGTGGAGCCGTCGGAGGTCCAGACGCGGATCGATGCCGCCGTCGCGGCCGGCGGCACGCTCGTCAGCGATGCGGAGGCGCCGAGCTTCTGGGTCCTGTCGGATCCCGAGGGCAACAAGGTCTGCTTCTGCACCTGGCAGGACCGAGGCTGAGCGGGCCTCGCGATCCCGGACACCGCGCCTCCCGAATACCGGTCGACGTCCGGCCCCGGCGCCCGTACGGTCTGGTGATGCGCACCGCAGAGTACGGCGACGTCCGTGTCCTCCTCGTCGATCCCGACGGACCCTCCATCTCCAGCGCGCAGGACGCGCTGGATCTCGTCGGAGAAGCCTTCGGCCGTGACGCGCAGATGATCGCGGTGCCGGTCCAGCGGTTCTCCGCAGAGTTCTTCCGCCTGCGCTCCGGGCTGCTCGGCGAGGTGACGCAGAAGCTCGTCAACTACCGCGTGCGGCTCGCCGTGCTCGGGGACGTTTCGGAGCGGGTCGCGGCGAGCGACGCCTTCCGCGACTACGTCCGCGAGGCTGACCGCGGCGCGCAGACGTGGTTCGTCGCCGACGAGGCCGCGCTCGCGGAGAGGCTCTCGCCCGTTTGAGCCTTGGCCCGGCGGCGCGTCAGCCCTCTGCCGGTGCGGAGGGAGTCGTCGGCGCCTGGGCGTACTCGAGCGCCCACGCCAACGCGTAGTCGGCGACGGCCTCCCACCCCGGACCGGCGCACGTCCAGTGGTCGCGCCCCTCGAACTCGTAATAGTCCGTCAGTGCGGCCGACTTCTTGTAGTGCTTCGCGTTCGACCTGTTGACCGACGCTGGCATGATGTGGTCCTCGCCGCCGCCGATGAACAGCAGGGGAGCGCGGTCGTCGTTGTCGTAGTCCACCCACGTCTCCTGGTGACCGGGCTTGAGGTTGGCGAACAGGCCGTACTCCCACACCCAGCTGCCGGGGGCAGGGATGTGATAGCGCTCCCAGACCTTGTCCGACTCCTCCCTCGGCAACGTGTTGGTGAAGGCGTAGTGGAACTCCTCCGCGGTGAAGCCGATGGTCTTGTGGCGGTTGGCCGGGTTCTTGAGTGCGGGGAAGAGCGACTTCACCTGCGACAGCGGGTTGACGCGGACCCCCTCGGTCGGCGCCGAGTCGATGACGACGGCCGACGCACCGAGCCCGCGCGCGAGCAGCAGCTGCGTCAGCGTGCCGCCGAAGGAGTGGCCCATGATGATCGGCGGAGCACCGAGCGCCTCGATGACCGAGGCCAGGTGGTCGACGGTCTCGGGGACCGTCAGGCGCGCGATCACGTCGGGGTTCTCGCGCAGAGCCTCGACCTCGATGTCGAAGCCGGGGTAGCCGGGGGTCACGACGGTGTAGCCCTGGGCGCCGTAGTAGTCCACCCAGCCTTCCCAGCTGCGTGGAGTCATCCATAGTCCGTGGACCAGGACGATCGTGTCGGGTACGGGCCTGTCGGGTACGGGCCTGTCGGTCATGGTCAGCCCTCTCGGTGTGTCGATGACCCGAGAATGGCCCTCAGCGGGCCGCTTCGCTCACCCGTTGTCTCACCGGGCACAGAAGAGGGGCTCGGAACCGCCCCCGCCGGCGCCGAGCCCCTCTGTCACAGGCCGCGAAACCGATGACACTCCATAGAAGAACAGAAAACTTGACGACCGACAAGTTTTCTACTGACATTCGTCCAAAAAAACTTCCCAGACGACCACTCTTTGGACACCTGCCCTCGTAGGATGGGAGGAATGAGCGTGACCGAGGGTCCGAGGAATCGGCAGCGCGCACGCGCCGAGCGTGCTGCGGTCGACAAGTTCGAGCGCCGTCGTGCCGAGATCGCCGACTCCGCCCTGATGACGCTCGCGGCGCACGGCTACGCGCACACCGGGCTGAGGGACATCGCCCACAACTCGCCGTTCTCGCACGGGGTGGTCCACTACTACTTCAGCGACAAGCTCGACCTGATGCAGCACTGCATCCGCCAGTACAAGCAGGACTGCGTCAAGCAGTACGACGGGATCCTCGAGTCGGCGACGACCGCCGGCCAGCTCGGTGAGGGCTTCGCCGACGCGATGGTCGAGACCCTTCAGGACGAGTCCACCTTGCACCGCATGTGGTACGACCTGCGCAACCAGAGCATGTTCACGACCGAGCTCGTCGGTGTGATCAAGGAGATCGACCTGCTCCTCGAGGAGATGATCTGGAAGGTCGTCACGCGGTACGCCGAGCTTGCGGAGAGCCCCCCGAACGTCACCTCGCCCGTGGCGTACGCGCTCTACGACGGGCTTTTCCTCCGCTCCCTGATCGACTTCCTCGCCGGCGACCCGGACTGCGTGGAGGTCCTGCGTCGGGAGTGCGCCGCGCTGCTCGACCGGCTCTGCTCGCCCGCGCCCTAGGCTGGGCGGCGACCCTCTCCTTCGGCGAACCGAGGTCCCATGTCCGACACGCCTGCGACGACCTCCGGTTCCGTGCCGCGCACGTTGGGCCGGGTAGCCCTCGGCGCGTTCCTCCTGGCGGCGGGCATCAGCCACCTCACCTGGGCACGCGGCGAGTTCCTCGCGCAGGTCCCGGACTGGGTGCCGCTCGACGGCGACACCGTCGTGATCGCCTCGGGGTTCGTCGAGATCGGCCTCGGCGGCGCCCTGATCGGCCTGCCCGGCAAGCGGGTGGCGGTCGGCTGGCTGACGGCGGCCTTCTTCGTCGCGATCTTCCCCGGCAACATCTCGCAGTACGTCACGCACACCGATGCCTTCGGGCTCACGACCGATCGCGCGCGTGCCGTCCGCCTTCTCTTCCAGCCGCTGCTGGTGCTGTGGGCCCTCTGGGCGACCGGCGCGTGGCGGGACCGGCCACGGCGCGGCTGAGACCGCCGGAAGCGCGCTGGCCTTGCCACTGCGAGAAGGCAGGCGCACAGTAAGAGACGACCTGGATGGATCCTCTGGAGGTCTCTCATGCGTCGTCCCGCCCTCGTCCTCGTCTCCGCACTCTCCGGCCTCGCGCTGGGTGCCGCGCTGCTCGCCGCACCCGCAGCGGCCCGGCCGCACCCGCGGCCGCACTTCACGCCGGGTGCCGCAGGCATCGGCGACCCGTACTTCCCGACCGACGGCAACGGCGGCTACGACGCCCGGCACTACGCGCTGGACGTCCGCTACGACCCCGACACGGACCGGCTCACCGGCACGGCACACATCCGGGCACGGGCCACGCAGAACCTGTCACGGTTCAATCTCGACCTCGACGGTCTGACCGTGAGCTCGGTGAGGGTGAACGGCCGGCGCGCCGCCTGGAGGCACGTCGACGGCGAGCTCACCGTGATCCCGTCGCGCGGTCTGCGCAAGCGCAGCACCTTCACGACCGAGGTCACGTACGGGGGCGTGCCCGCGACCCTGGAGGACGGGTCCGGATTCATCCACACGAACGACGGCGCGCTCGTCGTCGGTCAGCCGCACGTCGCTGCCACCTGGTACCCGGTCAACGACCACCCGAGCGACAAGGCCTCGTACTCGTTCCGCGTCACCGTGCCGAAGGGCCTCGAGGCTGTCGCGAACGGCGTCCCGCGCGGCCACCGTACGCACAAGGGCTGGACCACGTGGGCGTGGGAGGCACGCGAGCCGATGGCCTCGTACCTCACGACGGCGACGATGGGTGAGTTTGCGCTCAAGGACTACAGGTACGACGGAATCCGGATGGTCGAGGCGATCGACCCGCGGCTGTACGAGCCGGTGCCGACGCGCACCGGTGACCAGTACGCGATCTCGCAGGTCGCCGGCGAGGCGGCCTCGTACAAGCGGTTGAGCCGCACTGTCGAGGTGCCCGCAGGCGGCGGTGAGCTGGGCTTCTGGGTGGATCGCGACACGGAGACGGACTGGGACTTCGTCTTCGTCGAGGCCCGCACGCCGGGTCAGGACGACTGGACGACGTTGCCCGACCTCGGTGGGGCGACGAGCACGAGCGTCGGGGACGCGTGCCCGTTCTGGCTGAGCCTGCACCCGTTCCTCGAGCACTACCAGAGCGTGCAGTCCGACGGGACCTGCGCGCCGAACGGGTCGACCGGGACGTGGAACGCGGCGACGGGCAGCTCGGACGGCTACGAGCAGTGGCGCGTCGATCTCGGGGCATGGGCCGGTGGGTCGGTCGAGGTCGCGATCACGTACGCGAGCGACGACGTCTTCCAGGGGATGGGTGTGTTCGTCGACGACGTCACGACGCCGACCGGCGTCGGGAGCACGTCGTTCGAGGACGACGGCGACACCTTCGACGGGTGGGCCGCGACCGGCGCGCCGGCAGGGAGCGCGCCGAACCCCGACGACTGGATCGCGGGCACACCCGATGAGGGCCCGCCGACGCTGGGCGAGAAGGCGGAGGCGAGCTTCGCGAAGCACCCGCAGATCCTTGACTTCCTGCAGGACAGCTTCGGCCCGTACCCGTTCTCGGCGTCAGGCGGTCTCGTCGACGCGCACCCCGGGCTCGGCTTCGCGCTCGAGAACCAGACGCGCCCGATCTACGCGCAGGAGTGGTTCAGCGGTTCGGACGAGACCGCCGAGGGGGTGATCGTGCACGAGCTCGCGCACCAGTGGTACGGCGACAGCCTCGCCCTCCAGCGGTGGAGGGACATCTGGCTCAACGAGGGCTTCGCCTCGTACGCCGAGTGGCTGTGGTGGGAGAGCAAGGGGGTCGCGACGGCGCAGGAGATCTTCGACTCGACGTACGCCGCCCACCCGGCCGACGACCCGTTCTGGGACGTCGTGATCGGTGATCCCGGTCCGGACGACCTGTTCGCCGGCGCGGTGTACGACCGAGGGGCGATGACGCTCCACCAGCTCCGCGTCACGGTCGGAGACGACGACTTCTTCGCGATCCTGCGCGGGTGGGCCGCCCGGTACGAGGGAGGCAACGTGACGATCCCGCAGTTCATCGCGCACGCAGAGCGCGTGTCCGGACAGCAGCTCGACGCGTTGTTCGACGCGTGGCTCTTCACGGGTGAGCGGCCCGAGGTCTCAGGCGCCCTGGCGCGTCGGTCTCCGGTCGACCTGCCGCCGCTCGTCGGGGCTCAGAGGCCTTCCCACGGGTAGCCGTGGCGGCGGAAGGCGTCGGCCACCTGGCCCCGGCCGGCGTCCACCTCCTTGTCGAAGAGGCGCCGCCCGTCGGTCCCGTCGATGACGATCTTCTTGCCGTCGAGGTAGACAGCGGCGACCTTGTCGCGGGCGATCGAGCGGCCGTCCTCGCCGTGACGCACGACGATCCGTTCATCGCTCACCTCCAGCCGATAGGCGTCTGCGAGGACGACGACGGCCACGACGACGCCGAGCAGCAGCCCGATCACGGGACGTGCGACCCACGCCCACGGCTGGTCGAACGAGCCCACCCACTCCAGAGGGCCCTTGAACGGGACGAACGGCACGTCGGCGAGCCACGTCGCCAGCGACGGCGCGAGAAGGAAGATCGCCAGGCCGCCGGCTCCGAAGACCGCGGCCGTGCCGATCTTGTCGGCGCGACTGAGGCCGAGGGTCGTGGTGGGGGACTCGATGCTCACGAGCCGACCGTACGGAGGACGGCTCGGACGCGGCATCGGCCATCGGGCTAGTGCGCTCGGACGAAAGTATCGACCCGCGTCCTTCTCGGTCCGCTGCCTAGACTCGACAGGGTGGGGGTCCGTGCCGGGGAGCGACGAGGTCACCGTGCCATCGTCGCGGTGGCGCTGGCCGTGCTCCTCGGTGGCTGCGGTGGCGGCGGCGACGAGCGCCCCGCGGACACGACGCCTGCGCCGGAGACCAGCACGTCGTCGGCGGCGCAGAGTCCTTCGGCGAGCGCGACCCCGACCGCGAGTCCGTCGAGTCCGTCGGCGTCCGCGGCGCCTGGGACGGTGCCGCCGAGCTGGCTCGGCACGCGCGAGCTTCCTCGTACGGAAGCGGGATTCGGCGAGGTGCAGCCGACGCCGCGCGAGCTCCGCAACCGCCGGTTCACCCTTCCCGACTCGCTGCCACAGCTGCCGGGTGGCGGGTTCGCGAGCCGCATCACCGACCCCGCACCGGCACGCGTCATCGCACGTTCCAGCTGGAAGCCCGGCTGCCCCGTCGGGCGGCGGGACCTCGCCTGGGTCCGGCTGACCTTCTGGGGCTTCGACGGCGCACGGCACACCGGCGAGCTGCTGGTGAACGGCGGTGTCGCCAAGGACGTGGTGAGGGCCTTCCGCCGCTTGTACGAGGCGCGGTTCCCGATCGAGGAGATGCGCATCACCCCCGCTGCCGAGATGGACGCGCCGCCGACCGGTGACGGCAACAACACCGGAGCGTTCGCGTGCCGCCCGACGCGCGGGACGACCACGTTCTCCGAGCACGCGTACGGGTTGGCGGTCGACATCAACCCGTTCCAGAACCCGTACGTGAAGGGCGACGTGGTCCTGCCCGAGCTCGCGTCCGCCTACCTCGACCGCAGCGACGTCCGGCCAGGGATGATCACGGCACGTGGCCCCGTCGTGCGGGCGTTCTCGGCGATCGGGTGGGGCTGGGGCGGCGCGTGGCGGACTCTGAAGGACTACCAGCACTTCAGCGAGAGCAACCGCTGACCGCCGCGTGCGCGTCTCGGACAAGAAAGGGGCACTCCTCGGGTGACCGTGGGCGTCACGATCTCCCGAGGAGTGCCCATTCTTTCGGCTCTACTTCCGGACCCGGAACGCCCGCTTGACGTTCTTGCCGTAGCCCTTGCGGTTCTTCGCCTTGACGTACACCGTGAGCTTGCCCTTGCGCAGCTGGGCGCGCTTGACCTTGTAGGACCGCTTGCTCGCGGCGAGGTTCTTCCTCAGGAGAACCCTGTTGCCCTTCTTGACCACCAGTCGGTAACCGGTGATCTTCGCGCCCCCATTGTTCGACGGCCGACGCCACGAGACCTTGCGCGTCTTCGAGCCTGCCTTGCCGGAGACCTTCAGCGCCCGCGGCTTGCCCGGGACCTTCACGGCCTTCGGTGGCGCGAAGAGTGGCGCGAAGACCGAGATGTCGTGGCCGTCATAGTCAGCCACGACGACCTTCCCGTCGGGCGCGACCGTCACACCAGCAGGCGTCGTCAGGGCTGCCGCCGACCCACCGAGGACCTTGATCGGCGCGACGTTGCCGTTCGCGTTGGCTGCGAAGACCTTGACGTCGCGGGCCCGGTGGTCGGCGACGTACACACGTCCGGACGCGTCGAGCGCGATGTCCGTCGCGAACTGGATCTGCGTCCGCGATCCCTTGATCACGCGCACGGGCGCCGCGTTGCCGGTGGCACCCGGAGCGAACGCGACCAGGGAGTCGCCCGAGCCGTTGGCGACCCAGAGACGGTTCACCGCATCGATCGCGATCCCACGGGCGTTGCTGAGATGAGTGCTCTTGATCGTGCGCTCGGCGGCCGGCGTTCCTGTCGCCGACCGCGAGAACACCTTGATCGTGTCTCCCTGGTTCGAGATGTTGACCTTGTCGTTCTTGTCGATCGCGATGCCGAACGGCACGAAGCCGGGATCGAACTTCGAGGCCGGAGCGACGTTGCCGTCGGCCTTCGGGCGGAACGAGAGCACGCGGTTGCCGGCGGGCGCCGTGGCGGCGCTCGTGACCCACGTGTGGCCGGCGCTGTCCGCCGCGACGGTCCGCGGCAACGAGACCAGCGACGTCGTGCCGGCGATACGCCGCTTCGGTCGTACGTCGCCGTCAGCGTTGAGGTCGAACACGAGGATCGACGCGGCCCCGAAGTTGCTGACGTGGATCTGGCCGCCGCGGACGTACATGCCCATCGGCCTCTGGAGCCCTGTGTGGGTCGGGCCTTGGATAGTGCGCACGGGAGCGACGTTGACGTCGTCGGCCACGGCGCTCGGTGCGATCGCAGCCAACGTGCCTGCGACGAGGGCGGTGCCGGCGAGGGTGCCGGTCACGCGGATGCTGAGGTTCATTCACTCTCCCTTCGCGGCCCACCATCCGGGCCGCGAGGGTCAACGTACGGGGTTCGGGGGTCGCCGGTCCCGTCACAGCGGCACGCGCACGTCGGACCCGCCTTCCTCAGTGAGCCGCTGCGCGACCTGCACGACCGCAGGAGCCTTGGTGAAACCGCCGGCAAACAGGGCCTGCCCTTGCGCAAAGGTCGCCGACCGCGCAAGAAGCTCGTGCGGCGCGTAGCCGAAGTACTGGCCCAGGTCGTCGAGGTCGCGCGGCGACGTCATCTTCATCAGCCCGAGGTTGTCGCACTGCGAGAGCGCGTTCGGGTGGATCTTGGACGGGCGTTGCGTCGAGAGCAGCAGCCACAACCCGTACTTGCGGCCCTCGGCCGCGATCTGCACGATGCGTTCGGTCAGCGCGACCTCGACCGGGAGCAGGGGGTCCGCCGGACAGAGGTTGTGTGCTTCGTCGATGACGATCAGCACCGGACGGCGGCTCTCACGGTGGGCCCAGAGGTGGTCGAGGATGCCGAGTGTCGCGACCCTCGACTCGTCAGGGTTCTTGAATCCGCCGAGGTCGAGCACGGTGGCGCGCGGGCGCTCGTCGATCACACTCTGGGTCGACTCCCCTCCCCACGCCCACACGTCCCAGTCGAGCACGCCGAGGTTCTCCAGGCGCACGAGGAGCTTGCGCAGTCCCGGGTCCTTCGCTTCCGTGAGGCGCTGCAGGAGGGTGGCCCGGTCGAACGTCGCCGGCCCGTACGCCTTCTCGAGGTGTAGGAGGACGTTGTACTCCTCGGCATCTTTCAACGGGTCGAGCCGCAGGATCGCGGCTCGCGAGCGCAGGTTGAGGTCGACGAACTTCACGTTGAGCCGGTCGGCGCCCTCGGTTCCCGGCCGGAACACTCGCGGGCGGACCTCCGACAGCTGCTTCGCCACCTGGGCGTCGACGTCGTCACGCACCTCCCCGAGCCGTACGAAGTCCGCGTTCGGGTCCATGACGAGCAGCGGCAGCCGGGTCCGCAGGAGCAGCTGCTCGAGGACCACCCCGAGCGCGTACGTCTTGCCCGAACCGCTCTGTCCGCACCAGAACGTGTGGCGGTTGAAGCGCGTCGGGTCGAGGGTGGCGGGAGAGCCGTCCACGGAGTCCACAAGAGATCCGATCGGCAGCGCGTTGTCCATGCGCCGACCGTAGTGGCGTCACCCGTCGTCCGCCGGGAGATCCGGATTCCTTGTCGGTGGGCCGCCGTAGGGTGTCGCTCGATGCCAGCCAGCACGACTCGGAGGGGACCGATGAGGCCGCAGCCAGGCAGGACGCGGGCGCCACAGCTCGACGCGCTCGCCGTGGACGAGCTCGTGGACGGCAGCCTCGACGACCTCGTCCCCTCGACGGACCTCGACGGACTCGTCTTCCGAGACCTCACCGTCGACTCCGCCGATCTCTCGGGCTCTCGCGTGCGTGAGTCGCTGTTCGAGCGCGTCAACGTCGCCGTGCTGCGCGCGCCGCGGGCAACCTTTCGCGACGTGCGCATCGAGGGCGGCAGGATCGGGTCGGCCGACCTCTACGACGGCGTCTGGGAGTCGGTACGCGTGAGCGGCTGCAAGCTGTCGTTCGTGAACCTTCGCGGATCCGAGCTGCGCGACGTCGCCTTCACCGACTGCGTGATCGACGAGCTCGACCTGGTGAACGCCTCCGCGTCGCGGGTGAGCTTCACGGGCTGCACGATCGCGCGGCTCGACGTCCAGCACGCCACGTCGACGCACGTCGACCTCCGTGGCGCGGAGCTGCGGGAGATCGTCGGCGTGACCTCGCTGCGCGGCGTCACGATCAGCCCTCTGCAGCTCTCGCTGCTCGCGCCGCTGCTCGCGGACACCCTAGGGATCACGGTGGAAGGATGAGGAATGACGCTTTTGGCAACCGGCAGACGTGAGACGCGAGACGGCGTCGACCACCTGGCTCTCGATCGTGACTTCCCGCTCCCAGTCGAGGAGGTGTGGGCAGCGGTGACCGACCCTGAGCGCCTCTCCCGCTGGATCGGCACCTGGACGGGCGATCCAGCCCGGGGGACGGTGGACTTCCGCATGACGGCCGAGGGTGAGGACGTCCCGGTGGAGACGTACGTCATCGAGGCGTGCGAGCCGCCGCGGCGTCTGGTGACCCGGACGCGGGCGCCGGACGGAACGGAGACGGACTGGGTCCTGACGGTCGACCTCGCCGACCAGCAGGACCACTACCGCGCACTCTTCGCCTGATCGCCCCTGCCCGTACGCAGTCAACGACCGTCGCGGGGCCCGAACGCGGCGAGCGCCTCGGCGTCACCGTTGCGGGAACGCACGTACTCGTCGGCCCAGGCGGCCCGGTCGGGGTACGCCGAGCGCTGGACGATCTCCTCGACGACCGCGTCCACGTCCACGTCGGTATGACGCAGCGAGACCTGCCCATCGCGGAGCAGCGCCCACGCACCGCCGCTGCGGCCGTACGGCATGCCGATGCTGCCCGGGTTGATGACCAGCCTGCGGTCGGCGAGCCGTACGAACGGCATGTGGGTGTGCCCGCACACGATCGTCCGCACCTCGTCCGGAAGATCCTCGAAGACGTCCCTCCACCGCGACAACCTCGTGTCGACCAGCACCACCTCGTCGTCGTCGCGCGGCGTCCCGTGACAGAACACGACGGGTCCGAACCCGTCGACGTCGAGCGTGACGGGGTGTGGCATCGCCGCGAGCATCTCGACCTGGTCCGGACGGAGCTGGCGGCCCGCCCACTGCGACTCGGCGTGGTCCGAGGACCCTCCCTGGGCGACTGCGACGAGCTCCCGGTCGGCGTTGCCGCGAACGAGGACGCAGCGGTCGCCGAGGGACACGAGCCGGTCCAGCACCTCGACCGGCATCGGCCCTGCGGCATGGTCACCGGTGACCACGATCCGGTCCGCCGCGAGAAGGTCCGGCTCGGCGAGCACGGCGTCCAGCACGGGGAGCACCCCGTGGATGTCGGAGAGCACAGCGATGGACGTGACCATCTCGTGACCGTACCGCTAGTCTCGCGGGGTGATCGCACCGTACGGACGCACGCAGCATCGCTCGCCCGCGACCCCGACCGGCGTCGCCGTGGCCTTCTTCTGCGCGGTCGCGGCCACGATGGCGATGCTCCTGGCAACGGCGCCGCCTGCGGCAGCCGCCCCTGCTGACACCCTCGCGGACCTCGCCAACGTCGCCCGCTCGGCGCAGGGCAAGAGTCCGCTGGCCCGCAACGCCGCCCTCGACGCCGTCGCCCGCGGTTGGGCGCAGAAGATGGCGTCGGCCGGCCGTCTCTCGCACAACCCGGACGTCGCCGAGGAGATCCCCGGCGGCTGGCGTCGGGTGGGTGAGAACGTCGCGCAGGGCTACCGCACCGCCGCCCAGATGCACTCCGGCTGGATGAACTCGTCCGGCCACCGGGCGAACATCCTCGGGGACTACACCGACATCGGCGTCGCGTTCGTCGAGTCCGGAGGGACGACATGGGGCGTCCAGGTGTTCGCGACCTACCCCAACGGGGCAGCGCGGCCGGCTCCGTCGACACCGTCACCCACGAAGACCGCCGCGCCACGTCCGAAGGCCTCAGCCACCCCGACCGTACGCAAGCCGACCACCGCACCGCGCACCCCGAGGGCCACGCCTAGCCGCACACCCTCACCGTCGGCCACGGCCACGACGCCCACCCCCACACCCACGCCGACGCCGAGCCCCAGCGCCACGGCGTCCGAGGATGCGGTGCCCGGCGCGCAGCTGCCGGGCCCTGGCGACGACGAGACCCGCCAGGTCGCGGCCGGCACGCCCCCGGCAAGCCCGTTCGACCGTGTGGGTGTGGTCGCGGTGGGCGGAGCCGCGCTGCTGGCCGTCGCCGCCGCGTTCGGCCTCGCACGGCGGCGCAGCGGGGCGTCCGCCCGGCACCGGGGCTGACCCGGCGACCTCAGGCGAGCTGCTCGCGCTCCGGCGCGGGTACGACCGCGACGACGAGGGCTCGGACGAGGTCCTCGAGACCCGCGTCGTCCACGTCCATGACGCCCGGAAGCGTCAGGTGCTCGAGGAGCAGTCCGCTCATCGCCAGATAGAGGAGGAGCGCCGTCGTCGCGCCACCGGGGAAGCCGCCTTCGACGTGGGCCGTGGTGATCTCGTCGAGGTTGGCGCGGTAGCGCGCCGTGAACGCCTCCTGCAGCTCGGGGCGGCGCGCCGCCTCCAGCCGGAGCTCGAACAACGCCAGGTAGCCCGCACGGTCGGCGCGTGCTCGCGCCACGATGTCCTGCATGAGGGCGACCTCGAGCTCGCGTGACGGTGGCTCGGCAAGACGCGCGGCCACCGTGTCGGCGTCCGGAGTGAGCCGGACGAACACGTAGTGGCCGAGCTCGCGCAGGAGGGCGTCGCGGTTCGTGAAGTAGTTCGACGTGGTCCCCGTGGGGACTCCGGCCTCCTCGTCGACGGCGCGGAACGTCAGTCCCCGGGCGCCGGCAGCCGCGATCACCTCGATGCCCGCGTCGAGCAGTGCCGTACGACGTCCGGGGTTGCTGACCATAGGAGCATCCTGCCGCGCCACTGCGGCTTTAACAACTACGCTTGACGTACTCCATCTGTCGTGGTTGGGTCGACGGCATGCGAGAGATGACCTACTACATCGCCCTGACCCTCGACGGGTTCATCGCCGGACCCGATGACGAGGTGGACTTCTACCCCGTCTCGGACGACCACGTGCAGCACATGAACGCACGCTTTCCCGAGGTGCTCCCCACCCACATCCGCGAGGCCGTCGGTGCCGGTGATGTGCCGAACCGCGCGTTCGACACCGTGGTGATGGGCCGCCGGACGTACGATCCGGCGCTCGAGGCCGGCATCACCGACCCGTACGCACATCTGCGGACCGTTGTCTTCAGTCGCACGCTCGGCGCATCGCCGGACCCGAAGGTGGAGGTGACGGCCGCCGACCCCGTGGCGCGTGTGCGGGAGCTCAAGGCGGAGGACTCGCCGTACGGGATCTACCTCGCCGGAGGAGGCGGGCTCGCCGGGGCGCTGCTCGGCGAGATCGACCGGATGGTCGTGAAGAAGTATCCCGTCGTGGCGGGCGCCGGCATCCCGGCCTTCAGGACGAGCTTCCGGCCGACGCAGCTCGCTCTGGAGGAGGTGAGCACGTTCGACAACGGGTGCGCTGTCCTCACGTACGCGCGGCCGTGAGCGCGTCGGCCCGCAGGAGGGCGACGAGCGCGTCGACGTCGTACGCCACGAAGGCGGCGACGCACTGTTCCACGAGCCGCTCGCCGGCGGGCTCGAGAGGCCGCTCGTGCGCTCCGCCACCAGCCCGGAGCCGTAGCGTCGCCTTCGCCCGTTGTGAGGCGCTGTTGACCGACGCCTCCGTCGCGCCGAGCAGGCCGGCGATCTCTCGGGCGCGCCACCGGAGGACGTCGTGGAGCACGATGACGGCACGCTGTCTCGCCGGGAGGTGGCGGACGACGGCGGTGAACGCCTCGCGTACCGCCTCCCGGTCGGCGGCGACGTCGACCGGGTCCGGTGCCGACGCGACTCCATACGTCTCGTCCCTCTCGACCAGCACGTCGGTCGGGTCGACCGGTAGTGGTCGGCGGTTCCTGGCGACCCGGACGTCGAGGCAGACGTTGATGGCGATCCGATAGAGCCAGGACCGCAGCGACGCGCGTCCCTGAAACGTGTCGCCGAAACGCCACGCGCGGATCATCGTCTCCTGCACGGCGTCGTCGGCCTCCGCCGACGAGCCCAGTCGACGGGAACAGAAGCGGGTCAGCTCCCCGCGGAACTCCTCGAGGTCGTGCGGTGCGGGTGTGGCCACGGCGGTCGCGCTCATCGGGTCGCCTCCGTGTCGAACACGACCGCGAGTGCGGATGCCCGTGCGTCGTCGAGGAAGTCCTGGTCGATCCGTGGCGAGGCATGGATGCACAGCATCCGCAGGGTCTCCTTGCCGACGGCGCGGAAGGCGTGCGCGGTGCCGGGTCCGACGACCACGACGTCACCGGGCTCGCCACGGGTCTCGCCGTCGGTCGTCCGGATGTGCACGGCGCCGGCGAGCACCACCCACGTCTCGGAGTAGGGGTGGACGTGAGCGTTTGGCCCCTGCCCGGGTGCGTTGTCGACGTGGAAGAACGAGACGCCGGACCCGTACGCCTCGCCCTCGAACCTCGTGGTCCGTGAGCCGGGGATTCGCAGGTCGGCTTCCTTCGCGACGATCAGCATGGGCATCTCCTGGTGGGCCTGGTGGGCGGCGGGTGGACCTCGATCGTCGGACGGGGCGGCCCTCCCACGGATCCGTGCCGACCACGCAACCGCCACCGAAACGCCACTGCCCACGCGCGACCTGCGCGGCATACTGGGCGGGTGCCGGGCCCACCTGTCGACGCCGTCTCGCCTCGCGAGCGCGACGTCCTCGCTGCGGTTGCCGAGCACCTCTCGAACGCCGAGATCGCCCACCGGCTGCACCTGTCTGTGCGGACCGTCGAGAGTCACGTCTCGTCCCTGCTGCGCAAGCTCGGCGCGCGGGACCGCCGCGAGCTCGCGGTGCTGGCCGCCGGGACCTCGTCGCCGGCTGCGGGGACGCGCGTCGTTCCCGGCGAGCTCGCCGGGCTCCCGCGGCCGCGCACCTCCCTGGTCGGTCGTTCGGCCGAGGTCCAGGCGGTCGTACGGCTCGTCGCGCAGAGCCGGATCACCACCGTCCTCGGCCCCGGTGGGGCCGGCAAGACGCGGGTCGCGGTGGCTGCCGCCGAGCGGTCGCGGGCGTGGTTCGCGTCGGGCGGGGCGTTCGTGGACCTCGTGCCTGCCGCGCCGGGAGCCGTCGTCGCCACCGTCGCCGCCGTCCTCGGGGTCGCGCAGCGACCGCAGGTGGGTCTTGCCGACGCCCTCGCCGCGTCCCTGCGTGGTCGGGTGCTGCTGGTGCTCGACAACGCCGAGCACGTGGCCGACGACGTGGCCGACCTGGTCGCCCACCTCGTCGACGCCTTGCCCGACCTGCACGTGCTGGTGACCAGTCGTGAACGGCTCGCCGTGCCGGGGGAGGCCGTGCTCCACCTGGGGCCGCTGTCCGAGGCCGAGGGCGCGGAGCTCTTCGCCGAGCGGGCGGCGGCGGTCGACGCCTCCGTGACCGTGGTCCCCGAGGCGGCGGTGGCGCTGTGCCGACGTCTCGACGGTTCGCCGCTGGCGATCGAGCTCGCAGCGGCGCGGGTCGGTTCGATGGGACTGGCCGGGGTCGAGGCGGGTCTCGACGACGTCCTGCGCCTCCTCACGCAAGGGCGAGCCTCCGACCGCCGCCACCGCTCGTTGCGCGCCGTCGTCGAGTGGAGCCACGACGCGCTCGATCCGGAGGAGCGTCGGGCCCTGCGGACCGTCGCCGTGTTCGCCGGCGGGTTCGACCTCGACGCTGCCACGGCCCTCCTGCCGGAGGAGCGACGCGCCGGTGTCGCGGACCTCCTCGGCCGCCTGGCCGACAAGAGCCTCGTCCGCCGTGCCTCCGGCCCCGGGAGCACCGACCGCTGGTCGGCGCCCGTCGGCGTGCGGGAGCTCGCCCGCGAGCACCTGGCCGCGTCCGACGAGGCCGGGGCCACACAGCACCGGTACGCCGCGTGGGCGCGCGGACGCGCCCACGACCTCGTCGGCAGCCGCCCGCACGGCACGGAGCCGGTGGATGCCTGGGCCACCGAGGTCGACGTCGTCATGGACGACCTCCGTGCCTGCCTGCAGGAGCAGGTTCAGCACAACGAGGGCGCCCACGCCTTCGCTCGCGACGTCGCGACGCTCGCCTACGCGCGCGGATTCGTCGCCGAGGCCGCGCGCCACTTCCGTACCGCCGCGGGGCTCGCCGTACGGGCGAGCGATGCCGCCCTCGATCTCACCGACGCCGCGGCATGCGTGCACCTCGTCTCCGACGCCCGTCAGGCGTACGCGCTGCTGCGGGAGGCGGCCGAGGTGGCGCGGACCGATGCCCCCGGTCCGGCCGCGGTTGCGCTGGCGTCCGCCGTCACGGTCGCCGAGAGGTTCCGCGGGGCGGGGTTCCTGGACGACCCCGACGCGGAGACCCTGCACGCGATCCTGGCCGACGCCGAGGGGCTCGCGGCGGGCACCGACACGGCGGGTGCCGCACTCGCGACCGCTCGGGCCTGGGCCTCGGGCGCCGCCCCTCAGCACGTCGACCCCGAGCTCGCGGCCGAGGCGGTCGCCGTCGCCCGAGACGCCGGCGACGACCTGCTCCTCAGCGCGGCGCTCGACGCGTCGTCCACCGCCGCAGCGCTCGCCGGTCGCCCGGTGGAGTCGCTGCGACTGTCCTCGGAACGCCTCGCCCTGGTGACGCGCACGCACGCCGAGCGCCATCCGCGCGGCACGGTCGAGGTGGTCGACGCGATGCGGGCGGTGACCTCGTACGCCGTGGCGACCGGACGCCTCTCCGAGGCGCTCGACGTCACTCGTCGCGGCATCGCGAACCCCGCGCTCGAGCCGCACCCGTGCTGGGCCAAGGGCAGTGCGATCGCTCCGTTGGCACTGTCCGGCGACTTCGACGGCGCCGAGCGAGCGGCCGACGACGTCTGGGAGAACGTCCTGGCGACCCGGCGCTTCCACAACGTGTCCCTCGCGGGCCCGCTCGTCGGGGCGGCGCTCGCGGCGGGGCTGCGAGGTGACCGCGCCGCGTGCGACACGTGGTGGGAGCGGGCCCGGCAGGTCGCCGCGCCCACTCGCCTCGAGGAGTCGCCGAACCTGGCGCCGTGGGCGGCATTCGTTCGCGCACGGGTGGCCCTCGCCGAGGACGATGATCTGCGGGGAGCGCTGGCGGCGGTCTCCCGGCCGTTCGTCGCCGGCCGCTTCGACGGGTATGCCGCCGTGATGGCTGCGGAGCTGGCCGTCGCCCTGGACCGTGAGGACTGCGACCGGCTGCTGGAGCAGGCGGAGTGCTACGTACCGCACCACCGGTGGGTCGCTGCAGGCCTGCTCCGCGCCCGCGGCCGACGCGACCGCGACCCTGCACTGCTCGCCGCGTCGGCGCAGGAGTGGAGCGCGCTGGGGGCCGCCTACGAGCTGGCGGTGACCCGAGCGCTGCAGCCATGACGTCCGCGGAGTGCGCGCACGATGCTCAGAGGCGCTCGACGACCGTCGCATTCGCGAGCCCGCCCGCCTCGCACATGACCTGGAGGCCGTAGCGGCCGCCGCGCTGCTCGAGCACCGACAGCAGGGTCGTCGTCAGGCGTGCGCCGCTCGCACCGAGCGGGTGTCCGATCGCGATCGCGCCGCCGTTGACGTTGACCTTCGCCGGGTCGGCGCCGGTCTCGGCGAGCCACGCGAGCACGACGCTGGCGAACGCCTCGTTGACCTCGAACGCGTCGATGTCGCCGATCGTCAGTCCCGCCCGGTCGAGCACCTTCGCCGTGGCGGGGATGATGCCGGTGAGCATCATGACCGGGTCGTCGCCGACCACCGCGAACGCGTGCAGCCGAGCACGCGGGGTGAGACCGAGCCGGCTTGCGGCCTCCTCGCTGGTCACGAGGAGCGCAGCGGCACCGTCGTTGACCGGTGAGGAGCTGCCGGCGGTGACCTTGAAGTCGAGGTCGGGGTAGCGCTGTGCCCAGTGGTCGTTCTTGAACGCGAGCCGCAGCGCGGCGAGGGACTCGACCGTCGTGTCAGGTCGGACGCTCTCGTCGTCGAAGACCTCGTGCACCGACCCGTCCTCACGGGTGACCTTCACCGGAGCGAGCTCGCGGGTGAACAGGCCGTGGTCGCGGGCCTGTGCCGCGCGGTGGTGGCTCT
>Ga0233375_1000242_pt1 | contig 31804 bp, 24 predicted proteins | sample ElkDunMinimDraft_10_FD_191539 | JGI IMG/M metagenome (GOLD analysis project Ga0233375, IMG submission 191539) | Fecal eukaryotic communites from dung pellets of Tule Elk in California, USA - Elk Dung E16 | ecosystem: Host-associated > Mammals > Digestive system > Large intestine > Fecal | place... | reverse complement strand
ACGCGGCGCGGCCCGCCACAGTGGGGCGATGGACGCGGGCGGTGCGGTGCGGCGACACGGTGCGGTGCGACGAGCCGGTGCGGTGCGACGAGCCGGTGCGGTGCGACGAGCCGGTGCGGTGCGACGAGCCGGTGCGGTGCGACGCCGCGGTCCCGCGCGGACGGCCGCGGGGCGCGCCGTCGCCGCGGCGCTGCCGGTCGTGCTCGCCCTCGCGCTCGCGGCCTGCACCGGGGAGCCGCCCTCGTCCGCACCCGCCACCCCGTCCGCGCCCGCCACCCCGCCCGTCGTCGCGTCGCCCGCGTCGCCGCCCGCGTCGCCGCGGGCGCCCGGGGCGGTCCGTGACGTCCCGACCGTCGCCGTCACGTCGGTGCAGGACGTCGCCACCGGCCTGGACGTGCCGTGGGGCCTGGCGTTCCTGCCCGACGGCCGTGCCCTGGTCACGCTGCGGGACGCCGCGCGCCTCGTCCTCGTCGGGGCGGACGGGGCGGTCGTGGACGTGACGGGTCCGGGCGCCGACGCGATCGCGGACGCGACCGTGGCGCAGGGGGAGGGCGGCCTGCTGGGCGTCGCGGTCGTCCCGGGGTCGGCGGGCGGACCCGTCGACGTGGTCGTCCACCTGACGTCCGCGCAGGACAACCGGGTCCTGCGCGCGACGCTCGACGGCACGGTGCTCGGGCCGGCGCGCGTGGTGGTCGAGGGGATCCCGCGCGGGCGCAACCACAACGGGGGACGGCTGGCCTTCGGGCCGGACGGGTACCTGTACGTCACCACGGGGGACACGTACGAGACCGGGCTCGCCCCGGACCGGGACAGCCTGGGCGGCAAGGTGCTGCGGGTGACCGCGGACGGCGCACCCGCCCCGGGCAACCCGGACCCGACGTCGCCGGTGTGGACGCGCGGGCACCGCAACGTCCAGGGCATCGCGTGGGCGCCGGACGGGCGCGTGTTCGCCTCCGAGTTCGGTCAGGACACGTGGGACGAGCTCAACGTGCTGCGCGCGGGCGCGGACCACGGGTGGCCGACCGTGGAGGGCCGCGGCGGGGCGGCGCAGGGGTTCGCCGACCCGGTGGCGGTGTGGCCGACGTCGGACGCGTCACCGTCGGGGATCGCCGTGACCGACGAGGGGGTGTACGTCGCCGGCCTGCGGGGCCGCACGCTCTGGCGGGTGCCGCTGCGCCCCGTCGACCCCGCGGTCCTCGCCGACCCGGCGGCGGACGCGGCGGGGGTCGGGGACCCGCAACCGCTGCTGGCCGACGCGTACGGCCGGCTGCGGGCCGTCGAGGTCGCGCCCGACGGGTCGCTGTGGGTGCTGACCGGCAACACGGACGGCCGGGGCGACCCGGTCGCGGGCGACGACCGGGTCCTGCGCGTCACGGTCGGCTGACCCGTCCGCGCGCGAGACCGCGCAGAACATGAGAGACGGCGGAGAGTCCGGCGTGTCCCGGCGTGTGCTGTTCGGGCGGAACGTCCCGATCGGTACTGTGTGCGCCGTCCGGTGGCCGCACCCGCGTCACCGGTGACCGACCCGGCGACGACGGCGGCGGTGACCCCAGCACGACGTGACGACGAGCGACACGGAGGAGCCCACCATGCCGGCGAGGGCCAAGAGCATCCTCATCTGGATCGTCGTGATCTTCCTGCTCTACGCCGTGGTGACGAACCCCGAGCAGGCGGCGGACGTGGTGCGCTCGATCTGGGACTTCGTGTACGGCGCGTTCTCCGGGTTCGCCCGGTTCTTCGACGACCTGTCGTCCTGACGGCGCGCGGGGTGACGACGTGACGGGGGTGGCGACGTGACGGCCGACCACGCGACGCGCATCGTCATGTCGCACCGCCTGCTGCGGCGCTACGTGCTGCCGGGGGAGCGGGTGGTGCTCGCGACGCGTCGGCACTGGGCCAAGCTGCTCGAGCCGGCGGCGACGACGCTCGCGGTGTTCGCGGTGTGCGGCTGGCTGACCGCGGTGCTGCAGCCCCGGGTGGGGGACGGTGCCCTGGTGGTGTGGTGGCTGTGGCTGGCAGCCCTGGCCCGGTTCGCCTGGTACCTGCTGGTGTGGCGCGTCGAGTGGTTCGTCGCCACCGACAAGCGGATGCTGCTGCTGACCGGCCTGGTCACCCACCAGATCGGCATGATGCCGTTGATGAAGGTCACGGACATGCGCTACTCGCGGTCCGTGCTGGGCCAGATGCTGGGCTACGGGCAGTTCCTGCTCGAGTCCGCGGGGCAGGACCAGGCACTGCGGCAGATCGGGTGGGTGGCGCGCCCGGACGCGACGTACCGCGACCTGTGCGCGCTGATCTTCACCCCCGTGACGGCGCCGGCGTCCGACGGTGAGGACGACGGAGGACCGGCCCCGCGCGCCCGTCGGCGCCCCGAGGGCAGGCCGCCGGCCGTGCCGCCGGCCCGCCGCGTACCCCGACCCGAGGGAGGGGTCGCCCTGGCGGACGCCCCGGCGCAGGCACCGTCCGGTACCCGGTCCGGTACCCCGTCCGGGGTGCGGCCCGCCGCGCCGGACGTCCCCGGTGCCCCCGAGGAGGGGGCCCCGCCGCGCTGGGTGGAGCCCGTCGTCGTGTGGCCGTCGCGGGAGGACCCGTTCGAGCCCGACGACACCCGGCCGCTGCGCCTGCGCACCCCCGACGAGACGGACGACCCGGACGTCACGTCGCCGGAGGACGCGGAGCCGGCGCGTCGCCTGCCGCCGACGCTCGCGGAGGCCGCCGCGGACGGCACGGCGCTCGAGGCGGAGGCGATCGCCGGCGAGGAGGCGCTGCGGCTGGACGAGGAGGAGGCCGAGCAGCGGTCCTGGGACGTGTCCGAGCCCACCGGGACGTTCGTCGACCTGGGCCGTCGCGGCTGGTCCGAGGACACCCCGGCGCAGCCCTCGCCGGACCCGTCGACGCCGCCGGCGGGTCCCGCACCCGATATCGAGGGCAACCCCGGGGGCGGTCGCACCTAGGATCGTGGCCATGTCCCGCATCCTGTCCGCCGTCGCGTGGCCCTACGCGAACGGCCCCCGCCACATCGGTCACGTCGCCGGCTTCGGCATCCCGTCGGACGTCTTCAGCCGGTACATGCGCATGGCGGGGCACGACGTGCTGATGGTCTCGGGCACCGACGAGCACGGCACGCCGATCCTCGTGCAGGCCGACAAGGAGGGCGTCAGCGCGCAGGAGCTCGCGGACCGGTACAACCGCGTCATCGTCGAGGACCTCACGCAGCTGGGCCTGTCGTACGACCTGTTCACCCGGACCACGACCCGCAACCACTACGCGGTGGTGCAGGAGATGTTCCGCACCGTCCACAAGAACGGGTACATGGTCGAGCGCACGACGATGGGCGCGGTGAGCCCGTCCACGGGGCGCACCCTGCCGGACCGGTACATCGAGGGCACCTGCCCCATCTGCGGGTACGACGGCGCGCGCGGCGACCAGTGCGACAACTGCGGCAACCAGCTCGACGCGATCGAGCTCATCAACCCCACGAGCAAGATCAACGGGGAGACGCCGAGGTTCGTCGAGTCGAACCACTTCTTCCTCGACCTGCCGGCGTTCGTCGACGCGCTGGGCGACTGGCTGCGCACGCGCACCGCGTGGCGCCCCAACGTCCTGAAGTTCTCGCTCAACCTGCTCGACGACGTACGGCCGCGCGCCATGACGCGCGACATCGACTGGGGCATCCCCGTGCCGCTGGAGGGCTGGGAGGACAACCCGACCAAGCGCCTGTACGTGTGGTTCGACGCCGTCATCGGGTACCTGTCGGCGTCGATCGAGTGGGCGCGCCGCAGCGGCGACCCGGACGCGTGGCGGCAGTGGTGGAACGACCCCGAGGCCCTGTCGTACTACTTCATGGGCAAGGACAACATCACGTTCCACTCCCAGATCTGGCCGGCGGAGCTGCTGGGCTACGACGGCAAGGGCGCGCGCGGCGGCGCCCCCGGTGCGTACGGCTCGCTGAACCTGCCGACCGAGGTCGTCTCGAGCGAGTTCCTCAACGTCGAGGGCAAGCAGTTCTCGACGTCGCGGGGCCGCGTGATCCTGGTGCGCGACATGCTCGCGCGGTACCAGCCGGACGCCCTGCGCTACTACATCTCGGTCGCGGGGCCGGAGACGCAGGACGTCGACTTCACGTGGGCGGAGTTCAAGCGCCGCACCAACGACGAGCTCGTCGCGGGCTGGGGCAACCTGGTCAACCGCACCGCGAGCATGGTCCACAAGAACTTCGGCGAGATCCCCGCGCCCGGGCAGCGGCACCCCGTCGACGAGGCGCTCGTCGCCGAGGTCACGACGGCCTTCGGCCGTGTCGGTGAGCTGGTCGGCGCGCACCGGCAGCGGCAGGCGCTGCAGGAGGTCATGCGCGTGGTCGGCGAGGCCAACCGGTACGTCTCGGAGACCGAGCCGTGGAAGCTCAAGACGGACCCGGACCGTCTGGCCACCGTGCTGCACACCACGACCCAGGCGGTCAGCGACCTCAACACCCTGCTCGCGCCGTTCCTGCCGCACAGCGCGCAGGCGGTGCACGAGGCGCTGGGCGGCACGGGGACGTTCTCGCCGCAGCCGCGCATCGAGGAGGTCACGGACCTCGACGACGACTCGCGCCACTACCCGGTCATCACGGGCGACTACACGGCGGTGCGCGGGACGTGGCAGCCGAAGGCGATCGTGCCGGGCACCAAGGTCGACAAGCCGACGCCGGTCTTCACCAAGCTCGACGACGCGATCGTCGAGGAGGAGCTCGAGCGCCTGCGGCAGGGCTGAGGCGTGGCGCGCAGGAAGCGGGAGACGGGCTGGCCCCCGTCGCCGGAGCCGCTGCCGTCGCCCGTCGTCGACGACCACACGCACCTCGAGTCGGTCGTCGGGTGGCGGGCCGAGGGCTGGGACCCGGCGGACGCCGCGGCGCACCCGGACCTGGCCGCGCACCTCGCGCGCGCGGCGCAGGTCGGCGTGACGCGCATGGTGCAGGTCGGGTGCGACCTGGAGGCCGTCGCGTGGACGGACGCCGTGGTGCGCGAGCACCCGGCGCTGCTCGGGGCCGTCGCGATCCACCCCAACGAGGCGGTCCTGCACGCCGGCGTCCGCGAGGTCGCGCCGGACGGGCTGGACCCCGACCCGCAGCCGCACCACGACGTCCCGCTCGACGACGCCCTGGCGGCGGTCGCGGCGGTCGCCCGGGACAACCCCCGGGTGCGTGCCATCGGCGAGACCGGCCTCGACTTCTTCCGTGCGGGGGAGCGGGGCCGTGCGGTGCAGCGCGAGGCGTTCCGGGCGCACGTCGCCCTGGCCAAGGAGCTGGGCCTGGCGCTGCAGATCCACGACCGGGACGCCCACGACGAGGTGGTGGACGTGCTGCGCCGCGACGGCGCCCCGGAGCGCACGGTGTTCCACTGCTTCTCCGGCGGGCCCGACCTGGCGCGGGTGTGCGCGCAGGAGGGCTGGTTCTGCTCGTTCGCGGGCCCGGTGTCGTTCCCGGCCAACGAGGACCTGCGCGCGGCGCTGCGGGAGCTGCCCGCCTCCCTGGTGCTGGTCGAGACGGACGCGCCCTACCTCACCGTTCACCCCTTCCGGGGACGTCCCAACGCGCCGTACCTGCTGCCGGGCACGGTCCGGACGGTCGCGGAGGTGACCGGACGCACCGTCGAGGACGTGTGTGCGCAGGTCAGCGCGGTGGCGACGGCCGTCTACGGGGAGTGGTGACCCGCGCGGGCTGCGCACCACCGCTGGTCGCGGGGGTCACGGATCGGTTACGGTCTGTGCGGCGCCCCGGGTGCGACCCGTCAAGGCCGCACGACGAGGTGCCGAAGAACTTCAGGGCAGCGCCCCTCCCGCCGACCCGAAGGACACCGTGACCGGTCACCCGCAGGTGCCGGGCCGCCGCGCCGCTCGTGCGCGCGACCGGGCCGCACGCACCGCCGCGCAGGCCGTCGTGCTCGCGCTCGTCGCGGGCGGCACCAGCGCGTTCGCGGCGATGCACAAGGACGTCACGGTCGACGTGGACGGCACCGAGGTGAACGTGCGCACGTTCGGGCGCACCGTCGCCGACGTGCTGGCGGCGGGCGACATCGAGGTGACCGAGGGTGACCTCGTGGCGCCGGGCCTCGACCAGCCGGTCGGACGCACCGGGCAGGTCGTGGTGCGGCACGGCCGCGAGATCGACGTCGAGGTCGACGGGCGTCCCCAGAGCGTGTGGACCACCGCCCTGACGGTCGGCGAGGCGGTCGAGGAGCTCGGGCTGCGCGAGGGTGTTCGTCTGTCGGCGTCCCGCTCCGCCGCGGTCGGCCGGGACGTGCTGCGGGTCTCCACGCAGAAGACCGTGCACCTGGTGGTCGACGGGCAGGTCATCGACGGGGTGACCAGCGGGTCCACGGTGCGCGACGCGCTGCGCGAGATCGGGCTCGTGCTCGAGGAGGCCGACCAGGTGTCGGTGCCGCTCGACGCGGCCGCCGTCGACGGGCTCGTCGTGCTGGTGACGCGTGCGGTCACCTCCGGGGAGACCGTGACCGAGGCGGTGCCGTTCGAGGTGCAGGAGATCGAGGACCCGACGCTCGTCAAGGGCAACAAGGTCGTCAAGAACGCCGGCCGGGCGGGGCAGCGCACGACGACGTACTCGCTCGACGTGGTCGGCGGCGTGGTCGTGGGGCGCTCGGTGCTCGCGTCGGTCGAGACGGTCGCGCCGGTGCACCAGGTGGTCCGGGTGGGCACCGCGGAGCTGCCCGACCCGGCGACCGTGGCGGTCGAGCCCGGCACGGCCCAGGCGATGGGCAAGGAGATGGCCGCCGCGCGCGGCTGGGGCGACGACCAGTTCGCCTGCCTGCTGTCGCTGTGGAACAAGGAGAGCGGCTGGCGCTGGAACGCCGAGAACCGGTCGTCCGGCGCCTACGGCATCCCGCAGTCGCTGCCCGGGTCGAAGATGGCGTCCGCCGGTGCGGACTGGCGGACCAACCCGGCGACGCAGATCTCGTGGGGTCTGGGGTACATCGCCGGGCGGTACGGCACCCCCTGCGGCGCGTGGGCGCACTCGCAGGCCAAGGGCTGGTACTGACCCTCTGCCGCACGGCCGGTGCCGCCGCGCGGCACCCCTGCGCCTCGGCGGGGTGACCCCCGCCACTGCCGCTGGGGGTTGGACTCAGGGTCACAATTCCGTTACGGTCGCGTGTCGCTATTGCTCGGACGGGTGATCCCCGTCCGGGTGCGACGACGGTGGCCCTCCGGGGTCGCCGTGACCGCCGGATCGGGGACCCTCCGTCGTGCGGCCGCTCCCGACGCCCGTCGTCGTCGAGCGCCGCGCGTCTCCCCGTGCCCGGGATCGACGACGCCTGGAGCCTCGTGCAGTTCTTCGCCCGCCCCACCGGACCCACCCCGCCCGCGGCCCACGCCGCGACCCCCGACGCCCCGCAGGACGCCGCACCCCACACCCACCGCGGCCGCCGTCGCTGGCCCCTGGTGGCCGCCGGCACCGCCGCGCTCGTCGTCGCCGCGGGCGGCACCGCGTACGCGCAGGCGCACAAGACCGTCGCCCTCGACGTCGACGGCGAGATCACCCGCGTCTCGACCTTCGCCGGCTCGGTCGACGGGCTGCTGGACGCGCAGGGCATCGAGCTCGGCGAGCGCGACACCGTGTCCCACAGCGGTGCCCTCACCGACGGCGCGGAGATCGTCGTGCGGACCGCGTCCGCGATCCTCGTCGCGCTGAACGGCACCCAGGAGGTCGTCTGGACCACCGCGCTCACCGCCGACGAGGCGCTCGACGCGCTCGCGGTGCGGGCCGACTCGGTGGCGCTGCTCGCGTCCCGGTCCGCCCAGCGCACCGACCTGCCGATGGAGCTCGCGCTCGGGGACCGCGCCGAGGTCCTGGTGGACGGGGCCGTGCACCCCGTGCCCGACGGCGACGCCACGGTCAGCGAGGCGCTGGCGGACCTCGGCGTGACGGTGCAGCCGCTCGACCGCGTCACCGTGCAGCAGGGTCAGCAGGACGTCGTCCAGGTCGTCGTGCAGCGCGTCGTCGAGCAGGACGTCACCACCCAGTCCGAGGTGCCGTTCACCTCGCGCACCGAGGAGGACCCGACCCGCTTCACCGGCGAGAAGGTCGTCGCCCAGGCCGGCGCGCCGGGCGTCCGCTCGATCGTCGAGCGCGTCACCACGGTCGACGGCGTGGAGTCGCGACGCGTCGCGCTGAGCGACGTCACGCAGGAGCCCGTCGAGGAGGTCGTCCGCGTCGGCACCAAGGCGCGCCCGGTCGCGCCGGCCGCCCCGCGTCCGTCCGCGCCCGCACCGTCGTCGTCGGGCTCGTCCGCGGCGGCCGGCCCCATCACGGCCGGCGGCAGCGCCGACTCGCTCAACTGGGCGGCGCTCGCCCGCTGCGAGTCGGGCGGTCGGGTCGACGCGGTGTCGTCGACCGGCAAGTACCACGGGCTGTACCAGTTCTCGGTCGCCACCTGGCAGGCCGTCGGCGGCTCCGGGCTGCCCTCGCAGGCCTCGGCCGAGGAGCAGACCGCCCGCGCCAAGATGCTCTACAACCGTGCCGGCGCCGGGCAGTGGCCGCACTGCGGCAAGAACCTGTTCAGCTGACGAACGGCTCGTCCCGACGACGGACCGTCACCCCGCGGGTGGCGGTCCGTCGCCGTTCTCGCCGCGCCGTCCTCGCTGCGCCGCCGCGCCGTCCTCGCTGCGCCGCCGCGCCGTCCTCGCCGCGCCGCCGCGCCACGTAGGCTCGGGGGCCATGTCGGCGATCACCCTGCTCGGGCCTGCGGAGATCCGGGCGCTCGCGCAGCGTGCCGGTGTGCGGCCCACCAAGACCCTCGGGCAGAACTTCGTCCTCGACGCGGGCACGGTCCGCAAGATCGTGCGCCAGGCCGACGTGGCCGCGGGCGAGCGCGTCGTCGAGATCGGCCCGGGCCTGGGCTCCCTCACGCTGGGGCTGCTCGAGGCCGGTGCCGACGTCGTGGCCGTCGAGATCGACCCCGTGCTCGCGGCGTTGCTGCCGCAGACGGTGGCCGCCCACGTCCCCGGCCTCGCCGTCGACCCGGCAGCGGCCGACGAGACGCCCGACGCCCGCACGGTCGTGCTCCGGGACCCCGACGGGCGGGCGCGCCTGACCGTCGTCACGCAGGACGCGCTGACCGTGACCGCGCTGCCCGGGCCGCCGCCCACCGCGCTGGTCGCCAACCTGCCCTACAACGTGTCGGTGCCCGTGCTGCTGACCTTCCTCGAGCGGTTCGACTCGCTGCAGCGGGGCCTGGTCATGGTGCAGGCCGAGGTCGCCGACCGGCTCGCCGCCCCGCCGGGCAGCCGCACGTACGGCGTGCCGTCGGCCAAGGTCGCGTGGTACGCGTCCGCACGACGCACCGCGACCGTGGGGCGTGCGGTCTTCTGGCCGGCGCCGCACGTGGACTCGGCGCTGGTGCGCCTCGACCGGCGCGAGCCGCCGGCCGCCACGGTCCGGCGGCAGGACGTCTTCGCGGTCGTCGACGCGGCCTTCGCGCAGCGGCGCAAGATGCTGCGCTCCGCGCTCGCCGGGCTCGCGGGCTCCTCGGCCGCGGCCGAGACCGCCGTGCGGGCCGCGGGTCTGGACCCGCAGGCGCGCGGTGAGCAGGTCGACGTCGTGGGCTTCGCGCGGATCGCCGAGGCGCTGGCATCGGCGCAGCCCGTGCAGCCCGGACCTGGCACAGTGGCACCGTGATGCCGACCCCCCTGGACGACCTGCCCGAGCGCGCCGTGCGTGTGCGCGCCCCCGGCAAGGTCAACCTGTCGCTGCGCGTGGGCCCCCGCGCCGCCGACGGCTACCACCCGGTGTCGACGGTGTTCCAGGCGGTCTCCCTGTACGAGGAGGTCGTCGCGACGCCCGCCGACGAGTACGGGCTGAGCGTGAGCGGGGCGCAGGCGGAGGCCGTGCCCACCGACGCGTCCAACCTGGCCCTGCGCGCGGCCCGCGCGGTGGCCGAGCGCGCCGGCATCGACGAGGCCGTCCACCTGCACCTGGCCAAGGGGGTGCCCGTGGCCGGTGGCATGGCGGGCGGCTCCGCCGACGCGGCGGCCGCGCTCGTGGCGTGCGACGCGCTGTGGAACGCCGGCCTGTCCCGTGACGACCTGCTCGAGCTCGCGGCCGGGCTGGGGTCCGACGTGCCGTTCTCGCTGCTGGGGCACACCGCGGTGGGCCAGGGGCGTGGTCACCTGCTGACGCCCGCGCTCAGCCGCGGCGAGTTCCACTGGGCGTTCGCGGTGCAGGACCGTGGCCTGTCGACCGCGGCCGTCTACGACGCCTTCGACGACCTGCACGGCGAGACCGCCGTCCCCCCGGACGACGAGCAGGACGTCCCGCTCATGCAGGCGCTGCGCGCGGGCGACGCCGCCGCGCTCGGTGCTGCGCTGCACAACGACCTGGAGAGTGCCGCGATCGAGCTCGACCCGGGCCTCACCGAGCCGCTGGCCGTCGCGACCGACGCCGGCGCCCTGGGTGTCGTGGTCTCGGGTTCCGGGCCGACGGTGGCGGCGCTGGCCCGCAGCCGGCAGCACGCGCTGGCCGTGGCGGCCGCCTTCACCGCGTCGGGCGTGGCCGACCGTGTGCTCACGGCGACCGGCCCCGTCGCCGGCGCCCGGGTGGTGCAGGGGGAGTGACCGAGGTGCACGACCTGCGCGCGACCGCCGAGTCGGCGCGCGCGCCGATCGACCCGTCCACGGGGCTGCAGGCGCGGCAGGCCGCCGACCCCGACGAGCGGGGCTGGGTGCGCCCGGCGCCGGACGCCGACGCGCTGCGCTGGGACGTGATGCTCGCCGGCGGCCTGTACCTCGGGGCGCTGCTCGCCATGGTGCTCGTGCAGGTCTCCGGCATGTATACCGAGCCCGCGCCCGGCTGGGTGTCGGCGCTGCTGCTCGCGGCCACCACGCTGCCGCTCGCCGTGCGCCGTCGGTGGCCCGCGGCCGTCCTGCTGGTGGTCGCCACCGCCTTCATCACCGCGCAGTCGCTGTCGGTGCCCGAGACGCTGATCTCGAACATCGCGCTGTTCTGCGCGATGTACACCGTGGGCGCGTGGGAGGCGGACCGGCGGCGCGCCGCACTGGTCCGTGCCGTCGTGGTGGCCGCGATGATCCTGTGGCTGCTCGTGGCCCTGTTCATGGCGGCCACCGACCCGGAGACGGCGCAGGACCTGCCGGACCAGGTCGGGGCTTTCTCGCCGTTCGTGGCGTTCACCCTGCTGCAGCTGCTGACCAACGTCCTGTACTTCGCCGGGTCCTGGTTCTTCGGCGAGCACGCCTGGCGCTCGGCGCGCGAGCGGGCCCGCACCGCGTGGCGCACGCACCTGCTGGTGCTCGAGCGTCGCCGTGCCGAGCAGCAGGCGGTCACGCTGGAGAGGTTGCGGCTGGCGCGCGAGCTGCACGACGCCGTCGCCCACCACGTGTCCCTCATGGGCGTGCAGGCCGCCGCCGCCCGCATGCTGCTCGGCGGGGACCCCGACCGGGCGGCCGTGGCCCTCGGGCACGTCGAGGAGTCCGCGCGGGACGCGGTGCGCGAGCTGCACGGCATCCTCGGCATGCTGCGCGACGGTGGTGACGCGTCGGCGGCGGTGACGCGCGCGCCCGCGACCCCGGGGCCCGACGAGCCCACCGGCTCGTTGGACGTCGACGCCCTGCCGGACCTGGTGGAGCGCGTGCGCGCCGCCGGCACGCACGTCGGCTACCAGGTGGTCGGGGAGCCGCGACGCCTCACGCCGCTGGCCTCCCTCAACCTGTACCGCATCGCGCAGGAGGCCCTGACCAACGTGCGCAAGCACACCGGTCCGGACGTCCGGGCGGAGGTCCGCCTGCGGTGGCTGGCCGAGGAGGTCGAGCTGGAGGTGTCCGACGACGGCGGGGGCGGTCGTGCCGCGTCCGCGCCGTCGACGGGGCTGGGGCTGATCGGGATGCGGGAGCGCGCGGTCGCCGACGGCGGCACGTTCGAGGCGGTCCGGCGCCGGTCCGGCGGGTTCGTGGTGCGGGTGCGTCTGCCGCTGGCGGCGGTCGCCGTGGCGCGGGCCGGGGACGATGGCTGAGGACCGCGACGCGCGTCGCGGCACGGACGACGGAGGACAGCGATGACGGCGCCCGTGCGTGTGGTGCTCGTGGACGACCAGGCCCTGCTGCGTGCGGGGATCGGCACGATCCTGTCGGCGCACCCGGGCATCGACGTCGTCGGCGAGGCGGGCACCGGCGTGCAGGCGCTCGACGTCGTGCGGGCCACCCGCCCGGACGTCGTGTGCATGGACGTGCAGATGCCGGACATGGACGGGTTGGAGGCCACGCGGCGCATCGTCGCGGACGAGGCGCTGACGGCGGCGGTGGTGATCCTCACGACCTTCAACCGTGACGACTACCTGGTCGAGGCGCTGCGTGCCGGCGCCGTGGGCTACCTGCTCAAGACGTCCCGGCCGGAGCAGCTCACGGAGGCCGTGCTCAGCGCGGCCGCGGGCGAGGGCCTGCTGTCGCCCGAGGTCACGCGCGCGGTCATCGCCCGCGCGGTGAGCGAGCGTGCTCCGGCACGGTCCGCCGTGCAGCCCGTCGTGCCCCTCACGGAGCGGGAGCAGGAGGTCCTCGCGCTCGTCGCGCGCGGGCTCAACAACGACGAGATCGCCGCCGAGCTCGTGGTCAGCCGGGCCACCGTGAAGACCCACGTGTCCAACGTGCTGGCCAAGCTGGGCCTGCGCGACCGCGTCCAGGCGGTCGTGTACGCGCACGAGCACGGCCTGACGGGCTGAGCGCGTCTCCGTCCCGGGACGGAGACGCGGGATCGGCCCAGCGCCTGATCCGCCGGGGCGGCGCCCTGCCTACCGTGGTGGCAGACGTCCGGGAGGCCCGGACGCGGCAACGGCAGGGAGGGACGATGCTCGAGCTGCGCGGGATCAGCCGGTCGTTCGGTGACCGGCTCGTGCTCGACGACGTGAGCTTCACGGTCGGGCAGGGGCGGCTCACCGGGTTCGTCGGCGGCAACGGTGCGGGCAAGACCACGACGATGCGCATCATCCTCGGGGTGCTGGCGCCGCACGCGGGGACCGTGACGGTCGACGGCGCGCCGGTGGACGGTGCGCAGCGCGCCCGGTTCGGCTACATGCCCGAGGAGCGCGGCCTGTACCCCAAGATGCAGCTCGTCGAGCACCTCACGTACCTGGCGCGGCTGCACGGGTTCGACAGGCCGGGTGCCACCCAGCGCGCCGAGGCCCTCGTCGAGCGGCTGGGCCTGTCGGCGCGGGCCAAGGACCCGGTGGAGAGCCTGTCGCTGGGCAACCAGCAGCGGGCGCAGGTCGCCGCGGCGCTCGTGCACGACCCGGACGTGCTGGTGCTGGACGAGCCGTTCTCCGGGCTGGACCCCATGGCCGTGGAGGTCGTGCAGGGTGTCCTCGCCGAGCGGGCCGCGCAGGGTGTGCCCGTGCTGTTCTCCTCGCACCAGCTCGACGTCGTCGAGCGGCTGTGCGACGACCTCGTCATCATCGGCGGGGGCCGGGTGCGCGCGGCCGGCACGCGGGAGGACCTGCGGCGGCAGTTCGGCACCGCCCGCCACGAGATCGTCGCCGAGGGCGACATGGGCTGGCTGCGCGACGTCCCGCAGGTGCGCGTCGACGAGCTCGCCGGCGGCTCGGCCGTCTTCGAGGCCCCGGAGGACGTCGCCCAGCAGGTGCTGACGTCCGCCCTGGCGCGCGGACCGGTGCGCGCGTTCACCCCCCTGCGGCCGACGCTCGCGGAGATCTTCCGCGACGTCGTGACCGACGAGCCCGAGCTGGAAGAGGTGGCCCGATGAGCGCCCGTCCGTCCGCCCCGACCCCGCCGTCCCTGGGGCGTGCCACGCTGCTGGTCGCCGAGCGGGAGATCACGTCGCAGGTCCGGACCAAGTCGTTCCTCGTCTCCACGGCCGTCCTGCTGGTGGGGGTGCTCGCGGCGATCATCCTGAGCTCGGTGTTCTCGGGGCGGACGGGCGACGACGTGCCGGTGGCCGTCGTCTCGTCGGTCGCGGGGCAGGTGCCGACGACGGAGGGTCTGGAGGTGCGCGACGTCGCGGACCGCGCTGCCGCCCTCGAGGCGGTGCGTGCCGGCGACGTGGACGCCGCGGTGGTCCCGGGCGACGGCCCGCTGGGCGTCGAGGTCGTGGCGATGAGCTCGGCGCCGCAGGTGCTCCTGGGTGCCCTGACGGTCGAGCCGGACGTCGAGCTGCTCGACCCGGCCGCGGCCGAGGGCGGCGTCCGGTACATCGTGACCTTCGCGTTCGGCCTGGTCTTCATGATGTCGGCGATCGGCTTCGGCTCGACGATCGCGCAGAACACCGTGACGGAGAAGCAGACGCGCACGGTCGAGCTCCTGCTGTCGGCGGTGCCGGCCCGCGCGCTGCTGGCCGGGAAGATCCTCGGCAACTCGGTGCTCGCGCTGGGGCAGACGGCGGCGATCGCGGCGGTCTCGGTCCTCGCGCTGGTCGTGACCGGCCAGGACGGCCTGCTCACCATGCTCGGCACGCCGCTGGTCTGGTTCGTGGTGTTCTTCGCGATCGGGTTCGTGCTGCTGGCGGCGGTGTACGCGGCGAGCGCGTCGCTGGTCTCGCGCGTCGAGGACACGGGTGTGGTGCTGCAGCCCGCCATGTGGCTGACCATGCTGCCGTACTTCCTCGTGGTGTTCTTCAACGACAACCCCACGGTGATGACCGTGATGTCGTACGTGCCGTTCAGCGCGCCGGTCGGGATGCCGGTGCGGTTGTTCCTCGGCGAGGCGGCGTGGTGGGAGCCGCTGCTGTCGCTGGCGGTGCTGGCGGCGTCGTGCCTGGTCGTGATCGCGATCGCGGCGCGGATCTACGAGCGGTCGGTGCTGCGGATGGGCGGGCGCGTCCGGGTCCGCGAGGTGCTGGCCGGGTCGGGCGCCGACTGAGCCTCTTCGACAGGCCGGCGGCGTACCTGGCACGCTGAGGTCCTCATGCCCCACCTTCTCGGCGCCGACCGCGTCCACCTCACCCTCGGTACCCGCACCCTCCTCGACGGCGTCAGCCTCGGGGTCGACGACGGCCAGCGCATCGGCGTCGTCGGCCCCAACGGCGCCGGCAAGTCCACCCTGCTGCGCGTGCTCTCGGGCCGTCAGGAGCCCGACACCGGCCGCGTGACCCGCGCCGGCGGCACCCGGGTCGCCCTGCTCGACCAGCGCGACGACCTGGGCCCCGGCACCGTGCTCGACGCCGTCCACGGCTCCGCCGACGCGCACGAGTGGGCGTCCGACGCCCGCGTCCGCGCCGTCCACAGCGGCCTGCTCGCGGACGTCGACCTCGACGCCCCGCTGGCGAAGCTGTCCGGCGGCCAGCGGCGGCGCGTCGCGCTCGCGGCGCTGCTCGTGCGCGACGACGAGGTGCTGGTGCTCGACGAGCCCACCAACCACCTCGACGTCGAGGGCGTCGCGTGGCTGGCGGGGTACCTCGTGGACCGGTACGCGCGCGGCGGTGGGGCCCTGGTCGTGGTGACCCACGACCGGTGGTTCCTCGACGCGGTCTGCACCCGGACGTGGGAGGTGCACGACGGCGTCGTCGACCAGTACGACGGCGGGTACGCCGCCTACGTGCTGGCGCGTGCCGAGCGGGCGCAGCAGGCCGCGACGGTCGAGTCGAAGCGGCAGAACCTGCTGCGCAAGGAGCTGGCCTGGTTGCGGCGCGGCGCACCGGCGCGCACGTCCAAGCCGAAGTTCCGCATCGACGCCGCGACCGCGCTCATCGCCGACGAGCCGCCGCCGCGCGACTCCCTCGCGCTGGCCCGCACCGCGACCGCCCGGCTCGGCAAGGACGTGCTCGACCTCGAGGACGTCACGTACACGCTGCCTGACGGGCGCGTGCTGCTCGACGACGTCACGTGGCGCCTCGGCCCGGGGGACCGGTACGGGGTCGTCGGCGTCAACGGTGCCGGCAAGACGACCATGCTGCGGCTGCTCACGGGGCAGGTCGTCCCCACCGCGGGACGCGTGCGCCGGGGCAAGACCGTGCGCGTCGCCGAGCTGCGCCAGGACGTCGAGGACCTCGACGAGGTCGCGGACCTGACCGTCGTCGAGGCCGTCGAGCGCGAGAAGCGGACCGTCGTCGTCGGTGGCAAGGAGCTGACCGCCGCCCAGCTGGTGGAGAAGCTCGGGTTCACGCGTGAGCGAGCCCGCACCCTCGTGCGGGAGCTGTCGGGCGGGGAGCGCCGCCGCCTGCAGCTGCTGCGGCTGCTGGTGGCCGAGCCCAACGTGCTGCTGCTCGACGAGCCCACCAACGACCTCGACACCGACACCCTGGCGGCGGTCGAGGACCTGCTCGACGGCTGGCCCGGCACGCTGGTCGTCGTCTCGCACGACCGCTACCTGCTCGAGCGGGTCTGCGACCGGCAGGTCGCGCTGCTCGGCGACGGGCACCTGCGGGACCTGCCCGGCGGCGTCGAGGAGTACCTCGAGCTGCGCGGGGCGGCGCTCGCCGCCGGCGCCGCGGACGCCCGGGCGACCGGCGGCGTCGGGGGAGCGATGGCGCGCGCGGCGGCCGGGGCGGCCCCGGGCTCGTCCGACGCCCCTGGTGCCCCGGGACCGTCCGCCGACGGTCCGCCCGCCCCGTCCGCGGCGGAGGTGCGGGCCGCCCGCAAGGAGGTGCAGCGGATCGAGCGCCGGCTGGAGCGCATCGCCGCGCTGGAGGCGGACCTGCACGGCCGCATGGCCGAGCAGGCGACCGACCACACGGCCGTGCTGGCGCTCGACGCGGAGCTGCGGGCGCTGGCCGCGGAGCGCGACCAGCTCGAGGCCGCGTGGCTCGAGGCGGCCGAGACCGCGGGCTGAGCCGTGGCGCGGTGCGGCGTTCCTCCGCAGGATGGAGTCGACCGTGCCGGAGCGAGGACGGGTGGTGCCATGTCGACGAGCGGTGACGTGACGAGCGGGACGACGGCGGGACGGTCGTACATGCGACCGGTCGAGATGCCGGAGCCCTCACCCGACGCCGAGCTGGACCGGCTGTTCCACGCGCTGTCCGACGCGACCCGCCGGGCCATGGTCGAGCGGCTCGCGCAGGGCGCCGCGTCGGTGTCCGCGCTGGCCGCGCCGTTCCCCATGTCGATGCCGGCCGTGGTCCAGCACCTCGCGGTCCTGGAGCGGGCGGGCGTGGTGGCGTCCCAGAAGGTCGGCCGCGTGCGCACCTACCGGCTGACCCCGGACGGCACGCTCACGGCGCGCACCTGGCTCGACCGGCACCGGCTGCACGCCGAGCGTGCCCTCGACCGCCTGTCCCAGCACGGGCACCGCGACTGACCACGCGGCGGCCCCGACCGCGCGGGGTCGGGCTCGGGACGCGTCGGGCTCAGGACGCGTCGAACAGCGTGAGGACGTCGCGCAGCAGCGCGGCCAGGCGCTCGCGGTCCGCCTCCGGGAGCTCCCCGATGAGGCCCCGCTCGACGTCGAGCAGGTCCGCGAACGCCTCGTCGACGCGCTGCAGGCCGGCCGGGGTGAGGGTGACCAGGACCCCGCGCCGGTCGTCGGGGGACGGCTGCCGCTCGACCAGGCCCTGCTCCGCGAGCCGGTCGATGCGGTTGGTCATCGTCCCGCTGGTCACGAGGGTCTGCGTGAGCAGCGCGCCGGGGGACAGCCGGTACGGCTCGCCGGCGCGGCGCAGCGCCGCGAGCACGTCGAACTCCCACGTCTCCAGGCCGTGCCGCGCGAACGCGCCGCGCCGGGCGAGGTCGAGGTGCCGCGCCAGGCGGCTGACCCGGGACAGCACGGTCAGGGGCCGGACGTCCAGGTCGGGTCGCTCGCGCTGCCACGCGAGGACGATGCGGTCGACCTCGTCGCGGGGCGGCCCTGCGGTGTCGCTCTCGGCCATGGTCCGAGATTAGTCGACGTCAAGACACCGGGGTGTGCGGACGGCGCGCTAGGAGGTGGGCGGCTTCACGAGCTGCGGGTGGCGCTCGAGCGCCTCCAGGCCGTTCCACGCCAGGTTGACCAGGTGCGCGGCGACCTCCGCCTTGCGGGGGCTGCGGGCGTCGAGCCACCACTGGCCCGTGAGGGCGACCATCCCCACCAGCATCTGCGCGTAGATGGGCGCGGTGCGCGCGTCGAGCCCGCGCTTGCGGAACTCGTTGGCCAGCAGGTGCTCCACCTGCGTGGCGACGTCGCCGATGAGCGAGGAGAACGTGCCCGTGGCCTGGGCGACGGGCGAGTCGCGGACGAGGATGCGGAACCCCGCCTCGGACGCCTCGATGTACGACAGCAGGGCCAGGGTCGTCCGCTCGAGCAGGGCGCGGGGGTGGCCACCGCCCTCGAGCGCCCCGGTGAGGGCGCCGGTCAGGGCCTGGATCTCGCGGTCGACGACGACCGCGTACACGCCCTCCTTGCCCCCGAAGTGCTCGTAGACGACGGGCTTGGACACCCCGGCGCGGGCCGCGATCTCCTCGACCGACGTGTTGTCGAAGCCCTTCTCGGCGAACAGGGTGCGCGACACGTCCAGCAGCTGCGCGCGTCGTTGGACGCCGGTCATGCGCGCGCGGGACCGCTTGGGGTCGGAGGCCATGGGCTCCATTGTGCCGTGCGGGCACGTCGGGACGGCCGAAGGCGTCGGCCGTCTGCGCGGCGCCGCGCCCGCGGGCTGGCAGACTGGGGCGTCGGTCCGCCCTGGTGTAACGGCAGCATGCAGGCCTTTGGAGCCTTGCGGTCCAGGTTCGAATCCTGGGGGCGGAGCCCGCTCCCCGCCGGCCGCGGCCGCCGGCCGTGACGGCCGCGGGCCGGCCCGGCCTTCCCGCGATCCCCCCGTGAGGGTGATCGCCAGGCCATTAGTCCAATGGTTATATTTACCGCCACAGTTTCGCGACGGTGCTCGGACGACGGGGTCCGCACCGGGCGACCGCAGAGAGGCGGACAGTCATGGGCACCACGAGGTCGCGCGTCAGGCGCACCGGGACGGCGGCGATCGCCGCACTGAGCACGCTCGCGATGGTGGCGGCGTGCGGCAGCGGCGGGGGTGACGCGGCGGCGGACGGCCCCGTGACGCTCACGATGACGGTCTGGGGCGGCGACGTCGACAAGAAGTCGTACCAGGAGCGCATCGACCTGTTCGAGGCGTCGCAGGACGAGATCTCCATCAAGCTGCAGCTGATCCCGGGCGACAAGTACGAGCAGAAGGTCCAGACCATGATCGCCGGTGGCGACGGGCCGGACATCATGCAGGTCGCCGAGGGCGTGAACGTCTACTCCTCGAAGAAGCAGATCATCCCGCTCGACGACCTGGCGGCGGACGCGGGTCTCGACCTCGAGGAGCGGTTCGGCCCCGTCGGGACGCTGTACTCCTACGACGGCAGCGTCTACGCGGTGCCCGACCGGTCCGGCGCGATGATCGTCTACTACAACAAGGACATGTTCGACGCCGCGGGCGTCGAGTACCCCAGCGCCGACTGGACGTGGGAGGACGCGCAGACGGCGATGGAGCAGCTCACGGTCCCCGGCGAGCAGTGGGGCTACGCCGGGGCGGGCTGGTGGGCGCAGTGGTGGTCGTTCGCGTACCAGAACGGCGGCCGGATCATCGACGAGGACGGTCTGCCCGCGGCCAACTCGCCCGAGGTGGTCGAGGCGCTGCAGTGGGCCAACGACCTCACGCACGTGCACCACGTCGCGCCCACCGCCGCGGAGTACGCGGACATGGGCCCCGACATGGGCGGCGACCCGGCGTTCGCGGCCCAGAAGGTCGCGATGAACACGACCGGCTTCTGGGCGATCAACTCCCTGCTCGAGGCCGACTTCGAGTGGGACATCGCGCCCCTGTGGCAGGGCGGCGAGCAGGCCGTGTCCGCGTTCGGGTCCGGCCTGGCGATCTCCCGCGACAGCAAGCACGCGGAGCAGGCGTTCGAGGCCATCGACTTCCTCACGGACGCCGAGGCGCAGGCGGTCATCATCAAGAACGCCCAGGACGTGCCCGCGAACCTCGAGGTGCAGGCCTCGGAGGAGTTCCTGAAGCCCGCGTGGGCCACGCGTGAGGTCAACATGGGTGCGTTCGGGGAGTCGTCCGCGTTCGTCTTCACCTCCCCGCTCATCCCCGAGTGGAACCAGATGCAGGCCGCCTTCGACGACAGCCTCTCGACCTTCTGGAACGAGGGCGGGGACGCGAAGACGCAGCTGGACGCGGTCCAGCAGAAGCTCGAGGCCGTCATCAAGCCGGCGCGCTGATGGCCGTCGACCTCGGCGAGGCCCTCGGCACGGTGCGGGCGACCCGCTCGCACCGTGCCGGGGGGCGCAGGGTCCCTCGCCAGAAGCTCACCCGGCGGCGCAAGGTCGAGGCGCGCTGGTTCTGGCTCTTCATCTCCCCGTGGCTGATCGGGTTCGTCGGGTTCCTGCTGGGCCCGATGGTCGCGTCGGTCTACATCTCCCTGACGGAGTGGGACTCGTTCACACCGCCGACGTTCGTCGGAGGGGACAACTACGTCCGTGCCCTCACCGAGGACCCGGTCTTCTGGCAGGCGTTGCGGAACACCTTCTTCTACGCCCTGGTCTCCGTGCCCGTCGGGCTCGTGATCGGCGTCTGGCTGGCCAACCTGCTGAACAAGCAGGTGCGGGGCCGCAAGCTCTTCCGCACGATGATCTACCTGCCGACGCTCGTGCCCATGGTCGCCACGGCGATGGTCTTCAAGATGGTGCTCGCACCGTCGGGACCCCTGAACGACCTGCTGGGGCTCGTCGGGATCACCGGGCCGAACTGGCTGCTCGACCCGACGTGGGTCAAGCCCGCGCTCGTCGTCCTGTCCGCCTGGGGAGCCGGCGGCGCGACCGTGCTGCTGCTGTCCGCCATGAACGGGGTCCCGAAGGAGTTCTACGAGGCGGCCGAGATCGACGGTGCCGGTCCCGTCCGGCAGTTCTGGTCGATCACGTTCCCGCAGATCACGCCCATCATCTTCTTCAACCTCATCATGGGGCTGATCGGGGCGTTCCAGGTCTTCGGGCAGGTCTACATCCTCACCAAGCCCGTCGGAGGGCCGGACAACGCCAGCATGATGATGGTGCCCCTCCTCTTCCGCGAGGCCTTCAGCTTCTACCAGTTCGGGTACGCGTCGGCGATCGCCTGGCTGCTGTTCGTCGTCATCATCGCGTTCACGATCGTCGCGTTCCGCACGTCCCGCCGCTGGGTCTTCTACGAGACGGAGGTGCGGTGATGGCCGTCGCCACGCCGATCACGCCGGCACCACCGCCGGCCACGCGACCGCGCCACGAGCACACGCCGGCGCGCACCCTCAAGGCGTTCCGCGCGTCCCCGGCGACGTACGCGGTGCTGCTCGTCGTCTCCGCGGTGTTCTTCGTGCCGTTCGTGCTCATGGTCTCGATCGCCCTGGCCACGGACGCGACCAGTGCGACCAACATGTTCACCATCATCCCCACCGAGTGGGAGTGGTCGAACTTCGCGGACGTGTTCACCGCCACCGGGCTGCCCGTCGGCCGGTTCGTGCTCAACTCCGTCGTCATCGCGACCCTGTCGGCGGTGGGGCAGGTGCTGTCGTCCTCGTTGGTCGGCTACGCCTTCGCGCGGCTGCGGGCGCCGGGCAAGAACCTCATGTTCATGGTCGTGCTGGCCACCATGATGATCCCCGCGCAGATCACGATGATCCCGCAGTTCCTGCTGTTCAAGGAGCTCGGCTGGGTCAACACGTTCCTGCCGCTGATCGTGCCGAACTTCTTCTCCAACGCGTTCAACGTGTTCCTGGTGCGGCAGTTCGTCTCGCGGGTGTCGGGCGAGCTCGACGAGGCGGCCCAGGTCGACGGGCTCGGCTACTTCGGCATCTACCGCCGGATCGTCCTGCCGATGATGTGGCCGATCCTCACCGCGATCGCGATCTTCACGCTGACCGCGGCCTGGGGCGACTTCATGGGCCCGCTCATCTACCTCAACCAGGAGGACACGATGCCGCTGGCCCTCGGCCTGCAGTTCATGACCTCGACCAGCAACGCGATGCAGCTGCCCCCGTGGAACCTGGTGATGGTCGGCTCGATCCTGCTGACCGTGCCGATGATCGCCGTCTACTACGCCGGCCAGAAGTACCTGTACGAGATGAACCTCTCCGGCGGAAGCGCAGGTGTGAAGTGACGACGACCCTCCAGGACGGCACGGTGCGGCTCGGGGCCGGCGGGCTGGTGCTCGACGGCCGTGAGCAGGTGCTCGCGTGCGCGTCCCTGTTCTACTTCCGCATCCCGCGGGAGGAGTGGGCGGCGCGCCTGGCCGCGGTGCGCGCGACCGGCTACACCCTCGTCGACGTGTACGTGCCGTGGAACTTCCACGAGCTCGCGCCCGGCGAGTGGGACTTCACCGGGCGGCGCGACGTCGGGGAGTTCCTCGACCTCGCGCACGCCGCGGGCCTCGGCGTCCTGGCCCGGCCCGGGCCGTACATCTGCTCCGAGTGGGACGGTGGTGCGCTGCCCGCGTGGCTGCCGCTCGAGGACGGCCTCGCGCTGCGCCAGGCCGAGCCGCGGTACCTCGCCCACGTCGAGCGCTGGTTCGACCAGGTGCTGCCGCTGCTGGTGCAGCGGCAGCACGGCCGGGGCGGGCCCGTCGTGGCGGTCCAGCTCGAGAACGAGCTCGACTTCTTCGACACCGCGGACCGCGCGGCCTACATCGGCGCGCTGCGCGACATGGCGGTGCGGCACGGCGTGCAGGTCCCGCTCGTGGCGTGCGCCGGCCAGGGCGACCTCGTCGGTGCGACCGGCGGGGTGCCCGGGGTGACCCCGGCGTTCAACTTCTACCCGGACGACCGCTCGCCGTTCGTCGAGCCGGAGGTGCGGCGCTACGCCGACCTCCTCGCCGCCCGGGACGAGCCGCTGCTGGTCACGGAGACCAACCGTGCGCACGTGACGCTGCGTCGGCTGCTGGTCAGCGGCGCCACGGTCCTGGCGCCGTACCTGCAGGCCTCGGGGTACGACTTCGGGTTCACCCCGTCGGTGGGCAACTGGGGCGACCCCGGCGGGTTCATGACCCACGACTACGACTTCGGCGGGTACCTGTCGCCGACCGGGGAGCCGCGCCCGCAGACCGTCGAGGCGCGCGTCCTCACCGCGGTGACCCGCACCCTCGGCCCGCGCCTCGCGCGCGGCGTGGCGGGTGCGGCCGACGGCGCGTACACCGGCACGGCGCCGACCGCTGCGTCACCCTCGCGCGTCGCGCTCGACGGCGGCGGCTCGCTGCTGGGCGTGCCCAACCTCGGTGACGCGGACGCGACGTTCGAGCTCGCGGCCACGGACGCCCTGCCCGCCGTGACGCTCACGGTGCCGGGGCACGCCTGCGCACTGGTCGTGCGCGACCTGCCGCTCGAGGGCTTCGGCGGGCACGGCACGCTCGTGCTGGCGACCGGCGACCTGGTCGGTGCCGGGCCCGACGGTGTCGAGCTCGCCGCCGCCGTGCCCGGGGCCGTCGCGCTGGCGGCACCCGGCGGTTCCCCCACGCTCGTCGACCTGCCCGCACCGCGCCCGGGGTCGCCCGTGCGCGTCGTCGTCGACGCACCGCCCGCCGGCGACGGCGAGCACCTGCGGTGGCAGGTGGTCGTGCACCACCCCGTCGACGTCCCGGGCCCGGACGGCCCGGTCGCCGCACCCGTCGACGCCCCCGTGGCGGAGCCGATCCGGCTGACCGCGGCGCGGCGGCCCGCGCTGCCGACCCGTGACGGGGCGGTCCGGGAGCACCGCACCGCACCGGCGTCCGAGGAGGTCGGCGTGCACCGCGGCCGCACGCACTACGCGGCCGACGTGACGGGCGCCGACGAGCTGCTCCTCGAGGGTGCCGGCGACATCGTCGACCTCGCGCTGGACGGCCGCTCGCTGCCCACCCTCGCCGGGTTCGGCGCCACCGTCGTGGTGCCCGTCGCCGGGGCGAGCGCCCTCACCGCGACCGCCGAGACGTGGGGTCACCCCAACTTCGACGACGCCCGCCTGCCGGGCCTGGCCATGGGCTCGCTGCGCGGGCTCGGCCGGGTGTGGTCCGTGACCGGCCGGTCCGACGTGCACGCGCTGTGGACCGTCGCGCCCGGGGCCCAGTGGGCCGGCACCCCCGCACCGCTGCGCCCGCTCGGCGGGTGGAGCAGCACGCGGGTCGGCGCACCCGTCACGTACCGGCGCACGCTGGACGTCGACGGCGCGCACCACCACGCGCTGCACCTGCCCGGGCTCGGCACGCCGGTCACGGTCACCGTGGACGGCACCGACCACCTGGTGACGCCGCACGACCCCTGGCTGCACCTGGCACCCGGGGCCGGCCGCGACGTGGCGGTCACCGTGCCCCACGTGCCCGGCGTCCTGGGCGGCGCGACCCTGCTGCGGCTGACCCCGGTCGAGGGGTGGCAGGTCGAGCCGCAGCCGGACCGCGACCTGGTCGCGCTCGCGGGCCGGACCGCGCCCGCGGAGCCCGTGGACCTGCCCCTGCGCCCGGCGCCCGGTGAGGAGCTGTGGCTCGACGTGGACGTGCCGCCCGGCGGCTGCTCGCTGCGGTTCGCCGGCACGCACGTGCGCGTCGCGGCGTACGCGCACGGTGAGCTGCTGGGCCGTGTGTGGCTCGGGGACCCGGCGAGCCCCCGGTTCACGGGGGGTGATCCCGGGAGGCTCTGGCTGCCCGCGGCGTGGAACTCTGGGATCATCCGGCTGATGGTCCGCGGGACCGTCGGAGCCGAGGCACCCGAGCTGGGTGCGGTGCTCGTGCAGCCGACCGGAGGAACCGCATGGCCGTGAGGAAGCGCTCGTCGCGCGACATCCGCAGCGAGTCACGCCTCGACGTGCTGCACGCGCTGCTCGCCGAGGGCGGCGCGACCCGCAACGGGCTGGCACGGACCACCGGTCTGAGCCTCGCCACGGTCGCCACCGTCGTGTCCGAGCTGCTGGCGGAGGGGCTGGTCGCGGAGACCGGGGTCTCGGCGAGCGGCGTGGGCCGGCCCACCACCACGCTGGCGATCCGCGGCGCCCGGGGCATCCTCGCGGGCGTCGACGTCGCGGAGACGTACGTCTCGACGCACGTGTTCGACGCAGCCCTCACCGAGCTCGCCCGCGCCGACGTCGCGCTGGACGAGCGCGTGGAGTCGCCGGACCACGTCGTGGACGGCGTGCTCCGCTCGCTCGACGCGGCGCTGCGCCAGGCCGGCCGCGACCGGTCCGACCTGCTGGGCGTCGGCGTCGCGCTGCCGGGGCTGGTGCAGGGGCGCGACGGGGAGATGTCCGTGGTCGTGCCCGCGTGGCACTGGCGCGGCGTCGGGGTCCTCGACCTGCTGCGCGGCCGTCTCGACGCCCCGATCGTCGTCGAGAACCCCCTCAAGGCGATCGCGACGGCCGAGCTGTGGCTCGGCGCCGGCCGCGGTGTCGACAGCCTGGTGACCGTCAACCTCGGCACCGGCGTGGGCGCCGGCATCGTGCTCGACGGCGCCGTGCTGCGGGGTGCCACCAACTCGGCCGGCGAGTGGGGCCACACCCTGCTGGTGCACGAGGGGCGCGGCTGCCGGTGCGGGCGCCGCGGGTGCGTCGAGGCGTACGTGGGGGCGCCGGGCATCCAGCAGACGCTGCGCGAGACCGCCCCGGACCACCCGCTGACCGCGACGCAGCAGCAGAGCGACTTCATCGCCGGGCTCGCCGCGGCGCTCGACGGCCCCGACCCGGACCCGGCGGCCGTGCGCACGCTGGAGCGGACGGCCGACTACCTGGGCTCCGCGATCGCGGACCTGGTGGCGGTCATCAACCCCGAGCTCGTCATGCTGACGGGGTGGACCGCGTGGGCCCTGGGGGAGCACCTGCTGCCCGCCACGGTGGCGCAGGTGCGGGCCCAGGCGCCGCGCGGCACCGCGACCGACCACACCGTCGGCATCTCGACGGTCCGCGGCAACTCGGCCGCCATCGGCATGGCGACCCTGGCGCTCGAGCGGTTCCTCGGGGACGTCGGGCTGCTCACCACCCGCGTGCCGCTCGCGCTCTGACGCGGGCGGCCGCGGGCCGTGGGACCCGGACGGACGACGACCCGGGCGGCCGGCGCACGTGCGCCGGCCGCCCGCGACGTCAGACCTGCAGCCGCACCTGCAGCGTCGCCGTCGTGGGCCGCGCGGCCGCGTCCGGCTCCACGCCGGGGCCGCAGGCGGCCGAGCCGAGCCCGTGCTGCACCGCGTCCAGGTGCAGCCACAGCGCACCGTCGGGCACCAGCTCGTGCGGGTGGCGGGCGTCGGCCAGGGCCCGGTCCGACCAGGGCCGTGCGGTGAGCTCCAGCCCGGGCACCGCGCGGTCGGCGACGCGCACCTCGCCGGCGGTGAGCGTGAGCGGGCCACCGGCCAGGTGCAGCACCGCGCGCGTGACGCCACGGCGTGCGCCGTTCTCCTGCGGGTGCGTGTAGCGCGTCTGCAGCGCGTCGACCGTGTGCTGCCACCGGCCGGCCAGCGCCGCCAGCCGCGAGTCGGCGTACGACTCGTCGGGTCCCAGCCCGGTCCAGTCGACCAGGACGTCGCCGGCGTCCGGCTGCTCCAGGGCCAGCAGCCACCCGAGCCGCGCCACCGTGCCGGGCCAGCGGCCCTCGGGCGTGAGCTCGACCACCAGGTCCGCGGTGCGCTCGTCCACGGTGCGCCACGTCGTGCGCACGCGCAGCCCGCAGTCGCTCGCGGCGCCCGCGACCCGGGACGTCACGACGACGGCACCGTCCACGTCGGTGACGTCGTCGACGCGCTCGTGCAGGCGGGACAGGCCCGCCTGCTCCCAGGCGTCCGCGTCGCCGATCGCGTCGTACCAGGACCGGATGCGGTCGTTGTCGGTCGGGGCCCGCCACGCGTCGACGCGCGCGAGCCGTACCGCTGTCCCGCCGATGCGCACCGGGCGGCCCGTCGCGTCGAGCTCGACCGGGCCCACGCGGCGGCCGTCGCCCACCGTGACCGCGGACCCCGTCGCGCGCGGTGGCGCGGCCGGCTGCCGGACGAGCACCTGGCCCGCGCCGAGCCCCAGGTGGGCGGGGACGTCCGCGCCGGGGTCCCGCGGGACCGCGCGCAGGACCCACCACACCGCGGCGGTCGGGTCGGTCGCGGCGAGCACGTCGTCGAGGCGGTCCCCGAGCACGTCGGCGAGGCGGACCTCGGCCCGCTCGTCGGGGGCCAGGACGCGGTCGACCTCACCCTCGGCGACGACGTCGCCGTCGGCGACCAGCGTCCACACCAGGCGCGCGTGCGCGGTCGACGTGAACGCGTACCGGTTGCGCAGCTCGAGCGTGCCGGGCCGCGCACCCGCGCGGACCCGCACGGGTGCGTACGCGGCGGCCAGCTCGAGCAGGCCGGGCGACGGCGTGCGGTCCGGCAGCAGCAGCCCGTCGGCGATGAACGTGCCGTCGTGCAGCTCCTCGCCGAAGTCGCCGCCGTAGCCGTAGTAGGGCTCGCCGTCCGGGGTGCGCGTGGCGATGCCGTGGTCGAACCACTCCCACACGAACCCGCCGGCCAGGCGCGGGTGGTCCTCGACGAGGTCGAGGTACCCGGTCAGGCCGCCGGGGCCGTTGCCCATCGCGTGCGCGTACTCGCACAGCACGAACGGCATCGCCCGCCGCCGGGTGTCCAGCACCGCGTCGGGCAGCGGGTCCTCCTCGCCCCGGGCGATGAGGGCGACCTCCTGGATGGTCGGGTACATCCGCGAGTACACGTCGACGTGCTCGCAGGTCCGGTCACCCTCGTAGTGCACGGGGCGTGTCGCGTCGAGGGCGCGCACGGCCGCGGCCATGGCGGCGACGTTGCACCCGGCCCCCGCCTCGTTGCCCAGCGACCACATGACGACGGCCGGGTGGTGGGCGTCGCGGCGCACCATCCGCGTCACACGGTCCACCAGCAGCGGCTCCCAGCGCGGGTCGTCCGTGGGGTTGCCGCGCCAGCCGAGCAGCTCGAACCCGTGCGTCTCGAGGTCGTTCTCGTCGACGACGTACAGCCCGTGCTCGTCGCACAGGTCGAGGAAGTGCGGGTGCGGCGGGTAGTGGCTGGTCCGCACGGCGTTGACGTGGTGCCGCTTCATGGCCAGCACGTCGGCGAGCATGGTCTCGCGCGTCACGGCGCGGCCGTCGGTGGGCGCGAACTCGTGCCGGTTGACGCCGCGCAGCACCAGCGGCGCGCCGTTGAGCGTGAGCACCCCGTCGACCACCGCGACGGTGCGGAAGCCGGCGCGCAGGGTCACGGTCTCGCCCGGCGTGCGGACGACCACGTCGTAGAGGCGCGGCGACTCGGCGCTCCACGGCTCGACGGGGGTGCGCGTCTCCTCGCCGGGGCGCGCGCGCAGCCCCAGGGCGGGCACCTCGACGACCGCGTCGGGCCGGGCCGGCTCGACGTCGACCCGCAGCACGCCCTCGCCGGTGGTGTGGTCGTACGCCGCGTGCAGGGTCACGTGCTCGATGCCGTCGTCCGGGCGGTGCAGCAGGGTGACGTCGCGGAAGATCCCCGAGAGCCACCACTGGTCCTGGTCCTCGACGTAGGTCTGCGCCGACCACTGGGTGACCCGCACGGCGAGCAGGTTCTCGCCCGCGTGCACCGCGTCGGTCACGTCCACCTCGGTGGGCAGGCGGGAGCCGTGCGACTGCGCCAGCACCTGCCCGTTCACGGCGACCTCGAACCAGGAGTCCACGCCCTCGAACCGCAGCACGACCCGCCCGCCGTCGCACCACGTGGCGGGCACGGTCAGCGTGCGCCGGTACTCGCCGGTGGGGTTGTCGCGCGGGACCCGTGGCGGGTCGACCGGGACGGGGTACAGGACGTTGGTGTACGCGGGCCGCCCGTGGGGCCAGGCGTCGGGGGCCCCGGCGAGCTGCCAGTGGCCGGGGACGGGCACGGTGCCCCAGCCCGTGCCGGGGTCGCCGGGGTCGACCCCGGTGTCCGCCGTGGGGAAGAGGCGGAACCGCCAGTCGCCGCCGAGCGGGACGCGCGGGGCGTCGGTGGCGGTCGCCGCGAACCGTGGGGCGCGCACGCCCGTCGGGGGCAGCAGGGACTCGTGCGTGGGATGGGTCGTCATGCCTGTCCTCGTCGACGTGCGGACCTCCCGTGCCGGACGGGAGGTCGACGGTAGTTCCATCGACGGTCAGATTAATGGACGGGCGCTGCCGACGGGCCACGGTGGGCCGGAACGTGCGCGTGTCGCCCCCGGGTCACGCGCCGCCGCACCGCGGGCGGCCTGCCGTGCCACGGCGGCGCGGTGGCGACCCCCGACGGGGCCGCCACCGCCGATCTCACCGGCAGGTCAGCGCGTCGTGCGCCACCGTGCGGGTGTCCGTGACGGGCACCCCGTCCACCACGGTCTCGACCGTCACCGTCACGGTGCCGGCCGGCAGCTGCGCGGCGCGGTGCGTGAACCGGTGGAACCGGTCCTTGCCCGCGGGGACCGTCAGCGTGTGCTGCGAGTCGCCGGCGACGACCAGGGCCCGCAGACGCCGGTCACCGTCGTTGCGGACCGTGACGGTGGGCACCGCCCACCGGGCGTGGCACTGCGTCCCCACCTCGAGCCCGAAGGCGGCGAGGGGGCGCTTGCGCTGCGCCAGCAGCCACTGCAGGGTCGCGGGGTCCTCGTACGTGGGGGCGGACGCCAGGTGGTGGTCCGGCAGCGTGAACGCCTCGTCGCCGTACTCGGTCCAGCGCACCAGCTCGGCGATCCGGGCCTCGGTGCGGCCCAGCGCGCGGTGGGCCGCCACCAGCCCGTCGTACGACGCCCGCGCGTTCGCCACGGGGAGCAGGTGGTCGTTCGTGCCGTGGGTGATCCACAGCGGGACCTCGGCCTGCGCGATGCGGGGCAGCTCGTCCGCGTCCGCGGGGAACCCGCCCGTCAGCAGCCCGCCGGCGAACAGGTCGGGACGCTCGGAGAACATCTCCCACAGCAGCTGCGAGCCGTACGACACCGACGTGGCGTACACGCGGTCGCGGTCCACGGCGTGCTCCGCCAGGAAGGCCTCGACCAGCTCGACCGCCTGGGCGCCCTCGGTGACCTTGCCGACCCGGCGGTTCTGCGGCGCCAGCACGATGACGTCCTCGTCGGTGCCGGTCCACGACTCCTGGAACCACGCGGTCGTGAGCATGTCGGAGGCGAGCTGCACGCCCAGGTTCTGCCCGTCGAAGCCCATGCCGTGACCGGGCAGCGCGACGACCAGCGGGTAGGCGCGTGCCGGGTCGTAGTCGTCGGGCAGGCGGTAGGCGTACTCGACGTCACCCGTGCTCGACGCGAACGTCCGCAGCACGAACTGGTCCACCTCGCGGTCGATCGGCTCCGCCGTGGTCCGGTGGGCCGTCGCGGGGTCCCCGCCGGCCAGGAGCGTGCCGTCGGTGGCGTGCACGTCACCGAGCTGGGTCACCTGCGTGAGCTGGTCGGGGTTGACGCGCACGGAGCACAGGAACGTCGGGCACAGCGAGACGACGACCGTCCAGCCGCCGTCGGGGGAGTCCGCGAGCTCCAGCACGACGTACCGGCCCGTCGTCGCCGGCCGGTCCTCGTCGAGCAGCCGCGCGGGGTCGTCCGTCGTCCACACGTCGGCGACCTGCCGGTCCACGAGCTCGGGCAGGCGCTCGACGCCGTGGAACCGGAAGTTGTACACCGAGTCCGCCACCGCGAAGTCCTGGGGGGTCAGGCGGGCGGTGTCGACCGCGGCGCCGTACTCGACCACCACGTGCGTGACCTGCTGCCCGTAGGACCCGACCTCGGTGACGGGTGTGACGGACAGGATGCCGGCCGCGGGCGCGGCGGGGGTGGTGGGGTCGGCGCTCGCGGGTGCGGCCACGGCGACCGTCGCCGCGACGAGTGCCGCCACGGCGGCCGCTGCTGCCGCCCGGGTCCTGGTGCGCGTCGTGCCCGTGCGCAGGGGTCTCCTCATACCGGTGTCTCCTTCGACCTGGTCGAGGGTGGCCGCCCCCGGCGGCAGCCGTCGTCGGCTGCGCGGCCCCCGTGCCGGTTCAGCGTGCTGAACCGATTTAGCACGACCGTAACGAGGCACTTCGCCCAGGGTCAAGCATTCCCGACGAGCCGGTCGGTATCAGGCCGCGGTGCGCTCCCGCCCCGAGACGAGGACGGTCAGGGCGAACACCGCCGGCACCGCCGCGCTCAGCAGCATCCCGACCCGCAGGCCCGTGCCCGTGTCCGGCGGCAGCGCCGCGGCGACCCCCGCCAGGGGGCCGGCGGCGAGGTCCGCGAACAGCCCGACGCCCAGCGGGCCGAACGTGCCGCCGGCGTCCCCGGCGAGCGCGAGCACCGCGAACATCGCGGCACCCCCGAGCGGGAACCGCGCGGACGTCAGGGAGAACGTCCCCGGCCACAGCAGCGCCGTGGTCAGCCCGCACAGGGCGCACGCCACCAGGCTCACGACCGGCACCGCGGCGGTGGCCGCGACCACGTAGCAGACCGCCGTCGCGACTCCCGACGCCGCCAGCAGCGGCCGCAGCGGCACGCCGTGCCCCCACAGCCCGTACGCGACCCGCCCCAGGCCCATGAGCAGCGCGAACAGACCGGGGCCGAGCAGGTCGCCGACCTCCTTGGGCACCCCGGTGCCCTGCTCGGCGAAGAACGACGACCACTGCGCCATGGTCAGCTCGGCGGCACCGCCGGTGGCCATCAGCACGAGGGCGGCGAGGAACAGCGGCGTGCCGAACAGCGAGCGCAGGCTCGTACGGTGCTCGTCGGGCACGGTCCCCGGCATGGGCACCCGCAGCAGCACGGCCAGGTTGGCCAGCGGCACCAGGGCCCACAGCACCGGCAGCAGCGGCCACAGGTCCGACCCGACGACGGCGAGCAGCGCGGTGCTCAGCACGACGACGGCGAGCTGCCCCCAGCAGTAGAAGGAGTGCGCGAACGCCATGCCGGCCGCCTTGGCCTCCTCCGGCTGCGGCAGGTGCTCGACGAG